>ULTI01034630.1_pt1 | contig 15405 bp, 7 predicted proteins | sample 1957291 | NCBI WGS metagenome assembly ULTI01 (sample SAMEA4835725, study PRJEB28245) | human gut metagenome | biome: gut microbiome; material: fecal sample | place: Denmark | collected 2008 | reverse complement strand
CCTTGCACATTCTGTAAACTATGTTATCACACTATACACCTCACGCGTATGGGGACAAGAGGCGCACAGAGCAGACCTATGTAAAAAGATACGGATCATCCCCACGCGTATGGGGACAAGCTGAGTCAGTCTGCTTAGCATATGCACCGAGGAGGATCATCCCCACGCGTATGGGGACAAGTTATTAAACAACGTGCGATACGGGAATTTCAGAGGATCATCCCCACGCGTATGGGGACAAGTGTTAATCAAGTATCCGCATACGATAGCAACGAGGATCATCCCCACGCGTATGGGGACAAGAGCAAAAAGTCGGGCAGAGCGGAAGGGTTCACAGGATCATCCCCACGCGTATGGGGACAAGACTTGCTTCTTTGTGTGATACTATGCTTTCGGGGGATCATCCCCACGCGTATGGGGACAAGAGCTGGAGCTTTGCGCCTGCTGACAGTGTCGCAGGATCATCCCCACGCGTATGGGGACAAGTTGACGGCAAAAGCAAAGCGACTTTTGAAAAAAGGATCATCCCCACGCGTATGGGGACAAGAAATCCTTTACGTTTTAAAGCCTGTTACGGCTAGGATCATCCCCACGCGTATGGGGACAAGGTTCAGCCATTAAGAAGCCCCTTTCTGATTGATAAATCATCCCCACGCGTATGGGGACAAGGTCTGGGCTGATATGGTACACGCGGCACGAGCCGGATCATCCCCACGCGTATGGGGACAAGAGATTTGGAATGCAAACAGGCAATACTTAAATGGGATCATCCCCACGCGTATGGGGACAAGGAGGTGTCTGATATCGCAGACGAGATGAGCGACGGATCATCCCCACGCGTATGGGGACAAGAGCTGATATGCCCACACTGCAAAAGCAGTGACAGGATCATCCCCACGCGTATGGGGACAAGGTATATATGACAAGGCAAATGCTGATAAGGTTAGGATCATCCCCACGCGTATGGGGACAAGCTATACTAATCATAATATTATGACAGTATAGTAGGATCATCCCCACGCGTATGGGGACAAGAGTGTTTCTGTTAACTCAGTTAACAGCTTTGCAGGATCATCCCCACGCGTATGGGGACAAGTCTAAAGGGTTTTGCACCTTTAAGCAAGCCCTAGGATCATCCCCACGCGTATGGGGACAAGCCGCACTTCACTTCTGCGCCTATCAAAATCACGGGATCATCCCCACGCGTATGGGGACAAGAAAAGTAAGTCTGCAATACGTCAATACTATACGGGATCATCCCCACGCGTATGGGGACAAGGAATTTTTAGGCCATATCAAGCTTATCGACAGCGGATCATCCCCACGCGTATGGGGACAAGCTCGGCAATTCTGTTTATCAGAGCAGATAAAAAGGATCATCCCCACGCGTATGGGGACAAGGCAAGCAGTTCCGCGGACGGGTTTCGCGTTCCGGGATCATCCCCACGCGTATGGGGACAAGCGTTCCGGGGAAGGATATATTCAATGTACAACAGGATCATCCCCACGCGTATGGGGACAAGTTATACCACAGGATTTTCGATTTGTCAAGGGGGGGATCATCCCCACGCGTATGGGGACAAGTAGTTGATGATTATTATATACATAACGATTCTGGGATCATCCCCACGCGTATGGGGACAAGTACCTCAAAGCTACAGAAATAACCGGGCAGACTAGGATCATCCCCACGCGTGTGGGGACAAGATCTGAAGCGCCTCAGCAACGACCAGCACGTCAGGATCATCCCCACGCGTGTGGGGACAAGTTGGAAAAGATATGGATTGGTTTAGAACGCAGGGGATCATCCCCACGCGTGTGGGGACAAGGGTCACATCCGATTGCTGACGAGGGTAAGCTGAGGATCATCCCCACGCGTGTGGGGACAAGATTTAGTCCCGTATCATAGGGGGTATCAAGCAGGGATCATCCCCACGCGTGTGGGGACAAGGGATACAAAAGTTATTTGCCGATGATAAAATTGGGATCATCCCCACGCGTGTGGGGACAAGGATTTATGAAAGAGCGTATGCGCCGTTACTTTAGGATCATCCCCACGCGTGTGGGGACAAGTGATGCACTCGCAATCGGGCAACTATTACCCAGGGATCATCCCCACGCGTGTGGGGACAAGGAGCCTATCGGGATATAGATGACCTTGCGGCCAGGATCATCCCCACGCGTGTGGGGACAAGTCGTTTTCCAGCTTCCAGCAACAAAAATCTACAGGATCATCCCCACGCGTGTGGGGACAAGTTTTCTTTAAACTCGCTGAAAACAAGTCCACTAGGATCATCCCCACGCGTGTGGGGACAAGTTTTCTTTAAACTCGCTGAAAACAAGTCCACTAGGATCATCCCCACGCGTGTGGGGACAAGATTGCCATTTATTATGATTAACGGCAATTGGCGGGATCATCCCCACGCGTGTGGGGACAAGTACTTTGAGAGTATGAGCGGGGTCAACGGACAGGGATCATCCCCACGCGTGTGGGGACAAGATTAACAAATGCAAACGTTGACAGTATACGTAAGGATCATCCCCACGCGTGTGGGGACAAGAAGTTTAACAAAAATGACCCATCGAATTTTAAGGGATCATCCCCACGCGTGTGGGGACAAGCAACAACAAATGGTGCTGCGGAAATTACTAGCGGGATCATCCCCACGCGTGTGGGGACAAGAACGGTAAATTCTCCCTTTGGCGGTTTCGGATAGGATCATCCCCACGCGTGTGGGGACAAGCCGCCGCTACCGCTGCCGTTATTGTTAACGTAAGGATCATCCCCACGCGTGTGGGGACAAGAACCTGATGGGCTGGACTTCCTTACGAGTATTAGGATCATCCCCACGCGTGTGGGGACAAGTTTACACAAAAACTTTTAACTGTCTTGTGCAAGGGATCATCCCCACGCGTGTGGGGACAAGTTCAAAGTACCCGTTTCTATCCAGTCTGAAGCAGGATCATCCCCACGCGTGTGGGGACAAGCAATGTATAACGATATGCTTGCAACAGGCAAAAGGATCATCCCCACGCGTGTGGGGACAAGTATCGAAAAATTAAAGTAAAGAAAGGAAAATCAGGATCATCCCCACGCGTGTGGGGACAAGTTTTTGTTTGCAAACCTAGCGACCTTGATAATAGGATCATCCCCACGCGTGTGGGGACAAGAACAAGAAAGGAGCGTCTACAGAAAATGGCTGAGGATCATCCCCACGCGTGTGGGGACAAGACAATCTGCTTATCAGGACGATAAAGCGAGTTAGGATCATCCCCACGCGTGTGGGGACAAGCCTATAAGCACTTCCGTTTTGTCATTACTTATAGGATCATCCCCACGCGTGTGGGGACAAGAAATATCAACTTCCGTTGCGCCCGATAAATAAGGGATCATCCCCACGCGTGTGGGGACAAGCGCCTATAACGTAATCCTTACTCTTGTTGCCCGGGATCATCCCCACGCGTGTGGGGACAAGTAGTAGTCGCTATGCCTGCTGTGTTAGTTTGTGGGATCATCCCCACGCGTGTGGGGACAAGGACATCAACAAACTTTGCACCGTCGGGGCTGACGGATCATCCCCACGCGTGTGGGGACAAGCACACATGATGTCATGGTATACCTTTGTAGACAGGATCATCCCCACGCGTGTGGGGACAAGAAAAAGTCATATATATTATTTCCTATAGTTACAGGATCATCCCCACGCGTGTGGGGACAAGGTGTCCGTGCCACTTTAAAGCGATATCATACCAGGATCATCCCCACGCGTGTGGGGACAAGGGCGATTTTGTCATCCTGCGCCGTAAGCCGCTGGGATCATCCCCACGCGTGTGGGGACAAGCTATAAAGTTATTGACCTTATCAGATATTGCCGGGATCATCCCCACGCGTGTGGGGACAAGGTGTCAGACGCCTTGCCAAGCGTCATAGCTGTAGGATCATCCCCACGCGTGTGGGGACAAGCTTTTTTAAATATCAACGGCGTTTCCAGCTTCAGGATCATCCCCACGCGTGTGGGGACAAGATCTGCGATGCAGTGATAACGCAGTTTTTTATAGGATCATCCCCACGCGTGTGGGGACAAGCACTGCCTGACTTAGTCGGGTCAAAGACTGATGGGATCATCCCCACGCGTGTGGGGACAAGTGTTTGTGCTATACTTATATAAAAAGGGGGTGAGGATCATCCCCACGCGTGTGGGGACAAGAGGTCAATGCCGTTGTGCGTAGGATATTCGGGAGGATCATCCCCACGCGTGTGGGGACAAGATATCGGTTTTGTTGATATTGACGGCAACGATAGGATCATCCCCACGCGTGTGGGGACAAGCAATGTATAACGATATGCTTGCAACAGGCAAAAGGATCATCCCCACGCGTGTGGGGACAAGTTAAAGTGTTTGATTGAAACAACCCCTTTGATAGGATCATCCCCACGCGTGTGGGGACAAGAATGTAATTAGACTTTTTGAGAACCCAGCCGAAGGATCATCCCCACGCGTGTGGGGACAAGTACTATGAAACATTATGTAAGACAAGCGCAAAGGGATCATCCCCACGCGTGTGGGGACAAGGATTTTACATAAAAAAGGACAAATTGCCATTTAGGATCATCCCCACGCGTGTGGGGACAAGACATGTTTATGCAGATATGGTAAGGAGGTAATAGGATCATCCCCACGCGTGTGGGGACAAGTAGAGACTGTGCTTAATAACAGCTGGGATAAGAGGATCATCCCCACGCGTGTGGGGACAAGTCCTGCTGGGCAAACTCGTCTCGTATCTCATCGGGATCATCCCCACGCGTGTGGGGACAAGTCGACCACGCCCTGCGCTCCTACAGGGCGTGGGGGATCATCCCCACGCGTGTGGGGACAAGGCTATCCTTGGTGTAAACTTGACCGCATTGATAGGATCATCCCCACGCGTGTGGGGACAAGGACGAGTCAATATACAGATTTGCACGGATATAAGGATCATCCCCACGCGTGTGGGGACAAGACATGTTTATGCAGATATGGTAAGGAGGTAATAGGATCATCCCCACGCGTGTGGGGACAAGGTTTGCGAAAACTACTATGTGGGCGACGGTGTAGGATCATCCCCACGCGTGTGGGGACAAGTAGAGCAATTACAATACTATACAACCAAAGCTAGGATCATCCCCACGCGTGTGGGGACAAGGGAGGTTTTACAGCTGTTGGGTCTGCATCGGAGGGATCATCCCCACGCGTGTGGGGACAAGCTTATCTGTCAAGGCATCTTCGCAAATCTCAAAGGATCATCCCCACGCGTGTGGGGACAAGTATGCACAGTATTCTATTGCTTCGTTAAAAGCAGGATCATCCCCACGCGTGTGGGGACAAGCATGTCCGCATTTTTGAGCCGAATCCCTGTCAAGGATCATCCCCACGCGTGTGGGGACAAGCACTTGACAGCAAGCGGTTACCGTTGTAAAAAAGGATCATCCCCACGCGTGTGGGGACAAGACATGTTTATGCAGATATGGTAAGGAGGTAATAGGATCATCCCCACGCGTGTGGGGACAAGTGTTGACGCAAGCACAGCAAAACAGATAGACGAGGATCATCCCCACGCGTGTGGGGACAAGCAACTCAGCGTCACCTCCGCTCTATAGTAGGCGGGATCATCCCCACGCGTGTGGGGACAAGGGTCAGTAAATAAAATGTATTTCGGTGAACTCAGGATCATCCCCACGCGTGTGGGGACAAGTTTTATCAGCCATACGACGCAGAGCTTTAGGTGGGATCATCCCCACGCGTGTGGGGACAAGTATTTTTCCACCTCTACTTTCGCTATAAATGCGGGATCATCCCCACGCGTGTGGGGACAAGTCTTATGCAAGTCTGAAAAGCTTAACACTGCCAGGATCATCCCCACGCGTGTGGGGACAAGCACTGTCCTGTTTATATTCTGAGCGGGATATGGGGATCATCCCCACGCGTGTGGGGACAAGCCGCACGCAATATAAAAATTACAGATAATGTAAGGATCATCCCCACGCGTGTGGGGACAAGCTCGAGCGAGATGTTAAGCCCAGCGGAGTACGGGGATCATCCCCACGCGTGTGGGGACAAGGATATATCGTCTTGGTTTTTTCGTCTGCGGTCAGGATCATCCCCACGCGTGTGGGGACAAGTTCCTACGCAATGATACGACTTACACAATGTCAGGATCATCCCCACGCGTGTGGGGACAAGGCTTAATCTTACGCCACGCACATGACGTGCGTGGGATCATCCCCACGCGTGTGGGGACAAGGACAAGGGTGATAAAGCGGCAATGGAAGAAAAGGGATCATCCCCACGCGTGTGGGGACAAGTGTTACTGGTGGTTTTACAGGAAGAATAAATAGGGATCATCCCCACGCGTGTGGGGACAAGTTTTTTCCTTTACTCTCAAAATAATTTTGATTCCAATCATCCCCACGCGTGTGGGGACAAGTTCCGCATTGCAGGAGTGGCAGTCTGCCCAGAAGGATCATCCCCACGCGTGTGGGGACAAGCAGTGTCTTTGTATCGTAAAAAATCAGCGCCAAGGATCATCCCCACGCGTGTGGGGACAAGTCATTCTGAATTTCGGGAAAATCCATTATCACGGGATCATCCCCACGCGTGTGGGGACAAGATACCGTTTTCTCCCGCCACACGAATGTAATTAGGATCATCCCCACGCGTGTGGGGACAAGAGAAAACTATGCATCGGTATGCCCTTTTCCCAAGGATCATCCCCACGCGTGTGGGGACAAGTTCAGATATTTGAGTATGGGCTGCACTACACCAGGATCATCCCCACGCGTGTGGGGACAAGCAATCCCCGACGGTACGTACAAAGCAAAGTGCAGGATCATCCCCACGCGTGTGGGGACAAGCACCAGTATCGACACGAACGCAGCGGGCATAATGGATCATCCCCACGCGTGTGGGGACAAGTCCACGCCATAGAAGATGTACGTTGGAGCGAGGGGATCATCCCCACGCGTGTGGGGACAAGTATGATAATTCTTATTAAAAAATTAATTGCGCAGGATCATCCCCACGCGTGTGGGGACAAGATGTGGAACAAGCCCTGATTCGTTCGGGGCTTGGGATCATCCCCACGCGTGTGGGGACAAGTACGAAAGTATACCATGACATCATGTGTGAAGGGGATCATCCCCACGCGTGTGGGGACAAGACAACTAAGTTTATTTTTTAAGGTTCTGAGGGGGGATCATCCCCACGCGTGTGGGGACAAGCAACATAAAATTTAATAAAAACGAACCATCGAAGGATCATCCCCACGCGTGTGGGGACAAGCAATATACTCATATTCAAGTGGGGTATCGCCCGGGATCATCCCCACGCGTGTGGGGACAAGCCCAGTCCGTGCAGGTCAATGTCAGCACTACACGGATCATCCCCACGCGTGTGGGGACAAGAAGCGACGATACAAAGTATAATACTATAAACAAGGATCATCCCCACGCGTGTGGGGACAAGCAATTAAAGCGGCAATAATGAGAGTACCGACAGGGATCATCCCCACGCGTGTGGGGACAAGTATGACAACTTATAAGGGCGGCGGTCAGTCACAGGATCATCCCCACGCGTGTGGGGACAAGCGACCGTTATCAGAAAGTCACGGTAGGCAAAGAGGATCATCCCCACGCGTGTGGGGACAAGGAAAGCACGGGTATGATCGAAAGCCCCGAAGAAGGATCATCCCCACGCGTGTGGGGACAAGTGTATTTTTGATCTTTGCGTTATTGTTTGTCAAGGATCATCCCCACGCGTGTGGGGACAAGAAGCGAGATTAAAGTTGACAAAGACGGCGACCGGGATCATCCCCACGCGTGTGGGGACAAGATTCAACGGCGGTAATTTCGCTTATGGGTGTTAGGATCATCCCCACGCGTGTGGGGACAAGCTTTCGCTGTAAGGTTTGCTGTCTTAATCATTGGGATCATCCCCACGCGTGTGGGGACAAGAGCCCCTGCCGCTCTGCGTTAATTATCTTTTAGGGATCATCCCCACGCGTGTGGGGACAAGATTCACGAAATGACAATTGCAGACTATGAAGCGGGATCATCCCCACGCGTGTGGGGACAAGGTAGTAATATCACGAAGTTGTTTGTCTAAAAAAGGATCATCCCCACGCGTGTGGGGACAAGTTTTATACAGTATAACCGCTTGCTAGGTATTTGGGATCATCCCCACGCGTGTGGGGACAAGTCCCATGGCAGAGGGGTTAACGGCAGGCGTTTTTAATCATCCCCACGCGTGTGGGGACAAGTCCAAAACTATGAAGGCGTTAGTGCCGCAATAGGGATCATCCCCACGCGTGTGGGGACAAGTCAAGTTCAGGCTTAACTTCCGTGCGCGCTCTAGGATCATCCCCACGCGTGTGGGGACAAGAAATTTTATAATCAAACTCCGTCAACATTACTGGGATCATCCCCACGCGTGTGGGGACAAGATTGCACTGCTTATATATACAGCGGCGAGCGACGGATCATCCCCACGCGTGTGGGGACAAGAAAGTTCAACAATTTTTGTTGTTTTTACCCCGAGGATCATCCCCACGCGTGTGGGGACAAGTAGGTATCCCCTTGTTCTTCTATCCATTCACCGGGATCATCCCCACGCGTGTGGGGACAAGAGTGCTTATCCATCAATAATGTTGCAATATAAAGGATCATCCCCACGCGTGTGGGGACAAGAAGCATTAATAAAATCATTTATGCCGCTAGATAGGATCATCCCCACGCGTGTGGGGACAAGCAGAAACGTAAATTGCGGCGGCACAGAGTTACAGGATCATCCCCACGCGTGTGGGGACAAGTTTTAATAATCACGCAAGCGCAAACAGTATATAGGATCATCCCCACGCGTGTGGGGACAAGCTGGGAACAACTGGCAACATGGGATCAGAGTAAGGATCATCCCCACGCGTGTGGGGACAAGTATTTGCTCCCACAAATATTATACAAGGGGGTAGGATCATCCCCACGCGTGTGGGGACAAGTTTCGGCATTATTTCCTGCATTTTGGTGTTTAAGGATCATCCCCACGCGTGTGGGGACAAGTTACGCTCACTGCACAGGGATAATGCAGTTTGAGGATCATCCCCACGCGTGTGGGGACAAGATACAATGATTATATCGGTAACAACTCAAATCGGGATCATCCCCACGCGTGTGGGGACAAGTAACAAATTATGTCCGCACTGTGTCGGTTATCGGGATCATCCCCACGCGTGTGGGGACAAGCACATCAAGTACAGCGTAAAGGACTTCAATATAGGATCATCCCCACGCGTGTGGGGACAAGTTTTTAACAGTAAAATTATAACAATCGGTTAAAGGATCATCCCCACGCGTGTGGGGACAAGTCTTTCACTTCCCTGCTACCAAATACGAATTTAGGATCATCCCCACGCGTGTGGGGACAAGACCTGTGTTTTACCAATTTGTGTAACGGTCTGAGGATCATCCCCACGCGTGTGGGGACAAGCAAAATCGTTTTGGAAGAAAACTATGCAGAAGAGGATCATCCCCACGCGTGTGGGGACAAGAGCTCCCCGCAACTTTATCAACACATCGCTTTAGGATCATCCCCACGCGTGTGGGGACAAGACTATGCCAAAGATAGTATTTGCCAACCAAACAGGATCATCCCCACGCGTGTGGGGACAAGTTTAACAGAATTAACAGAAAAAGAATTGCAATAGGATCATCCCCACGCGTGTGGGGACAAGTCACGTCTAAACAGCTGGTTATAATGCGAGCCAGGATCATCCCCACGCGTGTGGGGACAAGTTGGTCGCCTTCGTATGCTGATATTGTAACCAAGGATCATCCCCACGCGTGTGGGGACAAGAAGGATTTCGTTGCGGAATGCAAGGATGGCAGAGGATCATCCCCACGCGTGTGGGGACAAGAAAAGAGACCCAAAACTTTGTGCAATCTGCCAAGGATCATCCCCACGCGTGTGGGGACAAGAGAATAAAGAAAATTCTTAAAGGCATAGCAAAGGGATCATCCCCACGCGTGTGGGGACAAGAACGCTCTTGTATCATCGTACCACTGTGACAAAGGATCATCCCCACGCGTGTGGGGACAAGGAAGCTAGAGAGTATCTGAAGGACGGTGTGAAAGGATCATCCCCACGCGTGTGGGGACAAGCCGAAAGCTGTACTGCGGCGTTATACTCCGCAAGGATCATCCCCACGCGTGTGGGGACAAGTTCCAATTGAGTGCTATGACGGCGATTGGCAAAGGATCATCCCCACGCGTGTGGGGACAAGTTGCAGTCTTTATCTGTCCCGTTTCTTTCAGCGGGATCATCCCCACGCGTGTGGGGACAAGTTCTCATAATGGGAGCATCGGACGAAGCAGTAAGGATCATCCCCACGCGTGTGGGGACAAGCCGATTTTGACGGAGAAAAATACACGATTGGCGGGATCATCCCCACGCGTGTGGGGACAAGCCAACTGGAGCGACCAGCGACTGCGGGAGATACGGATCATCCCCACGCGTGTGGGGACAAGGTTGACTGCCTCTGCGACGACATCGGCGGACAAGGATCATCCCCACGCGTGTGGGGACAAGATAGTGGATATCAACGCTGAGGTGTTCCAATTGGGATCATCCCCACGCGTGTGGGGACAAGGATATGGATTAAGAGAGGGCAGCCATTTGCAAAGGATCATCCCCACGCGTGTGGGGACAAGTGCATCCCTACATCTCGCGATTGCACAGTTGTAGGATCATCCCCACGCGTGTGGGGACAAGCAGCGTACTGTCCTATCGTTTCGGGGATAACGGGGATCATCCCCACGCGTGTGGGGACAAGAAAATACCATAGGCATATCAGTCTGTGCTTCGAGGATCATCCCCACGCGTGTGGGGACAAGTCATTCCAGATTTCTCAGTTTACAGCTGAGGAAGGATCATCCCCACGCGTGTGGGGACAAGAGCGGTCGCGGTACTCCCTCAGCCTATTCTTAAGGATCATCCCCACGCGTGTGGGGACAAGCTTATCGTCTTTGTGCAGGGTCATGACTTCGTAGGATCATCCCCACGCGTGTGGGGACAAGTTGGTCGCCTTCGTATGCTGATATTGTAACCAAGGATCATCCCCACGCGTGTGGGGACAAGGGAAATAGTGTTAATATCAGGAAAACTTGAAAAGGATCATCCCCACGCGTGTGGGGACAAGATTTCCAATTCGACCGAGCCGTATATATAGCCGGGATCATCCCCACGCGTGTGGGGACAAGTGTTCTTCGACAACTGGTAATCGCTCAGCAAAAGGATCATCCCCACGCGTGTGGGGACAAGTTGCCCGATAATTTCGTTCACAACCGTACCAAAGGATCATCCCCACGCGTGTGGGGACAAGCGTGGGAGTGTTGTGGTACGACCGTTGTAAGACGGATCATCCCCACGCGTGTGGGGACAAGTTTCTTTTACGGTTTTTGATTCTCCGTCAACCGGGATCATCCCCACGCGTGTGGGGACAAGACTGCCGCTTCCCTCCGTAGACATACCCAAGGAGGATCATCCCCACGCGTGTGGGGACAAGAATCATAATACTCCGCGAACTGGTCATGAAGCAGGATCATCCCCACGCGTGTGGGGACAAGTCGTCAAGCACAAAATCAACGTACTTTACGTTAGGATCATCCCCACGCGTGTGGGGACAAGCCTACAGCACCCCCGAAAGCCGTACTGAATGTAGGATCATCCCCACGCGTGTGGGGACAAGTCATTCCAGATTTCTCAGTTTACAGCTGAGGAAGGATCATCCCCACGCGTGTGGGGACAAGAAAACATCGTTAGCGATATACTGTCTTTCCTCGGGATCATCCCCACGCGTGTAGGGACAAGAAAAAGTCATATATATTGTCACCGACAGTAACAGGATCATCCCCACGCGTGTGGGGACAAGTGGTTAGCTGTGCTTCGTACTGCTGAGCCAGTGGGATCATCCCCACGCGTGTGGGGACAAGTTTTAACAATATGTTAATTTCGGGCGAAGCAAGGGATCATCCCCACGCGTGTGGGGACAAGATCCTACAGTGATTATAGCGCAGAAAGCGTGTAGGATCATCCCCACGCGTGTGGGGACAAGAAGCACAGCTGACCCGAATCGAAAAAAGACTTAGGATCATCCCCACGCGTGTGGGGACAAGTCAGAAAGGGAAGCAGGAGAAATATTAAGCATAGGATCATCCCCACGCGTGTGGGGACAAGGTACGGTTGTCAGTTACAGTGTCTGCGCCAGCAGGATCATCCCCACGCGTGTGGGGACAAGGATAATAAGCTCACTTGGTTTTCCTATCGCTTGGGATCATCCCCACGCGTGTGGGGACAAGTAAACACCGTTGATGTACTCCTGATTAAGGTGGGGATCATCCCCACGCGTGTGGGGACAAGTTTTTTACTGTACCAGTTTTTGTGAGTGTACGGGGATCATCCCCACGCGTGTGGGGACAAGATCTTGACGAAATCGTCAAAAAGATAAACACGGGGATCATCCCCACGCGTGTGGGGACAAGTTTAAAAATCACGTTATCGGCTCAAGAGATGAAGGATCATCCCCACGCGTGTGGGGACAAGCTCTCTATAACGTGATATTCTTTAGCTGTAATAGGATCATCCCCACGCGTGTGGGGACAAGATCACACAGAAACCAAAACAGCCTTTATGTATAGGATCATCCCCACGCGTGTGGGGACAAGGATACTTACGGATATGACCCCGACCGCCACATAGGATCATCCCCACGCGTGTGGGGACAAGAGGTAAAAACGCATATAAGTGCTATGATTTGTGGGATCATCCCCACGCGTGTGGGGACAAGCCCCTCGTTCGAGGGGAAAAACTACCAACCTTAGGATCATCCCCACGCGTGTGGGGACAAGTCTTAAGCACTATAAACAAGCTGGTTGAACTGAGGATCATCCCCACGCGTGTGGGGACAAGTTTCTTTTCTCTTTCGCTGACTTTTTTCTTGTAGGATCATCCCCACGCGTGTGGGGACAAGCATACTCCGTCATCGGAAATTTATATTGTAGCAGGATCATCCCCACGCGTGTGGGGACAAGAAGTTGTTTCAAAGCGTCTCCCCTTTGTGCCTGGGATCATCCCCACGCGTGTGGGGACAAGTTTTATCGATAGCTACATAAAGGATATATCGACGGATCATCCCCACGCGTGTGGGGACAAGTTGCAGAACAAAAAAGTTAGTCGGTGATTTGGAGGATCATCCCCACGCGTGTGGGGACAAGGGGATTGTTTGAATTAGAAGAAACATATGATAGAGGATCATCCCCACGCGTGTGGGGACAAGAACCGCCGAGAGTGTGCATTTCTTGACCGTCAAGGATCATCCCCACGCGTGTGGGGACAAGTTAGGGGTGGTTTTACTCATGCACAAACCGCCAGGATCATCCCCACGCGTGTGGGGACAAGCTTTGCCTTGCGGTGTACCACAGTCATAGGGAGGGATCATCCCCACGCGTGTGGGGACAAGCTGTGGGATATAAGCCACAGAGCGACGGCACACGGATCATCCCCACGCGTGTGGGGACAAGGGCAAATGTTAGGTAACTTAACTACGAACATTGGGATCATCCCCACGCGTGTGGGGACAAGCGTTCTTATCAAAGACATATCCGACCTCGGATAGGATCATCCCCACGCGTGTGGGGACAAGTAAGACAAGCGCAAAGTTAAACGAAGTTATTGAGGATCATCCCCACGCGTGTGGGGACAAGCTATAGAGGATTTGCGCTTGACTGGGGAAGTAGGGATCATCCCCACGCGTGTGGGGACAAGCCCCCGAAGGGTGAGAGCCGAAGCCCTCAACCGGGATCATCCCCACGCGTGTGGGGACAAGCTTGTGTGCTTGTCGATAAGGATTTTTTCCAGAGGATCATCCCCACGCGTGTGGGGACAAGGCAAACGCAAGCCGACCGTTTTCAAAAAGTGGAGGATCATCCCCACGCGTGTGGGGACAAGCACCTTACGGCTTGTGCCGTTCCTTTCGTTTCAGGATCATCCCCACGCGTGTGGGGACAAGTTACAAAAATAAATGATAATCCTACCGTGAAGGGGATCATCCCCACGCGTGTGGGGACAAGTTACCCGATGAATTTGTTTTACTCAATGACTTAGGATCATCCCCACGCGTGTGGGGACAAGTAGTGCTTGCTTACTGTCTTGTCTGTAAGCACAGGATCATCCCCACGCGTGTGGGGACAAGAAAATACTCCTTTAAATTTTAAGGGGTCAGTTAGGATCATCCCCACGCGTGTGGGGACAAGAAGAAATTATTGCTTTTAAGAAAGGAAGTTATAGGATCATCCCCACGCGTGTGGGGACAAGTATATTCGACCAATATAACGAAAACACATTGAAGGATCATCCCCACGCGTGTGGGGACAAGGTTAGCAACAGCGGAAATGTTTAACAGCGGCGAGGATCATCCCCACGCGTGTGGGGACAAGTTTTTTTGACTGCTTGACTTTTTGCACAAGCTGGGATCATCCCCACGCGTGTGGGGACAAGTATTTGCGATTACAAAAGTGCCTTGCGGTGCGGGGATCATCCCCACGCGTGTGGGGACAAGTTAAACAGATAAGCGCAATACTGAATACCAGCAGGATCATCCCCACGCGTGTGGGGACAAGTTTTCTTTTATTTTTTGGGGTGTATTTTAAAGGGGATCATCCCCACGCGTGTGGGGACAAGTGTAGCAACTGCTACAAAATCAAAAAAACTGCAGGATCATCCCCACGCGTGTGGGGACAAGCTTCCAATTCTACTTGATTCGCAACCGTATTTAGGATCATCCCCACGCGTGTGGGGACAAGAAATCTAAAAGAAATTTTTGGAAGAAGTGCTAGGGATCATCCCCACGCGTGTGGGGACAAGTGTTAAGCACAGTGGGCAAACTTGTAGAACTTAGGATCATCCCCACGCGTGTGGGGACAAGCCTTTTCTTTTTTCAATAAATTCTTCCAAAATAGGATCATCCCCACGCGTGTGGGGACAAGCCTTTTCTTTTTTCAATAAATTCTTCCAAAATAGGATCATCCCCACGCGTGTGGGGACAAGATTCGGTCATAGGGAATTTATATTGCAACATTAGGATCATCCCCACGCGTGTGGGGACAAGAACTTCAAAATCTCCCTTAGGCGGTTTAGGGTAGGATCATCCCCACGCGTGTGGGGACAAGTACCCAGCCTGTCGGAGCGTTGCCTATACCTATGGATCATCCCCACGCGTGTGGGGACAAGCTTGTATAATATATACGGTTTGTGCGTGTGTGAGGATCATCCCCACGCGTGTGGGGACAAGATACTATCAAAATAAATGGAAATATATGGGGAG
>ULTI01049093.1_pt1 | contig 15570 bp, 22 predicted proteins | sample 1957291 | NCBI WGS metagenome assembly ULTI01 (sample SAMEA4835725, study PRJEB28245) | human gut metagenome | biome: gut microbiome; material: fecal sample | place: Denmark | collected 2008 | reverse complement strand
CTCTTTCAAGCCTCTGCCTTTAGGCAGGGGTTATTGACGGACAGGATTTCTCGGCGCTCCTCATGATCGAGCGCAGGTACTATCGTAGCCCGTATAGGAAACCGCGCGGAGTGAGCATCCCAAAGGGCTAGGCTTGCGCGGTGTTGTTGCAGGGAGTTTAGCACTTCACCGGCTCACAATCATCGCAATAGCGTCTTTGTCTATCGCAGTGCGCTCAGATAGTTCGACACCTCTTCGAACCAACTCCGTGCCTCTTTCGAGTAAGTCTGCGCAGCGGGCAAGCTGCTTTCTTTCAGCGTCGCAGGTACCACCGGCGGATGCGGACAATCGACTGCGAGCGTCGGCTGCTTGCTTGCGCACCCGGTCAAGATCAGCGCCAAGATCATCGGCGCGAGCAAGCGCCTTGTCCCTGGCTTCCCACGCATCAACAAGACTCTGTGCATAGGTTCTCTCCTTCTCCCTGTACTTGATCTCGAGCGACTGCGCGCGGGTAGCGTAGTCCTCGCGCAAGGCGGCAATGTCTTCGCCGTACAGCGCGGCGGCATACTGGTAGCCCGCGACGAAGATCCCGACGACTGCGGCTACAGAACCCGCCGCCTTCATCCAAGAAGCCATCTCGTTTCCTCATCATTTCAACGCGTCACGCCACGCCTTGACTGCCTTCGCCATTCCCCACGCAATCGCTACGCCCCCGAGCGCCAAGAAAACGACGTACATCCCGACAGCCTGCCACGTCAGTTCCTCTTCCATCATCAGCTCTCCAAGCCGCAGTGCGGCTATCAAATTTGGTAAAATATCTCCCATAGACACCTTTCGCGTTTTGGGTCTTACGAGCCGTTCAGGATTCCGCCCCTGAGCGGCTTTTCATTTCTGTGGCGTCTAGCTCACAGCTTCCATCCCTTCACGGGATTCAGGTAAATACCGACGTACTGTGCCTTCTTGTCTCGGGATCCCCACAGCTTCCAACCCACGTTGATCCGCACACAGCACGGCCTGCCGAGCAACCTGTAGTGCTTGATGTAGTACAGCTGGAACGCGATGAGCTTCCCATCGCGGCGGCAACGCCTGCGGCACGTGCCTGACACGCCGTTCGTGTCGGAGGCATTCTCATCGCCAGTCACCTCCCACGAGTCGCTCGAGCGCACCTCGACCCCGAGCACATTGATGTCGAAGCCGTAGCATGTATTGCGCCACATCCACGCGACTCGACGTTTGTACGTCGCCCAGGCATCCGTCCCCGGCCATCGTTGCCAGTGGCCCTCGTCGCCGTCTGCGTCGTTGTCGTCAGTGGCGAACCAATCGAGCCATTTCGGCAGACGGTGCGTTTCCTTGTCCACGAAGAACGGAAGAACGGGCGCGAGGATCAAGCCGACGAGAAGCATCAGGTAGCTCAGAGGCATCGAAAGAAGCCAACGCAAGTAGACCATCTCAGTCCTCCCCAAGGAAAAGCTTCGCTTCGGACTTGCGGCGGCGGACGAGCCCCGGAAGCTCCTTGCCGCCCGCCTTCGTGATGTCGAGGAACTGATGCGCGGCCTGCTCGACGTCGCCTGCATTGAGGGCCCTCATGAGCCTCGGGCAGTTGTGCACGACGTAGGACGCGCCCACGTTGAACGCAAGGCTAACGAGCGCGACGTACTGGCCCTCAGTCACGTGCACATTCACGAACGGCGCAAGGGCCTTGACCACGGCCTCGATATCCTTGCGCAGGAGCTCACGGCTCTGCGCGTAGGTGATCTCGTCGCCCTCATGCACGTCGGGGCCAGTGTGGCCGACGCCAATCGTCCAGATACCGGCAGGACACTTGTACGCAGTCAGGCGACAGCCCTCCCACGCCTCGATGAAGTCCATTGCGGACTCGGGCGCGTATTCGCCAAAGTTCTTCATTTCAAATCCTCCTTATCCAAGCCAAGGCGCTTCTGCAGAACGACTTCGAGTAGACGTATCAACCTTGTTCCACCCCACCCAGCCATGCCGCTCAGGGCCCCACACAGCTGCGGCGGGAACCCTTCGTAAAAAAGCACCTCGTAGCTGATCAGCCCACATACAGCACTGATCGCTCCATGGAGCAAAAACTCTCGCCATGTGAAAGCCTTTCCTTCCTGTACCTTCAGCAGGTACGAAAGCCAGCCGCAGATCGCCGCAAAACCAGTTGCAGCGGACAGAATCTGCCCGTCACTCAAATCTCTGTATGGCATGTAACCTCCCGCATGCCTTGAGTCTCTGACGAGACCTCAAGCACACGCGCATAAAAAAATCCCCCGAGGGATATCCTCAGGGGAGTCGATATTGGTATATGGACGCGAAGCTCAAAGAAAAGAAAAAACCCGCCCCTCATAGAAAAAGCCCCGTCGACCGAAAGGCCGGCGGGGTGGTTTGGCGGCGCTTCCCTAAAAAGGTCTTCACCTACGCAGGTGACAAATAGGCGTCGACTGTTTTGCCATCTAGGCTCTTCCACTCCCTCCAAAGCGTGGCTATCTCTCCTTATGGTGAGCAGGGCTTTTTTCTAGCTGGATTTAACGTAGCATTTTAAGGTCTGGCCTTCAAGAGCGGAGAAATTGGAAAGCGCCATACTCTTATCCGTGTTGTTGTCGTAATAAATGCCGTTAAGATACATTGGTCTATCGAAGGCGTTACTAAGATCAGGAAGGGAAGTAACGTATAGGTTATTGCAAATTTTTGGTTCTAAGTCCCCAAATGTCCCATTTTTATACCCATATAGTTTAATAAAACTTTTGTTACTACCAATCGTAATGTGGCAAGGCGTATAACCAGGATAAATAAAATTAAACGCAACGGAAATGGTAACGTCTTTCGCCGGCATGACAAATGACCTGCTATTCCCGCTTCCGGAAAGACTGACATCGTTTGACGAGATAGTGTCAAATACATAGTCTTCCCCAGCTGCGACGGTAACCGTCACCGTCTCACCGTACTTCGCCAGTGACTTGACCGTGACAGTGCCTTGGCCAGTCTTCGACACGTTGATGCGGAAGTCCAGCGCACTGGCAGACGCGTTCACGGCCACATCAGTGAAAGGCATGACAAACGTGAACGTGGTCTCACTGACCTTCGTCACTTCAACACTCGGAGAAACGCCTACCTTTACGTTGCCATAGCCAGTGTTCGCGCGGACGGTAACAGTCACGAGATCACCAGGCATCGCGCTTGACTTGTTCACACTGGCAGTGCAGTACGTCTGAGTTCCGATGGAGATGCGGAACTCTTTAGGAGAAGAAAGGAGAGCCTTATGCAGCATAGGGCACCTCCAGTTGTGAAGTTACCCCCAAATTGAGGAGATATCTACGTATGAGCCCGCCATTGGGTGCTTTACTTGGAAACCTGTAGAGCCAATGAGTAATATATTTTTCGATGTGCTCATGATGACAGGCACTGGTAAGCTTCCATCCCAATCGGGGAAAGATAGAGATACCACAACCCCTATAGGTACGCTGACCTTTCCTATCTTGCCAGCTGGTATAGTCGAGAGAAAATTTCCAGCGTGGGTCACCCGTGCAGTGTAATCCGTGTCGTTGGTGATATTTACCTTTTCTTGTGTATCCGACACGATAAGCATTTCCTTCCCCAGCATTTACCACGCCCTCCTTTCGAGAGCGGGTAAATACCTGCTTGACTTTCTTATAGATATCCGGTAGGGGGGGGTAAATGTTACCTTAACTGTGCTACCTAGTGCTTTTTTCATAGCAGGGACTGTAACGCGTGTAGGGCTGCTGTAATCTATGCGGCTACTATCATAGTAATAGTTGTAATAATGGTAGGAAAGCATCTCCCCTTCAACCAACGAAACACTAGCAATAATTTCTAAGTTATTTTTGGCGTTCATACCTCTTTCAGGCGGGTTATCATATCGAAGAGTCATATAGCAATAATTATTGCCGTCATTAGCATAAAACTCAGCTAAGTACCATTTCCTAAAAATGCCATCAGCTCCTTCCCACTCCCAATAAGGAATCCTATCTATAGCCCCAGTCTTACGATCTATATGAGAAGGGTCGTTACTATACCCATAGATAGTATATCCAGACGGATTCCCTATAGTAAGGTATATAAAATTTCTTTGCTCCCCTTTGGACAATAGACTACCTTTCTTCAGCATTCCTTTTCTCCTCTCAAAGACGGCGGCAGGTGAGCTCGATTTAGCTCACTCTCCCATGCGGTCTTGCAGTGATCCTTTTGCCAAAAGAACAAGTGGTCGATGATCCATGCGGGCCATGACCTCGACCCATCGAGCTTGTGACGCCAAGCCCTTGCGCTCAGCGTCTCGTCAGCCCAACCGCCGAGAAGCGTGTTGACCAATTGATCAATAGCTACCATCACTTGGAATCCGTCAGGATGTTTCATGCCCTAGCCCCCACATACGGCTCAGTCCACACATTAGCCATGGCGAGCATCGCCTTGGAGAGTGCCTGCTGGAGTTGAGCCTTCGTCACAGTCGCGACAGAGTTGTCAGCGAGCACCCAGACGGTCGACTCAAGTCCTGCCGTCTCAGCCGCTGTGATCGCTCGCGCCATACGAGACTGCGCGGACTCATCGCCGTCGAAGGTCATGCCGTCGACTTCCACCTTGATCGCTGCCACCTTGGCTGCACGTTCACGCTTGGCAATGGCAAGATTCTGTGCTTCCTGTTCTTCAGGCGTCAGCTCTCTTTCAGAGTAGGTCACGCCATACTGCGCCCAGAACTCGACCTTGCCTTCGTCTGGTGCTTCTCCGAAGGACACGTGATCCTTCTTGAAAACTTCTTGACGCACCTGCCATTCAGAGTGGTAGGCAACGCCGTTGTACGTCCATGTCTTAATCATTCAATCAGCTCCCAAATTTTGTGAAAGTGGCAACGCCAAAAGTCCCGTACCATGCAAGCGTCACGAGCCCCTTGGCAAGCGTAGGAGCAGAACCGCTCCACGACCAAGAGCTGCCAAGAGTGATCGTGGCAGTTCCCGCAAGCGCCACGACGGTGATCCATGCCTTGTTGGCGGATCCATTGTTGACCGTGAGCGTGCCGCCACTGGCAAGGCTCATAGATCGCGCTGATGTGTCTGACACGGTGGTTGCCGCGACGACGGTCTCAGTCGTCGTGATCGTTCCCGCGTCACCAGTGCCGGGGATGAGCTGAGGTTTCCCGCTGACACCGGTCCAAGGCACTGCACTCGCCGAGTCCGCCGTAGTAGCAGAGTCGGCCTTTGCCGCGCTGGCCGCCTTGGCGTTAATGCCCAAGTACGTAGAGGCGGCGTCGGCCTTCGTGAGGTACGGTGTCAGGTTGGGTGCGGGTGCCTCGGCCGCCGAAATCGCCCCAATGTTCTTTCGCGCCTGCGCCTGCTGGGTTGTCGTGAGCGTCTGAGCGTCATAAACGACAGCATGCGCATTCTGCGACGCATATTGCTGAGCGAGATCGCGCGCGACTTCTGCGGCCTTCTGCGCGTTAGCGGCTGAGGTAGCGCTAGACGCGGCGGCCGAACTCGACGATGCGGCATTCGTCTCACTAGTCTTCGCGGCCGACGCACTGGATGCCGCCGCGTTCTTCGAAGAGAGCGCAGAGGCTTCAGAGGCATCAGCCGTGTCAGCACTAGCCTTCGCCTGCTGAGCGTAGTACTTCGACGAATAATCGATCTCAGTTCCATCGGCCAGGTTGTTTTCCGTCACCTTGCCGTCAGTCTTCACCGCCCACGCCTGAGCGAGCTGAGCATTCCGCTTGGACGAATAGCCGTCATCGGCGACCGTGTAGTCCGTGCCGTCTTCGGTCTCTACGCCCGTCGTCCATGTTGCCCACCGCTTAGAAAGGTCACTATTGGCCTGTGATTGGGCGGCGGAGGACGCGGAATTTTGCGCCTGAGTCGTAGCCTCGTTTACCTTCTGGGTAATCAAGACCATGCTTTGGTTGATTTCATCGCGAATGCCGTCAGTGTCGGTAACGGCTTGCTGAGCAATCTTCTTCGCCTCTTCCGCCGTCGCATTCGCCGCGTCGGCCGTGCCCACGGCCTGAGTAGCCGCAGCGCTTGCATTCTGAGCCGTCGTCTTCGCGGCATTGGCCGTCGTGACGGCCTGCTGAGCCGTATTGAGCGCAGAATTGGCCGTTGTGACAGCCTGAGAGGCATTATTAGATGCCTCAGTCGCCGCAGTGACGGCATTAGCCGCGTTGTTCTCAGCCTTTTTGATGCGCCCATCCCACGAATTGACGGTGATGGTTAAGGTATTGACGCTACCAAGCGCAGAATTCGCAGTAGAGAGCGCCTCGGCCGCATTTTGCTGAGCGGTATTCGCCGTGTTGAGCGCTTCAGTAGCCTTATTCAGCGCCTCGGTCGCGTCGCCCGTAGCCTCGAACATATAGTCGCCGAGATCATTGATCGCGTCCTCTGTCTGCGTCAAAACAGACTGACCACTGATCGAACCCGTGGGCGTTTTGACGTAATGGAAATGAAATTCTTTTGATGCCATGCCTTGTTACTCCGGCAGTTTGACAAAATAAGCAAGACGATAGAAGGGCGGACGGTCTAGCGTGAGCGTCTGCGCTTCGGATGAGCTTGTGATTGTGTGCGTATGCCCCTGCCCGCCACCGGTCGAGTTTAGATTCATCGTGTGCGAGTGCGAGCCGGCGGACGACGTTTCCCCGGACCACGTTCTCGAAGCCGCAAAGGACGCGCGCGGAGAGCCGTTTTCGGAGTCTCGGTTGTCGCAGTTGGAATAGTTCCCGTTTTGATAAAAGGCCCCCTCGACATAGCTGATCTTGTGATCGTCCACGGGAATCGCGCCTGTAATCTCCATCGTGCCGCGAGTGTGCGTATGCGCGCCCGCAGTCGATGTAGACCCGGTGTGCGAGTGCGACGGGATCTGGTCGACCGTAAGAACCGTCTCCCCCACCGTGCCATTGACGGTCACGCCCGGGATCGAGAGGTTGAGGCTTCCTCCCGTCTGCCCGGCCTGAGCGACCGTGCTCGGTAAAAGAAATTTGTCCATCAGGTTCGGGACGTTCCCGCCCCTGCCGTCGCTGCCGCCGTCGCAGATGACATAAGCCTCATACGCATCGGTACTCCCCCACGGGATGAGCCTTCTTCCGTCCGACCCGCCCAGCTTACAGTTGTAGAAAGGCGTAACCTGCCCCGCAAGGACGCTAGGCAAATCCTGATTACTCCAAACCGTCATGTCAGCGGCCGGTGCCACCACTCCCTTGTCCGTGCCTACCCCATTCGCGATTAAGCATCGATACTTGACGCCGTTGCTGAATACCTCGTTTCCAGGCTCGTATTGAAGCGACGCCGAGTATTGCATTATGCCGCCCTGCTGGTACCAAACAAGGAACGACGAAAGCAAGTAGAGAACCGAATTGAAGTCGTCTCGCTTTGGAGGAATGCCGCCCTCACCGATCGGCAAGGAGTTCCATTTGCCCCACCCCTCTTCCTGCGATAGCCTACCTGTTCCTGCCTCAAGCGCCGTCACCGGAACTGCGCTCCTGTCACCGTCTTGGGCAATGGGGCACGAAAGTAAAGTTTGAGGATATTTGCTCATCTTTTCCATCCTAAATAAGACTTCTAATCTCAGCCCACGCAAACGCGACCAACCACGCCATCAATGCCAAACATCCTGTTGTAGCGGTTATCCACACGGCAATACGGAAAATCCGAAACCCAATATTTAATTCGACGCCTGGTTCATTCTTCGTCATAAAACTCACCATCTTGTTGATGACCACCGCCGTAGTGATCGCGGTTATAATCTTTCGCATAGTTCCCTTCTCCTTTTGTTCTTGAGGGACTAAAAAACCCCACAAGGTTGCAGCCCTGTGGGGTTTCGTTTCTTTTGGAATTGGCTCATGTGCCAATCGTTCGCCCAGGATTGAACACGCCTTGGTCAAAGGGAAGCAAGCCGCTTCCCTCAAACCCAAAAATCTGCTCGTCTGGGTAAATGATCAAAAAATTCGTCAGCACGCCCGATGGACGGTTCAAAAGCCCATACACCTCAAGGATTTGAGCCTGCAATTCACTAATGCTCCCAATGATGACAATCGAATTGATAGTCATATTTTGGTAATCAACCACAAACACCTTGGTATCCGTCAACTGACTGAGCATGTTGTTCATCGTTGCGGCAGTTGCGTTCGAAAGATTGCACCTCGCACGATAAAACAACAGGAATCGGTAGTAGTCGTCATCAAACCGCGTGAAATCCGAGCCGACTTTCAGTAAGCGGCTGACGCCTACGCGCGTGCCCCACCAGTCAAGGTACACCCCCTTAGCCGTTCGCATGTCAGCAATCGTTTGCTGGAGGCTTTCGAGTAACTCTGTAGCATCGATCTTGTCCCTGAGCATCGATGCACTCTGCCGGATGCGCGTCGCGTGCGAGTACTGGGACTGAATCGCGTCCGTCGACATGTCGGCAAAGTCGGCCATGTTCTGAACGCAGTCAACGCTCAGGATGTCCTCCCACGTCTGTGTTTCTGCCATCATCAGCCCCCGAAAGCAAGCGTGATTGACTTTTCCGACAACGTCGGGCTTTTGTTCGCAGGCACGTCAACGCTAGAGGACTGTGAGCCCCCAGAGATGCCGATGACGATTTCTTTGATTGGGGCATCCGTCACGTCCTGAATGCACTTATAGAATCGGCTTGCGTAAACCGTCGTAGCGAGCTTCACTCGGGCGTTTTTGAGCTCCCCAAGGAAGTCAGAGATGATCGCCGATTTAACGTTTGCCTGCGTCGTGGCGTCCATGTCGCCGCTGAAGAACGTCACCTTGACAGTAAAGTCCACCGCCGTCGGCCGGACGATGTTATAGACATAAGACGCGTTGAAATGCTCGGTGTCAATGAACGTAACCTGAGTGTCGCCCACCGTCCCGCACCCCGCGCTCTTGCGCTCAAAGATCGTGCGGGCAATATCGTCATCATCCCCGCCGACAATGCAGACCGCCACGCTGTGGCCCTTGATCGATATCCCGTACTGAGTTTGGGTTTCGTTCGTATAGTTTTCCAAGACCACACAGTCGAGAACGCCTTCAAGTGCGGACAAATTGGACTGCATGTTCTCAACCGTCCCGTTCGCATTGATCGCATAGCTCTGCTTCATGCGATTGAGTAGCTCGCCGTCCGGCTCCTCGTCTCGCCCGGTGTTCCCCGAAGCGGCGTTCGTCACCGAATCCCACCCCGCAATGACCGTCACGATCTGCGTCACGGTCTTTGCGCCGATCTCAATGGCACCGTGCTCCACGCAGGAAAACTGAGTGTCGACGCTGCCAGAATCCGGAATCATCACCCCGCCGGCCACTGCGTGTCGGAGCTGATTGCCCTGCGTATCCTGCACAATCGCGCCGTAGGGGATGACAGTGCCTTTCAACCCCGTACACGTACAGACGACGACCGTCGGCTCCGAAATCTTGCGAGTGAGCCCATAGAGCGCGGCTAGGGCATCGAGGAAAACACCCGTTGCGGTCTTCGGATTGAGCTGGTTCGCGAGGAAAGCCACCTCACGATTTTTAGCCGCAACTTCAGTCGTCACCAAGTCCACGACCTGCCCCATGGGCGATGCCGAATCCACGTTTAGGAGCGGGTCGGAGTCACTGACTTTAAAGGCCTCCTGAAAGCCAGAGGCGACGTCGTCTCGCACCTCCTTAACAGTCGGGACGACCACCCCAGTATCCGCGTTAAATTCTAGCTGTGCCATAACTGCCGCCCTCTGTTGTTACCTGTACCTCAGCGCTCAAAACACGTGTCGTTGTATCAAGCGCTTTTAGTTGAACCGACTCAACCGTAAGCACGCCTGGCACGCTCAATGCCGCCGAACGCAAATCTTCCGTTGTAATGGCTTCCTGTATCGGCTGAGCGATTTGGTCCGAAAACCACTTGATCCCTTGATCCCACCGAAAGACGGCGTCGTGGTAGAAAAGCCGCCCCTCATTGCAGACGTTTTGAACGATTGCAGGAGTTCCGCGAACCATCGCGACATTCCCGTTTCCGTCAAGCTGTAAATCCCACCCTGACGAAAGCTCTGCTGTGTAGGCTGTATGCGTCACATGCGAACCTTTAAAAAAAATTGTTTAGGTTACTTCGGCGCGCTGGTTGTGCCGTCAGGGCAGGTGTGAACATGCCCCTTCAGACTGATCCCGTCTGCCACAACATCACCCGAAACCGTAGCCCCGCCGCCGCCCGATACCGCAAGACCACCCGAGCCTGTGATTTTTCCATCAACCTTCAGCGTGCCCGTGATGTGGGTCTCGGGGGTGTCGATCTTGCAATTGGAGCTCGCATTGATCGTCGCCGTAGCCGTGTTGACGGTGCACGATGATTTCGCGTTGATCGTCTCCACGTTCGTATTGATCGTCACGGTTTTCGGTGCCGTAATTGTTATGTCCCCAGTGTCTTCGACCCTGACGAAAGTTGTCGGAGTCTGCCCCCAGAAACCGCCCAAGTAGAACCCGTCGCTCATGTCGTAGCATCGGAAGCTACCCGGTTGAACAGCTTCGTTTCCGCCCGTAAGCGTCGACACGTCTTGCTGTGCGAAGACAGCCAAACCAACATCCCCGGGCTTCGGATCACAAATCAGTGCGGCCGTGCCGTGCTGAAGGCGAAACCATCTGAGCTTAGGAATTGAGACAGGCTCGAGCGCCTTGCCGGACGCACTTCGCATCTTGACTAGCGGCGTCGCGCTCAGGTATCCAGCGCCCGCGCCATCACCGGGACGCGTGATCGTGTCCACTCGCACGGGAATCGCGGTATTGACCATGCCCTTGATGACCGAGCGAATCAGAAAATCCAGGACGTTGATTTGTGAGCCCGATGTAAACGCGTTCTGCGGCTGTGCGTACTCTGACATTTCATTCTCCTAACCACATGCCATCAAAGGACGTTTCCCAAGAACTCGCCCCAGGGTTGTGCGCGCTCAAAGAATGTTGAAGCTGAGTGATCTTCCATACGCCAGAAGCATGAGGGACGATCGTCTGCACGCTCACCGCCGCCGCCACTCGTAGCTCTGGACGGAAAAACGTCCTGCACTGGATGCCCGCGTTCGTAAACGTCGGATACCCAATCATCCCTGTGTCAGCAGAGACAACGGGCACGCCGCCTTCTGCACGCCTTACGCCGTCCTTCGGCACAACGATCGTCTTGTCGTCATCAAAGATGATGTCCGCGCCTGCGGCATTCGCAACCGTTTTCATCTTTGTGATCGGGTCTCCGTAGACCGTCATGTCAGAAACCGTTGCCTGCACACCGTCGTTTTGATACTCGAACCCCGCCTGCGCACTCTGAGACTTGATAAAGTCCCCGACGTCCTGAGACCCCTGCACGCTCACAGTCGACGCGGGCTCGAGGAGCGGGTATGCGCCAACCTGCGCTTCTATCTTGAGCACGGGGCTCGAACCGTTGAGATCGGCGTATGCAACCGTGACGCACCCGCGAAAAATCACAGGCAACTCCTGCCCCTGCTCACCGGCCGCGATCTCTATCGCATTCCACCTACGACCGAGAGGCTTGAAGGCGAGTGTCGTCAATTGCCCCATGGTGTCGAGCGACAGGCCGTAAATCTCAACCTGCGCCGTCGCGAAATCCACACCCCCCGTCTTTGAGATTGCTACATTCGTGGCAAAGCCTTGGAAGGTGTGCTGGTTGTTCACACCGCTCTTGTCAAGAGTGATTGTTACTCGGATGTCCTTTAAGCTGTAAGTGCTCGCCATTCTTCTTCCGTCGCGTAGTTGAGCGTAAAGCGGTCGCCCAGTGCATCGTATTGAGGCGATGCGGATTTTCCACCGCTGTCAAGAAAGAAAAGCCTGCCTGCGAAATCAGGCGTATTCCACACGGGGATAGGCGACATCGTGCGGCACACGTGGCTGTCGCAAATCTTGACCTCATCAGCCGTTAGCGTGAGATACAAAAAGCCGCCCATCTGCCGCAGATTTATAACGCAGTTTTGCCCATCAAGGACGATGGAAAACTCCTGATTAGGAAGCGTCTGCAGTGGTATGCGTATCATCATCTTCCTCCCGAAAAGAGATCGGCAACGAGGCCCCCTTGCGCCTGCCCCGTCTGCACCTTGTTCGCTGCATTGGCGCTCTTGGGTGCCCACGCAACAGACGCCCCGCCGACCTTTGCCGATTGCACCTCTCGGAAATCAACATGGATTTCAAGCGCGTTAGCTCCGTTCGTTGCCGAGCGTGTATAGCCGTACGACACGACAGCCATGCGGCTATACACCTTAGAGGGCGTTAGGATGCGAAAGAGCTGCACACCGCACCGGTAGGACTCGAGCCTGGAAACGGCTTCCTGCTGTGCCTGATAGTCGCCAGAGAAAAGGAGGCTGACTGAACACTCGGACGGCTGAGGCACCTTGTCATAAGCGTATAACGCCCCGTTCTCCTGCGGCTCCGTCGGAACATTGGCTGTCGAGTTGTCCTCGAATCCATCAAGTGCCGTGTAACCGCAGAACGGCCGCGCATTCTCGTCAACGATTGCCCAAACTTCGGCCATTATTTCCTCACTTTGAAATTACGCCAGACTGCGCTGCCACAAGCATGCGATTTCGACGGCTCAACGCATTGTCCATCGCGCCGCCAACGGCCTGCCCGACGGCCTCAGGATTGCCATTCGTCTGAATGTTGTTTGTCACCTGAATCTGCATGTCGTTCGTCACGCCCGGGCCTGCGCTTGCAGACTTAGCCGCCGCAAAGCTCCCGACAGTTGCCTGCATAGGCGTCTCACTGAAGAAGCCCGAAAGCGCATCACCTAAGCGAGCGAGCGTGTCGGAAGAGCTTTCCTGCGACGGCATGCCGGCGTAGGCAACCGGAGCATCGTACTTGATACGAACGATCTTCGGATCGTTTACTCGAACTGGAGCTTCCGCCCCCTTCTCGTCGCTATCGTTCCCCGAGAAGAAGTCCGCAATGCCGCCGAAAGCGTCCTTTACGGCATTCTTTGCGGAATCGACGACGCCCGATACCGCGTCCTCGATCTTCCCGCCGATATTGAGCGCATCAGCAATCCATGCACTCAGCTGATCAATAAGCGCCTTGAAAGCGCTCATTGCCCAATCAATGGCTGACTGAATGCCGCGTTCGATTGCGTCTCCTATAGCGTCACCCAGTGCGCCGATAGCCTCGATCGTTTGCTCGATCGAACTGGCTACGAGATCCGGCAAGGAAGCGAAAAACTCACCAACACCGACGAAGAAATCCGCCACGCCTTCTTTGAAGGAGCTGCCGATTGACTTGATCGCGTCCCACAATTCGCCGAGAGCCTTGACGGCCTCAGCCGGGAGATTGATGAGGGCGTCAAGCCATTCCTGACAGGTCTCGCGGATCGCCTGAATCCTTTCATCAGATACGCCGATAAAGCTCAGGAAGCGGCCGAGAATCGAGTTCCCGCCCCGAATGAAAGCGAAGAGATCATCGAAAGCCAGCGCGAGAGCAACCACAGCGGCCGTTACGACGGCCACGGGGTTCGCGAGCATCGTCGCGTTGAGCGCTGCCATGATGCCCTGACCGCTCTTGAGCACCTTGAAGAACGTCGACGATGCCGTGATCGCCTGAATGATCGACCGCCCATAAGTGGCGGCCAGAACAGTCCCGACACCCGCCAAAACGAGCTTGACTGCGCGGCTGTGCTCTCGGACGAAGGCAACGCCGTCGCCGATCACCTTTAGCACCTTGTTCACGACCGGGAGCACGGTAACGGCGAGCATGTTGGCAAGAGCCTGCGCCTGATCCGTGAACTGCCGCCAACGGATGTTCATCTCGCGCGCGGCTTTTGCCTGTTCCGGTGTGAAGGCGACGCCCTTGTATGCCTCGGCCGCATCGGTCGCGCTGTCCTTGAACTTAGTAAAGACTGCGGCTGCATCCTGACTCAGCCCCATCGCATTCAAAAAGTGCGATGCCTGCTGATCGGTCATACCCTTGACGGCTTCGCCCATGCGGAAAAACTCATCCGCTGAGCGGCGTTTGTCTACAGTCCACGACTCAAGTGCGCTTTTGAATGCCTCCTCGCTACCGCCGGCATCACGATTAGCCTTCGCCCACGCATCGATCTTGTCTGTGGCAACGCCCGTTCTCTCGCTCAGAATGTCGAGACTCTCGCCCGTCTGAGAAAGATTCTGAAAGAGCCGCTGACCCGAAAAGACCGCGACGAATGGCGCAACTACCCGCTTGAAAAGCGTGCCGAGCTTTCCCATGCGACCTGCCAGATCATCCATAGCGCGCCCGGTGACGAGCGAGGCCTTCTGCCCTGCCGTTCCGATCGCCATGATGCGCTCAGCCACCTCATCAGAGACCCCGCCGAGCATAAGCGTCGACTTGGACGCGCTGGCTGCCATCTGATCGATTTCGGCGCCGCTCACTTCCATCCGCTTGCCTAGGTCCGAGACGGCCTTGGACGCGTTCTCGAGTCCTTTGTTCAGCTCCTCGCTGTCGAGGCCGAGAGCGATTACGAGTCTGTCTACTACACTAGCCATTTTCTTTCTCTAGCCTTTGTTGTGCGAGCCACGAATGGTAGTTGCGGAGCTCTAAAACCTCGAGGAGCTCATAGGCCTCCTCGAGCGTCAATTTTTCTTTGAGTTCGACCATACTGGCCAAACCTGCGGCGACAATCGCGCCGCAGATTTTGGGAACATTCGCAAAGGACGCCACGCCCTTTACTTTGAGGCAGGCGTTTCGGTACTTTGCGGCATAAGGGACTTCAAGGCGTCGCCATCGAAGAAAAAACCGAAGTTCCGGCGAAGTGATTCAATCCTGAGCTTCGTCAGTGTCAACGGGCTCTCGATGACGGCGCACGCGGACTCACCTTCGAGGCGGCGCAGCGCATTGCCCTGCACAAGCGTGCAGCACGAAAGTAGATCGTCAAGCAGAGGGCGTGCCTCGTCGTAGGGAATCGTGAGAATGGTCTTCAGCAAATCCGCGGGCTTGCCGCTGAAAACCTGCTGAATGTCGTCAACGTTACGCCCCATGGCAAAAGCCGCGCGATACATCCACTGCTCGGCCTTGTAAGCCGACATGGGCGTAATCGTGAAGCTCTTGAGCGTCGTACCGTCCTGCACTTCAAGCTTAGAGATGTCCATCGCTACTCCTTACAGCACGCGCTCAAAGTCAAAGCCCCACTGCGTCGGCTGCATCGTGCGAGACGCCGCCGACATCGGAGGAGCGCTCTTGAGAACGCCCTTTACGAACGTGCGCGTGACCCCCAGCGAAGGGATGTAGCACGTTAGAGTGCATTCATACGGCTTATCGTTCGCCTCCATGCAATCGCGCACATACTCAAGCGCAGAGGCAGACGGAGAGGAGGCTTCGAGCGTGAGCGTCACAGACGAAATGTTCTTGATCACGCCTGCCACCATGTATCCATCGACAGAGCGACGCGTTTCCGCCATCTCGATCGAGTCGCTGGAGAAAATGCCGTCGGCGCTGAACTGCTGAAGCTGAATGCCGGACGGGTAAAGCTCATCTACAGTGAGAACGAGCTGAGCGTTCGCGGACGTGACGTCAAAATTAGAGCTGGCCATTTTATGCCCCTAAAAAGAGGCCCCAACGGTCAAACCGTCAGGGCCGATGATGTTCACTAGATAACTGCAATCACTTCTGCGGAAAGAGCCTG
>ULTI01041080.1_pt1 | contig 15640 bp, 17 predicted proteins | sample 1957291 | NCBI WGS metagenome assembly ULTI01 (sample SAMEA4835725, study PRJEB28245) | human gut metagenome | biome: gut microbiome; material: fecal sample | place: Denmark | collected 2008 | reverse complement strand
GAAGCTGAAAAAACAGCTTTTGCCAGAGGCGAAGCGGAAGGCAAAGAAGACAAGCTCATCGCCACAGTCAGGGAACTGGAGGAAAAGCAAGCGTTAAGGGAAGAGCAGGAGAACAAACTATACCACGAAGCGCTTAGTCACACTATATCTTTCAGAAGCACGAGAACAGAGTGGGTTCGCCTTAGTCGTGGAGGATGGTGAGCAACATGATAGGAAGCATTCCAATTCCAAATACCAGATTTTATCTGACAAGCATCGACGGTAAGAAGTGGTTCATAACAGAATATTACAGAACCGCACCATTCAATCCTGCAAAAGAAACATACGACCTATATAAAGCGTTTGCGGAAGCCTTCCGAGAAAACGAGAGGGAAAAGCAGGAATTTCCTGAGAAGCTCGAAGAAGCTGCGAAAAAAGCCTACGGCAATGGCTTATACGCCGGACGACATAGCAAATTATGAAAACGAATCAAGAAAATCAACAGCTTTGCGAAATATTTTTTACATAGAGACCGGTTTTTTTGTAGACATTTGCTGCAATGTAGATACAATAAAAACGAAAAGAAGATAATGTTTTTGAAAATCAACAGCGAGGCATAAAAACATGAGCATCACAAAAATCGAAACAGCCTCCGGCGTAACGCTGGTTCTCAATGGCAACACGATATTTGCTTCTGATGATACCTCGTACTGGCTGCAGGAGTCCAAAATTATCGGCGGAAATGGACATGTATACGGGCATGCACAGACTATCCGAGATGCTCTGTGTCTGGTCTTGGCAAAGTACGGCGGACTCAAAGGCAACAGTACAAAACAAACAAAACCAGTAAAGGCGGTGAGACAATGGTAGTGTACACAAAATCCGGCGTAACGGTGAATTACTGTGGTAATCTCTTCATTGCATCGGACGGCAAGACATACAACCTTTGTGGCAAGATGCTAACATGCAGCGGCAATGTCATCAGCTACAACTGTCAATCGTAAGACGAAGCACTGGGTACGGTTGTTGGGCTGTACGGCGGTCGAAGATTTTAGAGAGGTACAACATGCAAAGGACGAGGTTGTCGAAATGGTTGTAGCTCTCTACAGCGGAAGAAAAGAAGGAACACAGGCATAAATTCCCTGCAAAAATATATGCCGTTCACCTTTTCTGGTGGGCGGCTTCTTATTTTGTGAATACAGCAATCTGAGGAAAAAGCAAGCTGATTTTACCAGCACTTTGATATTCTGTGGCATGATTTCCAGCAGTTTGATACTCTGTGGGCAGTTGCGCAGCCGTGCGAATTGCATACAATGGAAATTAGAAGGCAAAAAGAACGATGCAAGGATGTATTTACAATAAATAAGGCGCTTGTTTTTGGTGCTTGTAAAACAACATGAAATTCAACGAAACGCGAAGAAGATACAAGAAAAGGTGAATAAAATCCGGCTGAGGCGGATAAAACTTGCACCGAGTAGTTTGAAGTCCGGACAATGGGACTCGTGAAATGATAAAATGGGACTAGGAATACCTAAAATCAGACTTAATCGAGAAAGCAAAACAATGACATAAATCTGTTTAGGAAGGATATGCACAAAATGGCAAGAAGAAAAGCAAACGGCTTGGAAAATCAGATGTCGCTCATGGACATGATGGCATCGGAAAGCCCCGAATATGCCGAAGAAGGCCCGGCAGAACTCTTGGACACCGGCGAGGACATGGGGGACAGTGAAGGGCAGACGGATAAGCCATTCAAACGCGTGGCGAACAAGACCACGAAGGCAAAGGCGAGCATCTCTACACAGACCTTGAAGGTCGTAAAAGCAGTATATACAGATACTGTCGAAACAAATTGGGAAGATTTATTTGATGGCTTCGACAGACTCTATGCCATCACATTTTCTTCTGGCATTGAATTCGTAAATAAGGTCATTAACAAGTTCTCGTATGCAGAAGTCGTGTTTGGCTGCGAGAAAATCATTGCTAACGACATTGCTGCCATTATGTCGGTACAAATTGACAGCGTACAAAGACTTGCAAAATCCAAGTCGGCAGGGAACCTCGCGAACCGGCTCAATGACGGGTCATTGCAGCTGTATGTGTCGCGGGATACAAAATCACACGAAAAAATCTTTATTTTAGAGAGTGCCGACCATAAGCATGTCAGAGTCATTACCGGCAGCGCAAATATGTCAGCATCAGCGTTTTATGGCATCCAGCGAGAAAATATTGTCTGCTTCGATGACGAGGCGGCATTTGCACATTACAAAATCCTATTTGACACTTTCAAAGAAACCTGTTCCGATAATGTCTCGTATAAAGCAGTCGTGAACACAATGGACAAAGAGGATTATCTCAAAGAAAATATCGAGGAAGTCCCTGTTTTTCAGTCAATCGAAAAGCAGAAATACATTTTCCTTGAACAGGCAAAGCCTGAGGATGAGATAGAGTACGAGATTGTTGCCGATGTGAAGAAAATGCAGGAGCTCGTTAAGCCAATCATGCCGAAGATGCCGGTTAAGGCAAACCGTGTCGTGGTAGCACCTGAACCGATGCGTGTCTTCGCAAAACGATATTCCGAGACTCGGCGCGTGGTAGCCGAAACCGTTAAAGAGTTCCCGAAGCTGCATATCGACTATGATGCCGGGACTATGACCTTTAACGGAGAAAACATTGACCTTAATCCGAATCTCAGTGATGTCACAAAGAATATCAAGAGCATCCAGAAATTCTTCTCCGGCATGGATTATTTCTACGGCGATGTAGAACAGGCCAAAAAGGACTACTTCAAGTACATGACTTGGTATCTGGCTACACCGTTCATGGCATATTTGCGATATTTTGCATCAAGGAATAACTACGATACAAAACTGTTCCCATTGTTCGGTGTGATGTATGGTGATTCTAACGGAGGCAAAACAACCTTTATCAAGTTTCTTGTAAAACTCATGTGCAACGAGACTGTAAAGATGAATACCACAGAAGATTTCACAGCTACGAAAATCGATGGTCTGAAACGAGTATGCGAGGGACTGCCTATCAATATCGATGACTTGGCAAAGACACAATTCCAGAGCCACTCGGAGCGTATCATAAAAAACGATGGTTGGGGAGTCTCGGAGCGGCTTATCAATTATCCGGCCGTATCCATCACATCCAATAAAATCACTTCTCTGACGAAAGACCTCTCGAAACGCGCTATCATCTGTCGAATCGGTGCTAAAATCGACAACGAGCGCGGTGCCAAGAACTCGAAACGGGTGAATGAGAGTATGTCGGAGCTGACTACAGCGTTCTACGGGGAGTATGTCCGACGAATGCTTGTTTGCATCGATGAGATGACGACTGAAATGCGTGAGAATGCGAATGGCAAGGAATACTTCCCGGATATCTTTTATGCTTCATCCAGCGTGATTGCGGATATTTTCAGAGCTTGCAAAATCGATTTGCCGGTATATGCGCATATCCTTAGCTATGATGATTATATGGGGGATAAAAGTATCGGTCGTGCTGCGATTGAGAAAATCGAACTGGCATGGCAGGCAGACCCAAACAAGTTCCGTGTGGACAAAAAGAAAAACCGGCTCATTTATTCCTATCCGCAGGATGGGCCTTGGTATGAACTGAAATACATTGCAGACGAGCTGCCGAACTCCCTCGAAGCAGAGATTTCTGGTGGCAACCAGCTTGTCATGAACTACGAGCAGGCACAGGAATTGTTCGGAATCAAGTTCCGGCGCTGGCTGGGAATCTTCAACCTCTAATACGAAAGGCAGGCCCTTTTCTGAGCCTGCCTTTTGATATCGCAAAAATGGTTGCCCATTCGTGCGAATTGCGTACCATGAAGTATACAGGCAAGCGGTATTGCCGCTGAAAACAACTATTGCGAGAAAGGAAAGATTATGAGCGAGCAAAATTTAGAACAGAAAACAAAAATGCTGCCGCCCAGATAATGGGGAGCAGAAATGTAGAAGCCAAGCACCGAAAGGAGAATCCATATGTGTTGTCTGAAAATTGATACTGAAACGCTGCTGGCGAACTGTCTAAACACTTGCAAGACTTATTCGTTTTCACCGGATGATTTGCAGCAAATTGTAAGACTGATGGCAAACGCCACAGATAGGTATATCTTCAGCGACACCGGTGATGATGCGCTACATGAGATTGTAACGAAATTTCCGGACATGTTCGTTTACGCTGATGAAGACAGGATTGCTCTGCGCAGCGAGTGGCAGCACGATGACAAGAAGCTGCCGATGGCGTATTTCGACTTTGGATACTCCGCCGCTGACATCAAGCAATTGTGCGCAGCAGCGAAAAAACACTGCACCACGCAAAATGAACAGTTGCCAAGTTGTGCGAACCGGGTAGAATAGGTATTGTACAATAGGTTTGTAAGAAATGGCACTACTTACTTTTTCGCAGCTACTTCAACCTACCCCAAAAAAGAATTACAAGTGCCCCTTGCGCATCCGTGCGGCTTGAGGTATACTATTTACGGAATCAAAAAGAATCATCTTTTGCGAGGACTCCGCTAATGGCGCAGTTCTCGTTTTCTTTTTGTTCAGAACAGAAAACAAAAATGCTGCCGCCCAGATAACGGGGAGCAGCATTGTTTTTGTAATAGCCAGAGGGTATAGGTATCAGTTAGACATCAGACGCGAACGCCCATTTCGTCGGCCTTGTCGTCCTCGACCATCAGAAAGTAATGCGTGTCACCGTATTCCAAGCCTAACTCATCGGCGTACTTTTTCAGAGTATCAGAGAACGCCTTCAGGTCAAACTCATTGCCGGGATGTTCTTTCTGCCATGCTTCGATTTCCCGCTTAGAAGCAGCAACGCAGGGTCTATTTTCCTTGCTGTCATCCTCAAAGGTAAATCCATCGACCAAGCGACGATAAGTATCACCCGAAGCCTCGTTCTGGATGACATAGGCAATGATAGCAGCCTTATTGTCGTAGTCTGAGTTCTCCGCAAAGAAATCCTCAATATCGCCATGCCGTACAACAACATTTTCATAGAAGTCCTTGACGTCGCTGTCGGCATACTCGTTCGTCATGACCTTCTCATGATTTTTGAGGAATTTGATAAAGGTCTCATCGCTCAGTGTATCCGTATAGAACCCGAGAGCATCTACGCGAACCTTCACAAGACTTCTCAGGAACTTCTCCATCTTTGTAATGATGTTCTTTGCCGAAAAAGCCTTCTTCATATCGATAGTGTAGTAGAATACCGGGAAGTCCTTAATATCCACGCCACTCGATTTGAAATTCTCACTCAGCTTATCAATGGGCTTGCGCAAAGCAGGTGCATACTTGTACAAAGTATCGACATCGGTAGTATAGTCGGTGATATACAGGTCATTGTCTTTGCTGTAGTGGCCCAAAAGTCCGACAGCCGCAGTCAGGTGAATGCTGCGCCGGTAATTGGTCCACTCAAAGGTGACAGGGTAGAAAACATTCGCAACAGCGCCGTCCTCTGAATATTCGACAGGAGCAGAACAGCGATGAACGCTGAAAAGGTCATAACCGTCACTGTATGTGTTCTTGTACTGGATTTCGAAGATGCCCAGATTGAAAAGAGGCAGTGACATTGGAATCTGCGCTTTCAGGAATTCAAGGAAATTATCCACATTTTCATGAATCCAAGCAGCATCATCCATAGTTTCGATGCGTTTCTTCGACTTTACAATATCTTCCCCCGGAATCGGCTCATATCCGCATACCTGACGAAGCTCGTTTTCCGATACTGCATCCGTAGCCTTTGCGATTTTCTTCAAGGTCACCTCGGTAGGACGGGACTGTACTCTGCCGTTTGCAAGGCGGTTAATGTATACGCGAGCAGTGTGAGATGTCTGGGCAAAATGCTCCTGCGTCTGCGTGCCGATAGCTTTCTTGATAAGCATCGCCAGCTTATCAGGGTCATATCCGGAGTTACCCTCGTTGTCACACTCAGAATTATCCTTGTTCAGCCAGCCATCAATAAGGGAATACCCGATATCATGCAGGGAAGCATATACATGCCCGGTTGTGTCCTTGCTGGGAAACTGCAAATGTGCATTATCTTCGAGGCAGTCCACTTTTTTGCACAAAAGAGCGCACTCATTGGCAATGATTATAAAAGGAGCACGAAGCTCAATAACTCTGTTGATGCGCTCATTGTTTTCGTTAAGCATCTTTGTCAGGAACACGATATCGCTGAGCTGTTCAGGCGTCATCTTTTTGAAAACATCTGAGCCGAGTTCGATTTCGTTAATGACAGGAACAGAAACGGAGGCATCCATGTCCTTGGCATATTGCAGTACGGCGTCAACAACAAAATAGCAGTTATCATACAGATTATAATCAGTACCTGTTTCCAACATCGGGACAATCGTGCCCTTGCCATCCTTGACGCCGTAAAAGGCCGAGACAGTCATGAAGTCTTCAAGAACCTTCTCATCGACGTGCAATGCCTTGGCAATCACCGGCAACTGCTTGCGAAGCAGAACAGGGGAGTTCAATTTGATAGAAAATATATGACGGCTCCTTTCGAATGTAACATTTTGATACATTTTGTAATCCTGTGTTACTATTATATATCGTTGCAGATAGAATTTCAATAGGAGAAGCAACAAAAAAATACAATAAGATACATAAAGTTACAAGAGCGGATGGCAGTCAGGCGGATAATGCACAGTCAGAACGGGAAAACCCAGCGGCGACAGCCCCCTCCCTGAGCAAAGCAGCGAACCGGCGACAGAAGTCTCGACATATATCCTGAATACCAACACCAAGCGCTTTCATTATCCCTCCTGCAGCAGCGTGGACGAGATGAAGGACAAGAATAAGCAAGAGTATACCGGAACGCGGGATGAGTTGATTGCGGATGGATACAAGCCCTGCGGCAGGTGTAAGCCATAAAGTAAAAGACCGCATCTTGTCAGTATGCGAAATTCGCGGTATCATGGGGAAAAGAAAAGGACTACGGAATAATCATATTGACATTTAGTAGTGCATGACATATAATATGAATACGTTAAGGACATACACTTAACGAATCATAGTTCCCATAATAGTTCTTGGTATGGTATAAGATGCTATCGGGGATTATGACTGAAAAACCGCTTCGTTTATGTGAGGCGGTTTTTTGTTTTTTAGCCAATCTTTTACAACTTCTGCGCCTTCCAAGTGCGGAGATTGTGAGATACAGGCTTAGCTTAGTAAAAAAGCATATTTCCTCAGAGGTCACCCAAACAGGTGGCCTCTTTTTTATTGCCGAAATCTGTCCATCCAAGGTGGGGTATGGTATAATGGGAGACAGAAGAAAACAACGCGAGGGAGCTGCCATGAAATCGAAAGCGAAGAGAAACAATAATCGCCCGGCATCATTCCGTGAGAAGTGCAGGAATGCATTTGGTGGAGCGCTAAAAGGTCTTGCGGACATCAACGCAGCGGAGAAAGAGAATGTAGCAGCGTCCTTCGACCTCGATAAACGCAGCGTGGAGCGACGCATTGATGCTATGGAGAAGAACCGTGCCATGACAAAGCGTATCGCAGAGGGCTGCATTAAGAGCGACCCAAGCTTCAACTTCGATGACGACTGGATTGCAATAAATATTCTGATGGACCCACCGTACAATGTCGGTGAGGAGATGTTCTGCTATTCTTTGGCGGCGGCTATCTGGATTCTCGATGCGATTCGGGCGAACCAGAAGATGGATGAGGCGCTGGCACTCCTTCCGAAAGACAAAGATAAACTGGATTCCGTGCGCCTGCCGAAATGCGTTTCGCCGTGCTACAGCGAAGCAGTGCTGCGGAGCATGGTATACACCATCCTGCACCGGAACGAGGACTGTGTTGGACTTATTAAATCCCCGAAAGACCCAGCAAGGGTCTTTGTTACGGACGGATATACGATTGCCGGGAAACAGCATCAGGATGTGCCGTCCAGACGGGTATTTGAGGGGATTCTGGCTTTGCTGCCGGAAGAACTCGTTGATAATGCCGTAAACACATTCGCGTTTATGTCTAAAGCTGCGGTGAGCCGGTATTTCACATGCCGAAACAAGTGGATAAAGAAAGAGATAAAGTACACCGAAGAACTCAGAAAGAAAACAGAAGAACTCAAGGCCATTTCTGAGGAAAGCGTCAAACTATCAGAAAAAGCAAAAGCTGCCTTTACCGGAAAGAGTATTCAGCAAAGAATAGAAGGTGTCCCGCTTATTGACGATAAGATGCAGGTTGCAGCAGATGTATTTGACCTCAAAAACCGCAGCGATAATATCATCGATGAGATGGAGACAATTCAGGATAAACGCGATGCGCTCTTTGATGAAATTTCCAATTTCCAGAATGACAGCATCATTAGAGCCTACTGGACGGAAGAAAGCTGGGTAAAACGGTATCCGAAACTCGTAGCAAGGTATGCGGCGCGGTATTCAGTGCCGGACCCGTATGAGATGTGCTTTGCCTTCTATTATCTTCTCGACCAAGGTGATGACCTCGCGTGGCTGTATTATCCGACCAGCGTCATTCTGTCCTTCTCTGCCGCCCAGCTGCCGTGGAGCGGTGGGAGCGTGAAGGCGTTGAGCGACAAGAACGGAGCCATCACAGCGGATATCATTGACATTCTCCCGCGCATTGATATCTATAACGAGCTTCATACGAAGGATAGCCAGATGGTGCCGATTGCATGGAACGATATGACCCTGCGTCTGCCTCCCGATACGAAGCGAGAAGATAACCTCAGATACACCCCATCGAAAGCTATCTATACCTTCACAAACGGCGCGATAGTGCCCCGCAATACGAGAAATATTGATGCGTTCGCGGAATCCCTCTATGACTGCGGCATAACGACAGATGAGGACAAAGCTATCTATGGAGCGTATATTTCTGTGCTCTCTAACCTCGAAGAGCGGGTGGATTTCAAGGATGATACAGAGTCTCTCGCAGCACAATGCAAGGAGTATGAGAAGGAACTCGAAAGGCTCCGGAAGGAGAACGAGCAGCAAAAAGAGGAACTGTACAAGACAGAGAAGGCTTTGGCAGATAAAAATACCCTCTTAGAGAAACAGGCAAATAAGAGAAGTGTAGAAAAGCAGGAGCTCAACGACCTGCGCGAACTGATTTTCGCTCTGACCAACGATGCAGGGGAGGAGAAGCCCAGCCAGAAACCGAACACTGTGTTCCCGTACCATACCCAGAAGAAGCATGTCGTGTTCGGTGGACATCCGACATGGCTGAAAGCCATCAAGCCGATGTTGCCGGATGTCAAATTCATCGAAGGCGTTCCGAGTAGTGAACAAATCAAAGGTGCTGAGATGGTATGGCTGCAGACGAACTATATGTCGCACAAGGCATTCTATAAAATCATTGATATTGTCCGCAGTAAGAATATCCCGCTCCGATATTTCACCAGTGCCTCGGCAACAAAAGGCGCGGAACAGGTAGTAGTGGCGGACAGCGGAAAATGACTGTTTTAGAAACGAAGGGCAAAGCAAACAGGGAAATACATTGCGTTAGACCAAATATAGGAGGATTTTCTATGGATATCGGGGAATTCCAAAAACGAATGGATGATGCTCTTGGCGAGGTAAAACGACTATTGGTACAATCCGGCTACTGTGATAATCAGACCCTTGAAAATATCGACTGCGACAGAAATGACCCGGATGATATCCAGCGCTGGAATGAGCTCACGAACGCATCGAAGCTGCTCTTAAAGGCAGTTGACGACTTGAACTACATTCACCACCCGATTGCTGGTACGAGTCGGCTGCACCTGAACACCAGCGGCAGATACGAGGATGATTTCTGCGAATATACCTCTGGCTCTGGCATTGAGTTTTTGTTGACAGATAATTGCAGTACACCCTGCTGGGTACATTCCCGCATTGAGAGCGATGACAACGGGAACTATTATATCGTTAGGTATAAATGGCTCGACATGGAAGGCTTGGAAACGAGAGTCAGGCGGAAAACTTAACTGAAGCCGCTCAGCGAAATCGAAGTATGGGAGAGAACAAGTCTCCTCATCAAAGTGAAAAAGTACACAGAATCGAAAGTAACATAAAAATGTTCCTTTTGTACGTTGATTATAAGCGCTAATTGTGGTATAATATAAATATCGGAACGGAACCGTTCTGTACCGCAAGAAACGAAATAGCAATACATAAAGGAGCATCCTTATGAGTACCACTATTCTGAAATTCGAAGCCACCGCATTCCGCCCTCAGGACGATGACGCACCCGATTGTCTGGCAGCTTCCATCAGCATTCCCGTTGAGGAAGACGATGAGGTCATCGGTAACACGATTAACAACGAGGACCTGATTGTGCATGCTGTCGGCGCACTGCATGACCTTGCAACATATATGCGTCCTGAGTGGCTCGATGACGAGGACATCAGCATGACCCTTGATATTTATCTTGGCGGTGCAAAGTGCCAGTCTCGCGGCGGTATTATCGCCATGAAACCTGAAAGCTACACTTTCGACATCGAAGACTAAGGCGTATTCTTTTGCCGTTCACCTCCGGGTGGGCGGCTTTTTTCTTTGCTGAAAACCCGTGGCAATTAGTACCATTCGCCAATAATGATTGCAAAAAACGCATTTTTGTGGTATAATATAAGCATAGGGATTGAGAAATAAATCGAGTCAACGATAATATTTTTTTGAAAAACTCACGGCGATAAAAAGCAAGGAGAACAGAGTATGCTGACCAATATTATGGTTCTCAGAACCGTCAAAGAAAATGCAAATAAAGCTGTTTTGGACGCATTACCATCGATTTTATTTGAGGGCTTGCACAATGACAAGGATGTGCAGAAATACTACCTGCAAGGTCCAGCAGCTGAGTATATTCCTGTAAATATACCGGATGAAACCGCAAAAAAGTTTTCCAAGTGCGCCACAGCACTGGCTATGCAGCTCATCCTTCTCAGCAACAAGACAAAAGGTTTCTTTGGGCCTGAGATAGTAAGTGTGGAAGGCAAGGATATTCTGACTGCAAGAAACATCATGAACCCCATCATGATTGAGAGAAACGCGAAGTTTTATAGCACAAGGCTGAGCGATGAGGTGTATGATGCACAGTACGCGGTCAGTGAGCATGTGATTGAATGTTGGGAAGATGGGCCTGTTCCGCCGATTGTCATTAACAGTTCCATATGGGCTATCGTGGAATGCACTGCGGCACAGATGCAAAAAGATAACCGTTTCCTGCGCAACAAAGAAATCCGCGACACTGAGTTTTTGGAAGTTTCGGCTCGCATTTATAACGAGTTGCTTGGATTCGCGTCAGAAAAATTTGATATTTTGAACATCAAGGAGTTTGTATGAGCATCAAGCATGTTAAAGGTGATATTCTGACAACCCCGACACGGAATGAGGACACAGTCATATGCCATCAAGTAAATTGCTGCGGCGTGATGGGCGCAGGTCTTGCTAAGCAGATTCGCGACAAGTGGCCTGTCGTATTCGATGAATATAAGAAAATCTGCGGAACCGACAGACTCGGTGATTCCCAGACAGTTCAGGTTGCTCCACAGCTGTATGTCGCCAACCTGTTCGGGCAACTGAACTATGGCAGAGATAAGCGCCAGACGAACTACGCGGCGCTGGCAGCGGCTATTTTTGGGGAAATGAAAGTACATCATAACGCCACCTTCCGCATTCCTTACGGTCTCGGCTGTGGTTTGGCAGGCGGTAACTGGGTAACGGTGCTGGACCTTATCGAGGAAGCCGCCAACGCTTGGAATGTGAATGTTGAGATTTGGGTGCTGCCAAAAAAATAAGGAGTTGTCATGTACAATACCAACTACAAATGCGTCAAGCCGTTCGATGTATGGCTTGATGCTATTGGCCCAGATGGCAAGAAAATTCCATATCGCGTCGAACGTGGGACCATCTGGCGTCTGGTCTGGTGCGGTGGCGAGCAGAGCTTCAAGGAATTCACCGGACCGGATAAGATGCGCATTACATTGCCAGATGAGTATGTTGAGAAATACTTCAAGAAGGTTTGAGCATGGGAAATTATTGTCCCTACACGAACGGAAATGTCGTATACCTTCAGTGTAAAGAATGCGAAGAGAAGCTCTGCGAAAAAGACTGGTTCTTTTGCGGAGTTGCGGGAACTCCATTATCGATGATGAAGTCCCGCATGCAAATGTCAGAGTACCTCGACAGAATGCTGGCAAAACGTGAAAAGGTCGTCATTGCAGCAGAATCCGGCCGGAAAATAGCAGCTTTGGCGGCTATGTACGCCAGCGAACGCGGATACTCTTTCATACCTGTTGCAAATGATGATTTGTCCACATACCTCGCCAAACAGCAGCAAAAAGGATGTGTAATGTTTGATGGAGCCGAAAACGAACGAGAAATCGAAAACACCTGTCGTGAACTGCGCATACCGCTGCGGCGTTGTAAACTGGAAGGAGCGTAAATCTATGATGTACCAGAAATTGGTTCGGGATAATATCCCGGCTATTATTGAGAAAAACGGAGAAACTTGCGTGACTCGCAAGCTGACCGACAAAGAATACGAGACTGCTTTGGCCGAAAAGTTGCAAGAAGAGGTCAAGGAGTTGCTGGAAGCCTATACAGCCAAGGAGCGGAGCGTTCTGGACTGCGCTGAGGAGATGGCGGATGTGATGGAGGTCATGTACGCTATGGGCAAGACTTGCGCTGTTTCCAAGCGGGAAATTGAACAGGTTAGAAGGCATCGGAGAAGGGGACATTCTCCAAAAAAATCTTTTTGGTTTCAACTGAGAAGTAAGAGGAGAGAACTGTGACTCAACAAGACGAAGTGCGGTTAATCAGAAAACTGATATTCGCAAAATATAGTCAAGACACTACACACTTTTGTCGGTGTGTGGACGAAATTGCACAAACCTTTGACGAGCATGGCGACAAAGAAGGCGCTCGCGCTATTCGCAATACATCCCGTGACGGCTATGTCAAATCGTACTATGAGGCGAGTCGGCAAACGCAGCCTCCCGGTAGCCCTTTTGTCAGCTACAAGCCCGCGTTCATCATTGATAATAAGGATATCGCGTTGTGGCATGCGAAAAACGACAATCCGCCAATGCGAGTTCGACACATTTTAGAGTACATCGAGAATGGGGAAATGGTTGCCAAAGATGTGCTGGAGTACGATGCAAGCACAGATAAGTGGCACCGCATTGAGTCCGAATGCATTTCGTTATCATAAAACGCAGATTGGAAGTGATATTTTGAAAAACACTGAATTAAACGCAATCATTCAGAGACAAGAATATGATTTCTTGCGTACAAATAAGCATCTTGGTAAGAACATTCTTTTTCTCACTCTAAGCGGAAGCCATGCGTATGGAACAAACGTAGAAGGTTCCGATATCGATATTCGTGGCGCTGCTGGTTCTCCTGACATCTTAGGATTCAATCATTTTGAACAAGTCATCGACAATAAAACGGATACCGTCATCTTTGCGATTGGTAAGTTCGTAAGTATGCTTGTCCAGTGTAATCCAAATATCATTGAACTACTTGGGAATGACCCAGAGCTATACGTGAACATGACACCGGAAGGTAAAATGCTTCTTGATAACAAAGAGCTGTTCCTTTCCAAGCGTGTTGCCTGTAGTTATGGCGGATTTGCAAACGACCAGCTTCGCCGCCTTCAAATGGGATTGCTTCGCAACGGCAACTCTCCGGAATGGCTCAAGAACAAATTTGAAAAACGAAGTTTAGAGCGTGTTCTTGCCGCACAAAATAAATTTGATGATTTCAGTCTCAGCATCAGCGAGGATGAAGATGAAGATGGCAAGCATCCTCTTTTGATTTCCGGAAACATGAGCAATTATCCTGTGACCTCGCTCAAATCCATGCTTAAGGGACTTTGCACGACTATTGAACAGTATGAAAAGCCACAGAATCCAAAAGCATTGAAAGATGCAGTCCATATCAACAAACATGCAATGCACATTGTAAGATTGTACTATACTGCATTTGACATTTTGGAGCAGGGAAAAATCATCACTCGTAGAGGCAAAGAACACGAAGAACTATTAGCCATTCGTAATGGTAAGTACATGCGTGAAGACGGAACATACGAACCTGCATTTTTTGATATGGTTGATTCCTTTGAAGCACGATTCCAAAAGGCTGTAAAAGAGTCCGTTCTTCCTGCAAAACCCAATATGCAGAAAATCGAAGAGCTGTTAGTTGCCATCAACAAATCTTATTTAAGTCGAACTATGTGAGACTACCTTGGCCGAAAAGGTAAGGAATCCAGCCAAAAATAATAAATACCCATAAAAAGAAAAGGGAGTCGCATTTCACGACTCCCTTTAATCATTGCAGAATTTTCTTCAGTTGCATGTTCACGATTCAACTCAACTCATCTGTAAGAACCGCCTGTGCGGTCTTGATGAAGTCTCCACTAATACTAGGCTCACATTTCGATATGCACCACTCCGGGCGTGCTTCGCGGGTCCCCATATCGAATTGGAACAGCACGCGAAATCACACCTCACTTTATGGAGAGTTTAATACAATTTTAGCTTTGTAGGCTCTCAAGAAAAATAATGGCCTCTTGCACAGTCGAAAATGTCTTGCATTTCGTACACAACCAGCGATTTCGCTCGTCCGTGTCCTCTAAACCGGGCATTCCTTCTTGTAAGAGATTCTGCAGCACAATTGTAGCATTCTTCACCGCTGTCGGATAGTTCTGGGCAATACGCGCGGTAGCATCGTAGTTGCCCTTCCTGTAGGTCGGTTCTACGCGAACGACCTGAGCCAACATTCTCTCTTTATCCGGGACCGTCAGCAAAGGAGGCGCGAGCTGTCTGTAGTGTAGCATCAACCAATACTCGATGCAGCCTGTTGTCATTAGCAAACGGACTCGAATCTTCGGGTCTTTCCTCAGCTTCCGCAGGCGCTTGATGATTTCCAAGCGGTTAGTCCAATTGCCGATATCCTTTTCTTCGACATCAAAGAAGAACCAAATTTCGTCGATGGCATCAACGTAATTACGGTATCCGGGGTCTTTTTTGAAACGATTGTCCGCATCATCAAACAAACCGGGGGAAGATGGCCGTTTGAACACGGCAACATCACAAAACTTGCTTTTGAGAAAGTCTGTATACGCCTGCTCGCTTTCTCCTTCACAAAATACACAAATGCTGACCTTCGACTTTTTGAATTTGCGAGGCATTATTCTACCTCCTCAATTTCTACATTGGGAGTTGCTCCATATTTACCGAGAAGGTATCCTTTGCGAATGTTCTCTGTCGTTCGTGTTGAGAAGTCACTGATGCTGTACAATTCCGAAACCCCATCATCTTTGTTCTTATCAACAAAGTAGAGTTGGTCTTTACGAAGCAGTTCCATGCTCAACAATTCAGTGCTGTGCGTCGTAAATATAATCTGCGCACCATTGAGGTTTGTTTTTTTGCTCTGGAACTTGGACACAATGAAATCAACAAGGGCAGGGTGGAGTTCTTTTTCAATTTCATCCACCAACAGCAACCCGCCCTTGGACAAAACAGACTCAATCGCAGGGGCGAGTGCCATCAGTTTTCTGGTGCCGTCGGATTCATCGGAGAGTTCCATCGAATAAGTGCAAGGTCTTCCGCTGCGTTCCTCACCTTGATGGATAGAGGTTGCTGTAACCTGCCCCATCTTCAAGTGAGTTTCTGA
>ULTI01068432.1_pt1 | contig 15821 bp, 7 predicted proteins | sample 1957291 | NCBI WGS metagenome assembly ULTI01 (sample SAMEA4835725, study PRJEB28245) | human gut metagenome | biome: gut microbiome; material: fecal sample | place: Denmark | collected 2008 | reverse complement strand
ACACGCCCGTTGCTGCTCTTGCGGCCTGCTACGAAGAGTACAAGTTCATGACAAGCGGCAAAATCGGCGATATTAGGCATACGGTTGGCCACTGATCGACAGATGGTATCAAAACTCTCAAAAGCACACCCGTCGGCGATATGACCCTGGATGTAAGCGATGATATCCCGATAGGCCGAGAGGCTTTTCGTCGTCTGGGAGAAAAGGAAGATGGAGCGGGAGAAATCGAGATGGCGCACGTCGTCGAGATTTTCCACAACAATAGCACCTCCGTGGGTCTGCCCGACCAGGCCAAGCACTTCGGCATGGCCTTTCTTGCCAAAGATAACCACTTGTCCGTCTTGCGCCTTCTCCCACTGGCGCTTCACCCTGCGCTGCAAGGCCAGCACCACAGGACACGTCGCGTCAATGATTGTGATGTTATTGCGTTGGGCCGTTTCGTAGGTAGAGGGTGGTTCGCCATGGGCTCGGAGCAGCACCGTTGCATCGTGGAGTTGCTGAAACTGTTCATGATTGATGGTGATCAGTCCCTTGTGAGCAAGACGCTCCACCTCGACACCGTTGTGTACGATGTCGCCGAGGCAGTAGAGGGTCTTGCCTGCCTTGAGTTCTTCCTCCGCTTTGTTGATGGCAGTGGTCACACCGAAGCAAAAGCCACTGCCTGAATCGATTTCTATCGTCATAGGTTGGTATGCAAATGAACTTAATATGTAGTTGGTTTCGATACTTTCACTGTCACAGCAGTGGTCCTTCCGCTGTATTCAGGCGCATAGGCACATTGTGCCGTGCAGGTGCCCGAGAGGTAGTTGCCCTCTCGGTCAATATAGTACTCCGTCTCGACCACATGCTTGCCTTTAGCTATTTGATGGAAGAAGTAGCGGGTCGATTGGTCGCGGGTCTCCAGGTAGTAGCCCCATTGATAACCACTCTCCTGGACCACGGGCTCCAGGCAGGCTGCACGCATATCGTTTACCATCACAAAGTCGTAGTCGCGGTCGGCTTGGATGGTAATGCGTACTCGCACGCGGTCGCCAACCGTCAGTTGGGTGGTCGGCTTACCGTCCTCGTCAAGAAGTTCGCGGCTGACCTTGAGACCTGCCGAGGAAGCACGAGTCTCGCGCATAGGCTGGAGATATTGCGCATAGACAGCTCCCCAGGACGTGCCATCGGAGGACTTTTCGGCTGTCAAGGTCGCCGGCGCATTCGTCAACTTCTCTGTATGGCGCACGTAGCCCAGCCCAGCTGAACCCTGCTCCTCAATGGACCTTCCGTCGATGGAGAGCCGAGTCGGTGCAGCCGAGTCGGTCAGGGCAGCAAGGTGGCCCTTGTCGGCAAAAGCCCAAATGGCTTCCACGGCATTGAAAGGCGTGTCCCAAGTTTGTGTGCGCTTAGCTTGAAGAAGCCAGCGACGCATCTCGCTGAGGGTCTGTGTGTCGTCGGGCGTAAGAGTGCGAATGGCCTCGATAGCCGCAACTTGCGAAGGAATCCGATAGTTGAACCAACTATAACTGGCACGTGGCGTGTCGAAATAGCGTCCCATCTCCTCACGGTACACAGTATACTCCTTCAAGCTCTTCAAATATGCGAGGGCTTTCGAGTGCTGATCATACAGGGCGAGGATCACCGCCGTATTGGCTTTGCCATAAATGGTTAGCTCCGAAGCACGACGGGTCATCAGGCGCAGCAGATAGTCGGTATCTGCCGTACGGCTACGTTGTGCCAATGCATTGGTATAAAGATAGTCGCAAAGGGCATCGCTGGGATAAAAATCCTTTCTTTTCTTGAGTTCGGTGACCTGTCGGGCCACCTCCTTGTCGAGGAAGCGGAAGGCCTTGGTGACGAGGGCGTTCAACGTAGCGTCCTCGCCTGTCATTACTTGTAGTCGGACGAGGGTCTTAGTAACAGCCACCGTCATATAAAAGCTACCGTCCATACCTTGCCACCAAGAGAAAGATCCGTCGGCGTTCTGCAACTTGCGCAGACTGCTGATGGTATTGGTGAGCGCATGGCTGATCTGGTTGTCGTTGAAATAAGCTGCAATAGCACGGCGTTGGGCGCTCTCCGACTGAGCGACAGCTACCCACGGAGTCTCGGTAAGCACCAGAGCCTTGAGCGCCTCATTCTTCTCCAGCTGGCTTTGTAGCGAAGTCTCCGTGCCCGATTCTTGTTCCCACTGCTTGAACACTGTCTTCAAAGTGGGATTCTCCTTAACGATCGTCCGTGCAAGGGTGTTGGCAAAGAGGGCGGCGGAGAGAGAGATTGCATTCTTTTCGTTGACGTCGCCGACATAGGGGAGGGCTTGCATCAGGAGCCATGCGGGATTGTTGGTATATTCTATCGTCAGACTCGGTCGCTCGATACCTTTGCCTTTGAACAACTGCTTGAGGTCGAGCAGCAGCGTCCCAGGCTCGTGTTGCGTGAACGGCAGGGTAGTGGTGACGTATTGCTTGTCGGTCAACACGGGAAGGTAGTGCTGCTCACCATCGCTGAAACCATCGCCTTGCGCTATGATGCGCACGACCAAGAGTCCTTCTTGACCTTCAAGCAGGGAGGGAGCAATAGAGAAGGCCGCACGCACCGTTTGGTGGGGATCGGAAGAGAAAGGCTGTTCCTCCTCATAGACCACAGACTCGTCGGCAGGAAGAAGGAACTGGAGACGCACCACACCCTTACGGGCAACGTCAGATGTGTTGCTGATACGCGTGGCAATGACTGCATGGTCGCCCAAACGAAGGAAGCGAGGAAGGTTGGGTTGTACCATCACATCCTTTTGTGCCACCACGTCGGCCTCTATCAGTCCGTGGCGCATTTGCTTGTCGTGAGCAAGTCCCATGAAGCGCCACGTTGTTACGCTCTCAGGCAGACGGAACTGCAAACTCACCTGTCCGAGAGAGTTGGTGCGGAGTTGAGGATAAAAGAAAGCTGTCTCCTCCAGGTTTTCACGTAGTTGGACGGGAGCATTACTATCTGTCTCTGTTGCGCTGCCCGCCTCATTAGCTGCACTGCCCAGTGCAGGCTCTTCCAAGGTTGCCTCCATATCAGCCACCATCATCTGTTTCGACATCATGCGCACAGAAGCAGAGCCAGGGGCAGCGTCCATATTATACATCATGAGGCGCGATCTTCCATACAAGAACCGTCCATCGTAGTCGCGGAGTAATGAGGAGAAGTAGTTTTTATCCAGCTCGGAGAAAGACAAGGTCTTGAAAACGGGCTGAGAGGGGTAAAGGGTACTGGTCACCTGTGTACGACCATAATAGATGGACGTCCAGTCCGCGGTGGGCAGATAGAGATTCATTGCTACGTTATCGTCCCAACGGTGAAGGCTCAATTGGTCGAGACTCTTATCGTAAAGAGTGGCCATCAGCTGGGCGTTGGCTGGTGTACCGTCAGGGTTGCGGGCCTCCAGCGTCCATATCTCCTGCTGTCCTGGTGTGAGTCGGTCGCGGAAGGTGCGCCAAGAGAGAGAGATCTGCTTCTCGGGAAGGGGGCGTGCTATGGTCGTGGTATGGGTGTAAGCAACGCCGTCGTGTACCCAAGCGAAGCAGAGGCGCAGTCCGTCGCCATACTCCTTCTTATACTTAAACTTCATAAGTGTCAGCGCATCGCTTTGGTCGATGCGACCGTTCTCCAACACACGGTTTCTCGAGATGACGGAATAGAGAATGTGCTGGTCAGCATCTGAAGAACCCACTTGGATGCAGACGGGCTTGCCATCGCGCGGGAAGGTCTCACTTGTCTGGTAGAACCAGTTGTGTGTCGTGACTACCGGGCGCTTATCGTCAAGGGAGAAAAGAACAAACGGATGCTGTAGCGTGTCGTTGCCACAGACAGCGAGCAACGTCCAGGCACCCGACTTCATTCGAGGCAGTTGGATTGGAGTATTGGTGGAGGCGGAATGGGTGAGTTGAGCCATACGCTCCGCCTTGCTGAGTCCGTCATTCGTAGCAAAAAAGCCGTAGCGGACGGAGGCCTCCACTTCCTTGCCCGCGGCATTGCGATACTGAAGGGTGAAAGTCTTATTGTCGGTATCAACTAGCAACTTCTCTGGCAGGTCAGTGGAAAGGAGCGCATCCTTGTTGCCCAACGGGATGGAGAGGGTGCCACGATGGCTTTCTCCAGCAAGGTCGGTGACATCGGCTTGCAAGTCGAAACGGTAGAAGCCCGTAGCGCCCTCAGGTATTGTCAACGGCAAGCGGACCTCAAAGAGGCCATCAGCATCTGTCGTAGCCTGAGCCTCGAGAATGGTCGCCTCAGAGAAGTCTCTCTCGAACCAACGCCACCACATCGAGGGACGACGCACAACGGTGTAGCTGACCTTGGCGCCATCTATCCCCACACCACTATAGGTACGGGCGGTTCCCTTGATGACAATCGTATCGCCTGGAGCGTAGCGATCTTGGTATGGGTCGAAAGTTACCTCAAATGTAGGCCGTTTGTATTCCTCTACACGAATAGCCTCGCGCTCATAACCAAGACTTGAAACTATCGTGAAGTGACCTGTAAGTCCCGTAGAGGGCAGATGAAACTCGGTTGCAGCCGTACCGAAGGCATCTGTCGTGAGCGACTTCTCCGCCACATCACGACCATTGGCATCACGAAGGGTAAGCGTGACGGAGCGGTCAGCGGTGGCCTTGGTCTCCGTGCCCATCATCGTCCAAGCCATCAGATTGACATACACCGTTTGTCCCGGACGGTAAATGGCACGATCGGTAAAGATACGGACATTCTGCTCCGGACCTTCCTGCATGTTATAGGTAAAGTTAGCCCATTCAGTATTGGCCGGCAGGGCCTTGTCCTGCGGCGTTTGGACCCAAAACTCTAATTCGGTATTTAAATAAGGTTCATTATTATCTATAGAGATAATCGCTTCGCCGTTTTTGTCTGTCACAACCTTCGACTTACTATGGTCGTTCTCCGGTTGGTAATAGTGCACTGAAGCGCCCGCCACGGGCTGTCCATTGTCGGCACGGACGACGGCGAGACGGATTTTTCCTTCGGGCTGCGTTTGCCATAACAGACGAAGATTGCTCACGGCTATCAGACGCCGCTCCACCTTCATCGACTTGTTGTCTGAATAAAACTCCAAGAGATAAAGTCCTGGGGAAAGGTGTGGCAATAAGAGACTGTCTGTATGCTGTTCATAGACTGGGTGGCCGTGGAATGAGACGCTGAAAGTCTGAGCGGAACCCTTGTCAATATAGGATTGGATGTTCTTGTATAGATGGCCATCGACAGATCTTTGGAATAGGACAAAAGACTGATGGTCGTTGGTCAAACGTACAGGCAGGACGCGCACATGAAGCTCTGAAAGGTTGCAAACATCATTGAATACGATCTTCACAGACTGATACGGATGAAAGAGCTGGTCCGACAAGTCTGCGGTAAAGCGTGGCCTGATGAGGTATTCAAGACTATTGCGAAGTGCACCGATTTCCTTCCACTCACTCCAACGTCTAAGGGCCTTGAGTGCAAAATCATAGCAAGCCTTCCGTTCATCGTTGGTCGTTTGAGGCATTGCGTGGAAGCGAACGATGGCTGCATGTCCACAGACGAGCAAGTCTTGATACTCCGCGATAATGCGGTCGAGGGCTTGAAGGTCGTTTCCGGCAAGATCCGTGGCCAAGAGACAGGAGGCCTCACGATTGCCATGCGTGCGATACCAGTCGAGAAGCCATTCACGCTGGTTGGTCTCCAGTGCAACGACATGAAGCAGGTCATTGCCGAAGATTTGACTATCAACACCCTTTTTGAGGAAGGGAATGTAGGGATCCACTCTCTCCGCCGCAAGGGCATCCGGGTGGGAGAGGGCCTTGGCACGATAAGCGCTGGCCTTGGCTTTATGGTCATCGAGAGCAGGGTGGGCGTCGTAGATTTGGGAGAGAACTACGTCGTAGATTGACTGGAGTACCACGTTGGTAGCCTGGCTTTCCTTCTCCTCCAAATCCGTTACCCATTTGGAGAGGGAGTCGGGGGAAATGTCATATTCCAAGCTGGCTCTGCGGAGTGTGGAAGCCAAGAGGTGACCATAAGCGTTCTCTTGAGCAGCACGCTCCTGAATTTGAGTAAGTATGCTGATCTGTGTACGCGGCTGGTCGTCCCGTTCCGCGTTATTGACCTTTTTCCATAGGTTGTCATAACCTTGGGACCATAGATTTGAGAGAAATGACATAAGCAGTATAATGATAGAAATAGTTCGTTTCATGCTGATTCTATTTTGCAAGTGATTCACTATGTCGAATATAACTTTGCAAAATAAACCAATTTCCATGAAATAGCAAAGCGTTTTTGGAAGAAAAATGGTTTATATTAGGATTTTTAACGAATACGCCGTGCTTTGGAATACAGAAACATATATTCTATCGTGTCATAGGTAAGGAAAAAGTCATTACTTTTTCCTCACCACCGCTTTTCATCCTAGTCTTATTTTTCTTATTATCTCATTTTCCCCATTTACTCCTCTTTCTCTGCCTTCAATTCATAGATACCACTAGGAGATTTGCGTTTCAGCACATCGAGTTGGAAATCTTTGCCAGGGATGATACCGTGAGAACGCAGAATAGTCTCTACTGTGAGTCGAGCTAATTCGGGATGATTGTTTTCATCGCTAAGATGACAGAGCCAAACATGGCGAAGAGCGGGAGACGCATTTTCGACGAGGGCCTGTGCACACTCGTTATTGCTCAAATGCCCTTTAGGTCCGCAGATGCGCTCCTTCAAATGGCGAGGATAAGCACCCTGCGCAAGTTTCTCGGGCTCATAGTTGGCTTCCAAGACAAGGTACTGAGACTGCGCAATACACTGCTTGACCTCATCGGTGATGTGACCACAGTCAGTGATCAAGCCAAAGCGCACACCTCCGCATACGATACTATAACCCGTGCAGTCAGTACTATCATGGGGGACGGCGAAGGAGGTGACGGTAAACTCACCTATCTGCTGAGTTTCTCCTTTCTCCAAATAGAAGAGATTTTCCTTGTTGATCTTTCGGCGCACACACCAGTTGCTATGTACACCACGGTGTACGTCCGTCGTGGCAAAGACGGGAATGTGGCAATCACCACTCAGAGACCCTACCGACTTGACATGGTCGGCGTGGTCATGGGTAAGGATGATATGCTTGACATGGTCGAGTTTGATGCCATACTGGTTGAAATGCTTTTTAAGCGTACGAATACCCACGCCACAGTCTATCATCAGACAGTCTGTGTCGGTGAATAAAAGATAGCAGTTGCCACTGCTGCCGCTTCCGAAAGATATAAACCTAAGCATATTATGTTTGATTTTATAAATGGAGGACAAGGAAAGTAGAAGATAAATCGCGGATAGGCCTACGGCTTGACGCACTAAAAGCGGGTCTCGTCGGGATTGTCGGGTAAACGCTTAAACTCATAACCCTGATCCTTTAGCCACTGTAAGGAACGAGGAAGGGCGGTCTTGAGTTTGTCGATACTCTTCAGAGAATCATGAAATGTGATGATAGAACCGTTGCGGGCATATCGCTTCACATTATTATATACGTCGTCACCATTGAGCCATTTGGAGTAGTCGCGGGTCACAAGGTCCCACATCACCACACGGTAGTGGTGCTTCACCCACCAATAGACCGAGTGGCGGAGCCAACCGTGAGGCGGACGGAAGTAGGGCGAAGGTATCAAGGCCTGTGCTTTCGTGACATCGACGGCATAGGTGAGCGTCCAATGCTTGAAAGAGCCAAGATGGTGAAACGTGTGATTGCCCACTTGATGGCCTCTGCTAACGACTTCGTCAAACAATGCCGGGTACTTTCTCACGTTGTCACCCACCATAAAGAAAGTGGCCTTGGCATCAAACGCGTCGAGCGTATCCAGGATGAAAGGCGTTGCCTCGGGGATGGGACCATCGTCGAAAGTGAGATAAACAGCACGTTCCTCCGCACTCATCTGCCACAGGGCGTGGGGATAGAGTAAACGGAGGAACCGTGCAGGTTGCTCAATCAGCATTAGTTACCAAAGCCGCCTCCACGCAGCTGATAACTCTGGATGAGCGAGTTGAGTTCGTTCATGTGCTTCTGGCCCCATGCCTTGTCGTAGTGCTCGGCCATCTGCATGAGCGACATCAGAATCTGAATGTTGGTGTAGCAGCTCTGACGAGACATGTTGAAGCCCTTGGAGTTGAGCGATACATAGTAGCGTACATACTGGGCATTGTCCTTCCACATCGCATCGAGGAGGCGCTCGCCTTCCTTCTTCTGTCCAAGCATAAGGTAAGCTTGTGCCATCTGGCCGCTGCCACCGAGGTAGTAGGGCTTCAGATTGTAGTCAGGCAACTCCTTGTCGGCTTTGCGGAGGAGGTTGAGAGCCTTCACCTTGTCGCCGTCCTGGATAAACTGGAGTGCCAGTTCGGCAAGCATTCGGCGATGGGTGTAGCACATACGCTCCACGGTCTCGTCCATATAGAACCCCTTCATGCTGACATTGCCCCACTTGAAGCGTGTCATGATGTTATGATACATCTTCTCTTTGTCGAAGAGGATGTGGTCGTAGCTGATATTGGACTCACGCTGGGTGTTGAACGGCGTGATACGATAGGCCAATCCCTCCTGTACGAAGTTATCGCTGAGGTTCATGAAGTTCTCCTTGCCCACGGTCGTAGCCACATAGAGCGGTCGCGTCCAGTTGCAGTTGGCAATCAGCTCGAGCATCATCAAGTCGCTCTTGGTGAGTCCGGTCTTTCCGGCAAGGGAGATAGCCATACGGTCGGGGATGCTGTCGCCAGGGAGAATCATACCCGAGCGGCGAACGGCCTGCTTGTCAATGGTGACATAGACCGTATCGGTCGGAATGACATGGGCCTGCTCGTCACGAGAGCGTACCCAGTACTTCATGATGTTCTTTAACTCAAACGGGTCGTCACCATACTGTGCGCGTGCCTCCTCGGGATGAGTTTTATAGTAATCAAGCACCTGCGACTTGAAGTCGGGGTTGATACGAATATATTCGTTGGTGCCGCTGACATAGTCGATACGCGGCCAAGAGATAGGCAGTGCGGGCGACGAGTAGGCTGGGCGCGTCATCTGGTCGATGTACCAGTCGGTGGAAAGGTAGCTGAGGTTGCAGACGCGCGCGTCGGTACGTATGCCCTCCACCTCCTGGTTGTACCAGAGCGGGAAGGTATCGTTGTCACCGTTGGTGAAGATCACCGGGTTGCCCTTGTCCTGCAGCGTCATCAGATAGTTCTGTCCAAAGTCGCGGCAAGTGTAGCGACCTGATCGATCGTGGTCATCCCAAGTCTGCCAAGCCATCTGGATGGGGACCACCAAACCTACGGCCGAGACCAAGGCGGCAGCGCCGACCGGACTGAGACGCAGTTTTTTGAGCCATTCGTACATGGCGGCTACACCCATACCACACCAGATAGCATAGGCATAGAAGGAACCTGCGTAGGCATAGTCGCGCTCACGAGGTTGTCCTGGCGTCTGGTTGAGGTAGATGACGATGGCCAATCCCGTCATGAAGAACAGGAAGAAGACCGTCCAGAACTGCTGGATACCTCGCTTGCCTCGGAAGGCCTGCCAGAAGAGGCCCAGAAGACCAAGTAGCAAAGGCATACAGTAGAAGACATTGTGGCCCTTATTTTCCTTGAGCGAGTCTGGCATGAGATTCTGGTCGCCCAAACCGAGAACGTTGTTGTCGAACCAATTGAAGCCCGTGAGCCAGTTGCCATGCTCGCGCTCGTTGTGTCCCTGGATATCATTCTGACGTCCTGCGAAGTTCCACATGAAGTAGCGCCAGTACATGAAGTTGCACTGATAGGAGAGGAAGAATTTGATATTCTCCCACTGAGTCGGCATCTTGACGCCATCGACGGAGCGGCCCTGTATGCCTCCCATCCACGACTCATACATATCGGCGTGTCCCTCGTCCCACATTCGGGGGAAGAACATGTTCTGCTGGAACACCTGCGTGGCCTGACGGCGCACCAAGTAGTAGCTATCCTTCTCGTCAGCACTCTCCTTCTCCTTCGGCTCATAGATGGGTGCACCCTGCTTGAACTCATAGTGCATGCCATCCTCAGCAATAGCAGGCTCAGAAGTATAGGCCTGGCCGTAGAAGAGCGGGTACTGGCCGTACTGCTGACGGCTGAGATAGTTGCCCAAAGTGAAGATATCCTCTGGGGAGTTTTGGTCCATCGGGGGATTGGCTGTGGAGCGAATCACAATCAATGCGTAGCTGGAGAAGCCAATCAGAAGCATCAGCATACAGAGCAGCGCCGTGTTCTTGAGGCGTGTCGGTATCAAGGTGACACTGGACTTGCCCTTACCCTTCTTCATATTGAGGACGAAGAACAGTACGGCCAAGATGACCACACCTGTGAAGAAGGCTGACCAACCGTAGCCGACGAAGGGCACACCCAGAAGGGCGAAGGCGGTCAGGAAGGCGATGTTCTCGCGCTTGGTGTGGCTACTCTGATAAGTCTCCCAGAGTGCCCATACGAAGGAGGCAACGAGGAGGATGATATAGACTATGACACCCGTGTTGAACGGCATTCCCAGCGTATTGACGAAGAAGAGCTCAAACCAGCCACCCACGGTGATGATACCAGGGACGACACCGTAGAGCACCGCTCCGACGATAACGACGGAAAGCAGGAGAGCGAGAAGCGACCCCTTGGCATTGGCGTTGGGCACCTTGCGGTAATAATATACCAGCACGATGGCGGGAATGCACAACAAGTTGAGCAAGTGGACACCAATGGAAAGGCCGGTCATATAGAAGATGAGCACCAACCAACGGTCGCTATGAGGCTGGTCTGCACAGTTTTCCCACTTCAGAATCAGCCAGAACACGATGGCTGTGAAGGCCGAGGAGTAGGCATAGACCTCACCCTCGACAGCGGAGAACCAGAATGTGTCGGAGAATGTGTAAACCAAAGCGCCCACCAAGGCGGATCCCTCTATGGCGATGGCCTCAGAGAGAGAGGGCATAGTGCCGTCCTTGACGATGAGGCGGCGCACCAGATGCGAGATGGTCCAGAAGAGGAACATGATACAAACCGCGGAGAGGAGCGCACTCATAATGTTGACCATACGCGCCACCTGCGTCACATCGCTGGCAAACTGGCTGAAAAGATTGGCCGTGAGGGCAAAGAATGGTGCCCCAGGTGGGTGGCCGATTTCGAGCTTGTAGCCCGTAGTGATAAACTCTGGACAGTCCCAGAAGCTGGCTGTCGGCTCAATGGTGGAGCAATAGACGAACGCGGCGATCGCAAAAACGACCCATCCGAGAACGATGTCCACCAGCTTAAACTGTTTCATGAGCGTTGTTGATTATACATTTAGTGACCAATCGGCGAAGCCTGTCGCCGCGGCCATGATGATTGAATTTACCCAATTAAGTTGCAAAGTTAGCAAAAAGGAATGAAAAGTCGCCATAAAGAGGGGAAAAAATTACAGGAAAGGTGCCAATAGATGGCCTGCCCAACCGACAAACTTCTTCCATGGCGTGCGCCATTGGTCCCATTTTTCCTCCGTGAGAAGGAAAGAATCCTGCTTCTGCTGCTCAAACAGTTGGTTCAACTGCCGTGTGACGTGCGGGTCGATGATAACGGCATTTTCCTCGCGGTCCCAGCGCAACGAGCGAGCATTGAGGTTGGCAGAGCCGACGGTACAAAACTGTCCATCGACCATGATGATCTTCGTATGATGGAAACCCGGCTGGTAGAGCCAGATGTCGCAACCTTTCTTCATCAACTGATGAGCGTTGTAGAAGCCCACGTCGGGTGTGATGGGAATGTCGCTCCGCACGCTCAGCATGATTTCCACCTTCACCCCCCGCTTGACAGCTTTGGCCAAGGCACGCTTCAGCTTACGGTTAAGCGTGAAGTAGGGATTGATAAGCTTGATGCTTTCCTTCGCGTTGTTGATAGCATTGAGGTAGAAGAAGCGGATGATGTCCTTCGTCACATGAGGCTCACGGTTGATGATGCCCACCATCTGTTGGCCACAAGTCGGCGTAGTGTCAGGCTTGAGACCTTCCATGTAGTCGGCATTGGAGATTCCCCGGTAATATTTTGCACCATGAACGTCCTCTCCCGAGACCAGTTTCCACATTCTGAGGAAGATCTTCTGCAGCGTATTGACCTCATCGCCCTCGATACGGCAATGCATATCGTGCCAGCTGCCCACCTGCTTCGTTCCTTTGATATAATAGTCGGCAACATTCATCCCCCCCGTATAGGCCACCTTGCCGTCGATGACAACGATCTTTCGGTGGTCGCGGTTGAAGAAATCATGGATCCATGGGAAAGCCAAGGGCTTAAACTCATAGATCTCAACCCCTTTGGATCGGATGAGGCGGATGTCCGACTTGCGCATCGGCTGGTTGTTGCTGGAGTTGCCAAAACCATCGAAAACAGCTCTGACCTCTACGCCCTCCGCGGCTTTGCGCACAAGACGCGTCATCAACTCGCGATTGATGGAGTCGTTGCGGAAGTTGAAATACTCAAGATGGATGCTCGACCGGGCTTGTTCGACCGCCTTGAAGAGGTCGTCAAACTTCTCTTGTCCAGTCATGAGCAAGGTGACGGAGTTGTTGTGGGAAAATGTCACCCCTTTGCTCCGCAGTTGCTCCACCATCAAGCTATCTGCCCTCTGTGCCCGCCCGAGAGCGGACACAAAGAGCAGCGAGATCAATATGACTATTTTTCTATTCAATATCAACGGGATAGGTGGGATATAAATGCGCGATAGAGAGGGTTAGAACATGCAACTGTAGTGATCCACCACACCCAGGAGACGATTTTCAGAGTCGGTCACGAGGACGGTGTGTATCTTGTACTGGTTCATCTTGCGCTGCACGTCGGCGATCTTCGTCTCGGGAGCTACCGTCTTAGGAGTTCTCGTCATGATGTCGCTGACGGTATGGTCGAAGAACTCTGCCTGCCAGCGCTCCATAGCACGACGAATGTCGCCGTCGGTGATCAGTCCAATGACCTTGCCGTCCTCCAGAGCCACACCCAGTCCGAGTTTGCCCTTGCTCACGTGGATGATAGCCTCGCCGAGGTGCATTTCCTTCGGGATGATAGGCAAGTCGTCGCTCCGCATCACGTCCTGGGCGGTGGTGAGGAGTCGCTTACCCAATTCACCACCCGGATGGAACTGTGCAAAGTCCTTGGGCTTGAAGTCGCGGACCTCCATCAACGCGATAGCAAGCGCGTCGCCCATGACGAGGGCAGCGGTCGTGGAACTGGTCGGCGCCAGGTTGAGCGGGCAAGCCTCCTTCTCGACCTTCACCAGCAGGTGGGCCGTAGCATACTTCGCCAACAGAGACTGAGGATTGCCACTCATGCCGATGATAGGCACGTTCATGTGGAGCACCATGGGGATGAAGCGCAGCAACTCGTCAGTCTGTCCCGAGTTGGACAAAGCGAGCACCACATCATCCTTGGTCATCACGCCAAGGTCGCCATGATAGACGTCGAGCGGATTGATAAAGAAGGCCGGCGTGCCCGTAGAGGAGAGCGTAGCGGCGATCTTGGCGCCAATGTTTCCACTCTTGCCTACACCCGTCACGATGATCTTACCCTTGCAATGGTACATCATCGACACGGCACGGTCGAAGTTGTCATCCAACTGGTCGATGAGCTTCAACGTCGCGTCACACTCATCCTTGATACACTGCACAGCATATTGGCGGACATTCCGAAGTCTCTCCTCCGCCTGTGTTTTGTTCGTTTCCATTATATTATATATAATAAGGTATATAGGCTTACGCCAATAGTTTTCCGATCAGTTCATCGAGTTTATCGAGCTCCAGCATATTGGCTGCATCCGACTTGCCATGGTCTGGGTCGGGATGGACCTCAAAGAAATAACCCGTCGCTCCAAAGGCCTTGGCCGCCATAGCCATAGCCGGAACAAAGCGGCGGTCGCCCGTAGTCTTGCCATCTCCCGCACTCGGACGCTGCACGCTGTGGGTGCAGTCCATGACTACCGTGGGACACAGTTCGAGCATATCGGGGATATTGCGGAAATCCACGACGAGGTTGTTGTAGCCGAAGCAACTTCCTCGCTCGGTAAGCCACACCTCCGTAGCTCCACTCTCGACGCACTTCTGGAGCGGATAGCGCATGTCGCGGCCAGAGAGAAACTGTGCCTTCTTGATATTGACCACCTTGCCCGTCCGTGCCGCAGCCACCAGCAGGTCGGTCTGTCGGCACAGAAAAGCCGGGATCTGAATCACGTCGGCCACCTTGCCCACAGGATCAGCCTGCCAAGCCTCGTGGATGTCGGTGAGGATGCGCAGTCCGTAGCGCAACTTGATATCCGCGAGCATCTCCAGTCCTTTCTCCAGTCCAGGTCCGCGGAAGGACTTGAGGCTGGTACGGTTAGCCTTGTCGAAAGAGGCCTTGAAGATGATGTCAATGCCATACTTTTGATTGATGCGTACCAACTCCTGGGCCACAGTGTCCAGGAGTTCGGCTGATTCTATGACGCAGGGGCCTGCGATGAATACAGGTTTATCCATATTTCGATGTGTTTTGATTTCCATTTTCTTCGATCGTATTGATGCTATCTCGTCTTGGAATCATCCTCGACTCGATGCTTTTCCATCTAGACTCGTCTCTGTCTTCACTCAGCCGGCGGGGTAGGGGATTCCTGCCTCAACTCGGCGACATTCTTCAGCGTGATCTCACGCTGCGGGAACGGTATCTCGATGTTGTGCTCGTTCAACGTATCATAGATACACTCCATGATCTCGCCCTCTGCCGAGTAGCGGTCCAAGACGTTGACCCAGAAGAGCACCTTCAGCGTCACGCAACTATCGTCGAAACTCTTCAGGCGAACGGCCACGGGACGGTTGTGATAGATGCATTTGAGCTTCGTCACCGCCTCGGTCAACAAGCTGCAACACTCCTTGATATTGGTGCCATAGGCCACGCCGACCTCCAGCGTATCGAGCTCGTAGCCATGGTTTTTCGTTAGATTCTTATAGTTCTTGGTGAAGAGTTGTGAATTTTGGAAAGCGATGACCGATCCATCGACAGCCTCCAGCATCGTGGAAGTATAACTGATGCTTGTCACGCGGCCTCGGATGCCGTCGCAGACCACATAGTCTCCGATCTTGATGCGGCCCGCCATGAGCGAGATGCCATAGTAGATGTTCTCCAGTATGTCCTTCATAGCGAATCCAATGCCCGTGGAGAGACCGCCCGAGACTACCACCAGCCAGGTGTTGTTCACCTTGAAGACCGCCAGAGAGAGCAGCAACCAGGTGCCCCAGACCACCGTCTGCGTGACATTGACAAACATCACCGAGCGAGTGGCAGCCGTAGTCGGGTCGCGCTGCTCCATGACAAAGTTGATCAAGTCCTTGCTTGTAAGGTTGATATAGCTGAAGACAAACCACATCGCCACGACCACTGCTATGCCAAAGATGCTCACCTTGATGTTCTCCGTATCGATGAGGTCGGTGCTGAAGAAGTTCCACGTCAGTTCGCTGAGATTGAAGACGTCCGTGGCCCAATAGACGGCAAAAAGGAATGACAACACCATACACGACGGGAGGACGACGGAATAGACCAGCCGGAAGAACCACGTCTTGCTGATAGGCTTGCTCGCCAGCTTATGCTTCTCGCGATAACTGTTGAGGTAGTCGTGAGCACAGGCGATGGTCAGTATGCACGCCAGCTGCATCATCCACCAGATGATGATCTGCACCGAAAGCATCGTATAGCCCATCCACGAAGTGGCAGTGGCCACGATAAATACCGTCAGTGTCGCGTAGCAAAGGTAGAGGTCATTGCGCATCACCAGCAGTCGGTATTTCTTGATGATATGG
>ULTI01000874.1_pt1 | contig 15821 bp, 9 predicted proteins | sample 1957291 | NCBI WGS metagenome assembly ULTI01 (sample SAMEA4835725, study PRJEB28245) | human gut metagenome | biome: gut microbiome; material: fecal sample | place: Denmark | collected 2008 | reverse complement strand
CGCAGTGGCCGTACTGGCCGTGTCCGCCCGTCTGGCGCACGAACCTGCCCTCGGTCTTTACGGTCCTTGTAAGGGCCTCCCGATAGGCTACCTGAGGGTTGCCCACCCTGCATTCCACCTTGAACTCCCGCGTTATCCTGTCCACGATTATTTCAAGGTGAAGCTCGCCCATGCCGGCTATTATGGTCTGGCCGGTCTCGCGGTCAACATAGGTCTTGAAGGTTGGGTCCTCCTCGGAGAGCTTTTGCAGCGTCTGCTCGAGCTTTTCCTGCCCCGCCTTGGTCTTGGGCTCTATTGATACCCTTATGACGGGCTCGGGGAACTCCATTGATTCAAGCAATACCGGCCTGCCCTCGGTGCAGAGGGTGTCGCCGGTGCCGGTCTCCTTGGGGCCTACCAGCGCGGCGATGTCGCCCGCGTATACCTCGTCTACCTCGGTACGGCTGGCGGCGTGTATCAGCACCAGCTTGCTCACGCGCTCGCGCTTGCCCTTGGTGGAATTGTAAACGTATGTGCCGGACTTGAGCGTGCCGCTGTACACCCTGAAGAATGCCAGCCGCCCGACAAAGGGGTCTGTAACTATCTTAAAGGCCAGAGCCGCAAAGGGCTCGTCGTCCGCACACCTGAGCTGTATCTCCTTAGTGCCATCCTTGCTGGTACCAACTGGCGCTGGCACATCCAACGGGGAGGGCAGGAAGTCCACTATGGCGTTGAGCAGGGGCTGCACGCCCTTGTTGCGGTAGGATGTGCCGCAGCATACCGGCACCAGCTCGTTTGCTATTGTCTTTTTCCTTATGCAGGCGATCATATCCTCTGGGGAAAGGTCGCCTTCATCAAGGTACTTTTCCATCATCTCATCGTCCGCATCGGCTATGGCGTCCAAAAGCTCTGCCCTGTACCGCTCCGCGTCGGCGCGCATATGCTCGGGGATCTCCTCCTCGCGTATATCCACACCTTCGTTGTCGTAATACACCTCGGCCTTCATGCGCACAAGGTCGATTATCCCCACAAAGTCCGCCTCGCTGCCTATCGGCAGCTGTATGGGCACGGCGTTTGCGCCCAGGCGCTTCTTCATCATGCTTATGACGTTGAAGAAGTCCGCGCCTACTATGTCCATCTTGTTCACATAGGCTATGCGGGGTACGTTGTACTTGGTGGCCTGATGCCATACTGTCTCGCTCTGGGGCTCCACGCCGCCCTTGGCGCAGAATACCGCCACGGCGCCGTCCAGCACTCTGAGTGACCTCTCTACCTCGACGGTAAAGTCAACGTGACCCGGCGTGTCGATGATGTTTATGCGATGCTCCCGCCAATATGTGGTGGTAGCGGCGGAGGCTATAGTTATGCCCCTCTCCTGCTCCTGCACCATAAAGTCCATAGTGGCGGCGCCTTCATGCACTTCACCTACCTTGTGTATTTTTCCCGTGTAGAAAAGTATGCGCTCGGTGGTGGTGGTCTTTCCGGCGTCAATATGAGCCATTATGCCGATATTTCTCGTTTTTTCCAGCGGTGTGGTTCTGGGCATTTCCTCTGCCTCCTTTCCCTTGTCGCTATTGCTCCGCTCAACAGATACGGCGTGCGATTGCACGCCGCATTTGAAAATATGCTGTTGTCTGCTTTACCACCTGTAATGGGCGAAGGCGCGGTTGGCCTCTGCCATCCTGTGGGTATCTTCCTTCTTCTTGAAGGCGCCGCCTGCGTTGTTGCAGGCATCCAGTATTTCACCGGCAAGGCTCTCCTGCATGGTGCGCTCGCTGCGGGCGCGGGCATAGCTTACCAGCCAACGAAGGCCAAGGGTCTGACGGCGCTCGGGACGGATCTCGATAGGTACCTGATAGGTAGCGCCGCCCACGCGGCGGGCCTTGACTTCCAGAACGGGCATGATGTTGTTCATGGCCTCCTCGAAGACCTCCAGAGGCTCGCGGCCGGTCTTGTCCTTTATTATATCGAAGGCGCCGTAGCAGGCCTTCTGAGCGGTGCCGCGCTTGCCGTCAAGCATTACCTGATTGACGAGCTTGGTAACGAGCTTTCCGCCGTAAATAGGGTCGTCCAGAACTTCACGCTTGGGTACAAATCCACGTCTTGGCATATTCTGTTACCTCCTTACTTCTTGGGGCGCTTTGCGCCATAGCGGGAACGGGCCTGCATGCGCTTTGCAACGCCTGCGGTATCCAGAGCGCCGCGAATGATGTGGTAACGGACGCCAGGGAGATCCTTTACACGGCCGCCGCGAATGAGAACCACGGAGTGCTCCTGCAGGTTGTGGCCGATGCCGGGGATATAGGCGGTACCTTCGAGACCGTCGGTAAGACGGATACGGGCGATCTTACGAAGAGCTGAGTTAGGCTTTTTGGGGGTCATAGTACGCACTGCGGTGCAGACGCCGCGGCGCTGGGGGCACTGCTTCAGTATAGGTGAATTGGACTTATACTTTACCTGTTCCCTGCCTTTGCGAACCAACTGGTTAATAGTAGGCATTAGGTTTTCTCCTTTTCAAAATATATTTGTTATTTATATTAAGAAAATCCTCTGCAACCCCTTGAAGAGGAATTTTTCCCGATAAATAAGCCGCCGCTTCTGCGCAGAACTGCCCTGAATGCATACTCTGCCCATAAAGCACAGCATTCGTATTCTACAACATAAGCGGCTCGCTGTCAAACGTTTTTAATGATTTTCTTTCGAAAAACACTATATATTTTGCTCTTCCTTCCCTTTTTTCTCCGATGCGGTGAACAGGCCCTGCCTGAGGGGCTCCCTGGAGAATACCAGCCTGCTCATATCCTTGTAGGGGCTTATCTCGAACCAACCCTTTGCCTTGAATTCGTCAAGGCCTGGCACCTCGAATATGTCCATACAGGTAGTCTCGGAGAACTTTTTTATCATGCTCTTGCGGCTTGCCCTGCCTATAAGCCACGTTCCACCCACTACTATCACAAACAGCAGCAGCGGCATGTAGCTTCCTATGGCGGCTATGGCCTCGGCCGTGGGCGTGAAGTTCAGCACGGCCAGCATTATTATTGCCACGGTAAGGGTGACTGCCGCCTCGCGGTTAGAAGCGGCATTGTGCTTTTTGCGGCAGTTGGAGCAGCAGGAAAGCTGCACCGGCAGCATGGAGCCTATGCGTAGCTTTGTCTTTAAGCCTATGGCGTTCCTTCCCTCCCGCTTGGGTTCCGGATGGCCTATATCAGCCATGGCGTAGCAATCCGCCCTGTTTTTCTTTTCGCCCTTGCAGAGCACGCACTCCTCTCCTTCGAAGAAGCGAGCCATACCGCCCTCCGGCATAAGGCTCTCTATGGCGTCGATATCCGCCTTTATGCCCGCGGCGTTGTCATTTGTCACAGTGCAGGTTCTGCAGCTCTTCATATTGAGCTTTTTGCAGTATTCTCCGCCGTACAGCGGACAGTCTGTCCTTGTGTATTTTGCCATTTCTGATCCTCCATACAATAGCCCCCATGGACAACTCGCGCCCATGGGGTCCATTTAAGGCTGTATTTATTGTTCGGTTACGGTGGGGATATCTTCCTTCTCACGCACCTCTACGTTGTGGTAGCGCTTGAGGCCTATGCCGGCAGGTATAAGCTTGCCGATTATGACGTTCTCCTTGAGACCTACCAACGGATCTACCTTGCCCTTTATAGCGGCTTCGGTGAGCACCCTGGTGGTTTCCTGGAAGGATGCGGCAGATAGGAAGGAATCGGTAGCCAGGGCAGCCTTTGTTATGCCCAGCAGCTTGCGCTTTGCGACTGCGGGCTGCTTGCCCTCAAGTATAACCCTCTCGTTCTCGTTTTCGAAGGCGAATATATCCACCAGCTCGCCCGGGAGCAAAGTAGTGTCGCCCGCGTCCTCTATCTGTACCTTGCGGAGCATCTGGCGGATAATGACTTCGATGTGCTTATCCGCGATCTCAACGCCCTGGAGACGGTATACGCTCTGTACTTCCTTGAGCATATATGCCTGAACGCCCTTTACGCCCTTTATCTTCAGTATATCGTTGGGGTTGATGGAACCGTCGGTCAGCTCGTCGCCTGCGTCCACCATGTCGCCGTCCCTGACTCTCAGCTTTGAGCCGAAGGGGATAAGGTACTTGGCGCTCTCGCCGTCATCGTTGGTTATGGTAGCCTCCCGCTTCTTGCCCTCGGTAAGGGACACGCGGCCGCTTATCTCGGAGATGACCGCAAGGCCCTTAGGCTTGCGCGCTTCGAATATTTCAACGACACGGGGAAGACCCTGTGTGATATCGTCGGCAGATGCAACGCCGCCGGTATGGAAGGTACGCATGGTCAGCTGCGTACCGGGCTCGCCTATGGCCTGAGCGGCGATGATGCCTACGGCCTCGCCTATGTCTACCTTGCCGCCGGTTGCCAGGTTGGCGCCGTAGCAGTGCGCGCAAACGCCGTGCTCGCTGCGGCAGGTGAATACGCTGCGGCAGCTTACGGTCTTTATGCCTGCGTTGATTATACGGTCGCGTATGCTGAAGGTTATCATCTCGTTGCAGGGGATTATGAGCTCACCGGTGGTGGGATCGTAAACGTCCTCTGCGGTGTAGCGGCCCAGCAGCCTGTCGCTGAGGGGCTCTACTACCTTGTTGCCTTCCATGATGGCGCTTATGGGCATGCCCTTTGGACGTTCGCCGCGGGAAGCGGCACAGTCCTCTTCGCGGATTATGACGTCCTGAGATACATCCACCAGTCTTCTGGTGAGATAACCGGAGTCTGCAGTACGCAGTGCAGTATCCGCCAAGCCCTTTCTGGCGCCGTGGGAGCTTATGAAGAACTCCAGAACTGTCAGGCCCTCACGGAAGTTAGCCCTTATAGGCACCTCTATGATCTGGCCGGAAGGGTCTGCCATAAGTCCGCGCATACCTGCCAGCTGACGTATCTGGTTCTTACTGCCTCGGGCTCCGGAGTCCGCCATCATAGCGATGGGGTTGTAGGGATCCAGCGAGCTCATCAGCGCGTCGGTAACTTTATCGGTAGCATCTTCCCAGACCTTTATGACGTAGCTCCTGCGCTCGCTGTCGGAAAGCATACCGGCGTGGAACAGGTTGTCTATCTCCGCCACCTCATTCTCGGCCTTGGCGATAATTTCCTTCTTCTCCGCAGGTACCTGTATATCCTGGAAGCCTACGGTTATGCCGCCGCGGGTGGAATACTTATAGCCCAGCGCCTTTACGGCATCCAGCATCTCTGCGGTGCGGGTGGGGCCGTACTTGCGGTAGCAGCGGTCGATTATCTTTCCCAGATCCTTCTTTACTACCAGCTTATCTATCTCCAGCTTGAACATGTCGTCCAGCGTATCCCGTGGCACATAGCCCAGATCCTGAGGTATTGCGTCGTTGAATATGAGACGGCCTACGGAGGTGTCTATGACGCGGCGGTACTTCTTGCCTTCCCATTCCCGCTCTATGCGCACCTTCACCTTGGACTGGAGGGTGACTTCGCCCATCTGGTATGCCATGAAGGCCTCGTCCTGGCTGCAGAAGACCTTGCCCTCGCCCTTCATGCCGTCGCGCTGGAGGGTCAGGTAGTAGCAGCCAAGTACCATATCCTGAGTAGGACAGGTAACGGGCTTGCCGTCCTGAGGCTTGAGTATGTTGTTTGAGGCCAGCATGAGGAAGCGGGCCTCGGTCTGTGCCTCCACGGAAAGGGGCACGTGGACCGCCATCTGGTCGCCGTCAAAGTCGGCGTTGAACGCGGTACACGCAAGGGGGTGCAGCTTTATGGCGCGGCCCTCTACCAGCACCGGCTCGAATGCCTGTATGCCCAGGCGGTGCAGCGTAGGCGCGCGGTTGAGGAGTACGGGGTGCTCTTTTATTACGCCCTCCAGTACGTCCCAGACCTCGGGCTTTACACGCTCTACCATGCGCTTCGCGCTCTTTATGTTGTGTGCGTATGCGTCCTCAACAAGCTTCTTCATTACGAAGGGCTTGAACAGCTCCAGCGCCATCTCCTTTGGCAGTCCGCACTGATACATCTTGAGCTCAGGGCCTACGACTATAACGGAACGGCCGGAATAGTCCACGCGCTTGCCCAGCAGGTTCTGGCGGAAGCGTCCCTGCTTGCCCCGCAGCATGTCGGACAGAGACTTGAGGGGCCTGTTGCCGGGGCCGGTAACGGGGCGGCCACGCCTGCCGTTGTCTATGAGCGCGTCCACCGCCTCCTGAAGCATACGCTTTTCGTTGCGGACTATGATATCCGGCGCGCGCAGCTCCAACAGTCTCTTGAGGCGGTTGTTTCTGTTTATAACTCTGCGGTACAGGTCGTTCAGATCGGAGGTGGCGAACCTGCCGCCGTCAAGCTGTACCATAGGGCGAAGCTCGGGGGGCAGCACCGGCACTGCGTCCATGATTATCCACTCGGGCTTGTTGCCGCTCTTTATAAAGGCTTCCACTACCTCCAAGCGCTTTATGGCATTGCTGCGCTTCTGGCCGGAGGAGTTGTCTATCTCCCTGCGGAGCTCTTCTTCCAGCTTTTCAAGGTCCAGCGCCTGCAAAAGCTCCTTTATGGCCTCTGCGCCCATACCTGCGCGGAAGGATTTCGGCCCGTACTCGGCCTGTGCGTCCCGGTATTCCTTATCGGAGAGCACCTGCTTGTACATGAGGGGGGTGGTGCCCGGATCCAGCACTACAAAGGCCGCGAAGTACAGCACCTTTTCGAGGGAGCGGGGGGACATATCCAGCAGCATCTTCATGCGGCAGGGAATGCCCTTAAAATACCATATATGGGATACGGGGGCGGCCAGCTCTATGTGGCCCATGCGCTCGCGGCGCACCTTTGCCCTCGTTACCTCTACGCCGCACTTGTCGCAGACAACGCCCTTGTAGCGCACCCGCTTATAGCGTCCGCAATGGCACTCCCAGTCCTTGGTGGGCCCGAATATGCGCTCACAGAACAGGCCGTCGCGCTCGGGCTTCAGGGTACGGTAGTTTATGGTTTCGGGTTTCTTTACCTCGCCGTGGGACCATTCGCGGATCTTTTCAGGTGAGGCAAGGCCAATCTGTATAGCGTCGAAATTGGTAAGCTCAAACAATTTCTTAATCTCCCTTCGGCCTTATTTAGTTCAAGTCGTCTGTATCATCGCCGTCTGCGGAAATATCGAAGTCATCTCCGTCGTCGGCTGCATCGTCAAAATCGAATTCGTCAAACTCGGCAAAGTCGCTGTCGTTTGCATACTGGTCCGGTGTATCCTCAAGGCCCGCCATGTTGACGTCCATAGGCGCCACATCCTCGTCGTCTATCATCTCGCCGATCTTTATCTCTTCCTTTGTCTCGTTGAGCACCTTTATATCGAGGCCCAGAGACTGAAGCTCCTTTATGAGCACCTTGAAGGATTCGGGCACGCCCGGCTCAGGCACATTCTCGCCCTTGACGATGGCCTCATAGGTCTTTACGCGGCCCACGACGTCATCGGACTTGACGGTGAGGATTTCCTGAAGGGTATTGGCAGCGCCATAGGCCTCCAGCGCCCAGACCTCCATTTCGCCGAAGCGCTGGCCGCCAAACTGGGCCTTGCCGCCCAGAGGCTGCTGAGTAACCAGGCTGTAGGGGCCGGTGGAACGGGCATGTATCTTGTCGTCTACCAGGTGATGCAGCTTCAGGTAGTACATGTAGCCTACGGATATCCTGTTCTCGAAGGGCTCGCCGGTGCGGCCGTCATAAAGCACCGTCTTGCCGTCCCAGTCCTTGCCTGCCTTTACCAGCATGGACTTTATGTCCTCCTCGGTAGCGCCATCGAATACGGGGGTAGCGATGTTCCAGCCAAGGGTCTTGGCGGCCATGCCCAGATGCAGCTCAAGCACCTGACCTATATTCATTCGGGAAGGAACGCCCAGAGGGTTCAGGACTATCTGCAGGGGAGTGCCGTCGGGCAGGAAGGGCATATCCTCCTCGGGAAGTATCCTGGATACAACACCCTTGTTGCCGTGGCGGCCCGCCATCTTATCGCCTACGGATATCTTGCGCTTCTGCGCTATGTATACGCGAACCAGCTCGTTTACTCCCGGAGGCAGCTCGTCCTTGTTTGCTCTCGTGAAGACCTTTACGTCTACTATGACTCCGCCTTCGCCATGAGGCACGCGGAGGGAGGTATCCCTGACCTCTCTTGCCTTCTCGCCGAATATGGCGCGGAGCAGCCGCTCCTCGGCGGTGAGCTCAGTCTCGCCCTTGGGCGTTACCTTGCCGACCAGTATGTCGCCGCTCTGCACCTCTGCGCCGATGCGGATAATGCCCCGGTCGTCCAGATTGGCCAGCGCGTCCTCGCCCACGTTGGGGATATCGCGGGTTATCTCCTCCTCGCCCAGCTTGGTATCGCGGGCTTCGGTCTCGTGCTCCTCGATATGTATGGAGGTATAGACGTCTTCCTTGACCAGCTTTTCGCTTATCAGTACGGCGTCCTCGTAGTTATAGCCCTCCCAGGTCATAAAGCCTATGAGGATATTGCGTCCCAGCGCTATCTCTCCCTGATCGGTGGAGGCGCCGTCCGCTATCACCTGCCCGGGTATTACCCGTTCGCCCTTTACCACTATGGGACGCTGGTTGATGCAGGTGCCCTGGTTGGAGCGTTTAAACTTGATTATGTTGTAGGTTCTGTCGTTGCCGTCATCGCCGGCTATCACTATATGGCTTGCGTCAACGCGCTTTACGACGCCGTGCTGGCGGGAAAGCACCACGACGCCTGAGTCGTGTGCAGCCTTGTACTCCATGCCTGTGCCCACCACGGGAGCCTCGGGCTTGAGGAGGGGCACTGCCTGGCGCTGCATATTGGAGCCCATCAGCGCGCGGTTAGCGTCATCGTTCTCCAGGAATGGTATCATTGCGGTAGCGACGGACACCAGCTGCTTGGGGGATACGTCCATGTAGTCGGTCTCGGTAGCCTTTACTTCGATTATCTCGTCCAGCCTTCTTGCAACGACCCTGTCCTTGGCAAACCACACCCTGCCGTTCTCGTCGGTAACGGTAGGCTCGTTTGCCTGAGCCACTATGTAGTCGTCCTCCTCGTCGGCGGTGAGGTAAACTATCTCGTTGCTTATGCTCTTGTTCTTCCCGTCCACCCTGCGGTAGGGCGCCTCAATAAAGCCGTAGCGGTTTATGCGGGCATAGGTGGAAAGGGAGTTTATAAGGCCTATGTTAGGGCCTTCAGGGGTCTCTATGGGACACATGCGGCCGTAATGGGAATAGTGAACGTCTCGAACCTCGAATGTGGCGCGCTCACGGTTCAGGCCTCCGGGGCCCAGAGCGGACAGCCTGCGCTTATGGGTAAGCTCCGCAAGGGGGTTTGTCTGGTCCATAAACTGGGACAGCTGAGATGAACCGAAGAACTCCTTTATGGCGGCCGTCACGGGGCGGATATTTATGAGGTTGGAGGGCATGGCGGTCTCGGTGTCCTGTATGGACATGCGCTCCCGCACCACGCGCTCAAGGCGAGTCATGCCGACGCGGATCTGGTTCTGGAGCAATTCGCCCACACTTCTTATGCGGCGGTTGCCCAGATGGTCGATATCGTCGGTGCGGCCTATGCCGTGGCTCATGCCGAGAAGATAGCTTATGGAGGCGGTTATATCATCGGTGATGATATGGCGGGGTATAAGGTCGTACACCCGGGCCTTCAGGAACTTCTTGAGCTCCTCCTCTTCCATGTCTCCCGCTTCCTCCAGAAGCTTCATGAAGGTGGGGTAATGTACCTTCTCGTTCAGACCGGCCTCTTCGGGATCGAACTTCAGGTAGCACCTGGCGTCCACGAACAGGTTGCCGAGTATCTTTACCCTGGCACCGTCGGGCGCTACGACGTATACGCCGTGTACGCCGGCGTTTTCGATGGCTTCGGCGGCCTCGCGGCTTATTACTTCTCCCTCAGTGGCAAGTATCTCGCCGGTGCCGGGAGCTATGACGTTTTCCGCCGCAGTAAGGCCGTGGAGGCGTGAGGCGATGGAGAGTTTCTTATTAAACTTATAGCGGCCCACTCTGGCAAGGTCGTAGCGTTTGTCAAAGAACAGGGCGTTCAGCAGGCTGCGCGCGGATTCCTCTGTAGGAGGCTCGCCGGGGCGCTGGCGCTTGTATATCTCTATCAGGCCTTCCTCGGTGTTTTTGGTTGTATCCTTCTCGAGGGTTATCTTCAGGCGCTCGTCTTCGCCCAAAAGCTCCAGTATCTCGCCGTCTGAGCTGTAGCCCAGGGCACGCAGCAGCGCAGTTATAAAGACCTTCCTCTGGCGGTCGATCTTTACGTACATTATCTCGTTGCTGTCGGTCTCGTACTCAAGCCAGGCGCCGCGGTTAGGTATCACCTGAGAGGCAAAGAGGTGCTTGCCGACTTTATCTATAGATTCGGAATAGTATACGCCGGGTGAGCGGACCAGCTGAGAGACTATTACCCGCTCTGCACCGTTTATGATGAACGTGCCCTGCTCGGTCATAAGAGGGAAGTCGCCCATGAACACGGGCTGTTCCTTGACCTCGCCGGTCTCTTTATTTATAAGGCGAACTGTAACGCGAAGCGGGGCGCAGTAGTTTACGTCCCTTTCCTTGCACTCCTCCACCGAGTATTTCGGATGGTCGAAATCTATGGAGTAATCTACAAACTCAAGGACGAGCTTTTCGGAATAGTCTGTAATGGGCGAAATGTCGTCAAGAACTTCCTTGAGATCCTCCTCCACAAAGCGCTGATAGGAATTTTTCTGAACCTCTATCAGGTCGGGCATATCAAGAACTTCATTGATACGGGAAAAGCTCATGCGCTTTTTCTTGCCCATGTAAACCTCATGCACCATCGCGTTCACTCCTTATACTTTGTTATTACCATATAACCATGGATTATATTATCGGCGCGTCACTCCATATGAGCATTTCCATTTTGTGGGCATAGGATACCCAGCATGATTTTTGTGGGAAAAATCAACTGTAAAAAGGCCAATCCCCGCAATTTACCATGCTAACGCAGTATATTATTGTAACACCGCGTGTCAAGGTTGTCAACGAGAATAATGGCCTTTCTTAATATTTTTTATATTTGGTTTAACTCCGGGCAATCGGCCCTGCTTTTTTCTATGCCTGCTTCACTCTGGCGAATATCATTCTGCCTGCCGAGGTCTGCAATACGCTTGTAACCGTGACGTCCACCGTCTCCCCCACTAAGCGCCTGCCGTTTTCTATTACTATCATCGTGCCGTCATCCATATAGCCTATACCCTGTCCGGCCTCCTTGCCCTCCTTGACCACGAACACGCTCATTTCCTCGCCGGGCATTGCGATGGGCTTGAGGGCGTTTGCCAGCTCGTTTATATTGAACACGGGAACCTTGCGCACAGCCGCCACCTTGTTAAGGTTATAATCGTTGGTTACAACCACGCCGCCAAGCTCCGATGCCATGAGTATCAGCTTGGCGTCCACCTCGTCCACATCCTTATAGTCAGTGCTGACTACGGTGATGGGGACGGACTTTTTATCCTGCATGCCCTTGAGTATGTCCAGCCCCCGCCTGCCCCTGTTGCGCTTGAGGCCATCGGAGCTGTCCGCGATATGCTGAAGCTCCCTGAGCACAAAGCTCGGCACTATTATTTCGCCCTCAATTATGCCGGTATCACATATTTCCGCGATGCGTCCGTCGATTATGACGGAGGTATCCAGAAGCTTGGGCCGTGCCAAGCCGTGAGCCTTTCCGTGGCCGCCCGCGGCGGGTATGGGGAACTGCCCCTTCCGCCTGCTCATGGCGCTCCACCCAAGGTATCCGAAGGCGATGTACAGTATTACGTCTATGACCAGAACTACCCACGCAGGCTTGAAGCGCGCCACCAGAGTGCTCGCCAAAAATGCAACAACGAGCCCGGCGATCAGACCGCAAACGCAGTAGAGCAGCTGCCCCGCTGGCATTGCTGACATACCGGCCTCGGCATAGCTTATGGCGGCGGTAAGCGGTTCGGCAAATAAAAGATTAAAAATGATTGCAATAATAGTACCCGAACCCACAAACACAAGCGCCAGTCCCCATGGAAGCATGCGCTGATACAGCGTAAGCCCCTCCGGGAAGGTGATGACCCTGTTGGCAAGCGCTACAAGCCCCACACCCACCGCGGCTCCCGCCAAGGTGAGCAATAGTCTTGCGACTTTTTTAGCCAATTCTTAACTCCTTTCGTTTAACGGCCCTTGGCCTTATTTTGATATTACCCGATAATATCTCGGATTTCGTCTATATCCCTGCCACTGGCAGCCGAAAGCTCGGCAGAGAGCACCTGCCGGGCGGTTATGAGCATCTTTCTGTCCCCTGCGGAGAGGCCCTTGAGGGAATCCCGCCTTTTGAGGCACTTTATAACGTCGGCGACGTCGTATATGTCGCCGCCCTTGAGCTTTGCCAGGTTGTCCCTGTAGCGCTGGTTCCAGTTTTCGCTTTCGGCACACACTGCCGCCGCGTCAAGGTATTCAAAGATCTTCTCGCACTCCGAAGAGTCTATCACAGGTCTCAGGCCAACGCTGTCGGCCGAGGCTACCGGCACCATTGCCGTAAGCTTCGATGTAATGAAGCGCAGGATATAATACTTGGCCCTTTCGCCAAGCATATCCTTTTCCTGAATGCTTTCCACGATACCCACCCCATGCATGGGATAAAACACGCTGTCGCCTACATCGAACACCTTTTCCTCCTGTTCTCCGTTCATGTGTGCTTCGGAAGGCCTGTCCGAAAAATGGGTGTATCCTTCCACATCATATATTAACTATACACTTCCTTACGGCCCCTTGTCAAACAAAATGCCCTGTTTTCCTGTTTTTTCCGGTTATTGGCCGCCATCGCCCCGGCCTGATATCATGGCGCCCCGTACCATTACCGAGGGGCTGCCGACGCAGCTGCCTCCGGGCATTGAGAAGCGCAGGTCGCCGCCCACCCTTACTATGGATCTGAGCAGCTCTGTAAAATCTCCGCTCAGCGTTATCTCGTTTACGGCACGGACGTCCCTGCCGTCCTTTATGAGCCGCCCTTTGCACAGCACCGAGAACTTGCCGCTCACCGGGTTCACCCCGGCGTGGAGGCCGGAAAAGTCGGTGATGAGCAGGCCGTCCCCCAGCTCGCTTATGAGCTGCCCCAGCGTACCTTCCTTTGGCGCTATGTAAAAATTGGTTATTCTCACGCCTACCGGCGAGCCGGCGCTGCTCCTGCCGCCGTTTGAGGTGGACTTTACCCCCGCCTTCTTGGCGGTCTTGAGGTTGTGCAGCAGCGTCTCCAGCTTTCCGTCCTTTATCACCGCCTTGGCTACGGAAGGAGTACCCTCGTCGTCAAATGGACTTGGATTGATGGGGTAAAGAGGGTCGTCCATCAGCGTGACGCACTCTGCCGCCATATCCTCGCCCTCCCTGCCCGCCAGGGGCGAAAGGCCCTTCTGGGCGGCGTCGGCAGAAAACATGCCTGCAAAAGCACCCAATATGCTTGCCATAGCGTCGTTGCGGAGTATTATATCGTACTTACCGGGCGCTACGGGCGCGGGATCCATGGCGGCTATGGCCTCATCGACGGCCTCCCGCGCGCAGCCCGCTATGTCCAGCGCCTCACCGTCTGCCCGAAATGCAAAGCCGTCCCGCATCTGGCCCTTATCCTCCAGCACCGGCTCCACATAGCAGCAGGATACCCTGTCGCTCCTTTCGGCCCTGAGGCCCAGAGTGTTGTATATACAGAATCTGCCGCCTGCGGTGACTACCTTGCAGCAGGCCACCCGCTTTACCCGGCCGTCACACCGCTTTGTCTCCCGTTCCAGCGCCTTGCAGAGCTCTATCTTTTCCGATTCATCCATGTCCTTCAGGGCATCGGTCTTTTTTTGTATTTCGGGATACTCCGCAGGCTCCGCCATGGGGTGTATATCCTCGCTCTTTACCGTCTCCGCATTATCTATGGCCTCCTCTACAAAGCCCTCCGGGTCATCCATAGCTTCGGTATAGGCGTAGCCGTTCCTTCCGTCCTTCTGCACCCTTATGCCTAAACCGAAGGAGGAGCTTACGGTATAGTCGTCCACCTCGTCCTCCAGTACACCTACCGAGAACTCGTCGGACTCGTTTACGCATACCTCCGCACCGTCGCAGCCCCTGTCCATGGCAATGGTCATGAGCCTGTGGGCGTATTCCTTTATTTTCTCGTCCGCCTTTATCTCGGCCTTATGCTCCCTGTCAAGCCCGTTATGCATCACAGTCTGCCTCCCTTTCCGCCAACGGTTATGCCGCTCACCCTTATCCTGGGCTGTCCCACGTTTGTAGGCACACTGCCGGAGCGCGAGCCGCACATGCCGTGGCCAAACCACATATTCATGCCTACCCGGTCTATCTTCATAAGCACCTCCGCCCCCCGGCCTATGAGGGCTGCGCCCCGTACCGGGCAGTGTATCTTGCCGTCCTTTACCCAGTAGCCTTCCAGCACCGAGAAGTTGAATTCGCCTGTCAGCGGGTTCACCGAGCCTCCGCCCATCTTAGCCGCAAAAAGCCCCTCTCCCATGGTCCTTATCATCTCCTCCTCGTCATCGTAGCCGGGGGCGAAGAAGGTGTTGGTCATCCTCGAGGTGGGTGCGAACTCGTAGCTCTGCCGCCTGGCGGAGCCTGTCATGGGCTGGTTCATTATCCGGCTGCCCAGCCTGTCCACAAGATAGCTCTTAAGCATGCCGTTTTGTATGAGTACGTTGCACTGGGATGGGTTTCCCTCGTCGTCGTAGCGTATGCTGCCCCATTCGCCGGGGAGTGTGCCGTCGTCTATGGCGGTAACTATATCGCTGGCTATCTTCTGGCCCAGCTTTCCGCAGAATTCGGAATTGCCGCGGGCGACGGAGGTAGCCTCCAATGAATGCACGCAGGCCTCGTGGAGTATGACTCCGCCGAAGCCGCCGTCTATGACTACCGGCATATATCCCGCCGGGCAATCCACTCCGTGAAGCATTGTAACGGCAGTCCGGGCGGCGGTGCGCCCATCCTTTTCCGGGTCTATCAGCTCATAAGCCTCAAAGCCCATGCCGAAGGCCGGTATTTCCTGCCCGGTCTGGAATTCCATGCCGTCGCTTGCCACCGCCGTAAAGGCGAGGCGGGTGCGCGGACGCCTGTCCTCCGCCCATACTCCCTCGGTGTTGCAGACCAGCACCTTTTTATCCGTATCCATATATGCGGCGCTGACCTTGGTTATCTCGCCGGACTCAGCCTTCGCCGCGTCTGTTCCAAGCTTTAACAGGTGCACCCGCTTTGCGTTATCCACCGCCGAGAATGGTATCCTGCACCTGTAGTTGCCGTCGCGTATATCCGTGAAGGGCAGCACGCCGCTCCCCTCGCCCTTTATTATGGCCGAGGCCCTTTTCGCCGTCTCCACAAGGGCGGACTCGGATATATCCACCGTATAGGCGTAGGCGGAACGGGTACCGGAAAGTATGCGCACCCCCGCGCCCCGGGCACGGCTGTATGCGGCATTCTCCACCACGCCATCCAGCATGGATATGCTGTGGCTCTCCCCGTCCTCCATGTAAAGCTCCGCGAAGTCTCCCCCTGTTGCCAGGGCCGCGTTGAGCACCCTTTCAGCCGATGTCCTGCTTATCATTTTTCCTTTATCCTTCCCTGATTGATATGGTTCTGGCGTATCTTCCCTTCGCTGCCCAGCTCGCCGGGTATGTAGTACTTATGGCCCTTTACGCTGGGCGGCATGTACTCCTGAGCCACGACATGGCCGGGATAGTCGTGGGGGTACTTATACCCCCTGCCGTGGCCCAGCTTTGACGCGCCGGGGTAGCTGGTATCCCTGAGGTGTATGGGCACCGGCTGATCGGGTATGCTCTTTGCCTCGGCGAAGGCCGTATCCTTTGCGATGACTACCGAGTTGGA
>ULTI01044669.1_pt1 | contig 16413 bp, 16 predicted proteins | sample 1957291 | NCBI WGS metagenome assembly ULTI01 (sample SAMEA4835725, study PRJEB28245) | human gut metagenome | biome: gut microbiome; material: fecal sample | place: Denmark | collected 2008 | reverse complement strand
GTCCGGGTGCGTTGGGAGTTTTCAGATACACCCTAGATATTTGAGGTTGTGGAAATGTCGCTATGCCCCAGCCATTCCTGAATGTCTTTCAAGCTGACACCGTTTGCATAGAGTACTTCCGGTTCATGAGCGGCAGTGAGGACGTAGAGCGGAAAAACATCCCGGAGCCGGAATTTGTCCCCTCCGTCACATATTTTACCCACGACACCGGCATCATGTCTGCCTCAGTAGCCCGGGATTTCCACTACCTTCTGCTCATGCCGGAGCCGGAGCGCTATTTCACTGTCTCACTGGCCGCTCAGCAGCTGGGGATCAGTCAGCAGGAGGCTGAGTAGATTCTTTCGGAATTCTACACCCGGCGGCTGCGACAGGGTAGATTAAACATTCCGGTTTCCCGGCACAGGGCACACAGCCACACCGTCCGGAAACGCACCGGAGGATATAAAACGCCGCCTGTCGGAGCAATTCCGACAGGCGGCGATCCCTTTCTGGATACAGAGCTGCCTCAGATGATTTTGGAGCATCATGCTGAGGCAGCCCCTTTTATGTAGGAAGCTGGTTATTTTTCGTTTCATGCTTTGGAACGCCTACGTCGGAGGCGGCTTCCATCTTGAACTTGTCCATGGCTTCACGGGCTTCCGGGATGTTGATGTTGGAAGAGTTACGGTTCGTCATAGTTCTGCATCTCCTTACTTGTTTTGGGGAAATCCGTTTTGATTTCCTACAACCGTAGTTTGACCCGATGCAGGCTTGTTATGAATGGGAATTCGCGGGTCGGCTTCCATGAAATTTTTTGATGCGCATTTGTTCCGCGAATAAAAAGAGATACGGACAGAAGAATCATACTTGCGTCCGGCGCATGGCTATGCTATACTGTTGGTGTACACACCAACAGTGAAGGATGTGATTCGGATCAGCATTACAAGCGCAAGCCTGCCCGCGAAGAAGCGGATCCTGACCGTCTGCGTCAGGCTCTTTCTGGAAAAGGGCTACCGGCGGACGACGCTGGCGGAGATCATTGAAAAGGCCGAGGTTTCCTACAGCACGTTCCAGAACATTTTCCGCGCCAAGGACGGCGTGCTGACGGAGCTGGTGGAGTTCATGTTCTCCAATCAGTTCGCCATGGCGCGCAGCATGACGGGCGCGCAGCTGCCGCCGGTGTATACCTACGCCGTAGAAACGGCCATTCAGATGACGCTGACGGAGCTGAACGAAAATCTGCGCGAGATCTACATCGAAGCCTACACGCAGAAGGAGGCTTCGGACTACATCTTTCGCGAAACGGCGAAGGAGCTGTATCAGATCTTCGGCCCGTACCTGCCGGGACGGACGGCGCGGGATTTTTACGACATGGAGATCGGCTCGGCCAGCATCATGCGCGGCTACATGGCGCACCCGTGCGACGCGGAGCTGACGCTGGAAAAGAAGCTGCGGCTGTTTTTCTGCATGAGCCTGCGGGCCTATCGCGTCCCGGAGGACGAGCTGGAGCAGGTCATCCGCTTCGTCGAGGGACTGGACATCCGCGCCATCGCGGAACGTGTCATGCACACACTGTTCGAAGCGCTGGCCATGCGATTTGAATTTTCACTACAGGGAATCACGGAAACGGAGGAACACAAATGAAAAAACGACTGTTCAGAAATCTTCTTATGCTCGGGCTGCTGCTGATCACCCTGACGGCGGCGGTGTCGGCGGCAACATTTAACGGCCTGTTTTATAAGGAAGCTGATCCATCATCTAATATAGATTGGGACAAAGCGCCGGCAGAGCAAATCAACATGACCGCTACATTTTATTGCAATACATGCCGCTCCAATACTACTGTGATAGACCCGGCCTCCCCCAAAATAACACTGACCGGCATTCAGTTTCCGGCGGGCAGTGATTACCACAGCATGACATTGACTTTCGCCATAGAACAATTTAAGTGTACCGAGTGCAACACCACGATTGGGCCTATCAGGGATTTAAAGGTTACATTCAACAGCGGGAGTAACTACTTTTGCCACTCCGGCTACTCCCAGCGGCCTCTGGAAGCCTCCAGCTCGGCATCAATAGAATACGGCAGGATCGAGTTTGCTATAGGAACTGCACCGCACTTTAAGCTGGAGCAGTGTTCGCCGCGCGACGCCACTTGTGCCCAAGTTGGCATTAGGGACAATGTAAATTGTAAGCACTGCGATGGTTGCGGCAAGTATTTTGATCCTGATGGGGCGGAGATTGCGGCAAGTACAGTCGAGATCGAAAAAACACCGCATACATATAATTTGACAACGGGCAAGTGTACAGCATGCGGCGCGCAGGCCCCGGCGCATCTGGGCAATCAATTTTATGCGACGTTCGAAGCCGCTTTGGAGGCATATAATGCCGGAAGCGGCGGTACGCTCACTGTTTATTCCCTGCCTGAGAATGCAACGATCGATCTGGAGAGATCCGGTAAGCTTGTTATCAACAATGGTGCTGCCGCTTCCAAGATTACGATGAGCGATGGTCTTACAGTGACCATTGAGAACGCCGGCACGATCAACTCGATTGAAATGAACCAGTCCGGTACAGTAACCATCAAGAACTCCGGCACGATCAGCTCGATCGAAATGGACAAGCCCGGCACGCTGACCATCGAAAACAGCGGCAAAATTACCTCGATCAAAACCCCGGCCAGAATGACCGGAACGGGCACGCGGACGCTCAACATCACAAATGGCAGCAGCGGTGTCATTGATGAGATCAACGCACCGAATACGACGATCACCGTCCGGAATGACGGTACGATCGGACTGCTGAGAGGTTACTTCCCTTCAGAGGACAAGGATCCGTTTCGAGAAAATATGGTCACGTTACAGCGCGGCGCGGGCGTCTATAACAAGATTCACTCAGTAGCTCCATGGACTGGAGATGATGGATATACACCCAAGACAGCGGATTTCAGCAAGCTTCTCTCAGCTGGTGATTATTTCTATCTCCCAGGCATGGAAACTCCTTGGCAGCGAGGTACGACTATTGACGATGACGATATAATCGGTGCAATCATGCTCCAAAACGCGTATTTTACCGGTCTGCCGTTCAGCAGTATTGAAGTAACCGGCACGGCTGGCAACTCCGCCCCGGTCAAGCTTAAACCGGACGAGAATGGCCGCCTCACCATGACGGTAGCCGCGGGGCAGGATGTCACGCTGACCGGCGATGTCTTGCTTCCGGATCAGGGACTGAAGTCGGATAAAGCAAAATTGGCCTATAGCTGGACCTGCAATGCCCCCGGAGGCAGCGGATCCGGAAATGTATTCACGTTTGAGGATATCCTGTATGGCGAATATGATCTGACGCTGACGGTGACGGACAATCAGTACCACCATTTGAAAAAAGTAAACATCCATATCAAAGCGGAGAAACCAGCGGGCGAGAAAATCGAGCTTTTCTTCAGAATACCGTCATCTGGGGACGTCTTCACAAAGATCTATGACGGCACCACCGCCAAGCCAAAGCCGCCACATCAGGTGGAGATCGAATTCTATGTCAAAAACAATTCCGATGTCGAGCGCACGATTCTGGTGCCTTCGGATTGCTATGAACCGACCATCAACTACGCGAGTCCAAATTGCTCAAACGACAACCCGATCACGGTCAAGGTGGAGCTGACTGCGAAGGGCAAGGAAAACTATACGTTAGTCAACAAGACGGTGACCGTGCCCGGAAAGATCACGCAGACAGCTCCTTCTTACAAGATAAGTCAAACTAAAGGAGCTCATGTCGGCGACTCCGTTTTCCAGCGTCTTACGTTCGCGGGATTCTGGTACGGGCGCGATACAGAACGTCAACCCCTATTTACTCCTGTTACCCCCGGAACGACTATCATGGTAGAGGATGAACCGCTTTCCGTCACGTTCTATCGTCTTCATCCGGAAAACATCAATGGCGAATGGCAGGGTCAGATAACGGACTTCATACACGACCCGTCGATGAACGAGGAGCTGACAACGGACTCCACCTTTACAGCTGTGGGCAAATATTATGTCTATGCCGTCGTGCAGCCGACCCGGAATTTCGAGGGAGTAGAAAAAACGGGTTGCCTCGTGATCAATGTTCAGAACACGGAAGCGAGCTCCGATCATCACACAAACTATACACCTTGGGACGGCACGTTCACTGCCCGTGTCCCCGTCGCGGCAAACGAGACGAAATCCGTCTACCTGTCCAGTTCCCTCCCCACTATCTACACCGAGCTGCTGCTCGGTCAGGGGAAGAAGCTCACGCTGTGTCTGAACGGCAAGACGCTGTCCGCGACGAACGGCGTCACCAATTATAACCATATCCGCGTGACCGACAGCGCGGCGCTGGCCATTGACGACTGCGTCGGAACCGGAACAGTCAAGGGCGCCGCCGTCAACGGCGGCTGGGGCGGCATCGCGTATGTGAAAGACGGCACGCTCACGATCAAGAACGGCAAATTCACCGGCGGCACCGCGTCGACCGGCGGCGGCGCGATCGTGGTAGAAGCGGGCGGCACGCTGATCATCGACGGCGGCGAAATTTCCGGCAACACCGTCACAAGCGGAAACGGCGGCGCGATCTACATCAAGGACGGCGGCACCGTCACCATCACCGACGGCAAGATCACGGATAACCACGTCACAAACGGCAATGGCGGCGCGATCTACGTCGAAGCGGGCGGCACGCTGAACCTCTATGGCGGCACGATCACCGGCAACACGGCCTCCGGCCTCGGCGGCGGCATTTACGTCGAAGCGGGCGGCAGGGTGAACATTCAGGGCGCGCCCGTCGTCACGGGCAACACTGCTTCCGGCAAGGCCAGCAACGTCTATGTCTGTACCGACAGCACCTCTCCCCTGCTCACAGTCTCCGGTGAACTGACAGACGGCGCAAAGCTCGGCGTCAGCACCGACGCTTCGTACCCCGTGCTGCTTGCGAACAGGGAGCAGGATTACAGCGCGTATTTCACCCCGGACGATCCGGACGCGTTCGTGCTCTTCTCCGGCAGTGCGCTGACCCTGTGCGCAAAGCCCTCGGCCACGCTTGCGGGCAACACGCTGACCGTCTCGACCGGCAGCAATTATAAGCCCGATGCGTTTGTGCTGTTTGTGGCGGAATATGCCGCAGACGGCCGGCTGCTCGCCGTACACAGCGAGAAGATCACAGCTGAGTCCGGCACGTATACCTTCAAAGTGCAGCCCGGCGCGACGATCAAATGCTTCCTGCTCCACGCCGACACCTACGCCCCGCTGTTCGCGGCCTTCTCCCCCAAGGCATAAGCACTATCGCAAAAGTCCGACGGATGGAACTCCCATCCGCCGGACTTTATTTTGATAACTGCTCCCGCGCTCTGCGAGAAGCCGGGCATTCGTTTTGCTTCGTTTACTTTAAAAAGCATAAAATCCCGCCGCAGAATTGCTCTGCGGCGGGGTTCACTTATGTGCAAAAACAGCCGAAAAGCCCTATTCTAAGCGGTTCTCGGCGTTTTTCGGGCATAGAAAAAGTCCACCGTAATTCTATCAAAATTACGGTGGACTTATGTCTATGGGGTACGAAAAAGATGGATTTGTATTTTTGATAGATGGATTCGAACCCCCGAAATTAACGAATCTGTCACATTCTATTCAGCACTGTCCGGAAGCCAATCATCCAAATAATGAATAGCGTAAGAAAGAACTGCGGCATCATCTTTGACAAGGTCAAACAGAGATTCTTTGTATTCAATCTCCTCCTCAGTTTCCGAATTGAGTACGCAAGCAAGATTGTTGCAGAGTTGGAATTTGGTTTCTGCATCCTTGACGTCATCCTCTGCTAGAGTCTGAAGTAACCATGCAAATTTCTGAAGACTTTCATCTGTTTGACCGATTAGCATCATACATGCCGCTATACTATCAATAAGATCGACTTCGATGTACCAATCTTCTGTATTGTACTTGAGAGCGCTTTCATATTTTGATAAAGCCTCACCGGGATTCATTTCGCTGAATAAGATATCGCCATATTCCTGAAAAACTAAGCATAAGTTTCTGGAACCACCGCCGGACATGCTATCCCAAATGTCGATACACTTATTGTAGTATTCTTTGGAAAGCGTATCATTTCCTTTCTCATGCAAACATCTGGCATAATTGAATGAGAAATCAAAGAGATCAACAAGATAGTTATTACCCATCTGCTCCGTTGTTTTGATAATGTACTCCAGGGTTGAGCATGCTTTATCGTAGTCACCTTGATCCCAAATGATGAGTGCTTTGGTATTCAAAGTTCTCATTCTTGTGATGCTATGTTCTGCAAATAATTCTTCATCAATTTTATAGGCTTTTTCATTATACTCGAGAGCTTTATCGAGGACACCACACACATACCAAAAATAGGAATAGTCATGATAGATGACTGCCGTATCTGCATGGTGTTTTCCCAAATGTTTTTCCCGGAATTTTATGACTTTGTCAAACGCGGCAATAGCTTCATCGATATAAGTGGTTCCGTATCCAGCCTGCATAAGTTCGGTACAAATCCCAGCCAATGTGGAATAACAAACAATCTGATCAGAGTCCAACTCGTCTTCCTTTTCTGCATTGATGGCCTTTTTGATGCATTTGTATGCTTCAAAGAAATCCCCGGCTTCTACCAACATTCTGGCCATATTTGCATAGGCAGTGCTGATATCTTTCTCGCGGGTAATGGATTCTTCTTTCTCCGCACAGTCGATACAGTATCGGAAATACTCTCTGGCTTTATCGTACTTGCCGCGTATCTGATTGTAAATGCCATACTGATAAGAAAGGATATTCCGTTTATTCTCTGGCAGATCAGTAATGGACATTAAGCGTTCGACTTCCTTAAAAAGTGGTGCTGCTTCTTCTACTTTGTCAAATTGCATCAGGAGGTCGATCTTATTGCGATAGCTATATGCTAAATCTTCTGCGGTGAATGCAGGATTATCTGTTTGCACTCGAATTACAATATCGATGATCTTTTCACATAAGATATAATTACTGCAAGAAAAACAAATGTGGAACAAGCTGGTTAAATAATCTGTGTCATCCTCAACACACCAGTGTTTCTCCATAATATCTGCGATTGACCACGAAAACGGAATCAAATATGCCTTTTCATATTCTTTTCCGAAAACTCGCCCAGTATTTAATTCTTCGCAGAGAATATCAACGAAAGGCCGAGAAAGCGTATATAGGTGTTCTTTTTGCTGCTCCCTAACTGCAGCAGCTATAACAGAGTGCATCCAATAGATGTGTTTCCGATTATTCGTGATATGTTCCAGCATTCCCATCTTATATAACTTCATGAGGCTGCTGTTCTTCTGGATTCTAAACCATTGCTTTGCTTGCTTGAATTCAAAGCGCAGATTCGGAATAATAGAAACATAGGTCAGAATAGTCTTGTCGGCGTCACTGTATTTTACGAGAGAGAAGAGAATACACATCTGCCGAATAATTGTATCGTCATTTTGAAGACGTTCATGTTCGCAGGAGACATCTTCTTCGCTCAATTTAAATCCCTTTTCCACCAGTCTTCCGTAAAGCTCATGCAGGGCTAATCCTTCTAGATATGCCACTTTTGCGATAAAAACGATCATAATTGTGAGGTGTGCTGTCAGGCTGATTATATCATTTAAAACATCATCATCTCGCTCATCAAATTGATAATGCTTATAAAACAGTTTGCGACAGCTTAATTCAGAGAGAGGTTGCAGATAGAGGATATCAGAGAAACCCTGTAGTTCTTTTTGGCGGCTAGTAACAAGAATATTACACTGAAGAACAGATATCTTTTTCAGGTATTCATCTTCTTCAGGGTTTTCAACGTTGTCGATCACAAGAAGAAGCCTATTTTGCAACTGCGTGGCTTTCTCCTGGATAATCTGCCAGACCTCTGACGGATCACATTGAAGGCGTAATGCTCTTTGAATAGAAATGCATATGCTCTGGTTGTCGTAAGGAATCCATGCGATCTCTTCAATACCACTTGTAATGACCTCCGTATTCACTAACCGGTCGAGAAAACGCTTTGTCAATTCTGTTTTTCCAAGGCCGCCAACACCAGAAAGCACGAGTTTCTTATGCTGGTTAACTATGAGGTTGTATAATGTCTCCAATTCTGCCTCACGACCGACTAGCTCATCTACTGCTGCATCCGGAGAATCTGTAATATAGCAAGGATATTGTGATTTATTTTCAACGGCATCATGGTGTTCATGTCGGATTTGTCTATTTTCTTGGCTGTGCAGATAGTTGAAAAGCTGTTGCCTACATGCAACTCCTCTAGAAAATGCGTCAAGCCAGAATTCAGCAATATCTTCTGTTATCAAGTTGCTATGATCGTTTCCAATGGCATAGCTCAAAACACTGCTGAGCTTTTCTGACGAATCAATCCCAGCCCACATATTTTTTCCTTCGGAAAAAGTTTCAGAAATAGCATAAGCATCAAATTCCCATTCATATTCCGTGCATGTCATTTGAAGAGCCTCATCAAGCGCCTCGTATAATTGACGAGAAATCAATTCGCATGATTTTAGTTGCTCCGGCTTGGCGGTTAGTATATGATCTAATACTCTCTCGCCTATATAGCTTCCCAAAAAACCGTATACTGCTACAGCACTACTACTTGAAAACAGTGCCGAAAAAGAGTCAGGATTCAACATATTTATCTCTCCTCGCTATAGACTTCTTGCACGATTGAACAAAGCGAAAGAACATTGCTGCACTTGATGCAATTACTCCATTGAGATTGCTGACAGTTTGAGCAATTTAGTAATTCCGACATTAATCCAAACTTTACTACACGTCTATATTGTTTGAAACAAATCAATCTCACCGCGTTTTGAATAATCCATTTTCTTGTTCTTTGCAGCATTTCGAAGAGCCATGCCGATAGTATGGCTCAAGTTGAACTGATCTGTTCCAATCAAAGCTGCCATATGTACTAAACCAAATTGACCTTTTTCACTATGGTTATCCCATAGCTTTTCACTGATTACAAGATTCTCCGAAAACAGAGGTAGTAATAGATTAAAATAGTATAAGACTTTTGAAGTATCTGATACTTTAATTTGCTCAAAAAAATCATGATAGATTTTTTCCTCAGAAGATAAGCAACTCAGCAAAATATACGACTGGTTCGATTCGGGTAAGACTGTTACAGCTAACCTGTGCATTTTTCCACAGTCGTCAATAGTTTCAATTCTTTCACCATTTAAATCAAAATCAGGAGCAATATAAGCATAATTTGCAAAACCAATTTGATATGGTATTTTAACCACGCACGTCTCAATACCGTTATTTGTTCCCGACATTATTTCTGAATCGAAATGATTCTTCACGGGTTCAAATTCTTCCATTCGGATGCATTGAATACGGTACTCTTTTACCATCTCGGGGATCAAAGATACTTGAGGTCTTTCTGCAAAAGTCTCTTTGAGTATGCTCATTAGCTGTAGTTGTTTCGCATATTCAAAAACAAAGGCTTTATAGGCATATACAAACCTCATTTCCTCATTGTCGGGATCAAAATCGGGTGCGCCAGCCTCTATTGGTTTGAACAGTTCTGTATCGTGTAAGTCGCAAAAACAGCTTTGTGTTGTTGCCTTGTTCCCGCTCACCTTGCTGAATGGAACAATAACAACGGGGTTCAGCGGATCGTCGTTAACAATAATAGGCTGTTTGGTATGATCCTGCATCATTACATGATTATCACTGCTGGCAAGCAATGATATTATCTTATGATTTTGTAAAGCGTGGGCCTCTTTTATGTCGCCTTGGCAGCGTGTTTGATCTGGATGGAGGCATAGTCTTCTCTTTCTTAAACTTTTTCTCATCCGCTCCATTAAAAGAACTTTGGTTGGCTTTGGCGAGTTGGTTGGGCCAGAATCTGGTTTATTCTTGCAACAATTCGAGAACATTTTGCCTGATCCACATGGACACAATTCATCGTCATGAATAAAAAGTTGATCTTTCGGCAGTTCCAACTGTTTCATAGAATTATATATTATTTTTGCATCCCTATTGAATAGTGAAATGATTTTAAACAATCCTTTTTTCAATTTCCTCTTACCCCTAAATCACAGAATCTTCTTCTGGCTCTATTCTTGAGCTTATGAAACGTTTTAACACTTCGTACCTGAACTCTGCATCGTTCCACATTTCAAAATCACACGCAATAAATGGGTGTGCCATTGTTCTACCTCCCTTGCCTTGCTTTGAGGTGATGCCAACTGCATTCGTCAGGTCGACCCATTCCTTTGGTGTCAAGTAAACTGCGGGGTTTTGGCTTCAACCACTAGTTTTTCAAATGCCACTTCATTGAAATCCGGATTATTGTTCCGTTCCCACGTTGCCAGAAACTTCACAGTGTTGCGATTTCTCAGCCAGCTTTGAATTAAGTAGCTTGGATTCTTGGCATCAAATTTGCGTGCAATTTCAGTCAAGGAAATATAATCATCGGACAGGTGCAAATATTTGGCTACAGTTTCTTCGAGGTAGGCGTTCATCTTTGGCTCATAGATTGGCGCCTCATCCTTTTTAATATCGACTCGAAGATAACATCCAAATAGCGGTTCCAATCCACTGCTCTGATGGGAGATAGCTTATTCACACGCACCAGAAACTTCTCTCTGGTCAGGACGTGTGCCCACTCCAATTCTTCTTTGGTTGCTCTTGGCATGTGTTTTCATCACCTTCGCTTGATTGGGGTTTCGGCAGTTTTCCCCTTTCAAAAAGTACACGTCACAGTATTCTTCAAACTTGATAATACCCTTTGTGTATTTTCCATTGTTCAGGAGCTTTTCAGTTCATCTCTGCTCAATTGCGCTTTCCCAGAGGGAGAAAGATCGAATACAGCCTTGAATAGCTTCCAAGCTGTTTCCGGCTTTGTAGAGGCTGAAAACAGTTCTGACAACTTCCGCTTGTTCTGGGACGACTTCAACAAGTCCATGCTTATCCCTCTTATAGCCGTAGCAAATACTTCCGAAAAGTCTCGATTCGACTAATGAAAATTTCATAATCTTGGTTTCTTTCTAATTATACTGATTTCGACGTGCGTTTTCAATATAAAACACGAATGTTGGTGGAATAAGTGAAAATTCTAAACCTCTATATTAGTGCTTTATATCCTGGTAGTGTCAAGTACTATGCGCAAAATTGATTCTGGTATCAACGCGAATTATGAGAAAAACGCTGTTCAAACGGACTTATTGGAAGCGTTTTAATATATCATCACTCATAGAGAGGATTTTGTGTGCTACTACCCCGCTGGGCGATTTCGTCCGGCTTTTTTATTCCGTGTAACAGAGGTTTATGAGAAATTCATATGGTTTGAGTGACTTCGAGGCCGCCAACGAAGACCACCTTGATCTTCTCCTTGGATTCGACGATCACGCTTTCGAGAATCTGCCTTACGATCTGATCATCATAGCTGATTGGGTGATTCGCAAGGGCTTCTATAATCGTGAAGATCTCATCGAGTCTGGATTTTGCATTTTCACGCTTTTGCTTTGTATCAGCAATGCGGTCAAGTTGAATCTGCAGTTTTGCTTTTTCATCCATGAGAGCCTTTGCTTTTTCCTCGTCGAAGGCTTCGACATTATCGGCAGCGATGGCTTTGAGCATCTTTTGGAATTCTGCCTCGATTTCTGCAATTCTGATCTGAAGGTCAAGGCTGTTGTCCTCGGTTGTTCCCGCTGATAAGCCCATGCCGATATGGAGCTTCAGCGTTTTGAGCACTTCGGCATTCTGCTTTGCGGTTTGCATCACCGCTTTCATGATGGCTTCCTGCAGGACGCTTTCCTCAATGCTCGGGGAGTAGTGGCAGTATTTTTTACCATAGTCAAGTCGGTTGATGCAGCGCCATACAACCTTTTTCTTGCCGTTGGCTGCCCAGGTGCATCTGCGATATGGCGTTCCGCATTCTCCGCAGATCAGAAGCTCTGTTAGTGCGTATTTGCTGGAGTATCGGCCTTGTTCGGTTTTCGTGCCGACCTGCTTGACCTTTCGCTTTCCGCACCGTCTTGCCATTTCCTCCTGCACTCTGCCGAAGGTTGCGGAGTCGATGATTGCGGGATGATTGTTCTCGACGTAGTATTTCGGTCGCTCGCCGTTGTTGATCATGACCTTCTTGGACAGGCAGTCTCTGATGTAGGTCTTGTTGAGGATGGCGTCGCCCTTGTATTTCTCGTTGGTAAGAATAGATTCTATCGTTCCTCTCTGCCATTTCCCGACGCCGGAAGGAGTCGGAATCCCATCGGTGTTGAGGTCATTGGCTATCGTGGCGAGGCTGTCACCGGCCAGGAATCTTTCGTAGATCCTTTTGACTACAACCGCTTGCTCGGGATCAATCTCGGGTTTTCCATCCGAGCCTCTGCGATATCCAAGGAAGCGTTTGTAATGGAACGGTACGTTTCCTTCTTTTGCACTCTGTGCCTTACCCCAGCGGACGTTGGCGCTGATGTTTTCAGACTCGCTTTGTGCAATGGAGCCGTAGATCGTGATATAGAACTCAGCTCCTGGCTGAATGCTGTGGATTCCTTGTTCCTCGAAGTACACGTCCACATTGTGTTCTTTCAGCATCCGGGTATGCTTCAAGCAGTCGAGGGTGTTTCGTGCGAATCGGGCTACCGATTTGGTGATAATCATATCGACCTTGCCCTGTTTGCAGTGACGCATCAGCCTGTTGAAGTCATCACGCTTTTTGACGCTTGTGCCGGTGATGCCCTTGTCGGCGTAGATGCCGACCATCGTCCATCCGGGTTCTCCGTTGATTTTATCGGTATAGGCTCTGCGCTGAACATCGTAGCTGTTGAGCTGATCCTCCTGCTTGGTTGATACTCGGCAGTAGGCGGCGACACGAAGTTGTTTATGGGCGTTCTTGACTTCCTCTTGTAAGTTTATTGTTGCGGGGATCGTATGTACCACTTTAGGTGGCGTCGCTTGGATTGCTGTTTGCATGGTCAGTCTGCTCCTTTCGTATTTCTTGGTCATTGATCAGTATGATGCTGACGGAACCATTCTCTGCGAGCTTGATCAGCTTGACAGTTTTATTGGTCAGTTCTGAATCGAAGCTGTCCAGGGTGTCGTGCTGTTCAAGCGTGTTTTTCAGCTTGTGCTCGACGTATGCCTCATCGCCAATCTGCAAGTAGCCAAGGGAAGCCCGCTGATACAGTTTCTCTCGAAGAGCGTCCTTGTCGAAGTCATATCCTTCAAGGGTTCTCGCAATCTCGTTGTCAAGGCGTCGCTGTTCAATGGAAGGCTCCGCTTGACTCGGCTGTGCAGTTCGGATAATCTCTGGCCTCTGAATCAGAGCGTTCAGAAGCGTGGTGATGTCCTCCATCAGCTCCGTATCTTCTTTTTTAATTTGAATGTGACATTGATTGCAAACCCACTTCTGTGTGCATTTGCATCTTGTGTCCTGCAGGCGATGCATCGAATTGCCGCAGGATGGGCAGATAATTGGGACTTTCAGCAGGTAGATTCCAGACTGCCGATCCGTACTTGTCTGTGTGTTACGAGATGCCTTTCGGCTCCGCAGTCTCTCAAGCGTTGCTTCGTCAATGACCTGTGGATAGGTGGCATTTCCAAGGTATCGGTCATCATCCACGATCCGCATAATCCTGGCTTTATTCCATGTGATAATACCAGGGGCGAACTCCACTTTGTCTGATTCCAGACCGTTGGCAATCTGCAGAAGCGAGCGTCCGTCGAGGTATTCGGAGCAGATTCTTTGAAGTGTGTTCTGCTCGTCTGGATTGACGACGATCTTTCCATCTTCGAATCTGTATCCGAAGGGTATGTTCCTGTTCTTCATATTCTTTTTCACCGTCCCTTCATGCTATGGTTTCGGTCAGTTTAAGGCCGCCGATCAGATGGAAGGCAATTTCCGATTTGCTCATCACGACTGCCTTTTCAATGATCTGATGGAACAGATCCTCGTCGAAGGCTTTTGTCGGCTCATATTCATCCAAGATGCCCTGCAGTTCCTTGAGTTTATCAAGCTGCTCGTTACCTTCGTCCTCGGCAAGTTTCCTTTTTCGTTCAGAGCGAAGGGCGCTGATCTTATTGTTGATCTCAGAAGACTGTGCCGCATAATCAGAGCCGTTTAGGATGCCACTTGTGTGTAGTCTTACGATGACGAGGTTTCTGGCGGCAAGGTCAGCAATCTCCTTGTCAATCTCTACAATCTTCTCGTGGTTCTCGCTTGTCTTGCTCTGCATGACTTCAATGTCTCGAATCAGCGCGCCAAGGATCGCATGGTGATGTTCCTTCAGCTTGAAGAGCATCCTGTTGAACGCTTCGTACACATCTGATTCAGACATCCGCTGGCTGGAGCAGATCGTGGCGCCGGAAGCTCTGCCGGAGCACATCCAGTAGGCTTTCCCTCTGACAAGCTGTCTGCGATACGTCCGACCACAGCCTGGACACCGAAGCATGCCGGTCAGAGGATAGCTGGTTTTCTTCCCACCGACATTCTTCTGGCGGGATTTTTGCAGTTCTTGTACTGCAGAATAGGTTTCTCTGCTGACGATGGCAGGATTGGCGTTCTCAACATAGTACTTCGGACGCTCTCCGCGATTCTTAACTTTCTTGAACGGGAGCGTATCCGTGGTGTACTTCTTTTGAAGCAACGCATCGCCCATATACCGTTCATTATTCAGCATGTAGTCGATTCCGAAGGCGTACCATAGTTTTGTGCCGTGGCGCCTGGGGACGCTTTCCTCATTCAGCTTATTTGCAATAGCCTGCTTTCCATAGCCTTGCAGGTACATGGAGAAGACTCTTCGGACGACTGCCGCTTCTGTTTTGTTGATGACAAGGTCGCCATCGACAAGATCGAAGCCGTATGCCGGAGCACAGCAGTTGAAGTCGCCGGACTCCATCCGCTTTTTGTAGCTCCAACGCATATTCCCCGATATAGACTCGCTCTCTTGTTGAGCGGCCATACCGGGGAATGTTACGATCATCTCACTATTCAGTTTGTCGGTATCAATGCCCTGTTCTTCAAAGTAGATGCTGACGCCGATATCTTTGAGGAAGCGGATCGTTGCCAGAAGCTCCTGGGTGTTTCTCGCAAAGCGGGACACCGATTTGACGATGATGCGGTCGATCAAGCCTTTCTTGCAGTCTCGAATCAACCGATGCAGATCGTCGCGCTTGTCCATGCAGGTGCCGGTGATACCTTCATCCGCATAGATGTCAACCAGCTTGTACTGAGGATGTCTTCTCTCGTAGTCCTTGTAGTATCTGATCTGTGCGGCGAAGGAGTGAAGCTGGTCTTCGCTGTCACTGGATACTCGGCAGTAGGCTGCCAGCCGGATGGTTTCTTGTGCCGGTTTTTTCTCGGCTGTTATCTCAATAACGTTCATTGAGCTTTACTCCTTTCTGCGGGGGCTGCCCGCTGATTTGCCTTTCGGCAACACAAACAGATACCACAAGAGTTCGGAAACATCCAGCGAAAATCGGAAGTTTTTTTGATCAGACGCAATAAATCTTTGCGCCGTAATGATCCTCGCTGATTGCTACGATCTTGTTGTATTCATCTTCGGTGATCAGCTCCATGCCAAGAAGCATTCGGAGCAGGTTTACGCTGTATACGAAAGAGGCATTGTTGCTGTCGTTTTTCATTTCAACAATCCCTCCATAACTTTTATGCCAAGGCTGGTAATAATGGCGTGGTCAACCTTGCCTATCATTTCTTTATTGAGCTTCCCGACGTAATCATCAAGTCGGCGTTTATCGATGGTTCTGATCTGCTCGAGGAGAGCGACAGATCCGCTGACCAGCCCTACAACATTGACCCTGACGTGAGTAGGCATGCGAGAGGCGGGCTTTGTGCTTGTGATAGGCGCCACGATGGTGGTGGGGCTGAATTTGTTGCCCGTGTCATTCTGTAAGATGAGAACAGGACGGAATCCATCCTGCTCACTTCCCACTACGGGAGAGAGGTCTGCATAGTAAATCTGACCCCTTTTGACTTTTCTCATTTTCGTTCCTCCGTGTTAAGTAAAAGGCCGCCGTCTGCAATTATCCTGCAGGCGGCGGCCTGCATAGTATCAATCGTTTTGATTCTTAACCGATATTTGTCCACGACGCCCTCGATCAACGGGAACGCACCTTCCGGCCGTGCATTCGGCCTCATGGGAATCTCACCCCTCCGAGGATCTCTCCGAGGCGCCCTCCTTTGTTGCGACGGCTCACGGCTTTCGGCCGCTTCAACGCTCGACTTTAGGACTGGACGCAAGTATCATTATTTCTTCTGCTTGTCGTGGCCTTCGCTGCGGTTGCGCCGCACCGTCTGAGTCCTGAAGACTCTGGACATCTGCATTGAAAGAGTGCTTGTCCGAGTGTTCGCTCATGTAGCTTGCCGGTTTCCCGACGGCAGAAGGAAGGTAAAAGATGCGCTGTGCTATTCAGTTGTCAA
>ULTI01038247.1_pt1 | contig 16553 bp, 7 predicted proteins | sample 1957291 | NCBI WGS metagenome assembly ULTI01 (sample SAMEA4835725, study PRJEB28245) | human gut metagenome | biome: gut microbiome; material: fecal sample | place: Denmark | collected 2008 | reverse complement strand
CACAAGTCCCAGGGTGAGTGACACAATCATGATCAGCAGCATAAGCAATGCGGTAAATAACGTCGAACCAAAGTTGCCGAGAAGCTGTTCAAGAACGGTTCCCCAGAAATTGAACAGGATGTGCATGAGGAGAGAGTAGTAGATACTTCCGCCTTTTTCACACACATAGCCAAGAAGAAGGCCGAGTGCAAATGCATAGATGCCCTGAATCCAGTTCATATGGAAGATACCAAACATCACTGCCTGAAAAATGTTGGCAAGCCAGAAAGGCAATGCTCTGCGGGCAAGCCGCATGGTAACACCGCGGAAAATCAATTCTTCTCCGATTGGTGCCAGAATGATGGAATAACATAACATTGCAATTGTAATGTCTGAAGTAAGTCCGGCAGAGTCGATCAGGTCCTGGTATTGTTTTAACCATTGAGGAAAGACCATGGAAACGATTCCTATGAGATAGCTGCATGCAAACTGTGCGCCGGGAATCAGTACAACAATTCCTAGAATCTGTAAAATATCAAATGTCTTTGACGGTTTTGGCAGGTATTCACCCCCACAGGCGTGATAGTAATATAATCCAAACAGTACAATACAGGTGATGGAGTAGATGACCATGATACCTGTACTGAAGTAGCTGTCGGCAAACATATTAAGCAGGACATCCACGGAAAATGAACCCTTGGTAATAAGAAGAGAAATCATAGCGATTCCCATCAGAAAGAATGTGGCGAGCAACTGTATGGCAGTTGCGACAAGAATCGGTAAAAAACCGGAAAAAAAGTAACCTACTTTACGCATTTTGTATCTCCAATCTACTTTATTACGATAAAATGTGTTATCGAATTTCATTATAACATAATGGGATAATTGTGCAAGAAATCTGTTTACTTTAAAACTTTAATATGTTAAAATACAAAAATAGGGAAACTATTCTGACTGTTTTGAAATATGTGTGGGCTGAATAGTTAAAAGAAAACGAAGAAGAGAGGAAATGCAATGAGCAAGAAACTTAGAACAGAAGCTGTTGATCACTTGTTTGATGCAATATTATGTCTTAAAAATAAAGAAGAGTGCTATACCTTTTTCGAAGATGTATGCACTGTGAATGAATTGTTGTCTTTGTCCCAGCGTTTTGAAGTTGCAGGGATGCTGAGAGATCAGAGAACGTATCTGGATATTGCTGAGAAGACGGGCGCTTCGACTGCGACGATCAGTCGTGTGAACCGTTCTCTGAACTACGGAAACGATGGTTACGATATGGTATTTAACCGTTTAAAAGAAGAGAAAAAAGAAGTGTAGTGCAGGAAAAAGACAGTCTGACGATGAAAAATCAGGCTGTCTTTTATTATTTTCTATTTGGATGAATCTTTCTTTTTTTCGGATTTGGATGAAGTTTCCTTTTTGGAAGTCTCTGTTTGATGCAGTTCATCAATCATACTTTCAATTACCATTTTCTTGATATAGACATCATAACTGAGAAGACAGATGAAACTGAATTTCTGAAGAAAACTGCGGTCCTCTTCCGGAAACTGTTCAAAGGTATGCTGGGCAATAAAATATTTCTTCCCCAGATCTTTCAATAACTTCCCGGATTCTTCTTTTTCCAGATGAAATACTTCATTATATACATCTTCCATATTAAAATCATCTTTGTTTCCAAAATAGCTGTCTGTGATTGGATTCAGTAAAGCCTGAATGTCACTGATGCTGAGAAGATTCTTAAAATAGTAGATGAAAAGCAAAGTCAGTACATGCTCCTTGGAGTACTTTTTCTTTTCCGGAGCAGGTAACAGATTATTCTTGGCATAATTATTGATCATGGTCTTGGTCAGAATCTTGTCATCGTCATAGCGTTTGCATGCTTCTAACTGTTCGTCCATAAAAGTTGTGACCTGATCCATATATAATCCGATATTTGGAATGTCTTCGGTTTTGACATAATCAATCGATTTGAGCTTTTCCTGCAACTGTGCAAGAAAGTCTTTTAAATCATTTCCCACAAAAATCACCTCAAAACACATTATATAGTATCAAAAACTAGATGACAAGTTTTTTCCAAATAAATTTTTATAAAAAGAGCAAGAATGTATGTTCTGTTTTTATATATTGTATGTTATAATACCCACATATGTACTGCAATGAATAAAACAGGAACAGAACGGAGAGGCAAATGAGTTTACTTGATACACTGAATGAACAACAGAAGCAGGCGGTCATGACAACAGAAGGACCGCTTTTGATCCTGGCGGGAGCCGGTTCGGGAAAGACAAGGGTTCTCACCCACCGCACAGCCTATCTGATCGATGAACTTGGAGTAAATCCATATAATATTATGGCCATTACATTTACAAATAAAGCTGCGGGGGAGATGCGGGAGCGTATTGATAAGATGGTAGGATACGGTTCGGAAAGTATCTGGGTTTCCACGTTTCATTCCACCTGTGTCCGCATTTTGCGCCGCTATATTGACCGGCTGGGATACAGCACAAATTTTACGATTTACGATGCTGATGATCAGAAAACACTGATGAAGGATATCTGCAAGCGTCTGAATATTGATACCAAGATACATAAGGAAAAAATGTTTCTTTCAGTTATTTCTTCGGCAAAGGATGAACTGATCGATCCAATCGAGTTTGAAACACGCGCAGCAGGAGATTATGCGAAGCGTATTCAGGCACAGGTTTATCGTGAATATCAGCAGGTGCTCAGGCAGAACAATGCGTTGGATTTTGATGATCTGATCATGAAAACAGTGGAGCTTTTTAAGCTTGATGGCGAAGTCTTGAATGCGTATCAGGAACGTCTGCGCTATATCATGGTGGACGAGTATCAGGATACCAATACGGCACAGTTCGAGCTGATTCGTCTGCTGGCGAACAAATATAAGAACCTCTGCGTGGTCGGTGATGATGATCAGTCAATTTATAAGTTCCGTGGAGCAAATATTTACAATATTCTGAACTTTGAGAAGCATTTTCCGGATGCAACTGTCATAAAATTGGAACAGAATTATCGCAGTACGCAGAATATTCTCGATGCTGCAAATGGGGTGATCGCGAATAATGTAGGACGAAAAGAAAAGAGTCTTTGGACAGACAACACAACAGGGGATAAAATTCAGTTCGAGCAACTGGATACGGCAAACGAAGAAGCGGATTATGTCACGAGAGATATTATGCGCCGTGTCAGAAAAGGTGAGTATCAATATAAGGATTGTGCAGTATTATATCGCACCAATGCGCAGTCGCGTCTTTTTGAGGAGCGGTTTATTGCATCTAACATCCCTTATAAGATCGTAGGTGGTGTAAATTTCTACTCCCGCAAAGAAGTAAAAGATATGCTTTCTTATTTGAAAACGATTGCGAACGGACAGGATGACCTTGCGGTACGCCGTATCATCAATGTGCCAAAGCGTGGAATCGGAGCAACGAGTATTACAAAAGTTGCAATCTATGCTGCGGAGCATGAGATGAATTTTTATTCTGCATTGTGTGAAGCGGCGGAGATTCCGGGATTGGGAAAGGCAGCTGCAAAAATTGAACCTTTCGTGCTTTTTGTGCAGTCTATGAAAGCAAAATCCCAGTTGAAACCGGTGTCTGAACTGTTGCAGGAAATCATCGAAACGACAGGATATGTGCGGGAACTGGAGGCCGAAGGAACGGATGAGGCAGAGGCACGTATTGAGAATATTGACGAATTGATCAGCAAGGCAGTTGATTATGAAGAGGCACAGGAGCATCCGACACTGGATGGATTTCTCGAGGAAGTCGCGCTTGTGGCAGATATTGACAGTCTGGATGCAGACAGCGATTATGTGGTTCTCATGACGCTGCACAGTGCTAAGGGACTGGAATTTCCGAATGTTTATCTGGCAGGTATGGAGGATGGACTGTTTCCAAGTTACATGTCAATTGTAAGTGACAATGCAGATGCTGAAATTGAGGAGGAGCGTCGCCTCGCATATGTAGGAATTACGCGTGCCATGAAAAATCTCACGATCACTTCTGCAAGAATGCGTATGGTTCGGGGACAGACACAGTATGGCAAAGTATCCCGTTTTGTAAAGGAAATTCCGCCACAGCTTCTTTCGGGAGAGATTTATGAACCGAAAAGCTATGAGGAACCGGTCGAAGAAAGTTCATTCCAGAAAGCACGCAAAGCTTTTCGCAGCACGCCGACGTATAGCAGTGAAGTGGGGGAAGGCTATGGTTCGACATTCAAAAGCAAAAAGCCGGCTGCGCCAGTGTATACCAAAGTAAGCAATCAGCGTGACTTTGGAAGTGGTGTATCGGGAAAAAATGGGCTTTCCTACGAAGTGGGTGATCGTGTGCGGCATATGAAATTCGGCGAAGGTGAAGTGACATCAATCGTTGCAGGAGGAAGAGATTACGAAGTAACGGTAGATTTTGATAAAGTCGGCACGAAGAAAATGTTTGCTGCATTTGCAAAATTGAGAAAAATTTAAAAGTTATTTTTCTCTAAAATCATAATTTTTTATAGGAAAACTGGAAAACATATGCTATAATAATGGTAATTTAAAACTTAAGAAGGAGAGGTGCCTACTATGAGTAAGATGGAAGATATTTTAGGTTCTGCAAAAGTAAGTGATGTATTGAGTGCTGCAAAGCTTAATAATTTAATCAAAAAGGATGAGGAAGAAAAGAAACCTTCCAAGTTTGTAATTGTGTTTGCAATCATCGGTATCGTTGTTGCAGTTGCAGCAGCTATCTATGGAATTTATCGTTTCTTTACACCGGATTATCTGGATGATTTCGAGGACGATTTTGAAGATGAATTTGATAATGATTTCTTCGAAGATGAAGATGATGAGCCAGCTGCAGCTACAAAGAATGATACTGCAGAGGACGCAGAATAATTTTTGAAATATATCGTTGTAGATAATATTACTGTATATTTTATAGGGACTGCTGCTTGGAGGTAGTCCCTTTTTTCACGCATATAAAAGAGAGAAGAAGCAGGAGTAAAGATAGATGAAAAAAGGTCAGATTGCAGAAGGAACAGTAAATAAGGTGGAGTTTCCGAACAAAGGAATTGTTTATACGGATGAGGGCGAACGCATCATTGTAAAAAATACGATTCCGGGACAGAGAGTTTCCTTTGCGGTCAATAAGGTTCGCAAAGGAAAGGCAGAGGCGCGACTGCTTGAAACGATAAAAAAGTCACCACTTGAGACGGCAGACACCTGTACACATTTCGGAGCGTGTGGTGGATGTACCTACCAGAGCCTGCCATATGAAGATCAATTAAAAATCAAAGAGGAACAGGTGCGTGGCATGATGGAAAATGCCATCGGAGATGCGTGTGCGTATGAGTTCCTGCCAATTAAGCACAGCCCGCGTGTGCTCGCCTACCGCAATAAGATGGAATTTTCTTTTGGGGATGCATATAAAGATGGACCGCTGGCACTCGGTATGCATAAGCGTGGTAGTTTCTATGATATTGTAACGGTGGAGGACTGCAGGATTGTGGACGGTGATTTTCGCACAATCCTTATGGCAACGCTTTCCTATTTCGGAGAACAGGGCATTTCCTTTTATCACCGTCTGCGCCATACCGGATATCTTCGCCACCTTCTTGTGCGAAAAGCGGTAAAGACCGGAGAGATACTCGTGGATTTGATCACCACAACACAGGAATGGAGTAATGTGCCGGTACAGGAGACGGATGAGCGTGCAAAGATAGAGGCTGCATTGTTAGAAAAACAGGGCAAATGTCCGCATGCCGGAACGATAAATGAGGAAAAAGAAAAGTCGCTCTTGGATGGATGGAAAGATGCACTTCTTGCACTCTCACTGGAAGGAACCTTAAAAGGAGTACTCCACACCAAAAATGACAGTGTGGCGGATGTCGTAAAAAACGAAGGAACGGAAGTACTTTTCGGACAGGACTATTTCTATGAGGAACTGTTGGGACTACGTTTTAAGATTTCACCATTTTCCTTCTTCCAGACAAATTCACTTGGCGCAGAGGTACTTTATTCTACAGCACGCGAATTTATCCTTGGGGATAATCCGGATATGCTGACAGATAAGACGGTTTATGATCTTTACAGCGGTACCGGTACGATCGCGCAGATGCTTGCTCCGGTCTGCAAAAAAGTTGTGGGTGTGGAGATTATCGAGGAAGCTGTAGAGGCGGCAAAAGAAAATGCGGCGCTCAATCACCTGGATAACTGTGAATTTCTGGCAGGCGATGTCTTAAAAGTGCTCGATACGATTGAGGAGCGGCCGGATTATATTGTGCTTGATCCACCAAGAGATGGCATTCATCCGAAGGCTTTGGAAAAAATTATTAATTATGGCGTGGACCATATGATCTATATTTCTTGTAAGCCGACCAGCTTGGCGAGGGATCTGGAAGTGCTGCTGGCTCGGGGGTATGTCGTGGATAAGGTGCAGTGCGTGGATATGTTCCCAAATACCGTGCATGTGGAGACGGTAGTCCTACTTTCCAAGGGAATGGTCGACAGTAGAAAAGTGAAGGTGGACTTCTCTCTGGAGGATATGGATTTATCTGAATTTAAGGGAAAAGCAACTTATGAGCAGATAAAGGCATATGTACTTGAAAAGACAGGACTGAAGGTTTCATCACTGTATATCGCACAGATTAAGAAGAAGTGTGGATTGGATGTCGGTGAGAATTTTAATTTGCCTAAATCTGAGAATGCAAGACAGCCACAGTGTACACAGGAGAAGGAAGATGCAATTATGCAGGCATTTAGACATTTTGGAATCATATAGATTGTGGATAAGCAGCATCGTGTGTTAAAAATATAGTAAAGTATGGAAAAAAGGACATTCCGGAACTGTAGTTATTACAGATCAGGGGATGTCCTTTTTGCAGATATGGAAGTGTTCAAGGGACAAGGTAATGATACTGAAGTATTAAGACTGATATGAATGATATCTATCTTATCTGATCTGCGGATGAATGTCGATGATTTCAATATAGTAATAGTCAAACAATGATTTAAGTGTTAGAATTTAATTATATATGTGTGGCATAATTTCAGATTATAGTAAGGAATTTTGAGATAGATAAAAATGATATCGGATAATTAGAAAAACTTGGAACATGAAGATGAAGCAATGAGTGAGTTCGGATTATAGGACACCTAATACGCGATAATTGTAAATATGATGGACTATAAATAATGGTAGTTGCTGGATGAAAATTATTGTTAATAGTGGTGGAGGACTATATGTTATTGAATTTTACAAGTGATGAGTCGTTGAAAAATATGGATACAGCTGTTAAAGAAAATATGAAAGATCTAAAGTTTTGGGGAGATTTGAATCTATCAAGGGTTTCTTTGGATATATTAAAGAATAGAATAATTATACTGTTGGAAAGAGGTATGGTATTTAAAAGTCTTTTTGAACAATATCCATATGCGATGGTTTCGTATGTAGTGTTTTTGACAAGGTATAAGTATAAGGGCGATTTTTGGGGGATGATTAGCGAGGAAATAGGAATTGATAAACCCAATGCACCAGATCAGACTCAGATTGGCAAGATGATATTGAAAATATTTGATTTATGCGAATTAGATTATAGTGTTACGAAAGAGTCTAACAGGAAATATGTTGATTCTATTTTATACGAAGTGGGAATTCCGCCTGAGAGTAATTTTGGTGATTTATTTTATATCTTTAAATATGGATTAATGAGTAATGTTGATCCGCAGTTCCTTATAGATGAAATTACATCTAAAGAGTATGGTGTACATAAGCCGTTATTACATTTTTTTGCTGATGCACCTGAAGAACGTGCCATTAATTTTGTGTTAGATGTTCAGGATACATATTTAGCAGCTACTCAAACGGGGGATTTTTCAAGTAAGTATTCAGAAACCCTTTCAGAGTGGTTAGAACAGGATAAGGTTAAATCTGCTTATCATGGAAAATCTGCTGAAGAACATGTAGAAGTAAAACCATATTTTTTCTTTGAAAATGGAAAAAGGGGGTTATGCATTGTTTTGCCACGCCAAAATATGACAGAGGAATGGGTGGACAGTGGAAAATGGACGATCGCTGGAGATAATGGATTCCGCATTGAAAAAGAATGTTGTGTTCAGGGAGTGGAAGGAAAACGTTTCATAGATCAGATGGTGATTTCAGTTAGACCATGCAAATCATATATTCTCAACTTTGAATATAATGATGGGTTTGAGAATCATTTGACACAATATGAGATAAAAGGAATAGAAATGGATGGTTGTTTCTATTTTGATTCAAATGGCAGAAGAATCAACCAAAGGTATTTACGGTCACCATATGGAATTGTTATATATTCCACGATTGATAACATTACATGTAATGGTATTGAGCGAGATGTTCAAGCATATCCATTGTCTAGTGATGACTACTGTATAGAACAAATAACTCCACTGACAACAGATGCTCAATTTATAATTTATACCAATAAAGAAGAGATAACCTTGCAAATGAAACCACAGATTATGACTTCTTTAAGTGGAAGAAAATTGTTTGATACAGAATTTGTTGATTCAGAAATACCACTTTTTCTTGAGATTCCGAGAGTGCATATAAATTTTGAAGGTTTTAATTCTGTGGAAGGTGTAGAACTAAGAGTAGGACGAACGTCAATCATAGCAAGTGATTTGGCTATGGATGAAGAAAATATCGTAGATATTAATGAGTGTTTTGATGAAAAATCATATGGTATTCATTCAGTTAGAATATATCAGTTTAACCGATTTATTAAGCAGGTGAGATTTTGCCTGTTACCGGAATTTAAATCGGATTACTTTGATAATTTGAAGTGGTTAGAAGATAAAGCTAATTTGAAGTCGGAATCAGCAAAGCTGACTGTCAGAAAAGTTGATGGTTGGCAGATAGACTTTGCAAATGCAAACGTTCAGGATTCACTAGAAAAATATGAAGTACGTGCTCCTTATCGAGAAGGCACATTAAATGGAACCATCATTTCACAACAGGATAATCTGCGTTTGGCTGTTGAATTTGAATTGCCAATTTGTGCCTATAGGTATGAGTTGATTTCAAATAATAAAATCAGCGAAAAATGTGACATGGCAGATTTTTTGCAAGGAAATCCGTGGCTTTCTGTATCTTTTTATGGTGATTACAAAAAGAATACCTATGTAGTTGAATTGGTTTCAGCAAATGGGATAGAGCAGAGGGAAGAAATAAAGTTAACCAGTAATGGATCTGCTAATTTCGATTTGAATGTTTTTAGAGACACTCTGCAGGCAGTTCCGCTTCCTGCAAAAATCCGAGTTGTAAATGCAGATAGAGAAGCATCTTTTGATGTAATTTTGATTGATGAGGTTATTAAGTTTAGATATAGACCGAAGTATGTTAGAAGCAAAAAAGGCATTGCTGTGAAGGATGAAGATATAAACAAAAATGCTACATTAGAGAAGTATGGCGATAATTTTAAGCTGTCCTTGATTTATGGAGAATCACAAGTAAATGATAAAGGAGCTAGAATATTTTCAATACCAGAGAATGTCACACTTACTTCAGGATATTATCGAATCATACGAGAAAATAATGTGGATGAGTTATTTACGGTTGATGATGATTTTGAAGTTACATTGCAGTCAGATCAATTCTTTGTGACATTGCGTAATCCCAAAGATCCCATCAATTCATTTGGTGAGTGGTTGGAGCAGTTCTTATACGATCTGATTAGATTCAGGGGGATAAAGAAGATTGATGAATTGCGGATGTCAGAAAGCTATAGGTGCAGGAATAGCATGGGGCAGTTTGCAAAATTTGGGCTATCTGATAATAATATAATAAATCTTGTTTTACTTGGCAATATTCTCGAGTGCAAAATTACAAAAGCACATAAGACCATTGTTACAGAAACTATGGCGATGGTATCTGAATTAATTCTTACGAATGAAGATAGGTTTAGAATTATTGAAAGATTGGTGGAAATGAAGGCTAGTAATATAGTATTTAATTTGTGCAAAGAAAATTACTGTCTGGTGCTTTTAGAAATTCCGGATACTGTAACGGGTAGTTATATAAAAGAATTAGCATCTGCATTAAAGCAAGTTTCAGTAATACTTGCATTGCAGGTACTGTTAAAGGGTAATGTTCCCATTAGAGAAACATTTGGCATTGCAGCATACAGGGATGTAATAGGTCAGGATGCTATTATAGAAATGATGACTACAAATGAGAGAGAGGGAAAAAAGACAGAAGATAGAAAACATTTTCTTTTGGAAGACGGTGTGAGTTGTGTTCATATAGCTCTAAATAGTAATATTTCAGGAATCAATAATTTTTATGAGATGGCAGATGAGAAGAAACTTCGAACAGGAAGAGTACATCTGGATAAAAATAAGATTCCAGAAATCGGTACATACTTTGCAGGAACAAGATACATCGATTTATTTGTTAACTGGTACATTAGAAATCACATGGGGGATACAAATAATGATTCAGATTTGAGAAAGAGAATGCAACTACAGTTTGAATCATTTGAAAGTAAGGTGTGGAATAAAATTTCATCAGTTAGAAATAGCAAAGCAGACAGTTTTTTTAAAGAGTTTAATAGTGTTCTTATGGAACGTGTTGCGAATAAAAGTGATATATCAAATATGACGTCAGTACATTTTACATTCCCTGCTTATTTCTATTTCGAAGGGATAGCTGCACTTATTGCACAATTAGATGAATTTAATGAATTCCCAGAGATGAAAAAGGAGGCTGTTAAGTTTATGGTAGGATCTTTTCAAGTGGCACCTTTTATGTCAGAACGCGATGTATTGATGGCTATGTCCTATATATACTTGAGAAGGAAGGAGAGACGATAATTATGTCAATGAATCCGAGGAGTACGACGGAAAAAATCAAAGCAGATTACAGAAGTTATGTGGCATCTATTTTGACGGTTAGAGATAGAGAAATAAGTCGACTTGCAAAAGAAGAAGTGGAGAAAACTAATTTTGTGAAAGGACCTTTTTTAGAAACAACGCTTCCATTTAAAGATGGAAAAACGCTCAAGCAACTTGCGAATGAAGGAATCATCAGTAATGAGTTTTCTAAAATGGGAAAAAATGTTCATTATAATGATTGGAAACTTCGAATTCATCAGGAAAATGCTTTGAAGCATATCATAAAAAATGACCGAAATATGGTTGTTTCGACGGGGACAGGTTCTGGTAAAACTGAGTGTTATTTATACCCGATTTTTAACGAAATCATGCGTGAAAAAGAATCTGGAACACTAGATGATGGTGTAAGAGCATTATTGATTTTTCCTATGAATGCGTTGGCTAATGATCAACAGAAGAAATTGAGAAAATTACTTGCAGATTATCCGGATATTACATTTGGAAGATATACTGGTGAGACTAAACACGCGAAAGCAAACGAGAAACCAGAGGATGCAGAAAAAAGGCTGCATCAGGAATATGATATTCAACATCAAGGTGATTATGATACTGATTCAAAAAAATCAATACTTAATGAGTTTATGTGCAGAGAATATATGGCGAAAAAGCCGCCGCATATTCTTTTAACAAACTATGCTATGCTCGAATATATGCTGCTAAGGCCAGATACGGCTCCTTTTTTTGATACGGCGAAGGCTAAAGATTGGAAATTTATTGTAATTGATGAGGCGCATACATACAAGGGGGCTGTCGGTACCGAAATTGCTTTTCTTCTTCGTAGGTTGAAAGAACGGATTCAGCATCATAGAAGTGAACCTTTTAGATGCATTGCAACAAGTGCAACTTTAGGAAGTGAAAGTGGAAAAGCATCATTAGCAAAATTTGCCGAACAGTTGTTTGGTGAACCATTTGATGAAACGGACATTATTACAACTGAAAGACAGAGACGAATTCCGGATGATAGTGTAAGGGATTTTTCATATCAAGATTACAAACGAATAAAAGAAGAGTCCTTGAAATTAAAGGAAAGTGAGAGAGGACAGTTTCTGTACGATAAACTAGTTAATGATGGTCGTTTGTTTAAGTTATATGATATTTTGGCGGAAAAACCAAAGAATATTAATGAAGTCGCAAACTTTGTTTTTTCTGATATTGCGGATAATACGTTGAGAGAACAATCTTTAATTGATTTGATTGAATTAGCAGCTGCTGCGAAGAAGAGTGAATATGAGTCTGCACTTCTGCCTGCCAGGTATCACCTGTTTGTCAAATCCTTGGAAGGCATGTTTGTTGAATATTATCCAATAAAGAGAGTTTTCTTTGATCGTAAAGAAAAATTCAAAGATGGATCTGGAGAGTATTCTGTATTTGAGATGGCTAATTGTCAAAAATGTGGACAGGAGTATATTCTTGGAAAAACAATAACAAAAGATAATAAAAAATATTTGGTACAGACAAGCGGTTTGGAAAAGCCAGAATTCTATTTTTTGTCTGATAACGACATAGATGAAGACTTTGATGAAGATGATGATCTTGATGAACAGTCTAATTTTTCTTCGCTTGGTAAATTCAAACTATGTTTAGCGTGTGGTCGAATTTCTGAGTTTTCAGAGAAAACAGATTATACCTGTTGCAAAGCAAATGATAATAAGAAGATTGTAACTGTTTATAATTTAAAATATGCGGGAAAGGGAAAAGAATCAAACTGTTGTCCAGCATGTGGTGCTACAAGAGAGGGACTGATAAAAAGATTTTTAACAGCAAATCAGCCAGCAACATTTGCAGTTGGAAAAAGTCTGTATGATGCAATTCCGCCTAGACCTATAACACACCAAGAAAATCCTGACACATCAGATGACCTGTTTTCAGATGATTTGTTTGGAAGTTTGGATGATACAGCGACAGAGATTGATGATCATGTAATTGATGAAAGCGGACGAAAACTATTGGTGTTTTCAGATAATCGCCAAGAGGCTGCTTTTTATGCTGGGTATTTTGAAAAGCGTTATAAACAGGCGATGTGGAGAAAGGTTATTCTGAATTGTTTGATAGAAGCTGGCGAAGTTGGATTATCTATTGATGATCTTATTTCGAAATCAAAACAGATGGCTGAAAAGGAAGGTCTTTATACTCTTGATTTAGTTGAACGTAATAATGAACTTGAAGTCAATATAATGAGCAATGAGCAAAAAATCGAAATGGCAGCGCATTATATCATGCAAGAATTTATGTCGCCAGACATTGGAACAGGGTTGGAGGGGCTTGGATACATCCAGATCATGCCAGAAAAGATACAATTCCAAGATGGCGTAAGTCGATATGGTGTTGAAGGCGGAGAAAATATTTGGAATGTGTACAGATTTGTGTTTGACACGTTGCGTCAGAAAGGCACAATAACATTTCCAGAAATGGTGAGTCCGGAAGACGACTTTTTTTCTCCAAGAAATCATGCAGGCTTCTTTAGAAATACAGGAAATGAAAGAATTCACAAAAAAGGTTATGTCTATGGTTTTATGCCAAGTGAAGGACACAAAAATAAACGTTCTGCAATGTTGTTGAAAATATTAAATCATTTTCGACAAGATGAAACCAATGAAGCCAAAGCTATTGCAAATTTACAGCAGTGCTATGATGATTTAATTCTGCAAATGAAAAAGCGGGGTTATATCAGCATCGGACCGGAAAATGCTAGTGGTCAAATATATGCATTGAATTATAAAAAATGGATATTTAAGTATATAAAATCAGAAGAAAGGTTGTATAGATGTAAAAAATGCGGAAAGATATTTGCATATTCTTTGTATGATATCTGTCCAGAATTGAAATGTGATGGGGAGTTAGAGCAAATTGAAGCGGGAAAAATTCGTTCAGGAAGTTATTATGAAAGTCTGTATACTGGAAAGCAATTTATACCGATGGTAGCCAGGGAACACACTGCACAATTATCTTCGGAAACAGCTCGGCAGTATCAAGAAAAATTTGAACAGGGAGCAATTAATGTTCTTAGTTGTTCGACAACATTTGAAATGGGGGTTGATGTAGGTGAACTTGAGGCTACATTCCAGAGAAATGTGCCACCAGAAACATCTAATTATATTCAGCGAGCGGGTCGCGCAGGGCGACGAACATCATCAGCAGCATTTTCTGTAACTTTTGCGCGCAGGAATAGTCATGATATGACTTTTTATCAAGATCCACCAGAAATAATAGCAGGAAAGATAAATGCGCCAGTTCTGGAGGTAAACAACGAAAAAATTGCATTACGTCATTTGAATTCCATTGTGGTAGCAGGGTTCTTTAAAGAACATCCAGAATTCTTTACAGGAAAAGCAAAAAGAATTGTTGATTTTGATAAAAAGGATAATATGAGTGTAGAACTGAAAAAGTATTTAGAATCTAAACCGCAATCATTGTTGGATACCATATATAAGGTTTTTACTCCTCAGATTTTGAAACAGCTTAATGTAGACAATTGGGGATTTGTAGATGAATTAATTGGAGAAGATAGTAAACTGAATATAGCAATAAAAGAAAGAGAAAATGATATAGCGGGTTTGCTTGAAATGAAGAAAGGCATAAATGCTAATAGCACAGATTACGAACTTGGAAAAGCTAGAACAGTAACAAAACTAATATCGACGTTAAATGACGAAGGTTCTATCAATTTTCTGAGTGCAAAGGGGGTATTACCAAAGTATGGATTTCCTATTGATACTGTTTCACTGAATATTATTAACAATAAAAACAGAGAAGCCGAAAAGCTTGATCTATCCAGAGATTTAAGAATGGCAATCAGTGAATTTGCTCCACCGGCACAGATTGTGGCTAATGGAAAACAGTGGAAGAGTTATGCTGTTAATACTATACCTGATAAAAGTTGGCCAACATATGTGTATTATGAATGCCAGAATTGTAAGCGTATTTATCCTCCAAAGACAAAAATGACAGAAGTTACTATTGATATTAGTGACGATATTGAACTTTGTCCAACTTGTCAGGCTAAAATGAAAGCACGTAAGTTTATTATTCCGCTATTTGGATTTTCTACTTCTTATAAAGAATCTCCTAAGCAAGTGGGGGAAACGAGACCAAAAGCTTATTATGCTACACAGACACAGTTTTGGAGTGATACGGATCTTACGGAAAGTCAGCAGCGCGAGGTTAAAAGCAGGATATTGAATTTTTATGGAAAAGAAGTTTCTGCAAAGTATTCTCCAGGTGGAAAGTTATTTGTGCTAAATCAGGGAACCAATGGAGCAGGATTATATGTTTGCCCTGAGTGTGGATTCACGACTGAGGTCGATAAGATCCCAAAGAAAGGCCATAACAATAAATATGGCAGAAATTGTCCGAATAAAATGTTACAGAGAGTATCATTGGGACATCAGTTTTCAACAGATATTTTGAAAATCAATTTACCAGACCATTTGATCGAACAGCCGATGTCAGGTTCATTGGAAAACAAGGATCAATATTTATCTGTTTTATATGCATTACTTGAAGGTGCCAGTGCGGCTTTAGATATTAATAGAAGTGATATAAGCGGATGCGTTACTGGAAAATGTCAGATTGTATTATATGATGATACTCCAGGGGGATCTGGATTTGTAAAACATGTCTACGAAAACCTTGAAATGGTAATTGCCAAGGCAAAGGAAAAGGTTAACGGTAATTGCGGATGCACAGAGGAAACTTCATGCTATGGGTGCTTGAGAAACTATGGAAATCAGTTTTTTCATGATGTTCTTTCGAGAGGAGTGGCCTATCGTTATTTGGATTGGTTATTAAATGTGGTTGAGGAAAATAAAATAGAGAGTAATCAAGTCGAAATAGGTTCATAAAGCAAGATAAGCGACAAAAAAACGTGGTCAATATTATGTTATTTAAGGAACAGAATTCCTAAATATTATACGGGAAATAGTCAGTTACAACAAGCCACAAAGGAAATAGTCCTTTGTGGCTTGCTTTGAAAATGGATAATTTAAATCTTATAACTTCGGATTTCGTCTTCTCAGTTTCCGATGTTCCTTTGCCGGCTTGGAACGTGAAAATATTTCTTTTAAGGTCTGTTTCTCTTTGACAGAAAGCTGGGTGATTTTCATTTCCAAATTTTTGCAGAACAAAAGGAGTAGTCCGTTAATATAAGCATCATTAGAGGCTTCTGGACTATCTTCAGCAGCAATCTGGGTTGGAGAAGTAAAATCATCAATGATATTTTTTACCATGCTTTGATAGTCAATATCACTGGCAGTGTTGCTGTCTTTCATATGGGTATTTCTCAGGTCGGAGACGATTGGCTTTAAATCTTCCAACAGAATGTTCATGTAGTATTGTTCTGTCTCAATGTGAGAAGTATCAAATATTTTTGTAAAAACATCAGTGGAGTCGGCACCGAGTTCGTTCAGTTTATATCTCATCACATCAAGAAAAGCATTTGCTATCTGAATGCCTTTATCATTAAAACCATCAATATAGATTTCCAAGTCAGTCATGAATTTCCTAAAATTTTCATGTGTGAGCAATTCAGATAATAATCTTGGATTATATTTTTCGTCAGTCAATATTTGGACGGCATCGTCATTCAGGTGCAGATCAGATGCTGACTGATTTTTATGTTTCCGTAATTCTGTCCGGCAAA
>ULTI01033447.1_pt1 | contig 18194 bp, 15 predicted proteins | sample 1957291 | NCBI WGS metagenome assembly ULTI01 (sample SAMEA4835725, study PRJEB28245) | human gut metagenome | biome: gut microbiome; material: fecal sample | place: Denmark | collected 2008 | reverse complement strand
TTTTCTTGAATTCTCCACAAATACAGCATAAGCTGCACCGCGGCTTAGTGCTTCAAGTCCTATCTGTCCGCTTCCCGCAAACAAATCTAAAAAATATGCTCCCGGAACATCAAACTGCATGACATTAAAAAGAGTCTCCTTCGTCTTGTCAGTAGTCGGTCTTGTATCTTTTCCCTCGATAGTCTTTAGAGGGAGGCTTCTCGCCGTTCCTGCTATTATTCTCATACTTTTCTCCCTGTTATAGTCTATTTTTGGTCCTTTAAGACGTCCTTATTCTTTGCAATATAGTCAATAAGCGAAACAACTGTGAGCACAAGTGCCACATAAATGAGGATTGTTCCAAGGATATTTAACCAGCCAAGCTGCAGATTGATATTAAAAATAATAACAATAACCATAAGCATCTGGAAGGTTGTCTTAAATTTTCCCCAGTAGCTTGCTGCAATGACAATTCCATTGTCTGATGCAACGAGTCTGAAGCCGCTTATGATAAACTCTCTTGCAATGATAATAAGCACAACCCATACAGGGATGAGCTTTAAATCAACAAGGCATATCATTGCAGAGCATACAAGCAGCTTGTCTGCAAGCGGATCCATAAACTTGCCGAAATTTGTAACAAGATTGTATTTTCTTGCAATTTTTCCGTCAGCCATATCGGTCAGACTTGCAATGATAAATATCGCAAGCGCTATATAATTTCCGTATCCGTCAAAAAACGGTGAAATAAGGAAAAATACAAAAAACGGAATAAGTATCACTCTTAAGATTGTAAGTTTGTTTGGTAAATTCATTTTACAAGTTCTCCTATCAAATCATATTCATACGCACCGGTCACCATAACCTTGCATATATCACCGGTCATAAGTGTCTCATCAGTGTTGATGAATATATATCCGTCAACATTCGGTGCATCTCTGTATGTACGGCCGATATAAGCATTTTCATCAGCCACCTTGCCCTCTATGAAAACATATAATTCTTTACCCTTTAGTGTCTCATTTTTATCAAAAATGACCTCTTCCTCAAGCTCCACGACATCAGCCTGCCAGTCAGCCTTTATATCCTCATCTATCTGATCAGGCATTGCAGCTGCCTTTGTGCCCTCCTCCGGGGAATACGTAAAGGCTCCCAGACGGTCAAACTCCATATCATTTACAAACTGCATAAGCTCCTCGTGATTATCCTGTGTCTCACCCGGGAAGCCGCATATAAGTGTGGTCCTTAGTGTGATATCAGGTATTCTCTCACGCAGCATTCTGATACGCTCCATAAGCTCAGCCTTTGTTGTTTTTCTGCCCATGCGCCTTAAAATATCGTCATTGCAGTGCTGGATTGGCATATCCAGATAATGGCATACCTTCTCATCCTTTATCATGGACTCTATAAGCTCATCGTATATCTCCTCAGGATAGCAGTACATAATCCTTATCCAGAACAGCCCGCTTATCTTGTTGAGCTCATCCAAAAGCTTATGAAGTGACTTCTCACCATACAAATCCACTCCGTAAAGTGTGGTCTCCTGGGCAACAAGTATAAGCTCCTTTGCCCCCTGCTCCACAAGGCTCTTCGCCTGCTCAATCAAATCCTCCATCGGCACACTTCTGTAACGACCTCTGACAGATGGAATGACACAGTAGGTACAGTTTTTATTGCAACCCTCTGCTATCTTAAGGTAAGCGAAATGCCCTCCTGTGGTGACAATACGCTTTGTCTTTATGCTGGGAAGTCCCTCTAAGGTGTGCAGATTGCTGTATCTGTGTTTTTCAAGTGTCTCATGGACAGCTTCAACTATAGTATCATATGAATTGGTACCAAGTATGGCATCAACCTCTGGGATTTCCTTAAAAATCTCATCCTTGTATCTTTGTGCCAGACAGCCTGTCACAATAAGTGATTTGCATTTGCCTGTCTCCTTATACTGAGCCATCTCGAGAATTGTATTGATACTCTCCTCCTTTGCATCACCTATGAAGCAGCAGCTGTTTACAATAATGATATCAGCCTGCGTCTCATCATCGGTCATCTCAATGCCGTCATTTGCAAGCATGCCTATCATATACTCTGAATCCACAAGGTTTTTATCGCATCCAAGCGAAATAAATAATAATTTCATAGTACCTCTCAAATGTAAGTATTTACAATTAAAGGGAAAGACAAAACAGCCTTTCCCCTCCTAGATTAAGCCTCTTCGCCTTCGTTTAAATCCTCATCATCTGAGACGATTCTGACAGCTCCCGTGTACAGCTCCTCTACAGCAATAGATAATGGCTTATTGCACTTAGGACGTGCGATAAGTGGTTCTGCACCATCAATAATCTGGCGTGCACGCTTTGCTGCAGCAATAACGATAGAATAACGGCTGTTTACTACCGGCTCTTCACCTATCTCTACATTGTTGTTTACTACCTTCATTAACTCTACATACGATGGATGTATCATATTATTTATCTCCTTTCGAAAAGCTTAAAAGCTCTTTTCTCATTTTATTTATAAAATCTATATTTGATGATACCAGATAATCCTGATTCTTTTTTGTGTCGTCAGAGCTGTGGATGATATCATTCACAAGCTCTACACAATCGTCAAGCTTATCATTTACCACTAAATAATCATATTTCTCTATGCCTAAAGACTCCTCATATGCTCTTGAAAGTCTCTGTGCACAGACCTCTTTTGTCTCTGTGCCTCTTCCTACAAGCCGGTCCCTAAGCTCATCTGCACTCGGCGCTGACACAAACATAAGCACCGTATCAGGAAACTGCTTCTTTATCTTTAAAGCTCCCTGAATTTCTATCTCAAGAATCACATTCTTTCCGGCGTTAAGCTGCTCATTGACATATGACTTTGGTGTGCCGTAGTAATGATCTACATACTTGGCATACTCAAGCAGTCCATCTGCCTTTATCATCTGTTCAAATTCTTCCTCTGAGATAAAAAAATACTCTCTGCCATGCTCCTCACCCGGCCTTGGACCTCTGGTCGTGGCTGATACGCTCAGTGCATAATCATCACCATGCTTTGCCATAAGCTCCTTCATGATAGTACCCTTTCCGGAACCCGAAAAGCCTGAAAAAACAACTAATTTTCCTGTGTTACTCATCACAATCTCCTAAAATTACTCAATATTTTGAATCTGTTCCCTGACCTTTTCTATATCAGTTTTAAGACTGATGCCTGTGTCAGAAATCTTAAGATCATTGGACTTTGAAAGGATGGTATTCGCCTCACGGTTCATCTCCTGTGCGAGGAAATCAAGCTTTCTTCCCACACTGCCACCGGCATTTAGCGAATCCTTCATGGAAAGGATATGGCTTTTGAGCCTGACTGTCTCCTCATCCACACAGATCTTGTCCGCAAAAATAGTGACCTCCTGGGCTATTCTTGAATCATCAAGCTGATTGTCTGCAAGCAGCTCTCTTAGCTTTTCCTCAAGACGCGCACGGTATTCGACAATAATCTGTGGCGAACGCTCCTCAATGAAATCAACATATGATACCATATTATCGAGCTTTTCGCAAAGGTCTTTTTTAAGATTTTCTCCCTCGTGCACGCGGCTTTCAACAAATGGCTCAAATGCACCGCGAAGAGCCTTCTCAAGACTGCCCCACAGCTCATCCTCATCTACAGGCTGCTCCTCCATCACAAATACCTCCGGATATCTCGACAGCGTGCTCACTCTTATATCATTCTCCAGTCCGAATTCCTCCGCCATCTGATTCAGATACTTAAGATATTCTCCCGCGAGAGTCTTATTATACTGCAATGAGAGATTATTTTCTGTAAAATCCTCATATGTGATATAAATATCGACCTTGCCACGCTCTATGTACTCCTTAAGCAGAGTCCTTATTGCACTCTCGAAGAAATTGAGCTTTTTAGGCATCTTGATATTGACATCCAGATATCTGTGATTTACAGATTTTACCTCAACTGTAATCTTACGGCTTGCATCTGCGTACTCGTATCTGCCAAAGCCGGTCATACTTTTAATCATAATTTTTCCTTTCGCATATGCATAGATGAGTTTATTATATAACTCCTTGAGATTTTCGTCAAATATATTATAATATAAATATTCATGATTATAAATATTCAGCAACTTAGAATATTTATAGGAAATAAGGAGGAACATCATGGCTTTAGACGGAATAGTCATTTCAAATATAGTTGCAGAACTGAACAGCACGATACTAAACTCAAAAATCAGTAAAATCGCAGAACCTGAGGCAGATGAACTGCTTCTTACCCTAAAGGGACCAAACGGCTCTTTCAGGCTTTCGATGTCTGCAAGTGCATCACTTCCATTCATCTACCTGACACCCACAAATAAGGTAAGCCCTCTCACTGCCCCTACATTTTGCATGGTTTTAAGAAAGCATATAGCAAACGGACGCATCACAAAGATTTACCAGCCGGGCATGGAGCGTATCATAAACTTTGAAATCGAGCACTTAAACGAGATGGGCGATCTATGCCACAAGGTGCTTATTATCGAGCTGATGGGCAAATATTCAAACATCATCTTTACCGACTCCGATGGTACGATAATAGACAGTGCCAAGCGTATTCCCGCATCCGTAAGCTCTGTGCGTGAGGTGCTTCCGGGCAGAGCCTACACCATCCCCGCGACACAGGAGGATAAATATAATCCTCTGACTGTAGATTCGAAGCAGTTTGTGGATATTATATCAGCAAAGCCGCTTACTGTTTCAAAGGCTATCTACTCATCCTTTTCCGGCATCAGCCCACTTGTGGCAAATGAGCTGGCTCACAGGGCAGGCCTTGACGCAGACTCCCCTGTAGCTGCCTACTCACACGATGAGCTTTTGCACCTGGGAAGCAACTTCACATGGATGATGGAGGACATAAAAAATAATCGTTTTACGCCGAATATCGTGCGTAACGGCAATGAACCAAAGGAATTTTCTTCAATAGAGCTGACTCAGTATAGCGATTTAACGGTCACAAAATATGAATCTATATCAGAGGTTTTAGAGCTTTACTACTCTGAGAGAAATACCTATACACGTATACGCCAGAAGTCAGCCGACCTGAGAAAACACGTAAATACCCTCCTGGAGCGAAACCAGAAGAAATATTCCCTGCAGATGAAGCAGCTTAAGGACTCCGAAAAACGCGAAAAGTACAAGGTGTACGGCGAGCTTATCAACGCATTCGGCTACGGACTTACACCGGACGACAAGTTTCTTGAAGCTGCAAACTATTATGATGACAACAAAATCATCAAAATTCCTATCGACAACACAAAAACTCCTGCCGAGAACGCGCAGAAATACTTTGACAAATACGGAAAGATGAAACGTACTGCCGAAGCATTGAATGAACTGATTCTTGAAACAAAAGGTCAGATAGACCATCTCGAATCAATTCAGAATTCACTGGATATCGCTTTAAGTGCTGACGACCTCGTCCAGATAAAGGATGAGCTGATAGAATACGGTTTTATCAAAAAAGGAAAGGGTTCAAAGAAACAGAAGGTAAAGAGCAAACCCTTCCACTATATCTCATCAGACGGCTTTGATATGTACGTTGGCAAAAACAACTACCAGAACGATGAGCTCACATTCAAGCTGGCAACCGGAAACGACTGGTGGTTCCATGCCAAGGGCATGCCCGGCTCACATGTCATTGTAAAAGCTGAAAACAAAGAGCTGCCGGACAGAACCTTTGAGGAGGCCGGCAAGCTCGCAGGCTACTACTCAAAGGGCAAAAATGCCGACAAGGTAGAGATAGACTATCTGCAAAAGAAAAATGTCAAAAAGCCAAACGGTGCCGCAGCCGGCTTTGTCGTGTATTACACAAACTATTCTCTCACGATTCACCCGGATATATCCGATATCAGGCAGATTGAGTAAGCAGATTATACTTATTTCATAACCATTCCAAAATGCTTAAAGTAAAAAGCTGATATACACATGCATAGTCATGCATGCTATATCAGCTTTTATTTTAGCCATTTAAGCTCATCACAGATTCATCCTCTTTAATTGTTCTTTTGCAAATTCATCCATTTTCTTTTTCAGTATTCTGTTTTCCGGTGTACAAAGCGCCGGGTATGCTTCAAGCACCTCATCCACCATCTCAGATGCTTCCTTTAGCACATCGCTGTCCTGATACACATCCGCAAGTGCAAACGCAAGGTCTCCACTCTGCCTGATTCCAAAGAAATCCCCGGGACCTCTGAGCTTTAAATCCTCACTTGCTATATAAAAGCCATCATTTGATTTATTTAGTATCTCCAGACGTTTTTTTGATTTCTTTGAATTTGACGAATTGATGAAAATGCAATACGACTGAGCATCCCCCCTGCCTACACGGCCTCTTAGCTGATGAAGCTGTGCAAGTCCAAACCTGTCTGCATTCTCTATCATCATGACAGTTGCATTGGGCACATTTACACCAACCTCCACGACTGTTGTGGACACAAGCACCTGCGACTCATTATTTGCAAAGCGCTGCATCACCTCATCCTTTGCCTTGCTCTTCATCCTGCCGTTAAGCACATCTACCGTGATATCCTTTGGCAGTGCCGCTTTAAGCACATTTGCATAGTCTGTGACATTTTCACCTTCCGAGTTTTCGGTTTCCTCCACAAGAGGGCAAATAACATACGCCTGATGACCTGCTCTCACCTGCTCAGCAATAAAGCTGTAGGCCTTTGGCCTGAATGCCGTGCCAACCACACAGTTCTTGATCGGAAGTCTCTTTGCCGGCACCTCATTTATGACAGAGATATCCATATCACCGTATATGATTATTGCTAACGTACGCGGTATCGGAGTGGCACTCATCACAAGTATATGTGGCTTTCTTCCCTTATCCGAGAAGCTCTCTCTCTGCTTCACTCCAAATCTGTGCTGCTCATCTGTGATAACAAGCGACAGATTGGAAAAATCCGCTTTCTCCTGTATGAGCGCATGAGTGCCTATAATAAGCGCATTTTTCTCGTTTTCAAGGCGCGCATAGGCTTCTCTTTTCTGCTTTGCCGTCATGGAGCCGGTAAGAAGCACAACAGGACTGTCAAGTCCAAACTGACCAACAAGTGAGCAAAACGTCTCATAATGCTGGTTTGCAAGCACCTCCGTCGGAGCCATAATTGCAGACTGATAGCCACATTTTGACGCCCACGCCATAAGGAGAAAAGCAACAATTGTCTTTCCTGAGCCCACATCTCCCTGAATAAGCCTTTGCATCACATAAGGACTTTTAATATCCTGCTTTATCTCATCTATTGTCTTCTTCTGCGCGCCTGTCAGCTCATACGGAAGCTTCCCAATCAGTCCGTCTATAAAAGCATCATCCGTAAACTCAAACTCATTTTTGTCCTTCTGCTGCTTTTTATTCTGATACCGCATGCCCATGATAAAGAGAAAAAACTCATCAAAAACAAGCCGTCTTCTTGCCTCCACAAGAGCGTCAAAGTCATCAGGGAAATGTATCTGCTTCATGGCATAATTGTACTCGCAAAAGCCGTACCTATGCCTTATATCCTTAGGCAGATAATCTGACAGCAGTGTATCATGTGACAGAGTCTCCTTTATCGTCTTCACTATCAGATTGTTTGTCACACCGCTTGTCACGGAATAAACAGGCTGCAGCGTATCACGTATAGCCTCGTACTTTTGCACCTCATACACCACAGGCTGCTCCATGACATATCTGCCACCCTTTGGCTTAATATGTCCGTAAAATATAAGATGTCTCCCCTGCACAAGCTGTGCCTTAAGGTATGGCATACGGTACCATACCAGCTGTATCATATGCCCGGGCGAGCCGATATCCTGCAATGTAATCTGCATTCTCGCTGTATTTTTCACTACAGGTGCCTTTTTAATCACAGCATGGATGGCATAGGTGCTGCTTACGTTTACATTATTCAGTTCATCAATATCCGTTATTTCCGGAAACTTTACATAATCCCGGGGAAAATGAAGGAGTATATCACCAACGGTGTATACTCCCATTTTAGCAAATGCTTTTTGTGTTTTTTCCCCGATTCCCTTAACCGCGGTAATCGGTGAAGCTATATCCATATTTGCTCCTAAATATAATAAATATCATTTATATTCTTTAAAAGGCTTTACTCTACAGAAATAACATAATAGTAGATTGGCTGTCCGCCATCGTTGACCTCAACCTCTACATCAGGATATTTCTCTTCGATTGCTGCCGCAAGCTCATTAGCTGAGTCCTCATCAGAATCACTTCCGAAATAGATGCTGACAATCGCTGATTCCTCATCTACCATGGCATCTACCATCTCAAGTGTGGTAGCCTTTAAGTCTGTTCCAACAGAAAGGATGCTCTTGTCTCCGATTCCCATGAAGTCGTTCTGCTTGATGGTTTTTCCGTCAATCTCAGTATCGCGGACTGCATATGTCACCTGTCCTGTCTTGACATTTTCTATCTCAGCCATCATCTGCTCTTTATTCTCCTCGGCACTGTGGTCAGGTATATAATTTACAAGCGCTGTGACACCCTGTGGGATAGTCTTTGTAGGGATAACAATAATCTGTTTATCCTCAACAAGGTCTACTGCCTGGTTTGCAGCCATGATGATGTTCTTGTTGTTTGGCAGGATAAATACTGTCTTTGCATTTACATGCTCGATAGCGTTGAGCATATCCTCTGTACTAGGGTTCATGGTCTGACCACCCTCTATGAGATAGTCCACTCCAAGGCCTCTAAACACCTCATTCATGCCCTCTCCGATTGAAACAGATACAAAGCCCATTTCCTTTGCAGGCATGTTATTTGTCTTTTCATCAGCCTGAGCAGCTTCATAAGCCTCTTCCTCAGCCTTCTGCTGTGCTGCAAGCTTCTGTGAATCCTTGATGAGCTTTTCCTGATGCTCCTCACGCATATTGTCGATCTTTATCTTGCTGAGCGAGCCGAAGGTAAGTGCCTTCTGCAGTGCAAGTCCAGGGTCGTTTGTATGTACGTGAGTCTTTACGATCTCATCGTCAGCTACAACGACTATAGAGTCACCGATTGACTCGAGGAATGCCTTGTATGCGTGCTCCTCATTGTCTGACATTGGCGCATTGAGTACAATAATAAACTCTGTGCAGTAACCAAACTTAATCTCTGCCTCTGTCTCAGCCGAAATCTTTGCTGGAGCTGCTCCTGTTGGTGCGCCCTCTATCGTATAGTCAATCTCCTTACCGATAAGAGCATCATATGCTCCCTTTAATACCTGAACAAGTCCCTGTCCGCCCGAATCCACAACACCTGCCTGCTTTAATACAGGAAGCATCTCCGGTGTCTGGTCAAGCACATACTCAGCCTGCTTTATAACCTCTTCAACAAATGTGACAACATCCTCTGTTTCGTCTGACAGCTCCAGAGCCTTTTCTGCTGCGCCCTTTGCCACTGTAAGGATAGTTCCCTCCTTAGGCTTCATAACCGCCTTGTAAGCTGTCTCAACCGCCTTCTGGCATGCTTCACAAAGAATAGTGACATCTATTTCATCGTATTCCTTTATAACCTTGCAGAAGCCTCTGAAAAGCTGTGATAAGATAACACCCGAGTTTCCTCTGGCGCCTCTTAAAGAGCCTGATGAAATAGCCTTTGCAAGCTCTGCCATGGTAGGATTTGTGAGCGAGCTGACCTCCTTGGCCGCAGACATGATTGTCATTGTCATATTTGTTCCGGTATCACCATCCGGTACCGGGAATACATTCAGCTCATTTATCCAGTCTTTCTTTGAATCAAGATTCTTGGCTCCCGCAAGAAACATCCTTGCAAGGAGCTTTGAATTAATGCTTGTGATCTCCACTTTTTGTAGTCCTCCTTAATCAATTACCCTTACGCCCTCAACGTAAATATTGATCTTTGCAATTTTCATTCCTGTAAATGACTCAACCTTGTACTTAACCGTCTCGATAAGATTGTCCGAAACAGTGCCGATCGAAATACCATACGCTACTATTACATGAAAATCAATGGTAATTTCGTTGTTCTCATCTACCTTTACATTTATTCCATGGTTCAGGTAATCTCTCTTTAAAAGCTTTACAAGACCATCCTTCATGTTGACCGCTGCCATGCCTACTATTCCAAAGCACTCTACAGCTACAGAGCCTGCATAGGTTGCAATAACATCTGTATCAATTAAAATTTGTCCATATTGGGTATCCATCTGTCCCTTCATAATATATACCTCCATCATATTGTGACGTAGCTAATGTTATTATACCTTTTTTTTCACAAAAAGCAAATATTTTTATATTTTATCCTTGCATTCTTTATTTTAATCTGATAGAATACATTTGTTGTGAGCTTAAGAGTATGGTAAGCTTAGTGAAATGCAAGGAGGTGCAATATCATGGCAAAATGTGCAATTTGTGAAAAAGGTGTTCATTATGGAAATAATGTCAGCCATTCTCATAGAAGATCAAATCATGTTTGGAAGTCAAACATTAAGAAGGTTTCTTGCAAGGTCAATGGAGTTCCACAGAAGTTATATGTATGTACTTCATGTTTAAGATCTGGCAAAGTTGAGAGAGCTTAGTCTTTATTTTTGAATCTTTTGAATTTTAAAGGACATCCGTTTGGATGTCCTTTTTATTTGCTTTCATATATGAAATTAATCCTGCTTATCGTCCTCTGCCTCGTCTACCTTTACATCGTCGAGATTAAGGTCATCATTTTTTCCCTTTGAGAAACGGCTTACAATGTCCGGCACCATATCAAGTATCTTGGTCATGCCGTCCTGATTCTTTACATTGACAAGCTTTGTCTGTCCATTCTGGATAACGAGCACTGCACTTGGCTGAATCTTTCCGCCCATACCGCCGGCTCCGTTATTTTTCTTTTCTGCTGAAAATGCTCCTGCTGCCACTCCAAACGACACATCCACAAGCGGAAGTATGATTGTATCCCCTATATGAATCGCATCACCGACTACAGTCTTTGTAGTGATAAAGCTGTCCATCCCCTTGAAAAGTGACTCTACTGTGTTATTGAAACTATTATCTGCCATAATATCTTCCTCCTATCTGCTTATCCTATTATATAATCTGCGGCAGTTTTTATCAAATAAAATTCTAAGTGTTGCCGCTAAAATACTTATTACTATCACATGCCCCTTTATGTCAAAGCAGCCCTTTGCATACGGCTTTTCACTCTCGAAATCAGGTGTAATCCGCCATCTGTTTGTATAGCCGACAGGAAAACATGCTAAAATACCTAATGAAATGCCTGTTGTATCCGGCGAGCCGGTTGAATAAACCATTGTAAGCTTAAGCCTCCTTGGGCATATTCTTTTAAGAATGATAAAAAGCTCTTTTTTCAGATGTAAAAAAGCGGCTTTATTTCTCTCATCACTGTATTCTCTTTTTAGCTTATAGATACAGTTTTTTATTTTTTCTGACTTATCTTTAAATTGCTTTTTATGTGACTTTTTGTGTGGCTTTTTATACGTTTTTTGATGAGTGGGCTTTGTTTGTTGTTTTATATGCTGATTCTCATCAGTTACTGTCCTTTGCTCGTTATGAGTCTGTGCTGTGCTTTCATCCTCTGCCTGTTCATCTGTGATGTGTTCTGACTCATCTGCCGGTATTTTAGGCTCATCTCCGGTGTTTTCACTGACTTTATCTTCTGTTTCAGTTTTAGCTGCCTCATCCATATCGTCATCATCCAAAGCCTCATAATTATCAAACAGCTTCTTCTTCACAAAAGCAAGCCTTATATATCCGTCAGTCTCCTGTGCATACTCTATATGCAGTGCAAACAAATGAAAAAGCCACGACACATGTGCTTTTGCTCTTATGTCTGTATTGTCAAAGCTTCCGACAGCCCTGTACTTGACCGGCACAAACAGTACGCAAAGCAGCGCTGTAAGTATAAGAGCAAGCACTACAAGAAGTATGATGCCTATGACCTTTAAAATCGTAAATATCATCTATCTATTTCCTCCGTCTGCTCTTTAAATAGCTCTTTACATCTGTTTTACCTGTATTTTCGTATGTCTCCTTAACAATATCACAGGCCAGCAAAAGTGCCTCATCATAATTACCCGCTACTGCGATTATGTGCAGATTCTTCTTCGGATATCCCTTTTGCAGCAATTCTCTTGTCGGAATGATATCCAAAAGATTTTCCTCATTTGACGGAAACGTGATGATGTATGTGTGAAGCATGCCGGCATTATGCTCTATCTTCCACTTGATTTTCTTTATCTTTCCGGTAACAGACTCTCCTACAAATAAATCCTCATACCATTTCATTCCAAAACCTCAAAAAGCAGTTTATAAAACTGCTTTTTAATAATACTAATAATACTTGTGTGTCCCCCATAAATTGCTTTTCTTTAAATCCAGGTACTCATTGTAAGCCTTCTCAAGTATCTGCTTCTCATTTGCAAACTTGAGCAGATGATATGCCTCGTGATACTTGTAAAACCCTGAATCCATGAAATACTCTTCTCTTTGCGGTTTACTATAATAACTTTCGCCCATCATAAGATACCAGTGTACATCCTTTTCCACTGTATCATGTGGCACGGTAAAAGAATAGTGGCTCTTACCCACGTATTGGATTATCGTTGCACTGGCACCAGTCTCCTCTTTCACTTCACGGATTGCAGTGTCCTTGTACTCTTCATCAGATTCCACAGTTCCCTTGGGCAGTACCCACCCCTCGTACCTGTTCCTGTAGTTCTTGTATAAGAGTAATATTTTGCCACGAAAGATTACCACACCGCCACAGCTCGTTGCTTCTATCATTGCCATTCCTCCAAGTGTGGTTTAAACGCTATCTGTCAGTTCAAGCGAAATATGAACGATAACGTCTGTCATTACACTTAAGTATAACCTACTTCTAAAAAAAGTGCAACAAGCCTATTCATTGAAATATTTATCAAATACCTTTTTTGCCACCGGCACAGCATATGTGCTTCCGGCACCCGAATCCTCCACAACTACTGCGATTGCCAGATCATTGTAGCCGTCCTTTTTTCCATAGCCCACAAACCAGGCATTGGTCTGGTCTGTAGAATCTGATACCTGGGCAGTTCCGGTCTTTCCAAAGGCCTCATAGCTCTGATCGCTTAGCTTTGCGCCTGTTCCATCAGATACCACTGCTGCCATAAGATTCTGGAGAAAAGCTGCCTGATCCTTTGACATAATCTGCTTGTATGAAGCCGGTTTATTCTGCTCCACAAGCGCCCCGCTCGCATTTTCCGTATGGTCTACCAGATATGGCCTCATCAGATTTCCATCATTGCAGATTGCACCGGCAATCATGCACATGTGAAGCGGTGAAACAAGCGTGTTTCCCTGACCTATCGTGGTCTGCATGGTCAGAGCTGACGAAGCATTGTTATCCAGTGCAAATTTACTCTTTTTTGAATCAAAGGCTATGGGCAGATTCTTATTGAAAAGCATATCGTCACACAAGGTATTAAGCTTATTGTTGTCCACCAAAAGACCTATATTGGAAAAGGACGAGTTGCATGACTTTGCAAACGACTTTGTTAAATCCTCCTGTCCGTGTGATTTATTGCCGGCGCAGTGAATTGTAAAGCCGTCCTTTGTAATACTGCCGTCACAATCAAAGCTGTAGTCGTTGTATGTAGACGGATTTTCGTTATAATACTCAAGTGCTGTAAAAATCTTAAACACTGAGCCCGGAGCATACTGTCCCTGTGTTGCCCTGTTATAAAGAGAAGTGCTGCCCTCACCGTTTACGCTCTCCCAGTCACTTGCTATGGTGTTTGGGTCATAATCAGGCTTTGACACCATAACTGCAATCTTTCCTGTTTTCGGCTCAATTGCAATGACAGCACCTTCATAGTCGTCAAGTGCATTATATGCAGCCGCCTGTGCTTCGTAATCCAGTGTGGTTACGACATTATCACCGGTATTTTTCTTACCGCTTATATCATTTACTATCTGGTCAAGGAAAAACTCATGTGAGCGAAGCAATGAGAAATTTTCCTGCTTTTCAAGCCCGGCCTTACCGTTTACGGCAAAGCCTGCCACATGCGCAAACATCCTGCCGTCAGGGTATTCCCTTGTCTCAGATGCATCTGAACCTACCTTTGTCTGTGCTATGACATGTCCATCCTTAGTCTGTATCTCGCCCCTCACTACGTTCTTAGAGAAAAGATCCTGCAGCGAATTGTATGGACTGTTGATGAATTCGTCGCTTTTTACAAACTGGAAATATAAGAAATAACCTATCAATCCAACAAAAACTATAAGAAAAAAATATGTAACAACCGCATACTCTCTATTTCTGTGTCTTCGTGCTGTTTTTGCCGCCTGCTGCCGATTGTCTCCTTCTCTGTTGACTTCCCTGCGTCCCTGGCTCTTTAGCTGTCTGCTTTTGTCTGTTTTTTGTCTCATGGTCCTTTCGTCTCTTGTCATCTATATTTCTCCTTTTTTCAGGGGCTGCCTGCATAATATACATGCCCTGTATCATTCCAAAAATAATCATCGTAGATAGAAGCGAGCTGCCACCGTAGCTCACAAGCGGCAGTGTCACACCGGTCATCGGTATAAACTTGGTTGAGCCGCCGACAGTTAAAAGCACCTGAAGCGCATATACACTGCCAAGTCCCAACGCCACATACTTGTAAAATGCATCCTTCATCTGCATGGAAAGATTAAATATCATAAGAAAGCAGCTGACACAAACCATAATGAGGCAGACAGCAAATATACCGCCCATCTCCTCTGAGATAGCCGCTATGATAAAGTCTTTAGACACAATAGGTATCTTATTTGGCAGTCCCTGCCCCAGTCCAAAGCCAAACAGTCCGCCTGTACCTATGGCAAAGAGCGACTGACACACCTGATAGCCGGCCTTGTCTATGACAGAAAGAGGATCAAGCCATGCAACAATTCTGTTCTTCACATGTGAAAACAGATGATAGCCTGCGTACATTCCAAGCCCCACAAACGCGAGTCCTCCGGCAAAAATATAAAACTTTTTTGTCGCAACATAAATCATGACCAGATATGTAAAGAAATACAAAAGCGCTCCACCTAGATCATTTGATGCAACAAGTATCAGCACAAACACTGCCGATACGCCGCTTGTTATGGCAAGCTGCTTTAAATCAGTTGATTTATACAGCATGGATGCTATAAAAAACACAAAAAGTATCTTTACAAACTCTGACGGCTGAATCGAAACAGGACCAAATGTCAAAGAAAGCTTTGCTCCTCTGCTCGCCACTCCTACCACAAGCACCGACAAAAGTCCAACTATTCCCACACCGGCATATGTCCATGTCAGTTTTCGAAACATCGTGCCTTTTTGCATGATAAGCGGTATTAAAAACGCAAATATCGTTCCGGCAAGTACAAAAACAAACTGCCTTAATGCCTTGTCAAACGAAATTCTCGTTAGAATAATCATGCTTATACAAAGCATCATCACCATGTTGTTTAGCACAAGCTCTGAGGCATTCTTATAAAACTTATGATAAATCAAATAAATTGATTCAAAAAGCACAAGCTGTGCTATATAAAATCCTATTATCTTTGTATCCATTGTCGTGACAAAGAGCACCAAAAAACCATCTAAATGAATCAGAAACATATAAAATCTCTGCAGATTATATATATGCTTCTGCTTTTTCGGCTTGTCGGGATACTTGAATAAATGAAAGCATAAAAAAGTATATATGAGAAAAAGTATTATCATAATATACTTGGAAAGCTGTACTATCAGATGTACCATGTTATTCTACTCCTCTTTTGTAATGTCCGTTTGTATATTCAGCTACCTTATCATCCATAACCGCCTTAATCTGCTTTGGAGTCTCGATTGTAAAGCTGTATCTAAAACTTCTTATACCTGCCTCCTTAAGCTTACTTATGTTCTTTGTGAGCATGGTAGGCAGTGAATTATATATTGTATTATAGCACTCCTTACAGTTGTTACAAACTGCAAAGGATTTATTGTATCTGTCCTTTAAATATATAAGCTTTTGCTTTTTATCACAGCCCTTTGTGTTTTTGTGCACACAGTTGGCGGTGGTCATAAGCGGATAATATCCATAGACTATCATCTGCGAGCCTATATTGTTTCTATGCATAATCTCCTTTGAATTGAGTTCAAGCGGCACTGTATCACCACTTACTCCATGCTCAAAAAAAGCACTCTTTGAAACATCATTAAAGGTATACATATTGTGGTCTAAAATAACTTTTTTCCCTGTAAACAGATTTTCTGTCAGATAAAGCTCCTCATAGTTTTTCACAACAAAGCCCTCGAAGCTTACATTATCAAGCTCTTTTGCGATAGTTACAAAATAATCCGATGAATCCGCCCTGAATATCGTAGGCAGCATGAGATACACTTTTTTATTTCGCTTTGTAAGGCTTTGCACATCATCTGCAAACTGCTGTATCAGATTCTTCCTGTCATACATGTCAAAATCCAGATAAAATACATCAAAGCATTCATAGCTAATAAGTGTATCAAGCTGCGCGCGTGTCATACACGAGCATATGGTGGTGTAATCATTTATAGCTTCATCATGTGCTGCATCACTTTTTACGACATGCTCAGGGAGTGCTGTAAGTCTTGACATATCAGCGTATCGTGCATCATTCCTGTAATACTTTTTCAACAGCTTATCACAAAGCCCTGAAATTGCATCACGCCGCAGCTTGTTTAGTGCTCCGTTTGGCACAAAGACGTTTTCTCCGATTTGAGCTTTAATATGTGAAAACTCAAAGTCTGTATCACCGGTTTTGTTTATCCTGTCGATAGCGGCCTTTTTATCAAGCGGTGCCTTAAGTGCGGCGCTGACAGGTTCTATTGAGGCTTTGTATGTCACATCACCTCTTTTTACAGTGAGGCTTCCGGGCTCTCCCTCTCTTAAAACAAGCTCTCCCTCTATCGAAAGCTTTCTTTTTTCAGGCGAAGGCTCTGCAGCATTTGAAACGAAATTAGGCTTCACATAAGTCACCATATCAGAGCCATTGTGGTCGAAATAATACCTGTCTGTGAAACCACAGCGGTTTCCAAGTGCCTTTATCCTGTCATAATCAGCATCACTAACAGGCTTTTTGCTGTCAATATAGCTTCTGTAGTATTTTACCACTCCGCATGCATACTCAAGCTGCTTCATACGGCCCTCAATCTTGAGCGAATAAACACCTGCATCATGCAGCTTGTCAAGAACCTTTATACCACACATATCCTTAAGGCTTAAAATGTATTCATCCTTTTTGCCCTCCACGGTATACGGCAGTCTGCACGGCTGTGCACAGCGGCCTCTGTTTCCGCTTCTACCACCTAAAATACTGCTGAAAAGGCACTGTCCGGAATACGAATAGCACAATGCTCCGTGAACAAAGGCTTCAAGCTCCATGCTGGTTTCCTCATGTATGCGCTTCATCTCGGCAAGAGAAACCTCCCTTGCCATGACCACACGCGTCACTCCAAACTGTGAAAGAAAACGCACTCCGTCTGCTCCAGTCACCGTCATCTGTGTACTCGTATGTATCTCCATTGACGGAAAATACTCATGGATAGCCTTCACCACTCCAATATCCTGCACTATCACTGCATCAAGCCCTCTTTTGTAGTACACAAGCAGGTAGTCGTAGAGCTTTGAAAACTCACTGTTTTTAATCAGCGTATTGACCGTCAGATACACCTTTACTCCTCGTAAATGCGCAAAATCAATTGCCTCTAAAAGCTCCTCCTCTGTAAAATTATTGGCATATGCCCTGGCTCCAAACATGCTTCCGCCCACATACACAGCATCGGCGCCGCTTTCTATCACACCCTTAAGTATCTCAAGGTTGCCTGCCGGTGCAAGCAGTTCAAAATCTTTATTTCTCATATATTTCCTCATATAGATGCTCATTTTATGTCATATAAACCTGCAATAAAATAGGGAACAGTGTACGATAACTGTTCCCCTTTTATTGCTATTTATCGCTACTGTCATTTGCCCCTTTAGAAGCATGTGCAGATTTTTTAACAGGCTTTTTTCCATCAAGAAGTGACTCCTCAAGAGTTGCCTCAAGTCTCGCCTTGTTGAGTAAAAGCTCTTTGTTTTGTGCCTCAAGCTCCTTCATGCTCGCCTCAGCATTCTCGGTCTTTACCTGATTAGAAATTAAATCATGCTTTAAATCGTATATTTCCTTATCCTTATTCTCTATATCACCCTCGAGCTTTTCGACAAGTGCCTTTGCCTT
>ULTI01007029.1_pt1 | contig 19063 bp, 10 predicted proteins | sample 1957291 | NCBI WGS metagenome assembly ULTI01 (sample SAMEA4835725, study PRJEB28245) | human gut metagenome | biome: gut microbiome; material: fecal sample | place: Denmark | collected 2008 | reverse complement strand
AATACCGGCTACAACCTACATAACTCTTTATTTCTTTCCTATAAATAAAAAAGGCACTCCTCCTACCCTCATCTCTTTTTCATTTTAGACGAACCATTTTTTATGTTATTTTTTATAAAAACGAAAGAGAATGCTAATAAAACAAAGAAAATCACTTTCTCAGAAAGAAAAAACTCATTTATTGAAGGGAATGTCCCCAATTTTCAGTAATATTGCAACTTGGGTGAACAGTTCATCCTAAAACAGACAATAAATAGAAAAAACGAATAGTTAACTTAAAACTTAAAAAAAGAACCATGAGAGTAATTATCGAACCTGATTATCAAAAACTGTCACAATGGGCAGCAAACTATGTAGCAAGTAAAATTAATGCAGCAAACCCCACTCCCGAAAAACCATTCGTACTGGGTTGTCCTACCGGTTCATCGCCACTAGGTATGTACAAAGCGCTGATCGAGCTGAACAAACAAGGAAAAGTATCTTTCCAGAACGTTGTTACTTTCAACATGGACGAATATGTCGGTTTACCCGAAGACCATCCTGAAAGCTACCACACATTCATGTGGAAGAATTTCTTCAACCATATTGATATCAAGAAAGAAAATGTACATATCCTGAACGGAAACGCAACAGATCTGGAAGCTGAATGTGCAAACTACGAAAAGCAGATTGCCGAAATAGGTGGTATTGATTTGTTTATGGGAGGTATCGGTCCTGACGGCCATATCGCTTTCAACGAACCGGGTTCTTCCCTGTCTTCTCGCACCCGTATCAAAACCCTGACCACCGATACTATCATTGCAAACTCACGCTTTTTCGACAATGATGTGAACAAAGTTCCCAAAACTGCGTTAACAGTAGGTGTAGGAACTGTTCTTTCAGCCAAAGAAGTGCTGATTATCTGCAACGGTCACAACAAAGCTCGCGCATTACAGCATGCTGTCGAAGGCGGTATCACACAAATGTGGACCATTAGCGCATTACAAATGCATCAACATGGCATCATTGTTTGTGATGAAGCAGCAACAGATGAACTGAAAGTAGGTACCTACAAGTATTTTAAGGACATCGAAAAAGCTAATTTGTAATTTATGAGAACAAACCTAAGCTCGCAGATTTCTCTTAACAGAGTATCTCCGAAGTATTATAAACCCGAAAATGCAGTGGAGCGTTCCGTACTCACTCGTTTTGAGAAGGTGCCGACAGACATCTACGAAACGGTAGACGAAGGAGTGCAACACATAGCCGATGAAATAGCTGCCAAAATCCATGAGCGCCAGCGCGAAGGAAAATTCTGCGTGATTGGTGCAGGAACTGGTGCTTCATTGCGTCCGCTATACGCTGAACTCGTCCGTAAGCATAAAGACGAAGGACTAAGTTTCCGCAATGTAGTCATCTTCAACTTATATGAATACTATCCCTTGGCTGCCGAAGGTGCAGGAAGCAGTTTCGCACAACTCAATGACCTGTTTTTGGGCCAGATAGATATCGATAAGCAGAATGTGTTTACGATTGACGGCACTATTCCTCAAGAAGCCGTAATCGAATACTGCCGTCTGTATGAACAACGCATCCAGACATTTGGCGGTATGGATATCATTTTGATGGGTATCGGTCGTGAAGGCAATATTGCCATGAACGAACCGGGCTCAAGTCTCAGCTCACCTACCCGACTGATTCTGATTGACTCCACTTCACGTGCCGAAGCCGCACACAATCTGGGTGTGGACAATCTTCCTCCTTGTTCCATCACTATGGGCGTTGCCACTATCATGGCAGCTCGCAAGGTTTATCTGTTGGCATGGGGCGATGACAAAGCCGATATTATCAAGAAAGCAGTGGAAGATAAAGTAAGTGATACACTTCCCGCTTCTTACTTACAGTTGCATAACAATGCAAATGTTTGCATTGACCTGGCAGCAGCCTCCCACTTAACGCGCATCCAACGTCCATGGTTGGTAACCAACTGCGAGTGGAACGATAAATTAATTCGCAGTGCCATCGTATGGTTATGCTTGAAGACAAAGAAACCCATCCTGAAGCTTACCAACAAAGACTATAATGAAAACGGATTAAGCGAACTGCTGGCACTCTATGGCTCTGCTTACAACGTAAACATTAAAATCTTCAATGATTTGCAGCACACCATCACCGGATGGCCGGGTGGCAAGCCGAATGCAGACGATACCTATCGCCCCGAACGTGCAAAACCGTTCCCCAAACGTGTGGTAATCTTCTCTCCGCACCCTGACGATGACGTCATCTCAATGGGTGGAACCTTACGCCGTTTGGTTCAACAAGGTCATGAAGTGCACGTTGCATACGAAACATCCGGAAATATCGCCGTAGGTGATGAAGAAGTAGTACGTTTCATGCATTTTATCAATGGTTTCAATCAACTTTTCGATGATAACTCTAATGAGACAATCAAGAACAAGTATGCTGAAATCAAGAAATTCCTTGCAGCAAAGAAGGAAGGCGATATGGATACACGCGACATCCTGACCATTAAAGGTCTGATTCGTCGTGGTGAAGCCCGTACTGCTTGTACCTTCAATCAAGTTCCTTTGAGCCGTTGCCACTTCCTCGACCTGCCGTTCTACGAAACCGGTAAGATTGAAAAGAATCCTATCAGTGAAGCTGATGTAGAAATTGTACTGAAGCTGTTACGCGAAGTAAAGCCTCACCAAATATTCGTAGCCGGTGACTTGGCCGACCCACACGGAACTCACCGCGTATGTACTGATGCAGTTCTTGCTGCCATCGATATTGAAAAGGAAGCTGGAGCAGAATGGTTGAAAGACTGTCGCACATGGATGTACCGTGGCGCATGGGCAGAATGGGAAATAGAGAATATTGAAATGGCAGTTCCGTTCAGCCCTGAGGAACTGCGTGCTAAACGTAACTCTATCTTGAAACATCAGTCTCAAATGGAAAGTGCACCGTTCCTGGGTAATGACGAACGTCTGTTCTGGCAACGTAGCGAAGACCGTAATCGTGGTACAGCAGCATTGTATGACCAGCTAGGTTTGGCATGCTATGAAGCCATGGAAGCGTTTGTAGAATATGTCCCACTATAAGAAGTATAAGACCTAACCTAATTTATACTAACCTTTAAAGTAAAAGTAAATCCCCGGAGGATGTGATTATCCTGACCGGGGATTTTTATTTCCTCCTCCCCCCAAAAAATAGAAATATAATCCATCATTTAAGCTAAAATATCTATGGGATTATACAACAATTATTATTTCTTTTGCAAATCTATTCCTCTATCAGGAATATTCATTCACCTTAATCTATACAATATAATGAAAAGAACTATTAAAACTATTTTTCTAGCATTGTGTTATAGTGCAGTTACAAATGGGCAAACTTCTACCCCAATACATTTACCGGCCATATTCTCGGACCACATGGTACTCCAACAGAAAAGTACTGTTTCTATTGGGGATGGGGAGAAGCAAGCACTACGGTCAAATTAGTAGGAAGTTGGATGCCCAATGATACCATTTCAACCTCTGTAGATGACTGCGGACGTTGGAGAACAAAAATTCCTACCTGTGGGCACGGAGGTCCGTACACCCTGCAAATATTCACCGACAACAGAAAAGAAAACAAAATAATACTGAAAGATATCCTATTGGGCGAAGTATGGTTATGTAGTGGACAGTCAAACATGGAATGGAGTCCCAACAACGGAATCCATAACCGGCAAGAAGAGATTGACAACGCTAACCATCCCCACATACGTTTCTTCAGTCTGAGCAAACAAGGAAGCAAATCTCCGCAAGAAGATTGCTATGCACAATGGGAACAATGTACCCCCGAAATAATGCAGAAGCGAAGTGCCATAGCTTATTTTTTCGGCAAACGTTTGCAACAGAAACTCAATGTACCCATAGGATTAATTGTTTCCGCATGGGGAGGAACTCCTGCCGAAGTATGGACTCCGAGAGACACCGTCATAAACAACAAAGTCATTGCCGAAGCAGTAATAAACAAGCCTTACCCCTGGTGGCCGGTAACACCGGGAGTCCTTTACAACAGCATGATTCATCCGTTAATGCCATACGACATTGCCGGAGCCATTTGGTATCAAGGAGAATCAAACAGAGACAATCCGTCATCATACAATTTGCTCATGGAAAAAATGATTGCAAGTTGGCGAAAAGGCTTCGGCAAGAATTTTCCTTTTTATATGGTTCAAATAGCTCCATACAACTACCACTCTACCAATAACGGTCCCGCATTGATACGTGAAGCACAAGAACAAGTAGCACATAGAGTTGACAATGTAGGACTGATAACCACTACCGATATTGGTGACCCTGACAACATCCATCCTGCCCAAAAAGCCGAAGCTGGCTTTAGACTGGCTAATTTAGTATTGGGCAGAACTTACAAAGCATTAAAAAAAGGTTATGAAACACCTTTCTTCACACAAATGACCATAGAAAAAGGAAAAGCTATCCTCTCTTTTAGTCATACAGAAAAGAAATTAGTATGTCCCGACAAAAAAATCAGAGGAGTAACAATAGCCGGAAATGACGGAAACTTCGTACCTGCCAATGCACGTATCAAAGAAAACCAGCTGATAGTTTCTTCACCCAAAATAAAACAGCCGATTGCTGTCCGTTACTGTTTCGATGATGCGACTGTAGGAAATTTATTCAATGCAGAAGGACTGCCTGTAGCACCTTTCCGCACAGATAGATAATAAAAAATATCGACAGGAGACAACATTTGATATATCATTAACCAAGTACCATAAACAATCAGATAAATGAAAATCAATTCTTTATTATTCTTATTCCTATTAACAGTTTCATGTTCACAACCTGAAAACCGAATTGACCTGACAGGCAAATGGCAATTTACTACAGACTCTACCAATTGGAGTGGTAGCATTCTATTGCCCGGTTCTATGACTTCCAATGGCTTAGGAGAAGATATTAATATTAACACACCTTGGACAGGAAGCATCAACGATGACTCTTATTTTAAAAATGAACATTATGCAAAATATCGGAACTCCGATAACATCAAAATACCTTTTTGGCTGCAACCCGTAAAATACTACAAAGGTGTAGCATGGTATCGGAAAGAAGTAAATATTCCAACCGACTGGAACCAGCAAGACATCTCTCTTTTTCTGGAACGATGCCATTGGGAAACACGTTTATGGGTAGATGATAAAGAAATAGGCATGCAGAACACACTCGGAACTCCCCATCAATATGACTTATCCGATGTACTCACTCCAGGCAAGCATACACTCACTTTACGTATAGATAACAGAATAAAAGACATTGATCCGGGAGAAAACTCACACAGTATTTCAGACCACACGCAAGGTAACTGGAACGGAGTAATAGGCGACATGTACCTGCAAGTCCGCCCACAAGTAAGCATAGTACACACAGATATTTATCCTGATATCAATGCTAAAAACATTCGCGTAAAAACATATCTGAAAAACAAAAAAAAGACAAAAGCCACCGCTATTCTAACCTTAAAAGCCAATGGGAAAAGCATACAACAAGAAATAGTGCTTCTTCCCGGCGAGAACAAAACTGAAACAATACTTTCATTAGGAGACAATATTTGTCTGTGGGATGAGTTCAATCCGAATTTATATACACTGGAAGCCAGCCTGACCGATAAAGAAAAAACAACTACCGATACTCATACAGAGCAGTTCGGTATGCGCGATTTCAGAGTAACAGACCGCCACATCACCATCAACGGACGTCCCGTCTTTCTACGCGGAACACTGGATTGTGCAGCTTTTCCCAAAACCGGCTACCCACCTACCGACCAAGCTTCATGGGAAAAGATATTCACAGCCTGCCGTAACCACGGTTTGAATCATATACGTTTTCATTCCTGGTGTCCTCCCGAAGCTGCTTTTTGTGCAGCCGACAAAATGGGAATGTATCTGGAAATAGAATGTTCATCCTGGGCAAACAGCAGCACCACTATCGGAGATGGGAAACCATTGGACGCCTTTATATTAAAAGAAAGCGAAGCTATAGTGAGAACTTTTGGCAATCATCCCTCTTTCTGCATGATGATGTACGGCAATGAACCTGCCGGCGCAGGAAGCAACAATTATCTGGCTGAATTTACCTCCTATTGGAAAAAACAAGATAAAAGACGAATTTATAGCACAGCAGGCGGATGGCCCAACTTGCCTGTCAGTGATTTCTTAAGCGACCCCTCACCACGCATACAGGGATGGGGACAAGGGCTGAACAGTATCATCAATGCCCAGGCACCACGTACAGACTACGACTGGTCTGAATATATTAACCGGTTCACCCAACCCATAGTAAGTCATGAAATAGGACAATGGTGCGTCTATCCCAATTTTAAAGAAATGAAAAAGTATACAGGGGTAATGCGCCCTACCAACTTTGAAATATTCCAAGAAAGTCTACAAGAGAATGGCATGAAAGCCCTTTCCGATAGTTTCCTGCTGGCATCAGGAAAGTTACAAGTACTTTGTTACAAGGCCGACATAGAAGCCGCCCTCCGCACTAAAGACTTCGGAGGATTCCAATTGTTGGGTTTATACGATTTTCCGGGACAAGGCACCGCACCGGTAGGTGTGCTTGATGCCTTCTGGGAAGAAAAAGGGTATATATCCCCCGAAGAATACAGCCGTTTCTGCAATGCCACCGTACCATTGGCACGTCTGTCCAAACTAATTTTCACAAATAATGATACTTTGAAAGCATCTGTCGAGGTCGCTCACTATGGAAGCAGCCCTCTGCAAAACGCAACTACCGGATGGACTTTACGTGACACTGAAGGAAACATTCTCCAATCAGGACAATGGAATTCAAAAGAAATACCTGTCGGCAATAATTTTACTTTAGGGGAAGTAGCAGCTCCACTCACTACTGTGACCACACCTCAACGTTTGATATTAGAAGTTTCAGTAAACAATAGAAAAAATGACTGGAACATCTGGGTATACCCAACAGTCCGACAAGCCATTCCCCATGAAAATAAAATCTGTATGACCGACCGCTTGGATACCATCACACTAAACACCCTTGAGAAAGGAGCCACAGTCTTACTTTCACTAAAGAAAGGAAGTTTATCCAAAAAACTGGGGGGCGATATCCAAATAGGCTTCTCCAGCATTTTCTGGAATACAGCATGGACTGCCAAACAAGCACCTCATACCTTGGGCATATTATGCAATCCCGCACATCCGGCTCTTAGTGAATTCCCCACAGAATATCACAGCGACTACCAATGGTGGGATGCCATGAGCCATTCCGGAGCAATTGAGTTCAGCAAACTTTCTCCAAAGATACATCCCATCGTCCGCGTCATCGACGACTGGTTTACCAATCGCCCCTTAGCCTTATTGTTCGAAGCTAGAGTAGGTAAAGGAAAAATATTGGTTTCAGGTATAGACTTTTGGCAAGACATGGATAAACGCCCCGAAGCCCGACAACTGTTATATAGCTTGAAAAAATACATGAACAGTCCGGCATTCCATCCTGATACGGAACTCAAAAGAGAACAAATACAGCAACTGCTATAAAGACTCTTTCATAGTAAAATTAATATCGTTATTTTCCATCATTAATTCCATAACCGAATAACGCAAAGTCCCCCAAACACGGGTCGTCCGGAAAAACCTCGGCAAGTGCACGGGTAATGGCCTTTGCGTTATTCAATGTATAAGATTTACTTCGAGTAAGATGAAGCCGATGAGCTACTTCACAGACATGAGTATCCAGCGGAATCAACAAATCACAAGGCGAAAAAGAAGTCCAAATACCGAAATCTACTTCCGAGTCACGCCTGATCATCCAACGAAGAAACATATTAAGTTTTTTTTGCGGTGCCTTGTCCGAAACGCCCAACAAACGACATAGGCGTTGTATCGGAGAGCCCTCCTGACACGCCATTAAAGCCGCTTCCATACAGCCATATTTTGTATATATTCCATGTAACCAATGGAATAATTCCCCCATTTTATTCTTCGACACTGTGCGATAAAAAGATTCTTCCCCACAAAAATCCGATTTCCAATCTTTCGACAATACATAAACCAAAGGGTTATGCTGCATGACAGCATCCAGCCTCCCCGCTGCCTTCAGTATTTGAGGACGAGCACCGAAACTCAGATAGGCCGTCAGAAAACCGCTTATTTCTATATCTTCCTTCCGATGATAACGATGAGGAAACTGAACCGGATCAGATGATATAAAAGCAGAATTATGATACCTAAAAGCATATTTCCGAAGAAAATCGGTAACGGATGCTGCTTCATTAACACATTGCTGCTTAGTAATATAAGCAACAAACCTTTCTTGTTCCTTATTATTTTCTTTCATCCATTTCACTGTTTATACAGCTCAAAAATACAAAAAACTTTTCAATTACTTACCTTACCCCATCAATTGACGGCTTCAAACAATACCGGCAAAGTAAAACCGACCCGCCTACAAAATCATGGGGCTTGAGTTCTTAAAGAATTATTTTATTCTCCGGACAGGATATCACGAAACTCCCCCATATTTTTCTTTTGACTTTATAATAGTCGGAGAGATGACCGTATCAACCAATGTAAGAAGCACAAAGAGCGTAATTCTTCTCTTAATAAAAATCCCATAATATTCCTTATCATTTTTTTAATATTTCAATAGAAAAATTTAAATTTGCATTTAAATCATTTAAGAATTCGTCATGACAAATTTTGAACGGTTCTATATCACATGGTATTCACGTGCTATTTATTTCGCACGCGAATATGTATTGTCCGAAAGTGATGCCGAAAACATCGTTCAAGACGTGTTCCTACATTTATACGAACACTGCGACCGGTTGGATGCATACACCAACCTTACAGCTTACCTGTTTACTTCCATCAAAAACAAATGTCTGGACTACTTACGCAAACGGGTGAACGAACAGGAAGCTGTGGCCGAAATGCAAAGCGAATTTGATATGACCTTACGTATGAAATATGATTCTTTGGAGATCCTCAATACCAACTTCCCCGATGAAACCGGCATAGAAGAACGTTTGGAACAAGCTTTGCAAAAACTCCCCGAACGGTGCCGAAGCATTTTTGTCATGAACAAACTGGAAGGCAAAAAACAACAGCAAATAGCTTCAGAACTGCAAATATCCATCAACACCGTAGAATCACAAATGGCTATTGCATACAAAAAATTACGCGAGGAATTAAAAGACTGCCTGCCTCTACTTCTTTTTTTATTTACTCTTCCCTGATTTTTTTCATTTTCTTTTGGCGGATTCTTTCTCTTGCTTCGTTTACTATACAGAACAGATAAAAAATGGACCATCGAATTATAAAATATTACGCAGGAGAACTCAGTAAAGAAGAAAGGAAAGCTTTACTGCAGGAGGCCTTTTCCAACCAAGAACTGAAGAAGGAAATGATAAATTGCCAGCACTTGCAATCGCTGGTAAAACTCCACCCACAAGAAAAAAACGAATTATCAGGTAAGGAAAGCCTGAAGCGTTTCATGAAAGCCCGACAGATAGAAAAAAAGAAAAGATTGTCATTCCATTTTTTACGCTATGCGGCTATCATCATTGCCTGTATAGTTTCCACATGGTGGGTTACTTACTCGTTTATCAGTATGGATATACCACAGCCTGTCACTCAGAAACTCTCTGTCCCGGCCGGACAACGCGCACATATTGTACTGCCGGACGGCAGCAAAGTATGGGTGAATGCCGGTTCCACCCTCACCTATCCTTCCATATTCGGTGAGGAACGCCGGGTAAAGCTCAACGGAGAAGCCTTCTTTGAAGTGGCGAAAGGAACGTTGCCGTTTATTGTCTCTACCGGAAAGGTGGATATAAAAGCACTTGGTACACAATTCAATGTCTTCAACTATCCTAGCGAAGAACTTACCGTTGCACTGTTGGAAGGATCCGTACGCGTCTACCATCCCGAGCAAGAACAACAAGGAGTTCTGTTAAGTCCTGAACAACAGCTAACCGCAACTGCCAATGGACGTTTCCTGGTGGGCTCCATCACTAAAGACCCCATCATCTGGAAAGACGGTCTTTATGCTTTCGACAAACAAAAGCTGAAAGACATATTGAAAAAACTGGAACTTTATTATGACGTGAAAATCATCGTCAAAGACACCTCTATACTGGAATACGAATACACAGGAAAGTTCCGCCAGCGCGACGGGGTAATGGAGGTATTGCGGATTATTCAGAAAATACACCCTTTCAAAATAAAACAAAAAGAGAATACGAATGAAATTACTTTATACCGTTAACCTATTGTCTAATCCATAAAACCCAAAAGAACCATGAAAACATAGAAAAACACACCACACACGCGTTTCCTTAATAAAAAAGTCGGCAGATGCGCCAACACCTGCCAACCCGACATTAAGCATAACGTATTCCAAACCCTTTCAAAAATCTAGAAATTATTAACTTAATCGGAAACAAAGATATGAAAATAAAACCTTTGTTAGGGCATCTTTTATGCCTAAAAACGCAAAACAGGACATTAAATATTATGAAAGTAACTATATTTTTGACGTTTTTCTGTACTTTCCCCTTATTTGCTTCTACCGGTAAAGCACAAAACGCTGTAATAGAACTACCTTCAAACGCTGTAACGGTAGAAACCCTTTTCTCTGAAATAGAAAAACAAACAGACTACCTGGTAGTGTACAGCAACCGAGAACTGAATGTAAAGAACATTGTTACTTTGTCAAAGAAAAAAGCCAAAGTAAGCGACATACTGAAAGAACTGCTGAAAAGTTCCAATCTAAAATACGAACATACCAACAATTACATCGTATTTTCAAAGAAAAACGATGAAACTAATGTTACTCAGCAAACCAAAAAGAAAGTGACGGGAACAGTCATGGATAAAAATGGGGAAGCCATCATCGGTGCCAGTGTACTGGAAAAAGGAACGACCAACGGAACCATTACAGACATAGACGGACGTTTTTCCCTTGAAGTGGGAGCCAAAGCAACCTTAGCTATCTCTTATATCGGCTACGTTGACCAAAATATAACAATAGGCAATAAAAGTATGGTTTCCATCATCCTTCAGGAAGATTCACAAACTCTTGAAGAAGTCGTTGTGATAGGCTATGGCACCCAAAAGAAAGTCAACCTGACCGGTTCGGTAGCCTCCATCAATTCCGAAGTAATCGAAAATGTACCCGCTTCCAACCTTTCCAATGCACTAAGCGGTCGGTTGGCCGGAGTCAACATCACCCAAACAGCCGGTAAACCGGGAGGTGGTTCATCCGTATCCATACGTGCCGATGGTACCTGGAACAGTACCGCCCCCCTGTACGTCATTGATGGCGTAGTCCGCGACAAGTTTGCCTTCGACGGGCTGGATGCCAGCGAAGTGGAAAATCTTTCTGTCTTGAAAGACGGTGCCTCGGCTGCCATTTATGGTTCACGTGCCGCCAACGGTGTTATCCTGGTCACTACCAAAAAAGGCAAAATAGGCAAACCGACCATCAATTATACAGGCTCAATCGGTATTTCGGAAGCAACCAAAATACCGGATATGTTCAATGCATACGAACAAGCTTTATACACCAACGAGGCTTTGCGCAACCAACTGGTTCCCGAAGGAGACATGCAATATTATGCCGAAGACGAACTGGAATATTACAAGAACCACTCATACGACTGGATGGATGAGACATGGAAATCTCCCGTTGTCACCCGCCATTCGCTGAATGTAAACGGTGGTAATGATAAGGTGCGCTATTTTATCGGTGGAAACTATTATTACGAGACAGGTTCATTCGACAACCTTAATTTCAAAAAATACAGTATCCGCAGCAACATTGATGCCAATATCACCAAAGACCTGAAAGTATCTTTAAACTTAAGCATGGATACGCGCAACGACCATAAACCTTATTGGAAATGGGACAATGACAACGACAATATGAACAACCTATACAATGGATTGCTACGCCGCGGACTTTTTGCCCCTTATATTGACGGAAAGCCCAACGGAACCTATTTGGCATGGCACCCGATGGAAGTAATCAATGGAAATAGCGGATACAACAAAAAGCGTTATTCCAACTATGAAATAAACGTAGCTCTCCAATATGATGTCCCTTTCATCAAAGGCCTCAGCCTGAAACTGACATACAATAAATATGAACGACACACGTTCATCAAGCAGTTCAGCCGTCCTTACGACTTGTATGTTTTCAAAACTACAGGATCACACAACCACATACAAACCAATGAACTGGACTATGTGAAAACCAGAGATGACGGAGACTTCTTGTATGAAAAATACAATAATGACAACAGTTACCAACTCAATGCCATGGTGACTTACAACAATACTTTCGGCAAACACGATATCAATGCCCTGTTTGTATACGAACAGTATGAAGGAACTACCGACTGGATGGACGGACAACGCAATTACTTCATATCTTCGGCTGTAGACCAATTATTTGCCGGAAGTTCAGATCCTAAAAATTCGACACTCAACGGTAAAGGTTCAGAAAGCGGACGCCTCTCTTATGTAGGCCGCCTGGGATATACATACGACAACAAGTATTTGCTGGAAGCCTCTTTCCGCTATGACGGTTCTGTCAATTTCGATCCGAAACACCGCTGGGGATTCTTCCCGTCAGCATCGGCGGCATGGAGAATCTCAGAAGAAAACTTCTTCAAAAACAACGTCCGGTTCATTGATTACCTGAAACTACGCGCCTCCATAGGCTTACTGGGAAATGATGCTGTGGGAGGCTGGCAATGGATGCAACGCTACAACCTGAATACCGGTGCTTATTTCGGTTCGCTAAGCAACGGAGTTTCGGCCGATGTAATCCCCAATACCGAAATTACCTGGGAAAAATCATTGGATATAGATTATGGATTTGATATGCAGATATTACGAAACCGCTTATCATTAAGTGCCGGTGGATTCTATAAACATACCTACGATATTTTAGGAGACCGCCTGGCCAGCCTGCCTTCAACTTTCGGAGGAGTCATGCCTAAAGAAAATTACGCGACGATTGACACAAAAGGTTTCGAAATAGAACTTTCCTACAAAGATAAAATAGGAAAAGACTTTACCTATAATATCAACGCCAACTTCGGTTACGCCACCAATAAGTTGATTACCAAAGACGAAGCCGAAAACTTACGTCCCTATAAATCAGAATTAGGATACAACACAGACCGCAGCATGGGATATGTGGCAACCGATATCATCCGCACACAGGCCGACCTCGACGCACTGCCCGAAGGATATACCATCTTTGGGAAAAAACCGGAACTGGGAATGCTCAATTACAGAGATATCAGAGGTGCAAACTCGGACGAACCGGATGGAAAGATTGACGATAATGATAAAGAATGGATTATAAAACATACCAAATCACCTATCAATTATGGCTTCTCTGTGGGCGGGGCATGGAAAGGATTAAGTGTGGACTTATTCTTCCAAGGTGTAGCCGGAGGTAAACGCTTTTATGACCAGCGTACAGAATGGGAAGGAATGGAAGCTTCCGCATATGCATGGCGGGCAGATTATTGGACACCGGAGAACACAGATGCCAAGTTCCCAAGGGCAGGAGCCGACAACGGAGCTTCCGAAGAATCGACTTTCTGGATTCAAGATACTTCATTCCTGCGCTTGAAGAATGTGAATATCACTTACCAGCTTCCACAACAACTGGTATCCAAATGGGGGCTTTCACAAATGAAATTCTTCCTGATGGGAACCAACCTGTTCCTGCTGCAAGATAAAATTAAAGCTTATGATCCGGAGAACTCAAGCATCATGAATTACCCATTGATGCGCACCTATTCATTTGGTATCAATGTCAGTTTCTAACTCTTTAAATATGAAAATATCATGAAAATAAAATATTTATTATATAGCGTATTAACAACCGCTGTCCTTTCGGGATGTATTGATGTTTTAGATAAAAAAGACTTATCTGCCATCACCGAGAAAGATGTTTGGAACAATGCCCAATATGCCACCGCCTATCTTAACAAATTGTATCGTGACAACCTTCCGGGATGGGATCAGGACGTAGCCGGATATTCGGACGAGGCTTATGGTGAAACTGGCATTTTATACGGTCATCTTACCACTACTTCAATAGATAACTGGCCCTACAAAGAAATACGCAACATCAATATCATGTTAAGCAGTATCGAAACCGGAAATATAGATAACGCAACCAAAACCTCATTAAAGGCCCAGGCACTTGTTTTAAGAGCTTGGAGATATTTCCAGATGGTACGTTTATACGGTGGAGTTCCTATGATTCTGGAACCGCAGGCATTAACCGATGACTTATATGTCACCCGTAACAAAACTTCGGAATGCATCAACTTAATCATCAAAGATTTGGACGATGCTATCGATGCCCTGCCCTGGAAATGGACAGGAGACGACGAAGGACGCTTTACAAAAGCAACCGTAATGGCACTGAAAGGCCGGATTCTGCTCTATTATGCCAGCCCGCAATTCAATCCTGAGAACAAGGCTGAACGCTGGGAAACAGCCTATACGTACAATAAAATGGCAGCCGAACAAATAGAAGCCAACGGATACGGGCTGTACGACAGTTATGAAAATATCTGGTTTGATGAAATGAATAAAGAAGTATTATTCGTTACACGCTATCAGGAACCCGACATTACCCACCATTGGGATGCTGCGACACGTCCTCTGTCGGAAGCCCAAAACTATTCGGGTTGCAATCAGCCTACAAAGGAAATGGTAGAATCTTACCCGATGATCACCGGAACTCCTATCACAGAATCACCTGATTATGACCCGCTTCACTTCTGGCAAAACCGTGATCCCCGCTTCACCAGCACCATAGCCTATAATGGATGCAAATGGGAATTGAGTGGTAAAAAAGACAGAATCCAATGGACATACCAAGGACACTCTACCCTGAACCCCAGCAGCAGCGGTTTCTATTGCCGGAAAGCCATCAATGTAAGCTATACTCCCTATTATACTGAAAGAAGCAGTACCGACTGGATAGAAATACGTTTTACCGAAGTCTTGATGAACTATGCCGAATGTGCTGCCGAAAATGGAAAATTGGATGAAGCTTACGGAGTTTTAAAACGCATTCGCCAACGCGCCGGAATAGAAGCCGGAAGCAATGGCATGTATGGTCTGAAAGCAAATATGTCACACGATGAAATGATAGCTGCCATCATGTTGGAACGTAAAATTGAATTTGCCTATGAAGGCAAACGCTACTGGGATTTGCGCCGACGACGCATGTTCGCATCCGAAATGAATGGAACCCGACGTCATGGTCTTTTGCCCAAACTAAAGATTTCCCCCGTCGAATTCGACAAAATAAAAGACAATATAGACATAGACAAAGACTATACGACCTATTTTAAAGATTCTGTGGTGGTATTAGACCAGAAATATGAAATCAATTTCCAAAACAACTATTATTTCTATGCCATTCCCAACAAGCATTTGGAAACCAATTCCAAGCTGGAGCAAACGCAAGATTGGGACAACGGAACATTCAATCCGTATGAATAAGAAATAGAAATACTAAAAAGAGAGAGTGTGTCAAAAGTAATGATTCACGATGCAAGTGTCATTTAGAGCTTTTGGCACACTTCTATCTCATCTCAAATCAATGGAACACAAAAACATAATCCATGTTTTAAACAAGAAAATCCATTGATTTATACATTTATTATTCTTTCCTTTGTTACATAAAAGCCATTTCTGTCCTTTTGTTGCAGTCCTGCCACCAAAAGGCACCTGATACTACCATCAGGAATTTGTTCAACCGGAAAGGACAGATATTGGTAATAAATAGAAACACATTTAAAAGATTTATATGAATAAAAAGAATTTATTACTGACCACTGCCCTTTTCATCTGCTTAAGCGGGCAAGCCCAACATACGATAAAACTGTCGGAACTAGACTTATCTCATATATGGCAAGAGTATGGAAAAGTACAGGACGGAAAATCCGTCACCGGAGAACAAGCTGCCGTCAATGGGAAAATATACAATGAAGTGATAGGTACCCATGCTAAAAGCATACTGAAAATAGACCTTCATGGGGATGCTACACGCCTGCGCTCCCAAATAGGCGTTGCAGACAGCAAAGTCGATATTTCGGACAAGAGCCTGGCCGTCCTTCCATTAGTAAACGGAACAAAACTTTATTTCCGCAAGGAAGGCAATGACAAGCAATTCCTGGGACTGGCCGGCACCAGTGGCAAAATAGACAAAGGTTCCGTTTGCTTTATCGTGAAAGGAGACGGCAAAGAGCTTTACAACAGCGGCATCTTGCACGGCAATGAATCGCCTCTATCCATGGATATAGACTTGAAAGGCATCCGTATACTGGAATTATCGGTAGAACCCACCGACGACGGTGCCAGCGGTGACAATGCATTGTGGATTACCCCAACCATTGAATATAAATCGGCCAAACCCGAAACCATCCATGCGGGATACGCAGGAAAAGGCCCGGAAATGACGACCGGCATTTCCCGCAAACTGGCAGATAAAATCAGCAAGCTCCCTGTCTTATCCGTTCCCGCTTCTACGAAAACCGACTTTGATTGGTTGATTACACCCGAAAAAGCCAAAGCAGGCATTTATGCTTCGGCAGACGGTAAAAGTATTATTGTGGCCAACCCGATGGTATCCCGCACTTTCCGGATTTTCCCGAACCTGGCCACAACCGATATCATCAACCGCATGACCGGAGAAAGTATGCTTCGTGCTGTCAGCAGTGAAGGCAGCATACAAATTGATGGCAAGAAGCACTTAATCGGGGGATTGGCCGGACAACCGGAACGGGCTTACATTGAAGACAAATGGATAGAGAACATGACTACCATTCCCGAATCTTTTTTGGTAGAGGACTTTGAAATAAACCCTATCAAGGAAGATATAAAATGGGCACGCAGCCGTTGGGCGCTTAATAAGGAAGCTGCAACCGGCAGTGAAATCACCTTTACTTTGCGGGGTGACAAGGAACTGAAAGATGTCATTGTGAAACTCCATGTATCGGTATACGATAAAATTCCCGTCATCCGCAAACGGTTTGAAGTGATAAACCGGTCCGACCTACCTATCAACATCGACACATTCCAATTGGAATACCTGGCTTTTGCCGAACCTGAGTCTCCCGGAGGAGGTGACCCGTCCAAGTTCCTCTTGCCCAATATCCATATAGAAAGCGACTATGCTTGTGCCGGCAGTTTCACGGAAAAAGAAACAGACATTACCGAAAAATGGGTAACCGATCCTGATTATACCTCGCAACGGAACTATTTGCTGCAAACCCCTTGCATACTGGAAGTCTCACCCAAAATGGGACCCGACCAAGCCATACCGTCCCAAGGCACTTTCCGTTCTTTCAGCGTATACGAAATGCCGTTCGACAGCTACGACCGTGAACGTAAAGGACTGTTTACCCGCAAAATGTACCGCACCATCGCACCTTGGACTACGGAAAATCCCATCTTCATGCATCTCACCTCAACCAATCCGGAAACGGTGTACCGTGCCATCGACCAATGTGCCGAAACAGGCTATGAGATGATTATCCTGAGTTTCGGTTCGGGTCTGAATGCAGAAGACATCTCGGATGCCAACATCGCCAAATATAAAGCATTCGTGGACTATGCCCGCAACAAAGGCATCGAAATGGGATGTTACTCCCTGCTTGCCAGCCGCTGGATAAGTGACGAAGTGGATGTCATCAATCCGAAAACAGGGAAACGCGGCGGCATGACATTCGGCAGTTCTCCCTGCCTGTGCAGTGACTGGGGTTATGAATATTTCCATAAGATAAAGACGTTCTTCGAGAAAACCGGAATGCGCTGCTTTGAACACGACGGCTCTTATCCGGGAGATTTCTGTGCCTCAACCGTCCATCCCCACCATAAAGGACTGAAAGACTCACAGTGGAACCAATTCCATAAGGTAACGGAACTTTATCATTGGATGTGCGAAAACGGAATCTACCTCAATGTCCCCGACTTTTATTTCCTGAACGGCTCTACCAAAGTAGGAATCGGCTACCGTGAAGCCAATTGGTCATTACCACGCGACCGCCAACTTATCCATACCCGTCAACTGAACTACGATTGCACTTTCGAACGCATTCCTTCCTCATTGTGGAGCTTTGTCCCATTGGTGGAATACCAGGGAGGTGGAGCAGCAGCCACACTGGAACCGTTGAGTGAACATTTATACGAATACAAAACACTGATGTTCCAAAATTATGGCGCAGGAGTACAAGCCTGCTACCGCGGCCCGCGTCTGTATGACACTCCCGAAACAAAAAAAGCAGTAGTGGAAATCATCAGCTGGTATAAGAAATACCGGAATATATTGAACAGTGACATCATCCACTTACGCAAACCGGATGCCCGCGACTGGGATGGTATCATGCACGTCGCTCCTGCCGGAAAAGAAAAAGGGCTGGCCATGTTCTATAATCCTACCGACAAGGAAATGACACGTGACATCCAACTTCCGCTTTACTATACCGGACTGACAAAGACAGCCTGCATCCGCGAACAGGAAGGCACACCGGCAACTTATACCCTGAACAGGGACTATACGGTGAACCTTACCGTAAAAATTCCGGCTAAAGGATACACTTGGTATGTAATTGAATAACTCATTAAACCTATATAAATATCATGAAACTCAAAAGACTGGCTTATCTGGCATTTACTTTCTCCATCCCGTGCTTCCTTCAAGCACAACAAGCCAAAATGAACATCGGGATAGAAGCAGGCCAACTCAATTTTGACGTCTCGTTCAAAGGGCAACCCGTCATCCTTTCCTCCCCTTTAGGAATGAACATAGACAACCACCTACTGGGAAAAGAAGTAAAGAACAGCACCGTCAGCACAACTTCCGGAAAGTATAAAACATATACAATAGAACAAAAAGATGGAAATACCTATTACATAGACTCATGGGAATTCGATGACGGCGTAGCTCTCCGTTACCGTATTCCCTCCGATGGTCCCCGTTGTATTTACGGC
>ULTI01003534.1_pt1 | contig 19144 bp, 27 predicted proteins | sample 1957291 | NCBI WGS metagenome assembly ULTI01 (sample SAMEA4835725, study PRJEB28245) | human gut metagenome | biome: gut microbiome; material: fecal sample | place: Denmark | collected 2008 | reverse complement strand
GCCTATGAAATGTATAAGAGTAAGAATAACGTAAAAATGGAAAAAGAGGATTTCACGATTGATTCCATTATACGTGATATTCTATCAATGAACATTTCATGCGAGCTTGTAGGATCATGGATATGGCTTTTCAATGAAAATACGTATCAAAATAAAGAAAAACTAAAATCAATGGGTTTTCGGTTTTCTGGCGGTAAAAAGCGGTGGTACTGGACACCGAACCCGCGCCACGTGAGAGGAGGAAGTAAGCTGAAAATGGAAGAAATTCGCATGAAGTACGGCGCAACTATTTATAAGAATAGGACTATTCAAATTGAGGAGGATTAACCATGACACGCAAAGAAACACTTGATTATATCAATAATATGGACATTACAGAATTATTGAAATATGATTTACGTAAATACACAAATCGTCTGTTTGATGAATATTTTGAAACATACGATTTAATCCGGGAAGGGCATTACTATAATGCTCACGTTGATTTAGTAAGGGAATGCTATATTGAATATTCTACTTACTTATATGCATTATGCAGGGCAAACGTAATTTCAAAAATTGATTTCTATGAACTGGAAGAATCAGCGTATAATGTTTTTGAAATTCTACAGTCAGAGCAATATTGAAGCGATTAGCATCCGATATCATATAAGCTGGATGATAGCTAAAAGCATAGAAAGGGAAAAAGATGGAACATATCAGAACTTATGAAGAATTTAAGGAATGGATTGAAAATATGTACGTATTGAAGGAAATTTGTTTATCTAAGAAAGATAAAGCAATTGTTATTGGCGAGCTTTTGAGAAGATATGAAGATATATTATATGCTGAGACAAAATCACGTACAGATGATGATTGGCTAGTGGAGAGAGATGCCCGCCGTAGAGAGATGTGTGCATATCTTTTAGCATTATGCGACGTAGGGAAGATAACAAAATACCTATGTAATAGGATTTTCGATATCATATATCAAAGTTACTTTTGGTAAGTCATACCGCTCAAACGAGCGGTTTTCTTTTGAAAATTTTCAAAAAACCTATTGACAGAAAAACAAAGATCTGCTATAATCAAGATAAAGAAATCGGACAGCATCCGATATCATATAAGCTGGGCGAAAGCTAAAAGCGCGGAAAGGGTTTAGCATGTATAAGGAGAGTATAAAATGGATGTTTTATCACTGGGCGATGGTAAAGAAGCTTCGCCCGAAGACAAAGAAGAGTATTGAAAGGTTCGCAAATACTCTTAATACTACGCATTTTATGCTTACAAACATGATTTTTAACGATGAGAGCAAACATTCTGAGTGTAAGGGTTTTTATGAGGGCTATATAAGGGCATTATATGAAGCGGATATTATCACACAAGGAGTATATGAAGAAATTCAAGATTTAGTTGCGGATTATGAGGAAGAATAAAGAAATGGACTCTTTAAGAGTCCTTTTTCTTTTATGCAGATACTTTATCGCACTAACGCAATAGAGCGTTTTTAGAATATTACTTCTTTTTCTATACCTATTTACATTCTAATATATTTGTGATATCATATAGACATCATAAAGGAGGTGAAGGAAAATGGGCTTTATAGAAGTCGTGTTTACCACAAAATATGGGAATTTTGTAATGCGTTTTTATAAGGAAGGTATGTTTTCTGATTTGTCTGTAGGAGACGTAATGAACATTGTTATAAAAACTTATAACGATGAAAAAGATTATATTTATATATCTCCTGTCAACGGAAATAGTATGTTTATTAAGAAGAAATTTATTGTAGGTTTTTATGCACATGAAGATTATACATAAAATTAAGTATAACATACCTCAAAGTGTGTCTGAATTGTCGCACAATTCGGAAAACTCTGAAATCGGGGTACAGAGTGAGCTTGAAAAATTTTTTCAATTTTGAATATTATTTTTTCAGTCATTTTAGACAGGTAGAAATCATACAATTTAATATTATTCATTTTTAGCATTTTCAAAAGAAAGGATGGGTATTTATGAGAAAAGTTTTCTCCCTATCGTTAAACGATGAGAAAGATAGGGATATCGTGGAATTTTTAGATTCACTAGATAAGGGTTATCGAACAATGTACCTTAAAATTGCTATTAGAACATACATGAAAGTTATGGATTCTGAAATGGAGGAAATTGAAAATGAAATGTCCGAATTGTCATGAGAAAGCAAACGTTGTGAAGGTGGTTCATCGCGAGAATGGTGATATAATCCGGTGTTTGAAATGCCGGCATTGTGGAATGATAACGTACACTGAAGAGGTTTATGACGCGAAGAAGCAGCTACCACTAAAAAGCGAACTAAATCAGATTTCTTACAAGAATCTGGAAAAGGCAATATTAAAAAGGAATGGAGTGAAAACTGATGATTGATATATGTGAACTATTTGTGCAGGACGTTGAGGATGGAAGGGCGAAGAAGATAGTTGTTCATGATGAAGAACGCGAGTATACTATCTATAGAGTAAAGGATATTGTTAGAATTGACATAAAGAAAAAAGGAGAATAATATGCTGAGTGCTATATATGAAGTTTCATTATGTTTTCTGTTTATTGTGAGCGTCATAGGAATTTTAACGACCATTATATATGGTATTGGTAAACTATGGCAATTAATCTACTGCATCTATCACGCGAGAAAGGACGATAAGAATGACATTGAGAGATATTTTAAGTATTAATTTGTCATCACCTGTACGGATTAGAATTGATGCGCAATGCGAAGAGCATTACTTCTTTTATATTGATATTACTGAAGACAGTTTAAGCAGAGAGGATCCTTTAGAGGATCTATCGGATGATATATTAGATTCTAATGTAAAAGACATTGTGGCTCATCAACATGAGTTATTTATTGACGTTGATATTTCAATGGTATATATTGATAGAAATGGAGGTTAAAAGTAATGATTGAGGAAAATATTAATACCTTAAAGAAATTAAATATTGCCGAGTATAATATTAATGATTTAAAAAAATAATAGATGACGTAAAGAATGGCAAGAAGGTAGATTATAGTAGAGGTTTTTACATGGGATATGTGTTTGGTTTATATGATACGGGTCTGATATCCTCTGTAGATCTGGTTTCACTCGCTTCAGAGGTTGAAGAATCATAATATACATATAACTAAGCATATTATACCTCAAAGTGCGTCTGAATTGTGTGAATTGTCTGAAAACTCTGAAATCAGGGTCAAAACTGGCCTTGAAAATCTTTTCAACTTATAAAAATATTTTTTGAACCAACAAAAGAACATTTGTTCCCTTGTATTTTGATCGCGTTTTATGATATAATTTGAAAATAAGGATGGTCGATAAACCGCATGCTGGAACCACCCCATACATGGGGTATTGCATGCGACCGGGAGTGGTTCACCTGGCGGCCATCTTTTCTATTATGGGGGGGTGTACTCATGGCGAAGAGAATTGACAGAAGACAACGTTGGAATGAGGACGTATACCGCTTGAAGGAATACGGTATACCGATTAAGAAGACGGGTAAAAACTCGTGGAGTGTCGATTTAAGAAAAAACCTGTCAAAATTATTCGAATTGGATTTAAGGGATCCAGCTGTAAAGCGAGGATTAAACGCTCTTAGGAATAAGCAGTTGGAAAGCATGGGAGCCGCGAGAAGAAGACTTCAAAAGGTATTAGAGAAAGAATCTCTTTCTGAACGAGAAACAAAGGAGATTAAGGGAAGGATCCGGGATATTCGCCAGACCGAGGAAATGTTAAAAGCGAACAGACGTTCTGGAAAACAGATGGTTCTGGATTTACAAGATGCATTGCAGGAGCGTGTGAAGCCTGTTGGAATCAGTGGCATTCGCCGCGAAGCGATTAATAGGGCCTATAATATATTTGCGTCGGGTGTATTCACAGACAAGATTGATATGAAAGCATTCAATCAGATCAGAGAGCTGGCGGCAAGGTTTGGTTTTAACGTGGTTGATGATTTATTTTCTGCAATGGACGCCTTAAGAAGAGCCAAGTATAATCGCCCTTCAGATCAAGTAGTAGAGGATTATTTTAGAGAATTGTCCGGACAAGTTCGAGATTTTATTCGGGAAGGGAAGATTCCTGAAGCGGATAAGGAATCGGGTGAAGCCTTGATTAAGTTGATTGATGATCTATTATCCGCGCCATTCTTTCAATAGGAGATGAAATAAATGGGGAAGCTGGAATATAATCCGAATATCTATGTAACAGACATAGAGACAACGGATATAGAAGAAGGGGCCGTGCTTTATTTAGGAAGCATGGCTTCTATTAATTTATCAGATAATTTCAAAAATATCAACTATTCAAACATTGAAGAGAAAGCACGGTTTCATGGGTTTTATAGAACATATAATGAACTTGATGAAATGCTTATCGATATAAATAATAGTGGTTATAAAACAGTCATTTTTATTCATAACCTGGCTTATGAATGGACATTCTTCTATAAAAATTCTGTCTTTTGTCATACTACATATGATGATGATAATTCATTATATACAGAACCGAATAAGCCTTTGAAGATAGCTTGCGGAAATATTGAGTTTAGAGACTCTGCTAAGCTCCTGAACGCGTCCTTACGCGCTCTGGGGGAAAGGCTTGGCTATAAGAAGCTTGAGATTGACTATTCAGAGAAATACTTTTGGTTTTCGGAATTGCCTGAAGTGGAATATGAATATAATAGAAGAGATTGCTTTTTAACTCTTTTAGCAATTGTTTCAGAGTATAAGAAATATGACTGGATATGTTCTTTAGAGGATGCTTTAAGTGTGTATACATATACGTCCTTTACGAGAAAGAATAACTTAAAAGAAGAAACAATTAATAAAAAGGTATTTTTGAAAAGCGGAAAGCAAAGAAAAGAATCTTCATTGAGCAAGCTGTATCTGGCGGAATGTAGAAGAGAGCTTCCCGATTCTAAAGAAACAGTAGAATGGTTAGAGGACCTTTTTTGTGGAGCTTTTGTAGCGGCTAATCCGTCTTTTGTGGGTGTTCCAGTAAAAGGTTGCATGTCATTTGATTTTGGATCCTCTTATCCAGCATCTACAGTGCAACGGGAGTTTCCTTACCATTTTGTGGAATATAATTCAGAATTAAAAGAGACCGTAAGAGACTTGCACGAAAGAAATATAACCTATAATATGAAGTATGGAAAGATTGAGAACGGTCTTTTCAGGAACTGGAGAAGACCTGTCCAGTACTATTTCATGGCAGAGGTTGTATTGAAAGATGTAAAGATTAAGAAGTTTTATGGGAAAGATGGGAAAAATAAGAAGTCTAACCATATGGCCTTGATATCAGAATCTAAAACAGACATCATAAAGATGGGATGGGGGGAACGGATTCATTCTCAAACGTTGGTGATTAATGGGCGTGTATTTTCTGCAAAGCGCCTGGAATTAAAGGCTACAGCAGTAGATCTGCTTGCTTATTCACTATTTTACGATTTTGAAATTGAGGATTGCAAACGTTTGTTCGTGGCGAATCAAATACGAAAGGTTCATGAATATCTTCGCAATACAAATTACGCATACTTAAACCTAAAGGCGAACCTAAAACCGATTCATGCGAAGACAGAAGAAGGGAAGCCTATTGACAGGAAAGAGTTCTATAAGGATGGGAAGCCTATCATGAATGAGGAAAACATCGAAGTGCTGATGAGTTTACAAGAATCAAATTATGATGAGTTTGCAGAGCAGATCCATGAATTATACATGCAATCCAAAGGGCATCTCAACGGACAATATGGTATCAATGTGGAAAAGATATTAAAAGATGATATTCATATGGATTGGGATGACAGGCTGGGCATGATGTACAGTTCTGAAGAGGCGGATTTCAATGACATTAAAAAGAAGGGAATCATGCGCAACTTTATTGTAGGACTTCATATCACGGCGTTCTCTCGTCTTTCACTGGCAATATATACCTATTGTATATTTCAGCATACAAACGCGTATGTGATATATTGGGATACTGACAGTATAAAAGTACACGGCGATGAAGAGGGGGTAAGAAATGTTATGAAACAATGCTATGAATTATTCAGAAGGTTTGTGAAAGGATTAGATGAATGGTATAATATTGGGGCCATGGATGAGGAACCATCCTATGATTGGTTCTGTACATGGGGTGCGAAGAAATATATTGTATTAGAGGGAGACTCTGTAAAGTGCACGATATCAGGAGTCAATAAACGTTCGGGGAGCAAAATGTATACATATTTCTATCATACATATTGTGATAACAGTTTTGAACTCTTATGCAAAAATTATTTCAGACCAAATGTTATAATAGACAGTAGCGTCACGAGCAAGTTAGCTTCTATATATGGTAACGCGAGGTTTGACAAGCAGGTATGCGACAAAAATGGTACATTAGGCTGGATCCATGAATATAGCGGGGTCCAACTGGTAGGGGCTGATTATACGATTTTAGCGACCAACAGCAAGTTGAATTCAATGTTTCTGTATCAATTATTAAAGTTTCAAAAGGATTCTTGGGTGGATCCCCGTTCCTGTTTTCCAATATGGATTTACAAAACAGATTCAGGATATGGGTTTGAATATCGCGATAAGTTTGAAGTAAAATGCAAGGAGGAAGATGTGGTATGAAATACTACAATTGTAAGAGAGTGTATGACAGTGGGTGTGAATACAATTTTATTTTTGGAGGACGTTCCAACGGGAAGTCTTATAGCGTGTGTAAGGATGCATTATTTTATGACTGGTATACCAAGGGAATCCAGTTTGGGCGCGTATGCCGATATGAATCCGATATGAAAGCTTCCTTATTGAATGATTGGTTTCCGGGTGGGGTAAAAGACTACATTCAGGATATCACCGGAAATGAAATTATCTATGAACATGGAAACTGGTTTATTGGAAATGAAACAGTAGGTTTTGCTTTCTCTCTATTCAATCAGCACAAATATAAATCATCAAATTTTCCAAAGCTTGATAATTTAGTGTTTGAAGAATTTGTGCCAGCATCCGACCTAGATTATCTCCCGAATGAGATTAACTTGCTTCTATCTCTCGTGTCTACCATATGTAGGCATCGTTCTATCAGGGTATGGTTTATCGGAAATGTCATAAAGAAGCATAATATATATTTTGATTATTTTGGGATTGACGTGGATAAGATGCACATTCGACCGGGGGATATTCGGTATTTGCAGGTACCGGGTTTCACGGATGGAGCAAGGGTTTGTGTCGAATATGCAGAAATGAGCTATGAAGCAGAGCAGGAAATTCCAAGGGTCTTACGGGTAACTCATAATGAAATCGCAACTACTGGCGAGTTTGCAGACGATGAATTTCTAATAGACTTTAGTCAATACAAATTATTATTAAAGAATAAGTATTTGAAACATGTTATTCTTTTTAGGGTATCACTGGCTGGCAAGATGTATTTTGTCCATTCTTTTACGGATGGAAAGAAGACATTCAACGTGGTAACCCATGACGGAACCGGAACCTTATCATCAAAATATATCTATTATATCAATCCCGAATTTGAAAACATAATCAGCAGGAACGCTGTATCCAAAGATTTCATTCTAACGGCATATAAAGATGCTGTAAGCTTAAAACAACCGACGTTCTACACAGATAACACAATCGCCTATTTCTATGGGATGGATGTATTAGATGCAAGACAGAAGAGGATTCTTCCGCCCAAAACAGGAATGGAGACTTAAAATTATCAGAAAGTTGCAACTTATTTAAAACCTATTTACAACTAGAAAGTTGTATGATATAATGAAGATACCTTTCAAAGGTAATAATATTTTAGGAGGATGTAGTATGAACAAAGTGATTTTACAAGGAAGATTAACGGCGGACCCGGACAACAGAACGGGCGCGAATGACACGGTGATTTGCCGATTCACGGTTGCGGTGGACCATTATAACGTGCGGGAGGGCGAGAAGAGCGCGATTTTCGTGCCGTGTATCATGTTTGGACAGAGAGCGGACGTGTTCGGACATTACACCCATAAGGGAGACCGCGTTTTAATTGAAGGTAGAATTGACGTTTCCAATTATGAGGACGAAAACGGGAACCGAAGAACATTCACGAACGTTGTTGCGGAGCAGTTTGACTTCATTCATAACGCGAAAGTTCCATCTTCAGAAGAAGAGGAAAAGAAGCCAGCGAAAAAATATAATAGAAGGTATTGATATCTATCATAAATCATGCTATAATATAGTTGCCCTGTAAATGAACATTTTTTCCTTATGGCAAGCCCCCTTTTGATTCAGTGGGGCTTGCTTTTTTATTGTCAATATGGTAAAATTAACATGAAGGAGGGATGCTGATGGAAGTAATGGATGCTATTATGCAGTCAATTTCAACAATCGGGTTCCCTATTGTCGCGTTTCTTTTGATGTGGCGCGCATTGATGGACGAGAAAGACGCGCATAAAGAAGAAATCGCGTTGTTAAAGGAGAGCCTTGATAACAACACAAATATCCTTACGAAGCTATATGAAAGAATGGAGGTGCAGTGATGGAGAAAGAAAGCACGTATGCATTGAATGGCGGTATTGGTGATGAAAAGAATGCCATGCTTCAGATTCTGTTTGAACCAAAAGAAATCAGCAGTGGAGATGAGGGGAAGCAGGTTCTGATGCTTCAGTTCATTCTGGACATGCTGGATTATGACTTGGGTCCGGATGGAATTGATGGCGTATACGGTTCTTCCACGCAGGCTGCAGTGGAAGCTTTCCAGATCGCTAACAATCTGAAGCTGGACGGTATTTGCGGCGTGGAAACGTGGAATAGTCTTTTAGGGAGTGGTGTATAATGGCAGATTTTATACCACGTCTCACAGATGATGGGATCCTCAATAACCCGTATTGGTACGCGGATAACGTCTACTACCAAAGCGGTTATGGTATGCCTAACTGCACATGTTATGCGTTAGGTAGATGGTATGAGCTTCAGGGGTCCTCTGAACCATTCAATTTCACACGATATAACGATGGTAAGGACTGGTATCAGATGGGAATTGAAGCTGGCTATGAGCATGATCCTATGATTCCACGATTGGGCGCTAATGTTTCATGGGACTATGAAGGCGGCGGACATGTAGCTATTGTGGAAGAGATTGAATACAACGAGGATGGAAGCGTGAACAGCATTGTAACTTCAAATAGTGCTTACAATGGAACGTATTTTTATACCGAACGTTTGTACGCTTCAAACGGATATATCTGGCGCGCTGATTCCACATTGAATGGGTTCGTGTATCATCCCGATATCGCTCCCGGTCCCGCTCCTGTTATGGGGAAGAAAATGAACTGGATGTATTACTTAAGACGTTTTGATAGGTTAAGATGAGGTGTTATAATGGATAAGGATTTATTTAGCAAGTTTGAACCGTTTGTAAGAGAAGGCTTGAATGATGAGGAACTGGCTCAATTGCAAGCCTTGCGAGAAAGCTTTGACGCGGGAATTAGTGAATATGAGTCGCTGTCAACACAGCTTTCTGACGAGAGAAAGGCAAGAAGGGATCTTCTTTTTAAGGGCAGAACATCCTTTGAAAAAGAAGAGAAAGAGGTGGATCCTCAAGAAGATGAACCACCTAGGGAAGAAACAATTTCAATTAAAGATCTTTTTGGAAAAAGGAGTGATTTGTAATGGCAATGATCCCGTCTAGGGACACAACAGTATTGTCCGCCACGTCTACGGATATTCTAAACGCAATTAGAAATGTGTTAGGCGGCGGATATGCAACTTCTGTACCGATTGCAGATGGAAGTGATGCAAACCTGCAGAGAATCGGAACAGCAATTATTGGAAACGCGGATATCCGCAATCAGTTCGTTGGTATGTTAAACGCCATCGGCTTAACTATCATCAAGTCGGCCATCTATTATAATGAATGGGCGGATGCAAAGCTCGGTACGATGGAGTACGGTGAAATTGCAAGGGAAGCATTCGTTGAGATTGTAATGCCTCATCTGTATAACCCGAATGCAGGGGCAGATGAATACTTTGCTTGGGACAAGCCAAAGGTAGAAGAGGCATTGCACTTCATTAATTATAAGACGTTCTATAAGATTCCCATCAGTCGTTTTGAGTTGAGAAAGGCTTTCTCCTATGCTTCTGGCGTGGAGGACCTTTTGAGCAACTTGATTTCCCGCGCTGAAGTTTCTGAACAGTATGATGAGTATCTGGCAATGCGCTACATTGTCGCTCGAAACATTGTAGACGGACATGCCAAAATTAATCATATTGACGTGATCACAAAAGATAACGCGTTGGATGTGGCCGAGGATATTCTTGCGATTTCTGATGATCTGGACTTCATGAGCAGGGATTATAACGCGGCTGGCGTATTGAGAACATTTCCAAAGTCTGAACAATGGGTTATCATGACACCGCGTGCTAAGGCCGTGCAGAATGTCAATGTACTGGCGAATGCCTTTAACCTGAATAAGGTAGAGTGGAGCGGTGTCCAGAAGAGGTTCGACCGTCTGGTTCCTACGGAAGAGGAATACGAGCGAATGGAGCAGCTATTTCCCGACAAGAATTGGTACCGTCGTTTTACGTTGGATGAGGAAACCTTCCTCAATACAATTTCCATCATGATGATGAGCAAGGACAAGCTCATGGTACTAGATACGGTGATTGAGTCTGAATCCGCGAATATCGGAGAAACTATGATGCAGTTCTTCTGGTACCATCATCATAAGATAATGAGCGACTCACCGTTTGGGATGCTGATTGCATTCTCGACAGCAGAAATGACAGTCACCGCTGTAACAATTAATCCGGCATCGGTAACTCAGTACAAGAAAGGCCAGTCTTATCAGTTCACCGCGACTGTTACGGGAAGTGTTGGCATTGACAAGAGTGTGACTTGGGAAATTTCCGGAGAAAACAGCCCGAACACGTATATCAATGAGAATGGTCTATTGTATATTGCACCCGATGAGAACGCGGCTACCATTACGGTTCGAGCGGTAGCTAATCAGGATGGAACCACCGCGAAGACAGCTTCTGTTACTCTGGCTTAGAGGAGTCTGGATATTTCCGGGGCTGTGTTGGAAGAAGGGCATTTAATCGTGACATATAACACAAATTCTGAATATCAGCAGATCGATCATTTTGATGTGGAAAACGGACATTTAATAGCATTTTATAAGGAGGGAGAAGAAATGGCAAAAGTAGATTTGGGTCAGGTTGTGGGGCCTCAGGGTCCAGCAGGGGCAACAGGCGCTACTGGCGCTCAGGGTCCGAAGGGAGACCCTGGCGAACAGGGACCACAGGGGCCTCAGGGTCCAGCAGGGGCAAAAGGCGCTACTGGCGCTCAGGGTCCGAAAGGTGACACGGGCGCTACTGGCGCAACCGGTCCAGCAGGTAAGGATGGTATTAGTCCGACTTTCTCCATTGAGGGTGGTCATCTATATGCGGACTATGATAATCCATACACACCGGAGTAATCCAAGCGGGGGGGTCCAGCATAAATGAACGTTCAACCAAAAACTCCAATTGGAGAAGTTAGGTTTCTGCAAGTTCCATTAGACAACTCATATACGGATACTTTGCGTTTCACAGATATGCCCGCGCAATATTCCTATTTTGAAGGTCTAAGTGGAATTACTATTAACGGTTTTACAGAAATTAGGACAGTGGACACGGATACAATCCGTGTTCCTGTCAATTCTGATGAATTGACTCGTTATAATTATATGATGTTCAAAAACGCAAACTACTATGACAAGTGGTGGTTTGCTTTCATAACAGGTTTAGAATATGCATCCCCAAGTATGACGCTTGTGACGTTCGAAATTGACGTTATGCAGTCTTGGCAATTTGAATGGCTTCTTAGGGATTGCTTTGTAGAGCGAGAACACACAACAACGGATATTGTTGGGGACGCAATTATTGATGAGGAACTGGAAACAGGCGATTTTGTATATACTGACGCGGATGGGAATTGGAATCCAGCTATCAATGAGATGTCAATTGTTGTGGCGGCTTCTTTCACGTTCGATGCGGGGAGTGGTTCATTCGAGGACGCTAAAGGTGGAATGTATTCCAATATCTATTCAGGCCTGCACTACAGTGTTTTCGACACGGATACAGAAGGTATTCTTGCACTCAATAATTTTTTAAACGAAGCTACGAAACAGAATAAATCTGAGGGTATTGCTTCGATATTTATGTGTCCGAAGTTTGTTACTAATACATTTAACGCGGGTAGTGTTGCGGTAAGCAACTTAACCGCGAACCTTCCTTTGACATTAGATGGCTACACGCCAAGATGCTACAAGATGTACACCTATCCTTATAGCTTTTGGGTAGTCACTAATAATGAGGGCTTAACCGCAACTTTAAAAGTAGAGTTTTTTGAAAATCAAAAACAACTCAGGATTGGCTGTTGGGGGAGTGGTTCTGCTTCTCCTGTTATAACAATGGTCCCGCTCGGTTATAAGAATCAGGATGTGAATTATCAGGAGAAGATGAACATATCCAACTATCCGCAATGCGCGTATACCATTGATACCTTTAAGGCATGGACCGCGATGCATGGGGAAGTGTATGAGATTCAACAGCAACAGAATTTGATATCTACAATTGCAGCGATTGGAAACACTCTTCTTTCTTTAACAAGTGGAAGCGCATCAGGGGCTCTTGGCGGAGCTTATGGAGCCGCAAGCTCCGTGAATAATGCGAGAACCGCTCTCGCTCAAAAGACAGCAATTGAGACAAAAGCCGACCAAGTAAGGGGAATCGGTTCAGGCTCTGCAAATATTTCCTTGTCAATCAAGGGATTCAATGTTTATCATTATACCGTATCAAGAGAGTATGCAAAAATCATTGATGACTTCCTATGGGCATACGGGTACACAGTGAATGAGATAAAAACACCGAATCTTGATAGCAGGAAATATTGGAATTTCATCAAAACGCAAGGCTGTAAATTGGGTGGTTTTCTTCCTTTTAATGACGCGGCAAAGATCAAAAGCATATTTGATAACGGAATCACGTTCTGGCATGTCAATGATGGGGTTGTTCAGGTCGGCAACTACTCATTTGACAATTCCCCAAGCGTAAAAGGATTCAGAGAGGATGTGATAGGACATGGCGAGGAACAGGAACAAGCTACGTGATATCGCCAATTGGTCAAACGCCTGGACGTTCGACCGCGTTCAGAATATGATTGAATTACTGGCCGTCAATTCATTCATCTATGAGAATGCACCGGATACATTTAATCCGTATTTCTTTGAACGCAAGCTATTCTATGATGGATTCGCATGGCTATTCAAGGATGGGGATATGATCCTCGGCCTTGGAGGATCCCGGAAAGATTATGATGTGTATGGATGGCCGACCTCCGGTAAGGCGATTGGTTTTCATGGCTATAATTTCAACGTCACACCGGACAATGGAGTATGCTGTTATGACTTATCGAAACGTGGTCTTTCCACGTATGGTCTATTGATGGACTACATACCACGTCTTACCGACCTCTATCGTACCATGGATGTGAACATTCACGCACAGAAGACTCCCGTCATTGTGGTGACGGACAAGGAGAATGAATTGACTGTCAGAAATGCAATCGATCAAATTGATTCCAATATGAGCGTGATTGTGGGCGTGGATGGAATCCTTGACATGAAGCAATTTGATGTCTTGAATACAAACGCGCCTTACGTGGTAGACAAGCTTCAGATTCAGTCTCATCAATACTGGAATGATATCTTTACCATTCTCGGTATCGAAAACGGTGATAAGGATAAGAAAGAAAGAATGGTAGTGGATGAAGTTAATTCCAATACACAGCCGATTGAAATCTATAGAAATGCCCGTCTACAGCCAAGGGAACGAATGCTTGAGAGGTTTAATAAGCTTGCGGGTACGAATATTCAAGTTCGGTTCAATTCTGAAATTCTTTCCAGCATTACCAATGCAGATGAATATTATATTTCAGGACAGCCTGAGCAGTCGAAGGGAGGTAGTGACGATGTTCCTTCAAAAGATGAGTAGAGCAACGTTCACAATGCAGGTTTCCGACATTATCCGGTACTATAATCCAGATGAACCGGATATGTGGAAACAGATTACCAAAGCAGTTCCCTATATTTTCAGAGACTTCCCGATATGGAACGAGTCTCATCGGCAAACACTTTGTGAAAAGATTCTTCAATATTATTATGAATATGAAATCGGGTTTCAAACCGTGCAGAGCTGGATCTTTCATCTTAACGAGAATTTGAACAGAATCATGCCCTATTATAACGCCTTGGCTCTGACTCAATTATCAGAAATTTCTGATATCTCTATTGAGGACCTGATCAATGATACCGATTTCACGGATATCTTCAATCGAAAGTACGATGAAACAAGGGACGACAAAGGGAATACCAAGGAAGAGGGAACGTCCTCAAGTGAATTCTCTAACACCGGAAAGGTGGAGGGAACCTCCTCTTCAGAAGCACAGTCTACTTCCTCTAATGATTTCAACGGTTTCAAGCTTCATTCTGATGAACCGCAAGTCAACTTTGCATCGGGAACCTACGCGAGGGACTACGCCTCTATGCTGGACGAGGAGGAGAATAATTCTAATTCAAATTCCAGCGGTACGACTTCTGGAACGGATAACACGGATACAACATCAAGCGGTTCTGATTCTGGAACTTCCAGTAAGAACACGGACACGACAGCAAACCGAAAGACAGATGGGAACGTGGATGAATGGAGAAAGGTGCAGGGAAGACGTGGGTTCTTTACGATCCCTTCGGTACTTGCAGAAGCACAGAAAATCATATATAATATTGATAGCATGATAACCATGGATCTTAAGAAGAACTTCATGGGACTCATAATATAAAGGAGGTATACAATGGACGGATATGACAAGAATGGTCTTACACCTTTTAGAGCGTGGTGCTTTAAGAACTGGCCCTATCTGATTTCTGATGATATGACAGAGCTTGGGTTACTCTATGCCATTTTAGGGAAATTCAAGGAAGTTCTTGAAGAATGGGAACAGATGAAGGTGGATTGGGGAGAGTTTCAGACTACCATCAATGAAGCGATTTCTCAGATGAAGCAGGAAATTGCAGAGTTTGAAGCGAAAATTAACGGTCAAATTTCAGACTTAGAAGGTGAATGGAATGCGTTCGCGGAGTCTATTAATTCTCAGATTTCTGATCTGAAAACACAGTGGACGAGTTTCCAAAATACCATTACCAACACAACAATCCCTAATGAAGTGGAACGAGTTATTAATCTAAAATTACCTTCTATGGTAGAGAGCGAAGTTTCCTCACAGGTTCCCACAGAAGTTGAGAATCAGTTGGGTACCAAAATTGGTACATTGACACCGAACACGGCGGCTCAGGTTGATTCATCCGGAAAGATTGTTTCCTCTCCAATTTCTTCAACAGAGCTAAATTATCTTGATGGAGCGAAAAGCAACATACAAAGCCAGCTTGACTCCATTTCTTCAGAAGTAGATTCCATTGAATCCGGTCTTCCAACAGGCGGACCATTCGCTGGTTCCGCCTCTGCTGGCGGGCCCTCTAAGTCCACAGCAGGAACTCTTACTATCAATGTAGACGGATCTCCTACCACATTCAATGGGTCCGACAATGTTTCTGTCTCTATTACACAAGGCGGTGGTGGCGGTGGACAGGATGATAGAATCGGCTCCTTAACTCCGAATACAGTATCGATTGTGGGAAGTGATGGCAAGATTACTTCATCCGATGTAACGCCAACACAGCTTCAAGCGTTAAAATCCGGGCCGTTCGCGGGAGCAAAAACAAATGGAGGTACAGCCAATTCGGCAAACAATCTATCACCGACTTATAGCAATGATCCTGCTGATGATATTGATGCCCTTCTTGCAACTAAAATCTCCAAAATCGAAACTCAGGCGAGCGGTGTAACTGGAATGTATAATATAGCTGGCGGTTGGCAGGGTCAGAATTTTGGATCTACTATCGGTGCATTTTTTAGTTCGACACAGGCAATCGATGCTTATTGGTTCACCAATAATAGAATTTGGAGCAGAAGAAGAAACGGTGGAACTGAATTAGAAGAATCACTTCAATATATACCGGCCGATAAAAACGGAAACATTACGTTCAATCGTGTACAGTGGAACGATAATGATTTTATGGCCGAATATATTTACAATTGCTTGAAGAACGCGGGGTACTCAGGCCTTACTCCTGGTGGGGGAACCGAAGATTATCCGGCAAGCGGTTATACACAGCTTACACAGGGAGAGACGTACTGGGGTACAAGCACTTCCTCACCGACAATTACCGTGGATATCCAAGTGCAGTCAAAACGAGAAAGCGGTGTTCTGTACTATATGTTTAAGACATATTTGGAAGTACAGGTTAAAACCCAAGAAACGTACTACGGTTACCCTGTTTACGGTTCCCTTACCCTAAATGGTGCTTCTAAAGTAAATGATTATTTGATCGTATATCAGGATAATTGGCGCGGTGGAGCAACGTGGACTACGGACTGGATCGCGGCAACAAACAACAAAACGGGTTCGAATCCGGTAGTGATTACCATTGATTCTGGGGAATATTCTGGCTCAGGCGGAAGAGAAGCCCAAAACTACAGTTTTACTGTATAATAGAAAGGAGAACAATCATGGCAAGTATTCAGAAATTTGAATCTATCAAAGGCAATATCTTCTATGTAACTATGTTCGATGGGGAAACGGTAACGCTTCCTCATCAGAACATTCAAAATAATACCATTGCTCTCATCCGGGGGAATGGCGTTGTTGCTTTGTCCTCTGGTGAAATCACTATTCATGGCTCTGCTTCCTTCCTATTTTATAATAACAAATGGAACTATGTCGCACCGGAAGTAACGTGGGAAAGACTGGATGTTGAAGTGGAAAAGCTAAATCAGGCCATTGAAACTCTATCTGAAGAACTGGGTTCTGAGATTGATAGAATTGATGGGGAAATTACAGAAATTCAGGGTGATTTGGAAGAACTGAATCCTCTGAAACCTCAGGAGTATGTACTGCAAATCGTACCGGAAACGGGGCTGAGTCTTGTAGAATATCAGACGTATAAGGTGGGAGAAATAGTTTTTATATTTGTAGTAATTCGCAACAATACCGATAACGTAATTACAATAGAACAAGCCGAGAATACAATTCAATTAGTTGGTGGAAATCTAAAAAGAAACTTTGGCAGACTGGATGATGCATCTAATAATATAAGATTCTCGGCAATCGACACTAATTTTATTGGACCAACTATCACATTCACTATACAACCCAAAACAAATGATTCAATTTATGGGTTTCTATTCACAAATTAAGGGGTGATAGTATGGCGAATATAGATTTAGGGCAAGTGGTAGGGTCACGGGGGCCGCAAGGACCGCAAGGCGAGAAGGGAGACACGGGGGCAACCGGTGCAAGAGGTGCTACTGGACCGGCCGGAACAACTCCTACAATCGGTTCTAATGGGAACTGGTATTTAGGATCCAGCGATACTGGTAAACCATCTCGCGGAGCAACAGGACCACAAGGCCCCCAAGGTGAAAAGGGTGCAACGGGTGCACAAGGACCTCAGGGACCAAAAGGGGATACCGGGGCGCAAGGTCCTAAAGGGGATACTGGAGCGACTGGATCAAAAGGGGCGACGGGTTCTCAGGGACCGGCAGGAACAACTCCTACAATCGGTTCTAATGGGAATTGGTTCTTAGGTTCTACTGATACCGGAAAACCTTCCAGAGGTGCAACAGGTCCGCAAGGCCCGAAAGGAGATACTGGGGCGAAAGGTCCTAAAGGCGATACAGGAGCTACTGGAGCAAAAGGGGCGACAGGTTCTCAGGGACCGGCAGGAACAACTCCTACAATCGGTTCTAATGGGAATTGGTTCTTAGGTTCTACTGATACCGGAAAACCTTCCAGAGGTGCAACAGGTCCGCAAGGCCCGAAAGGAGATACTGGGGCGCGGGGTCCGCAAGGGCCACAGGGGCCAGCTGGACCGAATAACTGGGGTACGACTATGAACGATACAACAGCTTCCAATATCAATGATCTGATGAATAAAAAGGTAGATTTGATTATTCAAAAGGCGAATGGTCAAACTGGTATCTTTGGAGTAAACGGCGGATGGAGTGGGCATGACTTTGGTTTTACGTGGGGGAATTATATTCAATCTCAAGGCGTTTCAGACGTATTCACCGTTCAAAGCAACGGAATATATTATAACAGAAAATCAGGCGGAAAATATTCGGGACCAAAATTATTTGTACCAGCTGATGTAAATGGGAATTTAACATTACCCGGATGGCTCAATTGTAAATCCGTTCTTTTATGGAGCGGTTCATCCCAAAGCTTTACCGTTTCAAATTGTATGCGTTTCTCCTGTATAATTATCGTGGGTATTCCAGGTACTTCATCAGGGCTTTGTTATGCGGCCTATCCAACAATATCCGCTGGAAGTGTTGGAAATACAGCAATGCTATCAGATGAAACATATTTTTATTGTACTAATGTTTTTCAGGAAGGAAATAACCTACGTTTCAGTAAAAAATCAGGTGATGGAAATCTAACAGGTATATATGGAATCTGTTAAAAGGAGGGTATAACATGATAATTCAAATAGATGATAATAATAATGTTATTGGTTATTCTAACTACTCTTTATATATGGAACCGGATGAACACAATATAGAAATTGATGAATTAGATGTTCCTGATGACTTTTTCAAAGATTATCTAAAATATTCTTATAGAGACAAAAAACTTTTTAAGCATTCTACATTATCAAGTAGAGAACAAGAAAATATAAGATCAAAAAGAATAAAAGAATGCTTCTCTATTATTAATAGAGGAAAAGTTTGGTATGATATGCTGGATGCCGAAGAAAAGGAAGAACTTGGAAAATGGTATCATGAATGGCTGGATGCTACTGCTACTGGCGTTATTCCTGATTTACCTAGTTTTCTGGATACCAGTGGGAAAATTATATCTTAACTCTTCGCAATAATAAATATTTAACGAATAGTTACACCTTGTATTTTTATAATACAGGGTGTTTCTTTATACCTCCATATATGTTATGTATATATGTATAACATTCTGCCCCCGGGGAGGGTGGGGGCGGGGTTTCTCTG
>ULTI01034475.1_pt1 | contig 19358 bp, 21 predicted proteins | sample 1957291 | NCBI WGS metagenome assembly ULTI01 (sample SAMEA4835725, study PRJEB28245) | human gut metagenome | biome: gut microbiome; material: fecal sample | place: Denmark | collected 2008 | reverse complement strand
GGTAGCCATAAAGCGGCGAGGCAACATAGCCTGTAACATAATATGGGTCATCCGACCAGCACAGCTCCGCAACCATGCCTTCTGCCCCGGCAACCTTGGATGCCAGCACCAGCGCTTCGCGCACATGGTCACCTGTCAGCCCGCGCGCCTGCATATATTCATCATAGCCGCGGCTGTTTACGCAATCCATTTTACTGGCACGCACGCCGCGCTCGCCCATGCCGTCAATACGCATTCCGCTTTCACAATCAACAACAATGGCACCGCGCATGCTGTCATGCAGGTTTTCAAGCATTTCCAGCCCTTTAAGGGCGGCTTTGGGCTTCACTCCGGCTCGCTCAAGCTCGGCAACTGCCGCCCGGTGCCCTTCCTGCGCCGTTTTTACCGGGCAGGTGCTGAAACTTAACAGCGGCTTATAAACAATATCCTGCGGCTTTATTTCTTCCACTTTTAAACTGATAAAATCCGCGCGTCCGCGTTCATGCTCACGCGCCCGGTGCAGCATGGTAAGCACGGCATAATCAAGCTGTTCTTCCGGCAAAATACGCTCTGCGCCGGAAATATGCCTGCCGCCTTCTTCATGCGCTCCGCCCTGTGCCGAACGCATTTTTATACTGTAAAGCATAGCTCTCACCCCTCACAAAACCGGATGCGTTACAGTACGTCCCAAATCTTTAATCATTACTTTGTCGGCTTCCGGGCTTCTGCCGCCGGTAGTTAAATATCCGCCAACCATAATGCCGTTCAGCCCGCCGTTTAGCGCCAGGCATTGCAAATCGCGCAGGTTAACCTCACGCCCGCCAGCGGTGCGAATAAGCGCTTTTGGCAATATAAAACGGAAAACCGCGTAAGCCCGCAGAATTTCCAAAGGTTTTAAAGGTTTGTTGTTTTCAAACGGAGTTCCCGGAATAGGCGTTAAAAGGTTCAGCGGCACACTGTCGATGCCAAGGCGTTTCAGTTCAAACGCCATTTCCACGCGCTGCTCCGGCGTTTCGTTCAGCCCGAAAATACCGCCACTGCAAACACGCAGGCCTGCTTTTTGCGCGTTATGGATGGTAAACATTTTATCTTCATAGGTATGGGTGCTGCAAATATCTGGAAAATGGCTGGGCGCAGTTTCCAAATTAGAATGATAACGTGTTACGCCAAGCTCTTTCAGTTTAAAGGCCTGCTCCTCCGTTAAAATGCCCAAAGAACAGCAAACTTCAATGCCCACTTCTTCTTTAATACGTTTCAAGGCTTTGCAGATGTTATCAAAATCATCAGCCTTGCTCTGCCCTCTGCCGCTTGTTACAATCGAAAACCTTACCGCGCCTGCGGCTTTGGCTTTTTGGGCAGCGTCAACAAATTCCTGCTCGCTCAGCAGCGGATATTCTTTAACACCGGTATGATAATGAGCGGACTGCGCGCAGAATTTGCAGTTTTCCGGGCAGCGCCCGCTGCGGCCGTTAATAATAGCGCAGCAATCGACAGCATTGCCGTTATATTTCTGGCGGATTTTATCTGCCATTGCCAAAAGCAGCATTGTATCGTCATCACTTACATTTATTAAGCGTTCTGCCTCGGCTCTGGTTACTTCTCCGCCGTTTAAAACTTTATCAGCCATTTCAATAATAAAATTCATAATAATTTTGCCCTCCATTTGCGTAAACCTTATTGTTTATTTTGGTTAACAATCACATTATACAACGTTAACTTTTCTTTGTAAACAGGTTTACCATAAATTTAAAAGGGTTTACCGAAGTTTGCGTAAAAAATAAACGGCTCTGCTTTTAAACAGAACCGTTTGCATTGAATTATTATTTTTAACCTATATATTCGCTTGCTGCAAGTGCGGCAACTGTACCGTCTGCCGCAGCCGTTGTAAGCTGGCGCACTTTTTTGGTGCGTCCGTCACCGGCGGCAAAAATGCCCGGGCAGCTTGTTTTGCAGTCCTCACCGGCAATAATATAGCCGCCTGCGTCAACCTCAACAACATTTTTAAACATACCGTTTTCCGGCATCTGGCCGATAGCTACAAAAACTCCGTCCACGGCAAGTTCCGATTTTTCGCCGGTAACTTTGTTTTCCAGTTCCATCCCTTCAAGGCGCTTATCGCCTTTCAGCCCCGTTACAACGGTATCGAGAATAAACTCAATATTTTCGGGTTTATGAACCTTTTCTACCAGCTGTTTTTCGGCACGGAATTCCTGCCTGCGGTGAATAAGGTAAACTTTTTCAGCAAGCTGCGAAAGCACAACCGCATCATCCAGCGCAGTGTTGCCGCCTCCGATAACGGCAACTGTTTTGCCTTTGTAAAAAGCGCCGTCGCATGTTGCGCAGAAAGAAATGCCGCGTCCTACAAATTTTTCCTCACCGGCAACGCCAATCGGCCTCGGGCGCGCACCGGTTGCGATAATAACGGCTTTGGCATCATAATGCCCGTTTGCCGTAAGCACGCGTTTAAAGCCGTCTGCATTTTCAATGCCGGTAACTTTTTCGTACACAAACTCAGCACCAAATTTTACAGCCTGGTCATACAGCGCCGTTGCAAATTCAAAACCGGCAATATTATCAAAGCCCGGAAAATTCTCCACATGGCTGGTATTAATAATCTGCCCGCCGTGAATGCTCTGTTCCAGCACCTTAACACTGCGCCCGGCACGCCCGGCATAAACGGCAGCCGTCATTCCGGCTGTGCCGCCGCCGATAATAATAATATCCGTCATTTTATCAGCCATAAAAACACCTTATTTCAGCATATCCAAAATTACCGGTTTCGGCATAACGCCGCTTACGCTTTTAACTGCTTCTCCGTTTTCAAAAACAATAAAAGTAGGCACAACTTCCACGCCGTATTCGGTTGCCAGTGCCTCAGCCTAGTCAATATCAACCTTGCACACCTTAACATCTGCCAGTTCATCGGCCAGCTGGTCAACAATCGGGCTCATCATACGGCAGGGACCGCACCAGGTTGCAAAAAAATCTACCAAAACCTCGCCTTTTGCTTCCAATACTTCCTGTTTAAAATTTTCTGCGCTTAAATGTAATGCTGCCATTTATATCACTCCTTAAAAAATTATCTTATCTCATGGTTTAATCATAGCATTTTTTGACCTTTTGTTCAAGGAGAAAAGCTGTAAATTAAAGCAAAATTACAAATAATTCACATTTGCAGTAAATAATTTTTATTATAATCGGGCAAAAATAAAACCCCAAAGCCAAAAACTTTGGGGTAGTAAGCAAATTACATAGCTTCTTCAACCGGATATACGCTGATTTGGCGTTTATCGCGGCCTTTGCGTTCAAATTTAACGCGGCCTTCAACCATTGCATAAATGGTGTAATCTTTGCCCATGCCTACATTGTTGCCGGGATAGAAGCGGGTACCACGCTGACGAACGATGATGCTGCCTGCGGTAACGAGCTGGCTTTCATGTGCTTTGGTGCCGAGACGCTGAGAGTTGGAGTCACGTCCGTTGTGGGAGCTGCCGGTACCTTTTTTATGAGCATGTAATTGAAGAATCAGTTCAAACATCGGTATTCACCTCCTAGTGTCTTTCACTTTGACATACTGCGGAAACTGCCGTTCTACACTCTGCAATGCCAGAACCATTGTTTCAAGTATTGCCTGTGTATTGCTGTCCGCCCGGTCAAGTTTTAATGTAAAGATGCCGCTTTCTTCATCAACTGTGTACTGCGGCTTAAGTTTTAAATAACGCTCCAAACCGATAAGCGGAGCCTGAGTCAGTACGGAAACCGAATTGCAGACAAGGTCGTAACCGTCCTCCTCTGCCGCTCCGGCATGCCCTGCTACCTCATAAGAGGTAATATTTCCGTTTTTATCACGGTAAATACTGACTTTAACCATTATGCTTCAATTTTGGAGATTTCTACTTTAGTAAACGGCTGACGGTGGCCCTGGCGTTTACGGTAGTTGGATTTAGCTTTGTATTTGAAAACGAGGATTTTTTCGCCTTTGCCCTGCTCTACAACTTTAGCAGTAACTTTTGCGCCTTCAACTACAGGCTGGCCGATTTTAACATCAGCATCGTTAACTACGGTAAGAACTTCGTCAAATACTACTTCGCTGCCAGCTTCTGCATTCAGTTTTTCAACGTTCAATACATCGCCTTCAGCAACACGGTACTGTTTACCGCCGGTTTTAATAACTGCGTACATTTATTTGCACCTCCCTTGTTATATACTCGCCAAATACGGTACTCCATCCGGAGTTTACGGAACCTCTCTGCGCGGTTGGGGACAGACTCAATCAGTCTATACTGGAATAATTTACCACACCGGGCGTTATTTGTCAACACCGGTGTTGTCTAAAAGTGAAAAAGTTTCAAGCTGCAAACGCGCCTCTGCCGTTACGGCAAGCGTGCAGTTCAGTTCTTTTTCCCACTGGCGTATAACTTTATGGTTCAGCCATTCGGCAAGCCACGGGCTGACCATAATTAAAATGCTGCGCGGCGCACATGGCTTGGCCAGAAGCGTACGCAGGCGGCGTTTTATTTCAAACCCTACCGTTTCCTGCGACTGCACCCTGCCGCTGCCCTGGCAGACCGGACACGGCGCATAAAGCACTGCCGACAAGTTCTGACGGGCTTTTTTGCGGGTTATTTCCACAAGGTTAAGTACCGTCATATCCTGCACGCAGGGTTTCATTTTATCGGCGCGCAGCGCCTGCTGCAAACGTTCCATTATTTCTTCGCGGTATTCTTTTTTATCCATGTCAATAAAATCTACCACAATAATGCCGCCAATATCGCGCAGGCGCAGCTGGCGTGCTATCTCGTCCGCCGCCTCGCGGTTAATCTGCATTACGGTTTCCGCCAGGTTTTCGCGCCCGCTGAAATGCCCGCTGTTAACATCTATAACGGTCATAGCTTCCGTATAATCTATAACAAGGTAGCCGCCGCTGGGCAAATCAATGCGCCTGTCGCTGATGGAAGCAATATCGTCACTTAAACGGTAGTATGAAAAAATATCTGTCTGCTTGTCATGCAGCAGCAGTTTGCAGCTTCTGCTTTCGGCAATATTCTGCAAAAGTTCCTGCAAACGCCCGTAAACAGCCGGGCTGTCCACAACAACTTCATCAATACAGGCATTAAGATAATCGCGCACAATGCGTACGGAAATATCAAGTTCGCGGTGCAGCACCTGCGGTGAACGTGCGAGTTTGGCACGCGCCTGTATAATCTGCCAGTCTGCCATAAGCTGCTGCAAATCAGCACGCAAAACTTCTTCCGGCATACCGGCAGCATTAGTGCGCATAACCGCGCCTGCCGCCCCGTTTGTAACTTCGTCGGCAATTTTCTTCAGGCGGCTGCGTTCGGCACTGTCGGTAATTTTACGCGAAATGCCGGTATAATTTGCTTCCGGCAGCAGTGCCGCATACCTGCCGGCAAGTGATATATCAAGCGTTGCCGTGGGGCCTTTGCTGCCGCGGGCGTCTTTTGTTATTTCAACCAGCACGCGCTGCCCTTCGGTAATGCCTGTTTTATCGCCCAAATACAAAAAAGCGTTCTTATCAAGGCCAATATCTATAAAAGCCGCCTGTATGCCGCGCACCACATTACACACGCGCCCCAGAAAGATGCTGCCGACAAGCTGCGCACTGTTATTTCGCTCAACAACATATTCCATTAAACGGCCGTTTTCCACAATGCCCATGCGGGTTTCTTCCGGGTTAACAGCCGAAATAATTATTTTAGCCGTCATCAGCACCCTCTTTCTTTAATCTTTGCGCCGTTAATGCGTTCCGCGCACCACGTCAATACCGGCAGCAGTAAATTTATCTTCCAGTTCTTTAATTACCGGGCAGATTACACGGTTGCCGTTTTCATCTTTCGGCATGGTGCAGTTGCTTAAATGCAATGCATCCGGCTGCATTTTTATAATGCGTTCAACTTTTTTGTTAATGCCTTCCTGGTTAGGCAGTTTATTTTCGCCGCAGCCGTTGCAGGTAAAAACGGCTGCAGCCTGCAAAGTTTCATCGCCATAACGTTCAAACGCGCCTGTTTTTTCGTTTAACGCACGCAAGCAGCCGCTGCCCGTGCAGGATGCGCTTACACGCAGGCAGCGCAGTACAGCAATTTTCTTCATTAAGTATTCCTCCATAAAGTTCAAATATCATTCATTTTTTTAGTTTGCAGCCGCCGTTTGATATAATCGCTGAAAAGCGCATAAAAAACGGAACACAAGGGCACGCTTATAATCATACCCATAATGCCGCCAAGTCCAGCGCCTATCATTGCCGCAACAAGCAGCCACAACTCCGGCAGGCCGACGGATTTGCCGACAATTCTCGGATAGAGAATATCGCCTTCAATACGCTGCAGTACAAGGAAAAAGATAATAAAAACAATAACTTTTTCCGGCTGCGATATTACTATAAATATGCAGCCTATAACTGCACTGGTTATGGAGCCGATATACGGCACAACCGCAAGGCACGCAACCAGTGCGGAAATAACAAAAGCATAAGGTATGCCTAAAATTATCATACCGACAAAACACATCAGCCCCAATAAGAAAGCCTCCAGAAGCTGCCCGCCGATAAACCCGGAACAAATCCTTTTGGCAAGCGATGCCGCCGCAATAATGTATCTTGCGCGTTCAGCACTGCAAAAAGCATAAAGTGCGCGGCGTGATGATACTGCAAGCTGTTTCTTTTCCAGCAGGATATATACCGCAAACACAAAGCCCATTACAAGGTTTGCCACCACACCGGCAACCGAAGCCGTAATGCTTAAAGTCTGCGAAAGCAGAGCCGCTTTATTGGCCTGCCAGTAAGCTTCCACGGCAGCCTGCCATTCATAAATTTTGTCCTGCACGTATGCCACGTCTTCGGGCGAAAAATTCCATGACAAAAGCTGTTCCTGCAAAAAGGCATTAAAATATACAATATCCTGCGGCAGCTTGTGGCTTAAAATAACAATGCTTGCATGCAGTTCCGGCAAAACGGCAAAAAGCAGTGCCGTTATTACGCCAAAAATAAGCATAAAGCCTGCAATAAGGCAAACCGGTCCTCTAAACCTGGCAGCACGGTCTTTTAACACACGCATCCATATCTGCTTAAATTTTTCTATAAACACATTTACGGTAAAAGCAATAACGCAGCCCGTAATAAGCGGCATTAAAATACCCAGCGCACTGCCCACCAGAGATAAGGTTATTTCATAATTCCACAAGGCCCATATAAAAATTATAACGGCAACAAGCTGCTGCCAGATGTTTTTTTGCATAATTTACTCCGTTTCATTTAATAAGCTAATTGTAACATAAAAAACTGCTTCTGCAAAATAAAAGCTAAAGCATGCGCACCAAGATTGTACAAAACGCTTAATTGTGGTATAATGCAAATGTTATAGTGCGCCTGTAGCTCAGTGGATAGAGCAGCGGCCTCCGGAAACTGTGTCCGCACTAAAACTCGAATCATGTTAAGCCAGTATTCATGCGGTTCAATGAATTTTTAAAATCTGTTCAATACATCAAATCGTGCAGATTTCGTGCAGATTTTTGAAATAACATCAACAACTTTCCTACATTACTAATACATAAGCACCTGTAGCTCAGTGGATAGAGCACTTGCCTCCGGAGCAAGGTTGTCGGAGGTTCGACTCCTCTCAGGTGCACCAAAAAAATTTAGCCAATCTCTGCTTTTGCAAAGATTGGCTTTTTTTATTTATTTTCCCCTAAGTTTTTAAAAACTCCAGACATAGTTTCCGCACCTCTGCGCCTACTTTCTTCAAGGCTGTGTAAATATATACTGGTAGTAGCAATATCGGTATGCCCCATCATTGCCTGTACTGTAGTTAAGGGTACATTATTTGCTAAAGCATATGAAGCAGCCATATGCCTGAACGAATGGACGCAAACTTTCGATATATCGTTATGCTCTAAAAACGCTACAAGCCAATGATAAAATCCGCTTGGATGAGCTATACCGGCTTCTTTTGAACGAATATCACGTTTTAAGAATACATAATTACCAGGATTAGTTATACCATATTTATGCAGCCACTTCTCCTGATATTCTTTATGCTTTTTAAATAACTCTACCAAGCGATCATCAATGTAAACCGCTCTTTTTGATTCATCTGTCTTGGTATCTTTCAGTTTCACTGTCCCGCCCTTTTCAACATAACTTGATTTCTTTACATCAATCGTTCGATTCTCAAAATCAATTTTGTGCCACCTCAAAGCAAATATCTCGCCGCGTCTAATACCTGTAAATAAATCAAGATAACTTAGTAATTTATATTTAACGTTCGTTGCATTATCCGGTAAAGCAAATAAAACACGTAAAAAATTTCCCAATTCATTCTCCTGAAGTATTGGTCTTTTTGCATGTATAGCTTTTGGTTTATCCTCTTTAGGTATTAAGTTACACGGGTTTACAGCAAGGTATTTCCATTCTACAGCTTTATTAAGCATAGCCCGTAATACTCTGTAAGTTAGATGAATAGTACCCTTGCTGAGTTTTCCACTTTTACCGTCACGGCGTTGCCCATCTTTTCCCAAATCTTCAAAAAAGGCAATGATATGCTCTGCCTTGATTTTCGCTAAATACATACTTCCAAAATAAGGCAGCAACCTGCCATCAATGGCTACCCTATCACCATTAGCAGTAGTTGGGCTCAGAGTATTGCCATACCTATCCCACCAAACCTTCACGAACTCCTCAAAACGGATTTTCATTTTAGCAGGTACAGGCTGCTTTTTAGCTTCAAAATAAAATAGCTGCAACTGCCTGTCGGCATCTCTTTCCGATGTTGCAGTAACAGTTTTGCTCAAACGGACAGCTTTACCCTTAGCATCGTAACCATTGCTAACAAAAAGCCGCCATTTGCCATTGCCTAAGTTAACTTTGCTGCCAGGCATAAATTTCACCTCCTAAAAATTAGAAGGCGGGCTGCTTTGTAACAGCCTGCCTTCATACCTTTACAGTCCCAGCTGCTTGTTTTTCCAACGCTCTACAACTTGACGAGAAAAAATATACCTTTTTCCGGCCTTCATAGCAGGTATTTTTTTCTCCCTAATCATGTTGAGGAGCACACGATACGTGAGTTTGCCGTCAAACATGTCAAGAACTTCTTCGGCATAAATTACATCGTTAGTCATTATAATAGCCCCCTTCAAATATATAATATATATTTACAACCATAAAATTTTGCGTTAAGGGGAGACAATATGTCCCCCTAACGCATTAAGGGTTAGTCAACAAAGCGCCATCCGTGACGAACGTATGAGCCATCAGGGAGTCGCTCTTTAGCTCCGTAAAATAATTTAGATACAAGCGAACCAAAGGTTCTGGGGTCAATTTGAGAACTTTCTTCGCAACTTTCCGCAAAGCGCTGATATGCTTCCGAAACATTTAAAAATTCTGCGTCATCAGGAACTACATGTTTGCGGAGCCAATCTTCAGCTAGCTGATTAGCCATAGCTCGCGGACTGCCAATAACAGTTGGCAAATCGTCTGAAAGCAACTTTTCGCCATTATAAACAGCAGAAGCAGCACGCGCAAATGCCGTAGCAATGAAGTTTTTGTAAACGATAAGTTCTTTCAAAAGATTTGGGTTCCTGTTTTGAATCGTTGGACCTGTTTTTATCAACATGATTCTCCGCTGCATTGCTCCGCTTGCATCCATAATTCCTTGGGGAAAAGCATTCCCACAACAGATAATTGTAGCTTTAGGACAGACTTCCTCAGGCTCTTTATATTTTCGTTCTACAACGACTTTATCCCCAGAAATGATAGACTTTAAGACACGAACATCGGCTGTTTGTGGTCGACCAACATTTAATTCCGGGCAAATGGCAAGTTGCGCGGTCGCCAACCCTTTTAGTGCAAAGCGCTGAGAAATACCTTCAATAGCGAATGTCAGAACATTTTCATCTGGCAACAAAGAGCGGAGAATTTCTATAAAAACTCCTTTTCCGCTACCGCCTTCACCAATCAGGAAGCCACCAACCTGCAAGTTGCGAGTAGGAGCAATGGCGATGCCCCCAAGTTGGATAAGTGCTTTCGCCCCTATTTCGCCATTGCCAAGGTGTTCAAAGAACTTTTGTACCATTTCAGGCATTTGCCACTCACCTTTTATAAAATCAGCGTCAACTACACTTAGCGCCTGATATTTCGGCGAATGCTCATGAAGTTTGCCGGTTCGTAAGTTAAAGATACCATTGCGAAAGTTTATGTATTGAGCTGAGTCGATGGATGCGTGCTTCAGCTTAGGCGTATACCCAAAAATTTCTAAATTATCCTTCACATACGCAGCTATCTGCTCCGATAACTTAGATTGGTACAGCCGTTTCCAATAAATTGGCGCAACATTCTCCAAAAACTTTCGGAATGACCCTGAACCAGTACTAGTAAATGCACGGAAATAGCCTAGATGCCTGTCATAAACTCGCAGTTCATCATTCATCAAAAGGAATTTGCAATTAAAATGCCGTAACATTGCCAGTATTACCTCAAATGCACCTTTGTCGTGCGGATTTTTGAAGCTATCGAGGCGTTCGGCAAGGTTGTGAAGTTTGCGCTCACGCTGTGCCGCAAACTCGTTAACCGCATCTCGCATAATTGTGTTTTCATCGTTTGATGAATCGTCACAATAATCGTACGCGTCATTGATGTCTGTTTCAGCATCTTCCAGGCATTCATCCCAAGCGTCTAGGTCGCTCTCGTAATCCAGGAAACCTTTTTTATACTCTTCAACTATTTGTCCCATAATTTTTTACCTCCTCACCGCCACAACAGGCGGCTAATTTTTTTGCGGCGTTATCACCGATTTTAATTGAGGCGACAACGCCGCAATTCTTTGTTCGCGAACGCCTTTATTATAAGCAAATGTGTAATTTTTTGACATGTATATATTTGCATTTTTCGCATAAATATTTTAAAATATTTATGCGATTATTTACACTTTTTAATTCATGTAATAATAAAATGAATATTATTTCGCATAATAATATTATTTCAGGAGGAATATTATATATGAATAATGCGAATTTAAGCAAAAAATGCAAAAAAACTCTATCTGAAGAATTACAAAAAATTTTTTTTGATTTTTTTTGTGACTTTACTAAATTATTAACAACACCTTTAGATTTAGAATCTAGTTGTATACCTAATCAACATATACAAGCTGCAATAATAGAAATTATCGCCAAAAAATTACTACCAAACTACTCCATACGACTAAAAGAAAATGGTGTCCATATAAAAGAAAAAAACCATTCTGTATTGTTCAATAGTTTACTTAGCCTCGAACCTGAAATTAATAGCATACTACGCCAAAAAAATTTTTACAAAATGCTCTCAAATATTAATTGGTCTACAGAAATAAAAGAAATATATTTAAGCAAGTTACTGTCAGGTCGCTCTATCAAAAGCATCTTAACAGCTGATTTTTATATTTGCTTATTACCTATTATTGAAAAAAAAATTAATAATATCGTCTGCGATATGAATATTGATTCAAGAAACAGGAAAAAGTATCTTTATAAAAAGGACTTTTATGGAATGAGTCTGAAACTTTTACAAAATCACATGGATAACTCAAAAGCTTGGTATAACAGTAAAAATTCCTTGCTCACGCAGCTTTCAAATTTACGCATTACTAGAAAACAAGGTGTCTCCGAACAATATAAGTGTAAATTTACTATTTTAAATAAATCTATATTAGATAAAGCTTTTGTGAATCTCATGCATTATAAGTACATTAATCATCAAGTCAAAGCTCCTAAATTTGAATCTGCTCCAGAACTCTTTCCGGTTTCCAACACACAAGTACTAACATCAACGCCAAGATTTTTACTTAAATTATTGAACACAAAACTATCGAAAGAAAAGATCGAAGCTGTTACAAATATTATTATGAGCGAAATTCAATATTATAATATCTTAATATCCAAAGAACTATTGCCTTCAAAAAATGAAGCAGAAAATATTTTAGAAGAAAATATAGATAAAATATCTTCTTTTTATAAAACAATACCAGATATTTATTTATCAAATTTTTATGCTTTGGGATGTGCCTTAAAAAATAACGTTATTTTTAGCTCTTTATTTTGGTATAAATGTTTCAGTACACTTTCGTGTTTTAAAAAAGAATTTTCATATTCACGAACATACGAGTATAAAATTAATCCTAATTTATTATTTTTCTATTATTTAATGAACTTACCTAAAAATTTAGACTATCAAGACATTGAAAAACTTACCGTATTTATGGAAAAATATAATACCTTACTTTTCAATTATGCAACCAAAATCGAAGAATATTATTCAGCCACAGATTTAAAAACTTTATCTAAAGATCTTTATTATGTACAACAAGAAATAAACCAAAATAAACTTATTGAACTATTCAATATCTGTGTCAGAACAAATACGTTATCAGAACAAATAGACTTCACTATTAAATTTTTGCCCGTTTTAGAAAAGATAAAAAACAATGGATTTAACGATGTATCTTCATCCGAAATAATGCAACTTATATCATATTTTCCGTCTGATCCTATTGACGATTTATTATAAAATAAAAAATATCTGACAAAATTTTAACCAAGGAACCCAATCACCAAGAAAATAAAAAATTTTTATTATATCATACAGTTCCTACTTTTTGTTTTGCTTGGTGTCTGAGCTACTTGGTTAATATTATAGATAGATATATGTTCTACCCCATGTTAATTATTTATATTCTGATTAAATTAGTATCTTTTACTTTATAAAATTATAAGTCACTTATTATTTTTTATAATTTTAAATATATGTTAACACAAAATAAGAAATAATAAACTATTTTAAAAAAACATAAAGTTAAAAAATATTTTAAGGAGCGACTTAAATGGTTGATACTTTATGTTTAGATTACGTATTTACCATTAACAACTTTGAAACGTTAATTAACGCAATTAATGGATTAGCGTCATCTATGAATCAAAAAAAATTAAGTCAATTATCTATAGGAGAAACATCCAAAAAAAAGAAGCAGAAAATATATTCGACATCAACTTTTACCAAATACGGATTTACCAAAGTACAAATTATAAAAAATTACAACAATTTTGAATATGGACTTTATCATTTACACCTCGTTTACAAACCCGCACAAATAAATTACGATGATTTATACGCATTATCGTCATTAAAAGATTTAACTAATGCTTGCAATAAATTCAATGCTTTTATCGATTTACTTAATTCATCAATGAATAATTCTTTCAACCTTCCATATATAAACAAGTGGAAGGTTATAAGAATAGATTACGCATTTCAATTCATTACACCATATGCCGAACTTTACACATGGATTTTTCATAAATCTAACTTGCCTGCCAAAAATGATAAATACAAAACTTCATTATATTATAGTAATACATCAACTACGGTAAACTTTTACGATAAAACAAATCAACTTATCGAAAAAAATCTTCTACCGGCAAACATATTGAAAAATCCACATATAATAAGATTAGAGGTCCAGTGTAAGAAAAAATATCTATCACGCATTAAATCACTATTAGCTCCTGACGAGGATTTTCTATCTATTTACGATGTTTGGAACGCCAAGATTGCTTACACAATACTATCGCAAAAATTAATTCAACTTTTTGGAATAGGCAATTTTTATAGCTATGATTCGGCAGAAGAAATAATTAAAAATCTTTACAAAGGAAAAACTGAAAATATACTCAATCTATTACTATTGTCAGGAACTCATACTTTAGAAGATGTTTTTGATTTTTACGACAAAAAATATCATAAAAAACCAGGTTATGCTAAAAACCAATTGCGCAGAATACTTTCAGCAAATAATATTAACACAATATTGCTTCCTGATAATAGCCCCATTACTTGTCTTACTCATCCTATAAAGCTTTTAAACGATGAATATAAAAATGTATTACCCTTAAAATAAACCAGCCTGCCCTTACGTTAATCTGTAAAAGCAGGCTTAATTTATTTTAAATTTATACTTTCAATTACTAATAGGCTTGTTTAACTTTAGCTATAAATTCATCGCGGCTCATATTTTTATACAGCCTGTTTTCTAAGCTACCAGCCTGCTGCTGATATTTTTTGTAAAAGTCCTGCAAATCGTCTTGTCCGACATTGGGTTCGGCTGCAATATTCCTAAGCACTCCGCTGCTATCAAACATAAAATGCCAGCCGCTGCCATCTGTAGATATAACATCCAACGCATAATTCCTGTCGGTATAATAATACTTTGCTGCATTAAGCTTCTGTATTACTTCTTCTTTGGTCGATTCCCCCGCAGTTACTCCTAAACTATTCGGTATTCCTTTGCCTATTGTCAAATGTGTTGTTATATTTTTGACCACAGGATTAAAATAAACTCCTATCCCTTTCATTGCATATGCAGGGTCATGGTCAGGGCCGGCTATTTCATATTCGCCGTATTTTGCCAATACTTCTGAAGTATCAGTATATGGCGTAAAGCCGTCACCATAAGTTATGCGTTCCGGTTTATCACCACCGTAAATCATAGCAACCGCTATATTATGCCTGTTTATCCTGTCGAGTTCATCAAAATAATTGCGTCCAATTTCATACCAAAGCATATCCTTCAACATATTGCAGTTACGGATGCGTTCTCTTTCGTCTGCGGTAATTACTTTATATTCCGGCACATCATATTCAAAACCGTTAATTTCGGTTATATGGCTTTGCCCTGCCTCAACAACATCAAAATTATACACCCCTGGCTGGTCAATATTTACGCTGTTTGCGTTTATGGTATACATTACCCTGCTTACATCAGGCACTGCGTCCCTGCGCCAAAATCCAAATCCAAAATAATCGTAAACAAGGTATGAATCATTAGATTTTTTTAATACATACCCTTCTACATTTTTTACTGCACTTTGCGGATCATTAATAAATTCATAAATCTTTGGTTCTTTTGCATTCCCTAAAAGCGCTTTGCCTGCATCATATAGATAATTAAAGTAAGCTCCTCTTTCATTATAATAATACTTTGCGCTTTCAAGCCCAATCATATCTGGTCTTTCCGTTGTATCTAATCCGGCAAGAATTTTATTTATTTTTTGATAATAATACGGGGTTTCTGTAAGCCCCCTGCTGACGTCTATAAAAGCATTAGCTACAAGATACATCTCCTGATAACGATCTTTCTCATCAAGGTCATCATAATATGCTTCAACTGGTTCAAGGCTTTCATCGTTAAAGGCCTCAATAACTGCTTCAGCCGCAGAATCAGGTGTAAGATAATTATGTATTCCCTGATAACCTACAAAAAGAATTGCACCTGCGACTAAAATTTTTGCCCAGGTAACCATTTTGCTGCCGCTTTTTTTACTTTCAGTACTTTCTTCCAGTACACTGGTTACAGTTTCAGTTTTGGCAGCACCGTCATCATTACTTATAGTTTCCTGCGTTCCCCATTCGCCAAACTCATAACGGCAATGAGGGCAGAATTTACTGCCATAATTAACAAGCCCATTGCAGTTAGGGCATAAATATTTTTGCTCATTCATAATTCTGTCCTCCTTAGTCCATCAAAACGTGTACACTATCGGGATTGTATTGTTTGATATAATCAAGTACCAGCTGCGGGTCATCATGCTTTTCGGTATTAAACGGGTCTTTATCATTAAATAATTTCAAATAACCGCCTTTGTACTTAATTATCAGCGCCGTATCGCGCAGAGAAAAAGCCATTATTACCGTTAATACCAGTAAAATAAATTCTGCTGAAAGTAACAATACCAACAAACATAATGCAAATAAAACGCACATCATAGTATTATAAGATTTTTTTATATATGCCGATTCGATGTCCATAATATCAAACTGAGCAAACCCGGCATTGCTTTTTACAAAAGGCAGCCATTTATTAACCTGCTTAACTGTAATCTGCGTACCTTTAAAAGTAACTGTACTTAACAAACCGTGTGCCAGCCTTGTTTTAGCAAAATGGTATTCAGCTTCCGTCAACAAATTTTCTTTAGCGGTTGATATTACCGTTCCGGCAGAACGTTCACCCCAACTTCCAAAAGCATTGCCGCAATGAGGACAAAACCTGACACCATAATCCACTAAACCATTACATTTCGGACATACATACTTCTGATTACCATTCATAATAAACATTCCTCCCTTAATTTTTACCGCCAAAATAATAACGGTATAAGCACAAGGTTGATATTACTTAGCAGTGCATATAACAGCCACAACAATAAGCCAAATAACGCCGTTATCAATAAAGCTATAAACCAATGCGTTTGCAAAAAGCTGACGATCGCGGCGATAAACATTGCACCAATAAAAATTATTTCCAATTTACTCATCTACTCATCTCCTTTAAAGAGTTATCCCTTTTAAATACATCAGTTTGAACAACGCACAAAATATCAATTTTAAACAAATTACAACCACTACATCTTCTATGCCGAAATCCAATTTAAACACCTCTTATCCTAATAGCACTTTTGTCAACGAGGAATTATCTGGCAGATTGCGCATACCAAGTAACAAGACATAAACAATAATTAGCACCACAGTCAATGCCTGTAAACGATAATTCCAACAAAAGTACTTAATTAACAGATACGCTAAAGCAGTACAAAAAGAAGCAGCTAATGCGTACAGCATATTACAACTTCCTCCACTTTGGAGATTTTTCCATGCGTAGTACAAAAAGTATCATCATAACTTTTTGGTTTTTGCTTAACTCTTTAGATTTTAAAATAAATTTTATAAAACTCAGCTTACTGATATATTTAGGCCATGTGGGTTTGCAGAAGTTTAACATAACCATTCCCCCTTTTATTACATTATAAAAAACAGGATAGCCAATTTTAGGCTATCCCATTTTCTTTACCTTATTTTTGTAATAAAACTGCCTGTTCTATGCCTGTATCAGTGGTTATATAGCTGATATTATAATTATCAATAATTTTCAACGTTGTACCAGCTCCAATTTCAGCAGTATTTATGACATATTTTGCAGGCAATCCATCAATAGTATCGTTATGCTTTCTTTTGCCAAACTGTCCTGGTTCTACATTTTCATCAGCCATCACTACTGCAACTTTGCATATTATCCTTAATCTTTCAACTTCCGGCAATTTCTGCACTTCTTCCAATATCTTAATATTGTTAATAACCTCGCCCTCACAACAAAATTTAGGTAATTTCTCAACAACACAATTTTTCAGCCAACAAATATCCTTTGCTACAAACATATTCATCGTCAACACTCCTTTAAAAGTAGATTTATTCTCTACCTAAATTATAAATACCGTGATAGTCAAATTCTGACCATCACGGTATTTTATTTTTAATCTTGGTTCATAGTACGAAGTTTTTGCTGGGCAATCATAAAGTCCATATCAGCAGCCGCTTTTAAAAACTTGCGTGCCCAATCTTCATCCTCATTTTCTAAAATGCATCCAAAATCATACAAACCTTGAGCATCGCCAGCATCATTTAACTTTTTAAATAACGCCGTTAACATCTCGTCAGAATAACCTGCTTTTTCTTCGCAGTCATCATCGTGTTCTGCAATTACGTCATCATAAAACTCTTTTGCCAAAAGCCCACCGACAAAACTGCCTACAGCCCATGCAATCGGAAATGCCATAATAAACAACCTCTCTTTCGAATACTAAAATATGTAGATTAAAGAATCACCATCACTAAAGAAAGCTTTACCTCCTTCCTTATATATAGTATAAAAAACGAGATAGCCAAGTTATGACTACCTCATGCTAATAATATATATTTATTTTTTCGTTATTTGAAAATATCTAAAAATTCATCCAATAAACTTTTAGATTCATAAGGGTTAATGACAATTCTCTCTGCTTCTTTATTATTTTCTAAATTACTTTCTACTAATTTTCCCATCAAATCTACTGCTTTTTCTGAACCATTATCAATCGCTTTTTGATAATATTCTTTAGCTTTATTTACATTTCGCTTCACTCCATATCCATTTTGGTAACAATATCCCAAATTACATAACGCATCAGTGTTGTTTTTTTCTGCAGCTTGTTCGAACAACTCTACTGCTTTTGCATAACCTTGCTTTACACCATTCCCCCACAAGTAACATTCCCCTAATTCATTTTCTGCTTCAGCATGTCCCTGTTCAGCTGCTTTTTCATACCAATAAACTGCTTGCTGTAAATCTTTTTGTACTCCAATACCATTTCGATATAAATAGCCTAAAGCGTTTTGTGCATAACTTTCATTAGCCTCAGCCGCTTTGATATACAACTCTACTGCTCTATCAATATCTTTGTCTGTTCCAATTCCATAATAATAATATCTTGCCAAGAAATACGTTGCAGAAGAATCATTGTTATCAGATGCTATTTTATACCACTTAAATGCTTCTTTTTCATTTGCTTCTACACCATCACCATCTCCATAAACAATACCTAAAAAAACTTGTGCAGCGGTTATTCCTTCAATAGCAGCTTTTTTATACCAGCTTATAGCTTTTTCAATATTTTGCTCTACGCCTATTCCTTCATCGTAACAATGTCCCAAAAAACATTGGGCTAACCCATTGCCATTTTCAGCTGCTATTTCTATCCACTTAATTGCTTCGTCAAAACATCCATTTTCTAAATAATAGTTTCCTAATACACCACACGCAAAATAATCTTTTTCTTCAGCTAATGTCTTTACTTTATTTAACAGTTGTTCATCCTGGTGTTCTTTATATTTATCATCCATTTTAGCTAAAACTTCCCCATTTTCAGCAGCCTTATTTAGCCAATTTTCTGCTTCTTCGCCATGTTTATTATATAAACTATAATAAACATACAATAAATACATCGCCCTAGCATTGCCTTTATCAGCATATTCCTGTATTTTTTCAAGGTTATCCGACAGACTACCTTCAAACGAAAACCTATTATTAAATTTAATACCTATTTCATTTTCTGCATTCCCAGCAATATGAGTATTTTCATAATTTTGTAAATTATATAATAAATCCAATAATAAATCGAAACATTCTATATCTACATTGATATTTACCTGCGCCAAATTTGCTAAATATTTGCTTGCTACTATATCTTCTATGTTTTCCCTATCTATAGTTATATTATTATCATCTGCATATTCTACTACTGTATCAATAATATAACTGTCTTCATCATTTAATGCTACCAGTTTTTGCAGTCCACTAAAAGCAACTAAATATTCAGCATCTTCAACAGGATATAATTTTAAATCACCAAGCAATTTTTCTTTTAACGCTTCATCATCTGCAATCATTTTAATTGCTTCATAGTAATTAACTTCTGCCTTAGGGTCAATGTCTATTGTTGACATTGCTGTTTTAAGCAGCAATAAATCA
>ULTI01000099.1_pt1 | contig 20126 bp, 14 predicted proteins | sample 1957291 | NCBI WGS metagenome assembly ULTI01 (sample SAMEA4835725, study PRJEB28245) | human gut metagenome | biome: gut microbiome; material: fecal sample | place: Denmark | collected 2008 | reverse complement strand
AGTGGTGGGTCTCACGGTGATAACCAACCACTTTCTGTGCCTGTGTTCAAAATGAACACGACCACATTTTGTGGGTGGTTTCAAACCAATCCACAAAGACGGTGGGATTTACAGGAAAAATACCACTGTATGTGAAATTCGTCAAGAGGGTTTTGGAAAATCCCTATTCTCACACTCATCCACCCTATCATGTGGGGAACCACGGGCATGATCTTGTGATCATGCGTTCTCCCAAAATGCTGACCCCAAATGAATACGATGTGTTTTTCAGCTTTCTGGAAAACACGGTGATGAAAAACGCATACTGACAGTAAAACCGCTCCGAGCGTTCTGCCCGGAGCGGTTTTGCGTCAGCAGTATTTATGCAGAACGGTCATAGACGGAGGGAGAAGTCATGCGTCCTTGCACAGCTTGGTCAATTCTTCGATGGCGGCATCCTCGTCCGGGCCATCGGCGGCGATGGTCACGGTCTCGCCGCACTTCACGGCCAGACCCATTACGGCAAAGATCTTCTTCATGTCGGCGACTTTGCCGTTCTTAGTCATAGTGACTTTGCTCTCAAAGCCTTTGGCAGCTTTGCTCAGGATACCGGCGGGACGGGCGTGCAGACCTTCTTTGTCCTGAATGGTGATATCGATGCTCTTCATAAAAAATCTCTCCTTTTTGGAATCGTTATTGTAAGTGCTCCAGCACATAGTTCATATCGGAAGTGGTCTTGAGCTGTTCCAGCGCATCCTCGTCTTCCAAAATCTCGCAGACATTGCCCAGCAGGTCGAGATGGTCGTTGCCGACACCGGCAATGCCGAACACGAGGTAGGCTTTTTCATCGCCGAAGTCCACGCCCTGCGGATATTGCAGCAGGACAACGCCGGACTTTTTAACGGTGCCCTTCTTCTGGCTGGTGCCGTGGGGAATGGCTACGCCCATGCCCATGTAGGTGCTCACCAGCTTTTCGCGCTCCACCATGGCATCGGCGTAACTGTCATCCACATAGCCGCGCTTTGCCAGCAGCGCACCGGCGGCACGGATGGCCTCCTCCTTGGTGACGGAGGGCAGACCCAGCTGGATGTCCTCCGCCTGGATCTTCATCACGGAACCGTTGGCTTTGGAAGCCTCGGTCACGGCAGCCGCCAGAGGGGCTACGGCTGCATTGCGCAGGTCGGATACGATCTCCTCATTGGCGGCAGCTTCGGCCTTGGCATCCAGTGCCGGGGTAGTGGAGGTCAGTGCATTGTACAATGCGTCCAGATGCGGATCTGCAAGGAAGTTATCCAATGTAACAAGCTGTGCCTGCGGGGCGCACTTGGCGGCACGGTCAGCCAGAACGCGCTGGCAGACCACCACGTCCGCGTCGGCGGGGATGGTATCCACGCTGGAGTTGGTCACGGTCAAGTCGGGGCGCTCCGCCTTAATGCGGTTGTGGAACTTGGTAGCACCCATGGCGCTGGAACCCATACCGGCATCGCAGGCAAAGACGATCTTGCGGATCTGACCGACATTTACGGCAGTAGGCTCAGGAATCTCGCCCTTAGCCTGTGCCTTCATCTCCTTCATTTCATTCTGGGCATCGGTCAGGCTCTTGGTGTGACCGGAGGTCGCTTTCAGAATGACCGAGGACAGGATAAAGGAGACTGCACCGGCGATGACAACGCCCAGCAGAACGGTGAGAATGGAATCCCGGGGAGCCATTGCCATGTAGGCGATGATGGAACCGGGAGAAGCAGGACCGGACAGACCTGCACCGGTCATAGAGTAGAACAGGATGGCGCAGAAGTTGCCCACGATGGGGGCGATGATGATCACGGGGTTCATCAGGATGTAGGGGAAGTAGATCTCGTGGATGCCGCCCAGCAGGTGGATGATCACAGCACCGGGAGCGGACTGGCGGGTGGTGTCGTCCTTGCAGAAGAAGCAGTAGGCCAGCAGGACACCAAGACCGGGACCGGGGTTGGCTTCCAGCATATACATGATGGAGCGGCCGGTCTCAGCAGCCTGACTTGCACCGATGGGGCTGAAGATGCCGTGGTTGATAGCGTTGTTCAGGAACAATACCTTGGCAGGCTCAATAAAGATGGACACCAGCGGCAGCAGGCTGTGCGCCACAAGGAAGTCCACACCGGCGGTCAGCACGGTGAGGATGGCAGTCATGAACGGGCCGATGACGTAGTAGCCGAGGATGGCCAGCAACATACCCAGAATGCCGATGGAGAAGTTGTTGATCAGCATCTCGAAACCGGCGGGGATATGGCCTTCCACCTTCTTGTCGAACTGCTTGATGACCCAGCCGGCCAGAGGGCCCATGACCATGGCGCCCATCAGCATGGTGTAGTCCGAGCCGCAGATGCAGCCCACCACGGCGATGGCGGCGATGACACGGCCGCGGTCGCCTGCAATCATCTTGCCGCCCTGCCCTGCAATGAGGATGGGCAGCAGGTAGGTCAGCATCGGGGAGACCATGCTGGCCAGCTTTTCGTTGGGGAACCAGCCCGCTTCAATGAACAGAGCAGTGAGGAAGCCCCACGCGATGAATGCGCCGATATTCGGCATGACCATGCCGCTGAGGAACTTGCCAAAGCGGGAAACAGCGTTTTTCATTTGTAGCTCTCCTTTTTCACTTGAAAGGCAGGCGGTGCAGCTCCTGTGGCATGGGAGCTGCGGCCTGCGGACGGTTGTTCGGAGGAGCTTTCGTTTCGTTCTGGCACTATTCTAGCCGATACTGCGCCGGATTTCAATGGTGACAAGCGGTGGGGTTGTCACCGGAGGATGGTGACACCAGTGGGCTGATACGGCAACATTTCCAATGGATGCGCGGGTGATTTGTGCATATTTGCTGATGCGCCGGGATACAAGACGGGAACAAGGAAGCTTTTGTCACCGGGCAATGGTGACAAAAAACACACAACTTCTTTTCTGCGTTGGGGGCTGGCAGACGGGGTGGCACTATGTTACAATAGAAGCAATGGGTAACTTTTGGGAAAAGGAGAGAAGCAACATGGGTGCGGTGTATCGTAAGGAACTGTCGGCAAATGCACGGAAGCTGATCGAGCAGCTGCTCAGCCTTCCGCAGGGCTGGGTGACGGCGGCGGCGCTGGCTGAAAGCATCGGGGTCAGCCGCCGCACCGTGCTGCGGGAGCTGCCCGCTGTGGAGCAGTGGATGCAGGCTGCCGGGGCGCATTTTGTGCGGAATCCCGGCAAGGGTCTGCTGCTGGATGAAGCGCCGGAGCGGCGAGACGCACTGCGCACCCAGCTGAACAGCGGCGACAGGAAAGAACTTTCCCGCGCAGAGCGGCGGCAGCAGCTTTTGACAAGGCTGCTCAGCGAGCAGGAGCCCTGCAAAACAGCGGTACTGGCACGGGCGCTTGGCGTTTCGGAAAGCACGCTGTCTGCGGACTTGGATGAACTTGAGACCAAGCTACACCCCTACCGGGTGGAGATGTTCCGCCGCCCCGGCGTGGGGGTCTGGCTGCAGGGGGATGCTTCTTCCTACCGGAGGGTGGTGTCTGCCCTGCTGCGCAGCAGTATGCCGGAAAAGGAACTGGCAGAGGTGCTCTGCGGACGGATGCCGGAAAACGAGATCTTCTCGACCCTGCTGGATACAAAAACGGCCGAAAAGGTCTGGGCGGTTTTGCAGCAGTTTGAACAGGAAGAGCAGCTCCATCTGCCGGATGCAGGTTTTCTGGCGCTGGCGATCCATTGCACCCTGACCATTCAGCAGCTGCGGCAGGGCGGCGACAAGGGCAGCGCCCCCAGAGGGCTGCGCCCGGCGGGCAATCATGCTGCCCGGCTGGTGGCGGCGCTGAACCGCGCCTTCGGGCTGACCCTGCCGCCTGAGGAAGCGCAGTATCTGGAACTGTATCTCGCTGCTTATCTGGGTGCGGAGGATCCTTGGGGTAGCGCACAGGAGATGGAGTTGCGGAATCTGGAAGCCGCCCTTATCCGGGAAATGGAAAAGGCGCTGCACACAGACCTTTCCGGTTACACCTCTCTGCGGGATGACCTGTACTGCCACCTGCGCCCCATGCTGCTGCGGGTGGAGCAGAACATTCGTACCGAAAACCCCCAGCTGGACACCATCCGCACCGCCTACCCCGGCCTGTGGAAAGCCACCCGCGCCGCCTGTGATGCGGTGCAGCAGCAATTCGTCCTGCCCGCCATTTCAGACGATGAAGCGGCCTACCTTGCTATGCACTTTGGCGCAGTGCTGGAACAGAATGCCATGTTCCGGCTGCGGCTGCGGGTGGTAGTGGCCTGTCCGCTGGGCATGGGCTCCAGCCGCTTTCTGGCTTCCCGGCTGGGAAACGAGTTTCCCTCTTTGCAGGTGGAGGGGTGCTGCTCGGTGCGGGAGCTGAACGCCGCCGACCTGCGTCGGAGAAAAATCGACTTCATTATCTCCACCGTGCCGCTGGAACTGGATTACCCGGCGGTGTGCATCAGCCCTTCCCTGCTGGAACCGGATCGTGCCGTGCTGAAGGACGCTATCACGCGGTACAGCCAGAACCGCGCAGAACCGGAACCGGCGGTGCAGCCTGTGCAGGATGCACAGCACGCAGGCTCTAAGTTGCAGTATTATGCGCGCCTGACCCGGTCCATGACCGGGCTGCTGGAACATCTGACCATCCAGCCCGTCAAGGTTCCCGGCAGCCGCGCTGCCCTCATCCATGCAGCGGCGCAGCTGTTCTGCCCGCAGGAAGCGGACGCCCGGCTGGTGGAGCAGCAGCTTCGCCGCCGTGAAACGTTGGGCGATACCTACATCAAATCCCTGTATGCCCTGCTGCTCCATTGCAGGACAAGTGCGGTAAAGGACTGCTGCTTGGGCTATCTGCAGGCACAGCCGCCGGTCTATGAGCCGGGGCGCATCGTGCTGGGGGCACTGGTGCTGCTGGCTCCGGACGACGGGAACGGCGTCCCGGTGGAGGTCATGCAGAATGTCAGCGGGCAGCTGATCGAAACGCCCCGGCTGATGGAGGCACTGCGCACAAGCGTGTGCATCCGGATGTAGCCGAGCACCCCGCCATCATGGGTCACGAGTTCGCCGGTGATATCGTCAAGGTGGGCAAGGCGCATCAGGACAAGTTCAAGCCCGGCATGAAGTTCACCCTGCAGCCCGCCCTGAACTACAAGGGCACCATGTGGAGCCCCGGCTACTCCTACGAGTTCTTCGGCGGCGACGCCACCTACTGCATCATCCCTGCCGAGGTCATGGAACTGGGCTGCCTGCTGGAGTACAAGGGCCGTGCTTACTACGAGGCTTCTCTGGCCGAGCCTATGAGCTGCTCCATCGGTGCTTTCAACGCCGCCTACCACACCAAGATGGGTGTGTACCATCACGATATGGGCATCAAGAAGGGTGGCAAGCTGGCGATTCTGGCCGGTGCAGGCCCCATGGGTCTGGGTGCTCTGACCTACGCACTGCACCGTGATGTGCGCCCCGGCATGGTGGTGGTCACCGATATCAACGAGGATCGTCTGGCCCGTGCGGAGTCCCTCTTCCCCCCGAAGGAGGTCAAGGAGAAGGACGGCATCGACCTGTACTTCGTCAACACCGCCAACATGGCAGACCCCGTTGCCGAGCTGCGGGAACTGACCGGCGGTACCGGCTTTGATGATGTGTTCTGCTACGCCCCCATCGCGCCGGTGGTGGAACTGTCCAGTGCTGTGCTGGGTCGTGACGGCTGCCTGAACTTCTTTGCAGGCCCCACCGACAAGCAGTTCAGCGCCAAGATGAACTTCTACGATGTGCACTACAATTCTACCCATGTCATGGGCACCACCGGCGGTAATACCGCCGACATGATCGAGTCGCTGGAACTGACCGCCGCTAAGCGCATCGATCCGGCTGTGATGGTCACCCACATCGGCGGTCTGAACGCCGCTGCCGAGACCACCCTCAACCTGCCCAAGATCCCCGGCGGCAAAAAGCTGATCTACACCCACCTGACCATGCCCCTCATCGCCCTGACCGATCTGCGTGCCAAGGGCGAACAGGACAACGACCCCCGCTATACCGCACTGGCTGACATCGTGGATGCCCACAACGGCCTGTGGTGCCCGGAAGCAGAGGAATATCTGCTGGCAAACTTCAACCCGGAGGACTAAGCGGAACGTGCCATGGGACAGGACAAACGCAGACAGGAGGAATCCCCCATGGAACAACGCCGCAATCAAATCGTGGAGCTGGTGAACCGCAAAGGCAGCATTAGCTTTGCCCAGCTCAAGGAAGCTTTCCCTTCCGTTTCGGAAATGACCCTGCGCACCGACCTGAAAGCACTGGATGAAGCCCGCCGTGTGGTGCGGGTGCATGGCGGTGTCAAGTCGGTGGAGCAGGTGGTAGGCACAGACGACCTGCTGAGCCGCCGTTCCGCCCGCAATGCCGAAGCAAAGCAGATCATTGCCGAAAAAGCCACTGCTCTGCTGCGCCCCAACACCACTCTGTTTCTGGATTCCGGCAGCACCGCCACAGCAGTGGCCCGGTGCATCCCGGATCAGCCCATGCTCATCTACACCAGCGGCCTGAGCTGCGCCATGGAGCTGGCAAAGCTGGAAAAGCCCCATGTGTCCCTGCCGGGCGGCAGCCTGAACCGGTTCAGCCTGAGCGTCTGCGGTGCACAGAGCATCCAGACGATGGAGGGCATCAACTTTGATCTGCTGCTGCTGGGCGTGACCAGTTACAGCCCGGAAACCGGTTTTACCTGCGGCGTAGAGGATGAAGCACGGCTCAAGCAGACCGTGCTCCGCCGCTGTGAGCAGAAAGCTGTGCTGCTGGATTCCTCCAAGATCGGACTGAAAAGCACATTCCACATCTGCGAGCTGTCCGATATTGATATTGTGATCTCGGACGGAAAGCTGCCCGTAGAATTTTTACAGGCCTGCCGGAACGCAGGCGTAACAGTACTATAAAAGGAGCGTTATTATGAAGATCATCCGCGCAAAAGATTATCAGGATATGTCCCGCAAAGCGGCCAACATCATCTCCGCACAGGTCATCATGAAGCCGGACTGTGTACTGGGTCTTGCCACCGGCGGCACCCCGGTGGGCACTTATGCCCAACTGGTGGACTGGTACAACAAAGGCGATTTGGATTTCTCCGAGGTCACTACTGTCAATCTGGACGAATACCGCGGCCTGCCCAAGGAGCATCCCCAGAGCTACTGGTATTTCATGAATGAGAACCTGTTCAGCAAGGTGAATATCGACCTGGCCAAGACCAACCTGCCGGACGGCACCAATCTGGACACCGCCGCCGAGTGTGCCCGCTACAATGGTATCATCCACAAGCTGGGCGGCATCGACCTGCAGCTGCTGGGCATCGGCCCCAATGGTCATATCGGCTTCAATGAGCCGGGCGAAGCCTTTGAGCTGGAGACCCACTGCATCGACCTTGCGCCCACTACCATCGAAGCCAACAAGCGCTTCTTTGACGGCAACGAGGCCCTTGTCCCCAAACAGGCATACACCATGGGCATCAAGACCATCATGCAGGCACGCAAGGTGCTGGTGGTAGCCAACGGTAAAGCCAAGGCACAGGCCGTCAAGGACGCAGTGACCGGCCCTGTGACCCCTGCCTGCCCCGGCAGCATCCTGCAGCTGCATCCGGACTGCATCCTTGTGGCAGATGAGGAAGCACTGAGCCTGCTGTAAACTCCCAAAGCCAACTTCTTCATTTACCATAACTTTGCTTAAGATCCAACCAAAGCACAGAAAGGGCCGGACTCGTTGCACGGGTTCGGCTCTTTCTGTCAGAAATAAGATTTATCTTGCTATCTTACGCAAAGAGCAACTCCAAAAGAGCCGTCATGGAGATGGTGGGTTCGCCTGCTGCGGGATTTACGCTGAAAATACGCTGAAAAGAGGTCACCCCGATCGGTGGCCTCTTTTTTGCTGCCGCGAACTGTCTGGCTGCGGCAGCGGATAACAGCAATGTCCATTGCGCTTTGTTTTGCCCGGATGCGCACCCGCAGAAAGCTCTCCCTCGTCAAACTGCCCAAAATACGCCCTTAAAAGTTTACTTGACGCAATTCTCAAATCAATATATAATTGGGTCAGAAACCAATCATAGAAAAGGATGATTTCCAATGGCGCGCAGATACGACAGCAAAGAAGCAAAACGGCGGATACTGACCGCCTGTGTCCGGCTTTTTCTGGAAAAAGGCTACACGAACACCAAGGTGGCAGAAATTTTAAAGGAAGCAGATGTTTCTGCCGGGTCGTTCCAGAATATTTTCCGCACCAAGGACGGTGTGCTGACCGAGCTGATCGGCATGATGTTCAGCAGGCAGTTCGGCGCGGTAAGGCCGCTGGCGGCAAACGCCCCCTCGCCGGTGTACCTCTACGCGGTGGAAACGGCTTTGCAGCTGGCGATGACCGAGCTGAGCGAGAACCTGCGGGATATCTATGTGGAAGCGTATACCTTCCCCGCCACGGCGGAGATCATCCACCGCAGCACCACGGCCGAGCTGCAGGCGGCGTTCAGCGCGTATCTGCCCGGGTGCGCCGAGTGCGATTTCTACGAGATGGAGCTGGGCACGGCTGGCATGATGCGCGGCTACATGGCACGGCGGTGTGACCCCTACTTTACGCTGGAGCGCAAAATACGGCGGTTCCTGAGCATGAGCCTGAGTGCGCTGCAGGTCCCCGCGCAGGAGCGCGAGCAGGTCATCGCTTTTGTGGCGGAGATCGATATGCTTGCCGAGGCGCGGAAGGTGGTAGATGCCGTGCTTGCATCGCTGTCCGTGCAGTTTGATCTGAAAGGATAACAAGGTTTGATGACAAGGAGGGAGTAACATGAAAAAATGGCTGATCTGGTGTTTGACGGTGCTGGCAATGGTGTGCCTGATACCGGGGACCGTGTTAAACGTTAAAGCGGCAGATTCTATCTATACGTACTGCTTCGTCTGTATGCAACAAAGAAACTATGAGATCCTCGGATATACAAAAGTTGATTCAACCAAGCATAGGATCCATATAAAATGCTCAGTCTGCGGCAGGAAGAACAGCATTGTTTATGGAGATCTTTCGGACCATACCGGCGGCACCGAAACGCCCACCTGCACCACAGGCAAAACCTGTGAAAAATGCGGCGCGGAATACGGCATTCTCGGTCACAAATGGAAAACTCCGGCGAACGCCTCCCTTGGCAACGGCACGCACCGCATCATTTGCTTGCGCTGCGGCTTAAATGGTACCGCAAGCTGTACCGGTGGCACAGCAACCTGCACCACCAAAGCGGTCTGTGAGGCGTGTGGTGGGAAATACGGCAAAAGAAACCTAAATAATCATGCTCTGGTGCATTATGATGCGCAAGCCCCCACCTGTACGAAACCCGGCTGGGACGCTTTCGACACCTGTCCCCGCTGCTACTATACCACTTTTCGAGCAATCCCCGCGCTAAAACATGATTTAGAGCACCACGAAGCAAAAGCCCCCACCTGCACGGAAAAGGGCTGGGATGCTTACGACACCTGCTCCCGCTGCGATTATACCACCCGCAAAGAGATACCCGCGCTGAACCATGCTCTGGAGCAGCACGCAGCAAAAGCTCCTACCTGTACGAAACCCGGCTGGAGCGCTTACGAAACCTGTTCCCGCTGCGACTATACCACCTATGCAGAGCAGCCCGCGCTGAACCATGCTCTGGTGAATCACGATGCAAAAGCCCCCACCTGTACGGAAATCGGCTGGAACGCTTACGAAACCTGCTCCCGTTGTGACTATACCACCTATACAGAGCTGACCGCACTGAACCATGATTTGGTGCAGCATGACGCGCAAGCCGCCACCTGCACGGAAAATGGCTGGGATGCTTACGAAACCTGCTCCCGTTGTGACTATACCACCTATGCGGAGCAGCCCGCGCTGAACCATGATTTGGTGCAGCACGAAGCAAAAGCCCCTACCTGTACGGAAATCGGCTGGGATGCTTACGACACCTGTTCCCGCTGCGATTATACCACCTATGCGGAACTGCCCGCACTGAACCATGATTATCAGGCTGTTACCGTAGAGCCTACCTGTGAAACAGACGGCTATACTGTTTTTACCTGCTCCCGCTGCAAAGACAGCTACACCGCAGACCCGACCGATCAGCTGGGACACCAGTTCGGTGCATGGTCCCCGAACGGAACCGGCTCTCAGAGCGCCGGTTGCCTGCGGCAGGGCTGCGTGCACACCGGCAGCACGGATTGCCGGAAGTTCACTTTCCGCACTGCGGAAGGCGAAACGCTGACCTTCTGCCCCGTGTGCGGGCAGGCAGAAAACGCCGCGCAGCTGGAAAAGATCGAAGCCGCAACGGCGTGGGCGCTCAGCGGCAGCCTTTCTGCGGAGGATGTGACCGCACGGACGAATGGGGAATACCTGAGTGTGGCCTTTGAGACCGCAGGCAGCCTGACGCAGCCCACCGGCCGGGTAAGACTCGCGCTGCCCGCCGGATTGCTGGAAGGCAAAACGCTTGTGCGCATTGCCCCAGACGGCACACAGGCCGAGCTGCCGTTTGAAACAGAGCGCGGAACGATCATCCTTACGCTGGATTTTGCAAACAGTGAGCTGCCCGTAATGCTCTTCCGGCTGGTACCCCAGCCCACCGCTCTCTGAACGCTTTTACAGCGGCACAAACAATAAAACGCAAAATGCCCGCTCACCGTGGGTCTCCACAGGTGGGCGGGCATTCTTTTGTGCCCTTTTGGGCATAAAAATACCCCCGGAGGATGCAGCGTTTTTTACGCTGTCTACTCTGGGGGCGGCATATCAGGCGCTGCGCGGCAGCTCCCGGAAGCGGACACTGTATCGCCGAAAAAGCACTTTCTAGCGCTGCTCCTCCGGCGGGCAGCAGCTCTCCCGGGGGATGAGCTTGTGCGGCACGATGATCTTTGTGGCCAGAAGGTTCGGGTTCTCGATGTGGTTGATGGTCTGGCTGGCAGCCTCCATGCCCAGCTGGTAGGGGTTGACGTCCACGGTGGTCAGCTGTGGGCTGCCCTGCCCTTTGTTGCGGAGTGCCCCTTGGCAAACCGGACGGGATTGCGCTATAATAGAGCCGTAACAGTTCCACAAAGGTGTGGTAAGGGAGGTGCGGTCATGATCCGGGTGGCGATCGTAGAGGACGACGCGGAGGTGCAGGGGGTATTGCAGGAGTATGTCCGGCGGTATACCCGGCAGTACGGGACGGAATTTGAAGTGACGGTCTTTGCGGACGGCGTGGATATTCTGGAGGATTACCGCGCGGTCTACGACATTATTTTTCTGGATGTGGAGATGAAGCATCTGGACGGCATGACCACGGCAGAGCGCATCCGGCAGATGGATGCAGACGTCATCCTGATCTTCATCACCAATATGGCGCAGTATGCCATCCGGGGCTACTCGGTGGGAGCGCTGGACTATGTGCTGAAGCCGGTGCCCTACTTTGCCTTTTCGCAGCAGCTGCTCAAGGCGGTTGCCCGGCTGGAAAAGCGGGCAAAGCGCTACCTGACCGTGCCGGTGGAGGGCGGGCTGCGCCGGCTGGACACCGCAAGCATCTATTATCTGGAAAGCGAGGGGCACCGGGTGCACTTTTACACCGATGAGGGCGATTTTTCCGCCCCCGGCGCCCTCAAGGCCTTTGAGGAAAAGCTGGCAGACTGCCCCTTTGCCCGGTGCAACAGCGGCTACCTTGTCAATCTGGCACAGGTGCGGGAGCTGCGGCAGAGCACCGTGCAGGTGGGCCCCTGCGAGCTGCAGGTCAGCCGCCCCAAGCGTAAGGCTTTTCTTGCCGCACTGACCGACTACATCGGAGGTGAAGGCTCATGACCGCGCTGCCGGATATCCCCCGGCTGTACACCGCCCTTGCCGAGTGTCTGGCGGTGCTGCTGTTCACCCCGGCGCTTGCGCCCCGCTTTTCCAAGGCGGTCACCGGGGGTATCACCCTGCTGTGGGCGGCGGTGCTGTCGGCCTTTCTGGGACTGACGGGCGATGTGCCCGGCGGGCTCTGGATCCCCTGCATGGTAACGGCCATCGGGCTTTCCTACCTATATTTATGGGGTGTGTGGAGCATCACCCTGCTGGAAGCCGGGTATCACTGCGCCCGGGCGTTTATTCTGGCAGAGCTTGCCGCCAGCGTGGAGTGGCAGCTGCACTGCGCCCTCTGGCCCGCCCGCGGCCCATGGGAGCCGCTGTCTTTGCTGCTGCTGGCGCTGGTGTATGGGACGCTGTTCGGCATTATGTGCTATCTGCAGCACCGCCGTCCCCAGCCCGCCGGGCACTTACAGATCGGCGGCAGCGCCGCCCTGACGGCGGTCATGCTGGCGCTGACCGCCTTTGCGGTGAGCAATCTGGGCTTTCTGCCCGGCAGCGAGATCAACATGAGCATTTTTTCCATCCGCACACTGGTGGATTTTTCCGGCGTGTTGATCCTGACCGTGCAGCACGAGCAGCTGCAGGAGAACGCTTTGCACAGCGAGCTTGCCGCCATGGACGAGGTACTGCACCGCCAGTACGAGCAGTACAAGCGCAGCAAGGAGGGCATCAACCTCATCAACCGGCGGTACCATGAGCTGAAAGTCCAGCTTGCCCGCATCCGGGAGGAGCAGGACCAGACCAAGCAGAACGCTGCCATTGCCGCCATGGAGCAGAATATCCGCCAGTACGAGGCCGAGAACAAGACCGGCAACCCGGTGCTGGATACCCTGCTCACCGCCAAGACCATGGAATGCCAGCAGGAGAATATCACCATCACCAGCGTGGCGGACGGCAGGATGCTGGGCTTTCTCACCATCCGGGAGCTGTGCACCATCGTGGGCGTGGCGCTGGACAACGCCATTGCCGCCGTGCGCGCCGAGCCGGACCCCGAAAAGCGGCTCATCAAGGTGGCGGTGTACAGTCAGGGCGGCTTTGCCATGCTGCGGTTCGAGCATTATACAGAGGCCGCCCCCGCACTGGATGCGGACGGTCTGCCGCAGCAGGGGTCGGACCTGAAAAGCGTCCGCACCACCGTCGGGCAGCACGGCGGCAGCATGACGATGCACTGGGAAAACAACTGGTGCACCCTGCGGATCTTATTTCCGCTGCCCCAAAAGCAATAATATTTTTACGGCAGGTATCCCCTGCCGTTTTTTTGTCTGGCAGGGTGCACAAATACAATGTTGCAATATTTGTGTATTAGCACAATAAAATTTGAAACCTTATTGTAACTTTTGCAAATTGTGCAGTTGAAATGACAGGTTATGCTGGAAACATGTGAAAAGAAAATGAATATGCTATACTATAACCATCGTCAGAGATGCGGCCGCATCCAAAATCAGATTATTTGACTTGAAAGAAGTAGGAGGACACTACGGATGAAGAAGAAACGGATGTCCAACAAGACGTTTCGGAGAATCACGATTCCCGTCATGGCGGTGGTTCTTGCGGCACTGATCGTTGGCAATGTTGCTGCGTATTCGTACCGTGGACTGATTTCCACGCACTTTAACCACGATACGTTTAAAATCGTTGAAACCGGAGAGGATGTAGACAGCAACTACTTCCCGTGCGATTTCAGCAGTGAAGAAGAACTGAATGAGCACAATGGTCAGGTCGCTCAGAATATCGAGAGCGAGGGCCTCGTGCTTTTGGAAAACAACGGCGGTCTGCCGCTGAATAAAGGTGACAAAGTCAGCGTGTTCTCGGTTTCGTCTGTGAACATCGTCTATGGTGGTGCCGGTTCCGGTTCTGTGGATACTTCCACGGCACCGACGCTCAAGACGGCGTTGGAAAAGTCCGGACTGAGTGTGAATCCGACCCTGTGGGATTTCTACACCAAGAAGAGTGAGGACGGATATCAGCGTAGTGCACCGAACTGGCGCGGCGGTAAGTTTTCGATCAATGAAGTGCCTTGGGCAGATGTTGCATCTGCGGCGCAGTCCTCTTTTGATGAGTACAGCGATGCCGCGATCGTTGTGATCTCTCGTTCTGGCGGCGAAGGTTCCGACCTGACTGCTGTGAATTTTGCAGAGACCGCAGGCGTTGCGGACAACTCCGGCAACTATCTGGAACTGAGCACCGAAGAGGCGGATATGCTGAAGGCGGTCAATGACCAGTTTGATGATGTGGTGGTTGTGCTGAATGCCAATAATGCCATGGAGCTGGGCTGGCTGAGCCAGTATCCTAACATCAAGGCGGCGATCTGGGCCGGCGGTGTCGGTCAAACGGGTCTGTATGCCATTGCTGACGCACTGGTTGGCGATGTGGTTCCTTCCGGTCGTTTGGTGGATACTTATGCCGCAGATGCCAACAGCTCTCCCGCCGCACAGAATGCCGGCACAAACTTCTGGATCGAGAACGGCTTCTCCAATGAATCTGACCAGTACATTGTGTACGAGGAAGGCATCTATGTCGGCTACCGCTACTACGAGACCCGTTACGAAGATGTGGTTCTGGGTCAGGGTAACGCGGGCGATTACGACTATGCAAGCGAAGTCATCTATCCCTTTGGCTACGGTCTGAGCTATACCACCTTTGATTACAGCGATTTCTCTCTGACCCAGAACGGGGATACCTTCACCGCAAAAGTGAAAGTTACCAATACTGGCGATACTTACTCCGGAAAGGAGGTCGTTCAGCTTTATGCACAGTCTCCGTATACCGATTATGACCGCGAGAACAATGTGGAAAAAGCCTCTGTGGAGCTGGTTGGTTTCGCAAAGACGGACGTGCTGAAGCCGGGCGAATCTCAGGTCGTGGAGATTCAGGTGGACAAGGAAAGCCTGAAGTCCTATGACTATACCAATGCAAAGACCTATATTCTGGATGCAGGCGATTACTACTTTGCAGTGGGCCATGATGCACATGATGCCCTGAACAACATTCTAGCCGCAAAGGGCAAGACGGTTGCGGATGGCATGACCGCAGAAGGCGACAGCACGATGACCGCAGAGTGGAACAATGCCGCTCTGGATACCAAGACGTATGCTGTGGACAGCACCACGGGTACGGAAATCTCCAATAAGTTCGATTACGCCAACATTGCAAATTACGACGAATATTCTGATACCAAGTACCTGACCCGTAATGACTGGGTCGGCACGTTCCCGACTGCATTCTGCACGCGCGTGGACGAGACCACCGGCGAAAAGTACATTACTTTCCCGCAGGAGATCATTGATGCACTGTATCCCCAGTATACGGAGGACAAGGATGCCTATACGATGCCTGTCACGGGTGAGGAGAACACGGAAAATCTGACGCTTGCGCATTACCGTGATACGATGTTCGATGATGATTCGTGGAACGACATCCTGAATGTGATATCTGCCGATGATCTGGCTTACATGGTCCGCATGGGCGGCTATGGTACGCCGAGCCTGAACTATATCCTGAAGCCCGCCACCAAGGAAAAGGATGGCCCTGCCGGTATCTCTGCAACGCTGATCGGTGGTACGCAGGGAATGGCATATCCCACGGAAGTTGTGATTGGTTCCACATGGAATACGGATCTGGCCTATGAGATGGGTGTTGCGGTTGGCAATGATGCAATGTTCGCAGGAATTCAGGGCTGGTATGCACCGGCTATGAATATCCATCGAACTCCGTACAGCGGCCGTAACTTCGAGTATTACGCGGAGGATGGTTTCATCAGCGGTAAGATGGGTGCTTCCACGGTGGAAGGCGCTCAGAGCAAGGGCCTGTTCTGCTACATCAAGCACTTTGCAGTCAACGATACCGAGGGTGTGATCGATGAAAACATGAACATCAAGGGTTCGAAGGACGGCATTTCCGCATTCCTGAACGAACAGGCACTGCGTGAGCTGTACCTCGCACCGTTTGAAGAGAGTGTCAAGAGCGGTGAAACGCTGGGCGTGATGAACGCATTCAACCGCATCGGCACGAAATGGTGCGGTGCAAACTATGAACTCCTGACGGATGTTCTGCGGAACGAGTGGGGCTTCCATGGCATCGTGATCACGGACTTTGCTGGTCTGCCGGATTATATGGATATCAAGGCTGGCTTGCAGGCTGGTACCGATATGTGGATGAACACCAACGAAACTTCTTTTGATCTGGGAGATTATAAGAATGACCCGCAGATCATGACCTATCTGCGGAACGCCGCGCACGATATCTGCTATACGGTCAGCCACAGTGTCGCTATGAACGGTCTGTCTGAGACTTCTAAGCTGGTCAATATCACGCCGCTCTGGATGAAGTGGATGTACACGCTGGATGCCGTTGTCGCAGTTTTGGCAGTGGGCTGCATTTACTGGATGGTCCGCCGCAATAAGGACGAGCAGATGCACCCTGAAAATTATAAGCCATCCAAAAACATCAACGCCTAACGGATAAATTCTAACACGCAAGGGGGCGGCGGGTATCCGCCCGCCCCTTTTCTTTGTTCATCGTCAGGAGCCAAGCTATGAAACACGCAGACATCATTCAAACACTGAGCCTGGAACAGAAATGCGCCCTGCTGAGCGGCGGTACGGTGTTCACCACCCGGGCGCTGCCGGGCAAGGGCATCCCGGCCATTACCCTGTCGGACGGCCCCAACGGCGTGCGCAAGCAGGCGGGCGCAGCTGACCATCTGGGCCTGAACCCCAGTGTGCCCGCCACCTGCTTCCCCACCTCGGCCACCGTGGCCAACAGCTGGGACCCGGAGCTTGGCGAGGCTGTGGGCGCAGCCATGGGCGAAGAAGCAGCGGCACAGGGCGTGTCGGTGCTGCTGGGCCCCGGCCTGAACATCAAGCGCAGCCCGCTGTGCGGCCGCAACTTCGAGTATTTCTCGGAGGATCCCTACCTTGCCGGTAAGATGGCGGCGGCCTACGTCCGCGGCATCCAGAAAAACGGCATTGCCGCCTGCCCCAAGCACTTTGCCGTGAACAGTCAGGAGCTGCGCCGCATGGCCTCGGATTCCATCGTGGACGAGCGCACCCTGCGGGAAATTTACCTGACCGGCTTCGAGATGGTGGTCAAGGAGGCGCAGCCCAAGACCATCATGTCCGCCTATAACCTTGTCAACGGCACCTACGCCAACGAGAACGCCCACCTGCTCATGGATATCCTGCGCAGGGACTGGGGCTTTGACGGCGCAGTGGTCACCGACTGGGGCGGCAGCAACGACCACGCCTTGGGCGTAAAGAACGGTTCTACGCTGGAAATGCCCGCCCCCGGCGGGGACGCCATCCGGGAGCTGATGAAGGCAGTGCAGACCGGCAAGATCACCGAAGCGGACGTGGACGCCCGGCTGGAGGAGCTGCTGGAACTGGTGTTTACCACCAAGGCGGCGGTGGACGCCGCACCCGGCAAGTTCGATGCCGACGCCCACCACGCACTGGCACGCCGGGCTGCTGCCCAGAGCATCGTGCTGCTGAAGAACGAAAACAGCCTGCTGCCCCTTGCAAAGGGGGAAAAGGTGGCGGTCATCGGCGACTTTGCCCAGACGCCCCGCTATCAGGGTGCAGGTTCCAGCGCCGTCAACTCCATCAAGGTGGATTCCTTCTTGGACTGCCTTGCCGAGAGCGGCCTGAACAGCGTCGGCTACGCCAAGGGCTTTGACCGGCAGGGCAAGCCCGATGAGGCACTGAAAGCCGAGGCGGTGCGGCTGGCAAAGAACGCCAATGTGGTGCTGCTATGCATGGGTCTGGATGAAATCAAGGAGAGCGAGGGCATCGACCGCGCCGACATGAAGCTGGCAGAGAACCAGCTGGAACTGCTGGCAGCTGTGGCGGCGGCAAACCCCAACGTGGTGGTGCTGCTGAGTGCAGGCTCCTCGCTGGAAAGCGATTGGGTCAAGGACTGCAAGGCGCTGGTCTACGGCTGTCTGGGCGGTCAGGCCGGTGCAGGCGCACTGGTCGAGGTGCTCACCGGCGCGCAGAACCCCTGCGGTAAGCTGGCGGAGACTTGGGCGCGCAGCTACGCCGACACCCCCGCAAAAGCGCATTTCGGCGGTGACGGCCCCACTGTGGAGTACCGCGAGGGTCTGTATGTGGGCTACCGCTACTACGACACCGCCGGTGTGCCCACCGCCTTCCCCTTCGGCTACGGCCTGAGCTATACCAGCTTTGCATACAGTGACCTGAAAGCAGACGAAAAGGGCGTGACCCTGACTGTCACCAACACCGGCAGCTGTGCAGGTGCCGAGGTGGTGCAGCTGTATGTGGCAAAGCCGGATGCAAAAGTTTTCCGCCCCGTCAAGGAGCTGAAGGGCTTTGCCAAGGTGCAGCTGGAAGCCGGAGAGAGCAAGACCGTCACCATCCCGCTGGACGATAAGGCGTTCCGCTACTGGAACGTTGCCACCGACCGCTGGGAGGTGGAGGGCGGCAGCTATCAGCTGCTGGTGGGCGCTTCCAGCGCCGATATCCGTCTGACTGCCGCCGTTACGGTGGCGGGCACCGGCGCACCCGACCCCTACGCGGGCAAAAATCTGGAGCATTACCGCACCGCACAGGTGCAGAAGGTGCCGGACGCGGAGTTTGAAGCGCTGCTGGGGCACGCTATCCCGGAGAACAAGGTGCACATCGACCGCAACATGACGCTGGGCGAGATGGGGCACGGACGCAGCCCCATCGGCTGGCTGGCGGCTGCCGTGCTGGGCGCCCTGCTGCGCCGCAGCATCAAAAAGGGCAAGCCCGACCTGAACATCCTGTTCCAGTACAATATGCCTCTGCGTGCGCTGTCCAAAATGACCAACGGCGCTATCAGCATGGGCATGGTGGACGGCATCGTGATGGAGCTGCAGGGCTTCTGGATCATCGGTCTTGTGCGGGTGATCGTGGAGGCCGTGAAGAACCTCGTGCTGAACAGCCGCATGGAAGAGCGCTTGAAAAACAGCTGAAAGGAAGCAGGCTATGAATTTCTGGAATAACTTCGCGGCAAAGCACCCCGCCGCTGCCAAGTGGGTGCGCGAGGGCGGCCTGTTCGTCATCGTGTCCAACCTCATCACGGTGTTCAAGTACCTGCTGCTGCAGTTCCTGCCCAAGGCCTTTGCAAGCCTGCCGGTGGTGGATTTCGGCTGGCCGGGCATCGACATCACCCTGTTCGGCGAGACCTTCAAATGGAACATCCTCGGCTACGATGCCGCCCACGGCGGTCTGCCCTACTTCTGCGCCTACATGATCGCCATGGTCATCGGCGAGTGCATCAACTTCCCCATCCAGCGCAATTTTGTGTTCCGCAGCAAGGGCAATCTGGCAAAACAGATCGGCTGGTATGTGCTGGCCTTCTGCATCATCACCTGCATCGTCAACTCCATCAACTGCATCTGGGTGGCGGTGGCCGGGCTGCTGGTACCGGACTTCATCTACAACATCGGCACCACCGTCCTCAACGGCGGCATCTCCATGGTCATCTTCTTCTTTGTGAATAAGATCATCTTCCCGGAGGGCGAAAAAGCCGCCAAATAATAAGACATTCTCCTTCATTTTCTTCTTTTCATCATAAACCAGAAGGGCTGCTCCGTTCTCCGGGGCAGCCTTTTTGGTTTGGGGAGAGAACCCTCTCAGTCACGTCTGACGGCGTGCCAGCTCCCCCCTCGGGGAAGCTGGCATCGCGCAGCGATGACTGAGGGGGTGCCTGCCGCAGCCATCTTATTTTTGTTTTTCTGCACAAAATGTTCTGCGGGCAGGGTTTTCCTCTTGACAAGCGGGCAAATGTTTCGTACTATATTTAGTAGTATGGAATCAAAGACGCTGTACGCAGGTTTCAGTGTGACCCTGTACCCGTTTCAGGCAAAGCGTGCCTGTTTGATATAAAATGGAACCGTAAAGAGAAAAGCCGTATGCTTTTGCCCGTGCCGCCGGTTTTGGGTGGTGCGTATGGTTTTGGTGTCACTTTTTGCATTGAAAGCTCTTTCTATATCATTGCCCGTGTCCTGCTGCGCAGCGTCTCCTGCTTTTAATTTTGCATTGAATTGAAACAAAGGAGAGTGAACGCAATGACCGCGATCGGAGTGATCGTGGCCTTGATCGTTGCTGTTGTCGGCGTGGCTGCGGGCTATTTTATTGGTTACAACAACCGTAAAAAGACTGCCGAAGCCCAGATCGGCAGCGCCGAGGCCGAGGCTACCCGGCTGGTGAACGAGGCGATCAAGACCGCTGACCAGAAGCGCAAGGAAGCGGTTCTGGAAGCAAAGGATGAGGCTTTCCGTCTGAAAGCCGAGGTCGATGCCCAGAAGGCAGAGGCCGAC
>ULTI01025276.1_pt1 | contig 20630 bp, 13 predicted proteins | sample 1957291 | NCBI WGS metagenome assembly ULTI01 (sample SAMEA4835725, study PRJEB28245) | human gut metagenome | biome: gut microbiome; material: fecal sample | place: Denmark | collected 2008 | reverse complement strand
TGTGATCAATACGGTACCGCTGAAGAAGCAGAGCAAGCGGGCGCAGAAGGAATTTCACAGCAAGCGGCGCGGGAGTTGGTACGGGATATCGCCCGTGACACGTGCCGTGCCGAGTGGGAGGACTTATGACCGAAACCGCATTAAACGAGAAGATTGCCAAGCTCACGGAGAATGAATTATCCGAAGCGCATCTGCGAAGCAAAGGCCGTCGCAGACTGCGCCGCGTTCGAGATATTCAAAAAGGCGACAGGCTGCTGCACATTATAAACTATGGCGGCTATGCTCCGCATCGCGGATATATCGACTGGGGCTTTGACGGCAAGACGCTGCGGCACACAGGCAAGTACATCAAATATCCCAAGAACAGCAACTGTCAAAGATGGATCAAGCGAGAAACCAGCCGACGGATCCGCAGCTGCCGGAACGCTCCGGCGAAAGGGAACTTCTATCGCCGCTTATTTGACTACTGGTGGACGCTGTATTGAAAAGCGACCAAACGCAGAGCAGTGTATACAGGCGAACAGATTATTCCTGTAGAAGTGAAAGTAAATCACAGATCTATAACTCGCGATCCATCGCACTGGCCGCGCGATTCGGAAATTCACACACTCGCACCTGCCTTTTGGTTCTGTTAGACTGTAATCGAAGGGCAGGTGTGCTTTATATTCTGCGAGGACAAGGTTAAGCCTGCTGCGGATACGCATAATCGCTGCCTGCGCAGGCCAAAATATAAGTGTATCGTATTTTAGCCTTAAATCTATTGACTTCCCACTGCGTTTGGGCTAAAATATAGGCGCATCGTATTTTGGCCCAAAGGAGGCGGAGCAATGTATATTGAGAGACAGCTTGAAAAGAAGTTTATTGCAATCAATGAGGAGTACGCCTGTGTGCTGCTGACCGGCCCGCGTCAGGTCGGAAAATCCACCATGCTGCGGCATCTGATGGAGGGAACGGCACGTGCCGAGGTTTCGCTGGACGATTTGGAGGAGCGCAGACTTGCCAAAACCGATCCTGCCATGTTTTTGAAGCTGCATCCCACGCCGGTTCTCATCGATGAGGTTCAGTATGCACCGGAGCTGTTTTCGTATATCAAGATCGCTGTGGATAACGGCGCTGCTCCCGGCTCCTATTGGCTGACCGGTTCTCAGGCGTATCGCCTGATGGAGTTGGCACAGGAGTCGCTGGCTGGAAGAACCGCCATTCTTTATATGTCGGCACTGTCACAGTCGGAGCTTTGCGGCGCAATGGAGGTTTCACCCTTTTCGTTGGAGCTTGACGAATTGCAGAAGCGCAAGGCTTTGCTTTCCCCAGCCACACCGAATGAGATCTATCAAAGGATTTGGGACGGTGCGCTTCCCGGTCACAGGAGCGGCAAATATAAAGACCGTGATGTCTTTTACAGCAGCTATATTCAGACCTATATTGACCGCGATGTATCCACTGATATTCCCGGTGTGGATAAGGTGATGTTTGCCGATTTCATTCGTGCTGCCGCCTGCAGAAGCGGTCAGATGCTGAACCTGCATGACATTGCTGGGGATGTGGGCGTCAGTGATGATACTGCAAAGCGCTGGATGAAGGAGCTTGAAAAATCCGGGATCGTGTTCTTCCTGCACCCCTACTCCAACAATCTTCTGAAGCGGACAATCAAAACCCCGAAGATGTATTTCTTCGATACAGGCCTTGTCTGCTATCTGACCCGGTACTCAAGCCCTGAAATTCTGATGAACGGGGCGATCAACGGAGCTATCTTAGAAAACTATGTTGTATCGGAAATTATGAAGACCTACAGCAACAGCGCCAAGGATTGTCTGCTGCATTATTACCGGGACAAGAACAGCAATGAGATCGATTTGATTATGGAGAGCGACGGTCAACTGCATCCCATAGAGATCAAAAAAAGCATCAACCCGCCCACACAAGTTACGGGGGCTTTCAAGCTGCTCGACAAGGCCTCCGTGCCGAGAGGAACCGGCGCAATTATCTGTCTTCGGGAGACATTAAGCGCAATCGACAGCAGCACATATATCGTCCCTGTGTGGATGATCTGATTTCGCTTCCTAAAAGCAAATATTCTAACACAGCCGCTTGGTTTCCAAGAGAAATCAAGCGGCTTTTTCTATTGAAAGACCTGATTTTATTCGTTCTTATCGGCAAATTTTTTCTATGCGCTGAGAAAGATTCTATTCTGGTATGCTTATATACGAAATGTGCAGTCCTCGTTTGAGAACTGCACATTTTTTGAATGCCAGTATTGTAAAAAGCGCTTAGGCAATTTGCTGCTGCCCCCAGCGAATCCGCATCCGGCCGTCCTTGTCCGTTTCACGGCTGAGAAGCTGCGCCTGCAAATTGTAATCGACTCCAAATTTTTTGTAAACCTCGTCCAGATCCGTGTCTGCACCTTGCATGAACAGATTGATCCGCTCCTTTGCCAACACCATTTGCATCAGGTTGGCCTCAATACTGTCCTCATAAGTCAGAAAGTAGATGTCCTTCCATTCGGTTGAGGTATAGCGAACGAATCGCATATAAAACTGGCTCATCTGCGCATTGTTATAATGCAGCTCCGGAATGATGATCTTATTCACAAACTCGAAGTTGACAGAGCTTGGAAGGCTCTGCTGTGTGCAAAGCAGGATTCCGTTTTTGCTCTCCCGGAGCGTTTTTCGCAGCGCACGCCGTTTGGCAAAGCTTGTCGTCGCGCCTGTTACCAGAAACAAGGGGCGGTCCGGCATGGCTTTTCGGATCGCGTCCGCATAGGCGTTTAGAATTACCGTGTGGCGCACACCGACTGCGACGATTTCCTGATCCCATCGTGCAATCATTTCGGTGGTTTTTCTCAGCTTTCCGGGCAGGTCGCCCACATACTCTAATCTGATAGAGCATTTTCTGAACCTGATATAAGAATTGCTCAGACGTATCTCTGCGCTGCGCAAGCTCTCGCAGGATCTTCGCACGGTTCTCCTTCAGCAGTTCCTGCGCCGGTTGGATCATTTCGCTGTAGATCTGCAGCGCCTGTTCCGCAGAGAATCCATCAGATAGATCCATACTTTCCATTTGATAACGGTGTACCTCCGGCATGGTCTGGCTGCGTTTCTGCCAGAGTTGCAGCTTGACCGGAAATTGTGCGACCCCCATATCCCGAAATGCGTCTTCTGGCAGAACGGCTTGTCCAAGGAAACTGAACGCATTCTCCATCGCCGAGATCATTGCGCTATCAGAAAATGTATCGCTCAAGAATGATGCTGGTATGATGATTGCAAGAATACCAAGCGGCTTGAGAAGTTCTGCAGCCTTGATACAGTAGTAAAACTGTGAAAGACAGTTTTTCCTTTCTTCCACCCACCAGCGCAGATTATATGGTGGATTACCAAGGATATAATCAAACTGCACGCCCGGCGTATAGCGGCGGATATCCTTATTTTCCAGATGTGCCTGTGGGAACAGAAACGACGCCACCTTATAGGCGTCTATATCCAGTTCGCACCCGTAAGCATTGCGTTCATTCGGAAGAAAGTTAAAAAATGTCCCCATCCCGCAGGTCAGATCCGCAATCAGATCGTCCTGCCCAATGTGCAGGCAATCCACAACAAACTGGCACAGACGCGCAGGCGTAAACACCTGCCCATTTTCTGCTTCTTTTTTTGCTTCGCTGTATGCCGCATAGCTGTTATAATCGCTGCGCTGCAGTCCATGCAAGCCGCCTCGTCCGGTATATGCCTGAAACACGTTGGCTTTGGATACGTCATATGCCGCGCAGGTATCATTATCGATCAGATACAGCAGCTTTTCATTGATCTGCTTGCGTGCGGACTGTGGAATCGGTTCTGTTGGTAAAGGATATTTCATATTCCGCACCTCACGAATATGCAGCGCTCAAGTAGATGTCAATAAACTGTTCTGCCAATTCGCTGCTCGCGAACCGGATATCCATTCTTCCGTTTTTGAACAGACGAATCTGCCGAAGCTTACTGTATCCATGGAAGTCTGTACAGGCTTGCCTTACATCCCGATAAGAGAAAAAATCAGAAAGTACGGCAGGCACCATTGTATAGCTTCCGGTTTCAAAATGGACGACACCCCACAAAACATTCTTTGCGCGGTCAGTCATACTCCAGCGCGGCGGTGTCCAATCTGCGTCACAGCTGCAGAAGTGACAATAAAAATGAATGATATCCTTTTGCTGAACATACTGCGGTTCATTTTTATATGTGTTCCATACTGCGCTGCAGCAGCGCTGCTGCAGTTCCCAAAACGCTTTTTCCTGAAAACTGCGTCCACCAAGCTGAATGAAGATCTGATCCAGCACGTCGGTGTATCGCAGCGCAAGCTCACGCATGGCTTTATGGTATGCAGCCTCTGCTTCTTCTGCTTTCTCTCGTTCAAAGATACCTTTGCTGCTGTTAGATGGCAGCAATCGCTCTGTGATGCTTTGCGCGGAAAGATCGACACTATATGTATGCGCAAAATATGATGTCAATCTGTTGATGAAGTGTTCATGTAAACGTTCCAGTTCATCTCGAAAGCAGGCTGCCTTCAGATTGCGGTCGTTTCCCAGATAGTATGTATATGCCTGCTCACCATCCAGAATCATTTTCTGCTGTGAGATGCAGTCTGTCCATGTAAAGTCCAGTTCCTTCAGTGCTTCCCGTGCTGCATCATAGGCGCGCTGCTGGCGTTCGCAAAAGGCCCTGTCGGCTCCTGAAATGCGTGTATCTGCCTTGATTTCGACCTGATTGATTTTTTCTACTAAATTCATGTTCGTACCTCTTTCTGAAATAAAAAAGACCGACAGCGCGTTCTGTTGCGCACTGTCAGTCTACTCACATAATATCCATGTCCACTGCCGCAATTCCTTTCCTTACTGGAAAGCAAACTGCTCGCCCTAAATTGGGGGCCGTATTCTGTCATTGCTTCATCCTTTCTGTCATTGGCTATATTATAAAATGCCAGCAACCCCTTCGCCCAGATAAGGGTGAAGCAAATTGCTGGCATAACATACAAACCTGATTCTCGTGCGCAATGCGAAAAATCGCGTTGTCATTCAGACGGGCGCAAAACTCAATTACATCTGTATGGTAGCACGATATCCGGTGACTGTCAATATTCATCCTGCATGGGTGGGAAGTACGAACTCGATCAACGGGAACGATTCCACGAAAAAAGCTGTGGCTTTAGCCGTGAATGGAAAAACGTCGGCCTTGCGTCTATTGGTAATAAAGGCCCACAGCAAAATAGTCGGATGTTATAAATTATCAGTACACCAATCCGTATTTAACTTTGACCCTGTCCAGCTTTTCCAGCATCGGCTCCGCGCCGAGCCAGAGGAAGACGAACGTGGCGGCCACGCGCACCAGATCGACCGGGATGCCGGTGATGTAATAGCTTATGATGATCTTCCAGTTGACCGTCTGAGACCACATGAGCGCCGACGCGGGATTCATAATGCCTCCAAACACGACGGTCGAGGCGATCACGCCGAAGATACACAGGCTGAGTTTCGACCGCCGCAGGACGCCCTTGCGGTACAAAATCCCTGCCAGCCAGCCGATGATGCCCATCGCGAACATCTGCCACGGCGTCCACGGCCCTTGGGAAAACAGCATATTCGAGACAAGCATGGTCATGGCTCCGACAAGGAATCCCGTTTCTCCGCCGAAGGCTACACCTGCCAGGATCGTCATCGCCACGACCGGCTTGAATTCCGGCAGCATGAAGAACGCGGCGCGGCCTGCGACGTTCAAGGCAACCAGAACGGCAATCAGAACAAGCTCGCGCGCCTGCGGCTTCCTGCCCTCGAAAATCAGGAAAAACGGCAGCATACATTCGAGCAGAATGAGCAGCGAAATGAAATAATACCGTTTCCCGCCGAAGCAGTACACGCCAATAAACAGCGTCAGCGGAATGAGCAGAAGGATCAAAGCCGTCGCAAGGATCGTCCGTTCTTTCAGCTTTCGCTTTTCCACGGGCGTCTGAATCAGATAATCCGGCCGGTCCGCTTTTCGGCCAATGGACAGCGCAAACACAAGCAGCGAGAGAAGCAGAATGCCGTAGAGTTTGAGTTGGTCACTTGCAAGGCCCGTCAGCCCGCCCGCGTCTACAAGTTTTGTGAGGTCTGTCACACCAATGGCCTGCACGATCAGCGCCAGTGACGCGATACCGGACACGGCGGCAAGCACCTTGCGCCAGACCGGGAGCTTTTTCAGTGCCTGCGATTCCTTTTCCGGTGCAGGCGGAATGCGCTGGTACTCCGGCAGCGCCGGTTCCGGCGCGACCGCGCCGCCGCAGGCCGAGATCACATCTTCGGGCGTGACCGCTTCCGGCAGCACATCACGCGCAATGCGGTTCGCAGAGGTCGTGTAGAAGCTGTTGCCGGAGAAAAACACGCGCGGCGCGGCCTCAGTGACGATATTGCCGTCAAAGAACAGGGCGCAGCGGTCGGCATACTTCGCGCAGAATTCAATGTCATGGCTGACCATCAGAACCGCCACACCGGACGCTTGCAGCGTCCTTAAAATCTGCCCGAACGTCTGCTTAAACTCCGCGTCCAAGCCCTTCGTCGGCTCGTCAAGAAGTAAAATGTCCGGGTTCAGAAGCAGGATTTTCGCCAGCACTGCGCGCTGCTGTTCGCCGCCCGAAAGATCGTAGGGATGGCGGTCAAGCAGCTCCGCCAGCTTGCAGAGCGAAACGACCTGTGCAAGCCGCTCGGATTTGCGTTCGGATTTTGGTGAAATCTCCAATAAATCCTCGCGCACCGTGGATTTGATAAATAGCGTCTGCGGATTCTGCGGCAGCATTCCGACAGTGCCGGAGATATCCAGTTCCCCGCGATACGCTTTTTTCAGCCCTGCCAGCAGCTTGAGCGTGGTGGTCTTGCCCGTCCCGTTGCCGCCGAGCAGGACCAGAAATTCACCCTTGTGCAGCTCCAGCGACAAGCCCTTGACCACATCCGGCAGGTCTTTGTCATATTTGAACCAGAGTTCCCGCGCCGACACGACAAGTTCTGTGTCCGGCGTGTTTTTTGTTTCTTCGGGAATCGGTTTTAGTTCATGCGCTTTTGCATAGTCCAGCAGCCAATTCCGTCCGTCGCAGACGGAGATGGGGCAGGCAGCTTTGGAATCTGTTGCCGCCCAGATGCGCATGGCAGCGGGCATGGCGAGGAACATCGCGCTGCCACGGTCTTTCAGCTCCGCGCCCACCTCGGCAGGCGTTCCGCTGCAAAGCAGCCTGCCGCCGTCCATGACCGCGACACGCGACGCGAAGGAAAACGCTTCTTCCAGACGATGCTCCGTCAAAATGATCGTCGTGCCCAACTCACGGTTGATTTTGCCGAGCGTAGCTAAAAAGTCCGATGCCGCAATCGGGTCAAGCTGGCTCGTCGGCTCGTCGAGAATCAGCACCTTCGGCTGCAAGACCATCACAGACGCAAGATTCAAAAGCTGCTTCTGTCCGCCGGACAGCTCCGTGACCGGCTTGTAGAACCATTCCTGAATCCCGAAGAACGACGCCATTTCTGCAACGCGGCGGCGGATCGTGGGCGTGTCATAGCCGAGCGATTCCAGCCCGAACGCCAGCTCGTGCCAGACCTTATCCGTGACGATCTGATTTTCCGGGCTTTGCTGCACAAAGCCGATCTTTTCGGCCTGTTCGCGCTGGGACAGTTCATCAAGCTGCTTTCCGTCAAACAGGATTTGCCCGCTTCTTCGTCCGTGCGGCGCAAGCACAGTTTTCATCTGCCGCAAAAGCGTCGATTTCCCACACCCGGACGGGCCGCAGAGCACCAGAAATTCTCCCGGCCGGACGGACAGCGAGAAATCGGAAATCGCGTTCTGCTCCTGTTCGGGATATGTGAAATTCAGATGTTTGATTGCAAAGAGTTCCACAGCCTGTCCTCCCTTCGGTCGAGAATCACCGGTGTCAGCACCAGCGCGAGATACACGAGCATGAAGCTCACTGTCATCGGCGTAAATGCAGCAGCTTTTATAGTCGGATAATACCGGAAATACGTTCCGCCCGCCATCCAGCCGGAAACGAGATACGCCCCGCAGAAAACCAGCCACGCAAGCGCGGCCTTGTCGCGGTCGTCAAATCGATAAATGGAAAACGCTGTGCGCCCCGGCAGGCCATAGCCGCGCGACCGCATGGAATCCGCCGTTTCAATGGCATTTTCGAGCGACCATGTGACCATGATCGAGAAGATTTTGACGGCGTTCCCGACGCGGCGGAACACACTTCCGTTTTTCGTGTCGCGTCCAATACACGCCTGCGCCTCCGAAACCGTCTGCATCTGCGCCTTGAATTTCGGGATGAACCGCAGCGCCATAGAGAGAACAAGCGACAGCGCCGGAATCACGCGTCCGAACAGGTACACAAACTTGTCCGAGGTCATGACCTCGTTGTAGCTGGAAAACCAAAGCACGACCGATGCCAGCATGACCGCTGCCGCTATGCCATAGAGCATGGATTCCAGCGTTAGCGGGTTCCCGGAGGGCAGATACGTCAAAATCGTCGCACCCTCATGATTAAAGGCCGGATTGACCAGCGCTGCAAGCACTGCCATGGGCAGCAAGCCCATGACAGCGAAGCGCACGGCCTTCCGGCCTTTTAAATAAATGTCATACGCCAGCGCCCCGGTCAGCGAGATCGCCAGATAGGCCGGGTGCATGAGGCACATGGAAAAGAGCAGAACAAGTGCGTAATAGAGAAAATTGACCGTTGGATGATAGCCGGAGAAGGTATCTCTGTTTTTCATGCCTCACCGCCTGCCGCGTAGCCGCCGCCGATATCCTTGCCCAGTTCGCAGGTGTATTCCCACTCCACGACGTCGCCGTCCTGAAGCTGGTAGCGGCTGCATCCGTAATTGGGGAACCAGTCGTTGACCTTATACATCCAGCCAGACGTTTCCCCGCAGTCAAATTCGTAGAGGTTTCCAATGCCCTCGATGTAGGCGGAGTTGTAGATCGGCGTCATGGAAAACTCCATATGGAGCTTGTTTTCCCGGCAGACCTGCTGGAGCACGTCAAAGACGCTCTGGCCCTCCTGAAACGTGACCTCCATGGCCTTCAGCAGCCAGCCGTCCTGCGGCACCAGCTCTGCCTTTTCCTTGTCGCACAGGTTCATGTGCTCCAGAATTGACGCGCAGGAGATGGAGATCGTACAGGTGTATTCCGTGTTGCCGACCGTCACGTCCTGCGGTTCGACCGGCTGCGGCTTGCCCTCCGGGACTGGATCGGTCAGGTACTGATCCTGCCCCTCCTTCGGTTCCGGCTTGCCGTAGCCGTTTCCCGCCGCGCACCCGCAAAGGAGCAAAAGCGCCAGAAGGAGCGCGGCCAGTCTGTAAAGCTGCTTCATTGCATCACATCCGTCATGTCATAGAGTGTGGTTTCGCCCGTCTCGGCGCGGTGGATGGCGGCCAGCGCATAAAATGCCTGCTCGGTCGCCATGCCGTCGTCGCCGCTGCTGCCGTCACGCACATGCACGAACGCGCCGTTTTCCTGCGCGAAGCGCAGAAGCGCGTCCGCTACAGTAACGTCGTTCTTCACGAAGCGCTCGTCGCTCAGCGGAACGCCTAGTTCCGTCAGCGCCACGATCACCTGCGCGACCGATTCGCTGTTGCTGGACCCCCACGAGACATAACCGCCGTCCGGCTCCTGCAAGGAGGAAAGGACCACAATGCCGCGCTCCACGGCTGCTTCCACCTCCGGCTGGCCACGGTATTTGGCAAGTGCCTGTAACGTCATTGCCGTGATGTCCACATCCGGCTCCCCGCCGGTCAGCGTCCAGCCGCCGTCCGGCAGCTCCCGCGTAAGCAGCTCATCCACATACATCTGCCGCGTCGCCTGCACGGCGGCGTCCGGATTCTCCGGAATTTCATAGTTCCCGCTGTCCAGCGCCAGCAGTGCAAAGATCGTGCCGTTGATGCCCTGCCTGGTGACCTGTTCAAAGTCGGCAAGCGGTTTCAGAAGATCATATCCAGCCACATCAGCGGGATTTTTCCCGATAGCCGTCAGCGCCAGCACCGTGCGGGAATATTCGGTGTATTTCCGGTCACTCAGCACACCGTTCTTCTCCCGGACTGCCGCTTCCACATTTTCGTAATAGGCGTCAAAGTATTTCTGCGGAACCTTCACGCCGGAGCGCGCCAGCCCGAAAATCAGCCAGTCTCCGCCAACAGAACCCGCCCCCGGCTCCGCTATCTGCGTTTGCAGATAGCTTGCCGTTTTTTCAAGCTGGTTGGCCTGTTTGCCGCAGGCGGTCAGGGAGAGCAGCAGAGACAGCAGGAGCAGGCTACAGAGCAGTCTGGAAGCAATTTGTTTCATTTTCCATTCTCCTTATCCCAGAACCTTCGCAGCGCCGCAGAGCGGCTTGCTGTCTCCGTCAATATAGAATACGCGAATTCTTGCGCTGTCCGGCAGCTTCACACTGCCGCTGATGGTCAGCACCTCCAGCTTTGTCAGCATTCCGTTTTCATCATAGCAGGCGATCAGAACCTTATGCCCTTCCGGGATCTTACCGTTAATAGAAAGCGTATTTGCCGCCGGGCGGAAGCTCCATGTAATATTGTCCGTGAGCGCACCAGTATCAGTTGTATCACCCACATGGATCGGAATCGTTGTCGTGATCGAGGTAACGTTATTGCCGGTGCTCATCTTATCGCCGTCCGGCAGGTTTCGGTACATGGTCTGCCCACGGCCAAGCTCCAGCGTGATCTCCTCTGTGCCGTCCGCCAGAGGCTCCGACGGGGCGGACACCATGTCGGTCACATCGCGGGTCGAGCCGTCCGAAAGCGTCGCCGTCACGACCATGCCGGTTTTGTCAAAGGTCTCACCGACTGCGTACTTCGTCTTTTTGGGCATCGTTGTGACCTCAATCTTTTCAATGCTTCTGCCGAAGGCCATCAGAAAAGCAGAATCATTCTTGAAGTAAATCGTGCCGTCACTGTCGGTGATTGGGCTGCAGATTGCATACTGTGCCTGGCTTTTGACTGGCGTAAACAGAGCATATGCTGTCCGGTACGTCTCATCATTAAAAGTTTCCGATGTCAGATAATTTGCTTCGTTCTGACCCTTTTTATCGCGCAGGATACGGAGCTTACCCGGCGTATAGTTGTCAAAGAAATAAACATAAACGTATCCGGCCCCTTGCTCATAGGCTGTCGTCAGCATACCGCTCGTCTGCGGATAGCCCTGTGTCGGCACACTATACGCAATTTCCCAGTTTTCCAGGTCGATGACCGTGATGTTGTGGCCGGAATATGCCGTAAACTGGCCTATGCCGCTGACACCAATATAGGCGCGGCCATTGTAGACGACCGGCGTGGAGGTGCTCATGGCAGTTTCATCTTTGATTCCATTCTTTAATTCTATTCCGTCACAGTCAGTGATCGTCTTGCCTTGTACTTTTATACGGTAAAAGCCTCCGCCTTTCGATGTAAAATAGTATGCATCGGTGTCTTTGTCATAGCAGATCGTACTGCGGATATCGCCGTCAAAGCCACTTCGGGAGTCCAGCACTTTGCCGGTCAGCGGGTCGAGCAGATAGAGATACGAGCAGGCTGTCTTGCCATCATCTGTTCCGACCATAACGAAATCATCGCAAGCATAGGCACCAGCCCAATAGAAGCCGCCGTTCTGCACCATTCGCCATGTAGCAGCTTTTTCCTCGGTTTGATTTTCCGGATCTTCATCCGTCAAACTGACGCAAACAAAGCTACCGTCTTTGTCTTCTCCGTTCCAAAAGCCGGTATAGGCGTAACCGTTCAATATTGTGATTGGGCAGTTCGGCTGACCACCCAGCGGATCGGTGTACAGCCACAGGGATTCCAGCGTTTTGGCGCTGAACGCCTGAATGCGTCCATTGGACAGTCCGACCAGTAGAATGCCATCATAATATGTTGGCCCGTTGATAGCGAAACTGGATTTTCCGGCCATCTGGCCCGTTGCTTCTACTACGCCAGTGGCTTTATTCACGCGGTAAATGTGTTCACCGGCATAAACAATCAGGCAGTTGTCCACAAGAATAGGGCTGCTGACTGCATCGGAGGAATACCCATCGCCCAGTTTTACAGCCCAATACAGCATACCGTCCGCTGCGCTGATCGGTGTCTTTGCGCTTGTAACGCCGTTGTTGCTGTCCGTGCCGCGGAAGTTTGCCCATTCTGTGTTAAAATCAACAATATCGGGGTTTGCGTCCGCCTTTTGCAGCGTAATCGGCACTGCAGAAGGATCCGTATATTCTTCTTCGCCAAAGCGAAGAACGGTCTGACTGCTTTCATTTACGATTTGCAGCGTACCTGCCTGTGCAACATATCCGTACAGCGAAATACTGCAATAGTAAGTGAAGCCTTCCGACAGCGCGAAGATTCCATCGTCTGTTGGCCAGACACGGTTTCCAGCGCCCTGTTCGTAAATATAGATCAAAGCATTCTTCGGATTTGTTTGGAATGCAACGGCAGTTGTTGCCGCTTTCTTTATTGTGAGTCGATATTCTGTATGAGCATTTTGGTTGTACTTATTGGTTACGACTATTTTGATTTCTTCGTCTGTCTCAGTGCCATTTAGAGGTACTTCAACCGTCCCAGTATTTTCGATGATTCCTACATTTTTCCCATTTACAGAAACCAGATATCCATTATCTGTGTCCCCATACCTAGGGGAGTCCGTGTGTGTCTGAACTGTAATTTTTAAGGATGATGCCGCAGCCGGAACGAGAACAGAATAATCCGTTTCAGTACGAGAAAAACCAGTACCACCGTTGCGATTCATAAGAACTTGTCCACCTTGAACGCTCACGCTCATATTTTTCAAACTCAGCGTCCGCTCAAGGCAAATCATATAGTCTGTGTAATATGTTACATCTACGCTTTTGTCTAAGTAAGACACTCTGAATGTAAGCACATTGCTATAAGCACTGCCAGTGAGAAGGGCCTGCATAAGATTTGTACCTGTCAGTTTACTCGGAATCACAACTGATACGGTAGCTGAACCTCCACTTGCGCTGCTTTGTCTGGGGTACACAGCGCTGCAGCTTCCACGCGCGACTGTTGCCCATGCGTAGACTGCACTGGAATAATCCGGAACATTCACTGTGTATGTATGAGTGCTCTTTGAGAACGATGCTTCTGGGAAAAGATTTCCCTTACTACCCGTATTTTCACTGTTTCCGAGGGCCAATGAGGTCAGCCAATCTCCTTGTACGACCGACACCTGAATGACCTCGCTGCTGCCAAGCGTAAAGGATTTCTTCGCATGGTAATAGGTGCCCTGCGTTGCGACATACGAGTAGTCGTCACCCGGTACAAGCGTATAGAGATAATTGACCGTACCTCCGCTGCCAATCGTTTTTGTGTACGCCAGCTCTTCGCCGTTCCTGTTTACGACCGTCAGCGTCACATCGCTGGCAGTCTTGAATGTGACCTTCTTTCCTTGGCCCGGTTGGATCGTCAATGTATAGGTTGTCGCATAGTTTCCGGAGGAAACCGTGATCGTGACCGTCGTATTGCCGGAGATCGTCGCGGTCGCGCTGCCATCCGCGTCCAGCACATTCCCGTTGACCGTGATAACAGACCCGGAGACCGTGGCGGTCGGATAGATTTTCAGCGTATTCTCGGAATCAAGGATCTTATAGGTATACTCCGTTTTGGTGCTGGAGAAGCTCTCCGTCGCAGCCTGCGCTGTTCCGGCGGCGTTGGTCACACGCAGGCTGCCGAGCGTCGGCATGCGGTCGAGCCGGAGCGTCAGATCCATGCTCTGCGTATAGTTGTCTGAACCAGCTTTGCTGGCGCGGAGAATGACCGTACTGCCTGCCGCACCGCGGGAGAGCGCATTGTCGATGCTGGTCGCCTTGGACTTGGCCGGGATGTCCTTTTCTCTGGCCGCGCCGCTTACATCCGTGTAGACAGCCTTGACTTTCGCACCGGTGGTGCTCAGTTCAAAATATGGATACAGGCGGCCCGTAAAGCTGTCCGGCACCTGCACGGTCGCGGTATGGTCTGTCAGCGTATATTCGTAGCAGTTTGCATCGAAATCCGCGTCGTAGCCGCTGGAAATTTTCAGACTGCTCTCATTGAACCAGTCGCCGCTGGGCAGGCTGGCGCTGACCGTCATTGCTCGGCTGACTGTGATCTTGCCGGAGACCATCCGGTTCTCCTGCCGGACATAGAAGGTATAGCCGCCTGCCGGGAGTTGGAGCGTTCCGGTACGGTTGGGGTCTGTAAACTGCTTTCCATAGTCATTGACTGCGGACACAGCATAGCTATCGCCGGAATAGCCGGAGAAGGTCACGGCATACTGGGTTTTCTGGCCGTTTTTATAGGCGTTGATCTTTGCCGTGATCGCATTTGCATAGCTCTGCGCGTTCTCACTGGCAACGCCCAGATAGCCGTCCAGCGCCGTCTCATATTCCTTCGCCGCGGCATTCTGCACATCGGCATCTTCCGTCAGATAGTCCGCCATGACCTGCATCAGCGTTTGCAGGCCGGAAGACGGGGTGCTGTTCATGGCTTCACTGAATCTGAAATGCGTCACGGTATTAGCAGCGCTGTCAATGGAAACGTCACTTGGTGTGCTGCCATAGATATAGTTGCCGATGACGCTCTCGATTGCCGAAATAAAGCCGGTGCTGGCGTCCGTCGTAAAGCTGTATTTGCTGGCGTTCAGCGCCTGCCGGATGGTCTGGCCGTCCGTAAAGGTTAGCCGCACCGGCGCAATGAGCAGTTTACTTGCGGTTTCGGCAGAGAAATAGAAGTAATTGTTTGCATTGACCGCCTGTGTCGAAATTGCAGCTTCTTCCACAGGTTCCTCTGCAATTTCTTCCGTGCCGGTATCCTCTACGGGCACAGCGTCCACGGTATTCTCCGTTTCGACCGGCTCTGCATCCGCTGCCAGCACACCGAGCGGCAGGCAGGACAGGAGCATGGCCAGCAGGAGCAGCGCGGCGGTCATTCGTTTCAGGTTCATCAAGATTCCTCCCATCAGTACAGGCAATCCAGCCATTTCAGCCGCAGCTTTTTCGGCCAGTTTGTGTGGGTTTTCAGGTTTTCCAGTGTCGCGTCGTGGAACAGGCGCATTTCGGCAAGCTGTTCCGGCGTGATCGCGCGGCTGGAGAACAGCGCCTGTGCGTTATACATGGTCATATCGTGCAGCTTCGCGGCGTAATCCTCGCCAAGCTGCGCTTTTGCCGTTTCGCAGAGCTCCAGCATGGAGCCCGTTCCGCGCTTCAGACCCAGCGCAGCCAGCAGCGCCGCGCAGTCTGTAAACAGGCAGGCGGCTGCGGCGGACGGGTCTTCCTGCGTGAATGCTTCGTTCCGTTTTTTGAGGATGACCGCGTGGCGGATGAGGATGGCCGCAAGCAGCAGAAGCAGCAGTGCGGCAACGAGGATGATCCAGAATACGGGCTTGTGAAGAAGTCCCGTGCGCTGGCCGCCGTCCGGGGTGTTGTCCTCCGAATCGTCCGGCTCTGCATCGTCCTGTTCCAACTCCTGACCTTCCGTTATACGCGGGCCGTCGCCGTTGCCTTCCTTGCCCGCGCCGACCGGCTTGATGCCGCTCTCGGTCTGTTCGGCGGAAAGATTTTCAAGGCCCGGCGTCAGCGCCAGCGGCAGCCAGCCGATGCCGTCCTGATATACCTCCACCCACGCGCCTGCGGCGCTTGCGTCCACGCTCGTCGGCTCATTTTCCGTAGTTTTAATCGTATACCCCTCGACATAGCGGGCGGGGATGCCGTAATAGCGGAGGGCCAAAGCCGCGACGGTCGCGTACTGGTACGTCGTGCCGTCCGCGGTATCTGCCAGCGGCAGCGCGATGGTATCGCTTCCGTCAAAGCACAATTCCAAAAAGGCCAGCGCCGCCGTCTGCGCCTGTTCTTTCGTCAGGCTGTCTGCCGGGCCGTAGCTCTCACAGCATTGATCCAGCACCGCGCCGAGCTGTGCGCGGAACTCCGCAGGCACGTCCAGCGCGTAGGAATATACAAATTCGCGGTACGCGCTTTCCATCTGTAAGTACGATTTCACGCCGTCCGACGTGTCATTCTGCAAAAAGTCCAGCAGCTCCGGCAGCAGCGTCTGCGCATCCGAAACCGTCTCATAGGAATAGCCGCGTTCACCGCGCAGACCGCTCGTTTCGACTGCGGACGGCTGAATTTTGTTTCTTGCCAGCCCTGCGCGTTCCGGAAGAATCGTGCACGGCTCGTAGCGGTACAGACTGCATCCGGTAAGATTCTGCACACTGACGCTGCCGGACCGGTAATTGCCCATCAGCCGGACGGCCGCTGCCAGCTGGCTCTGCGGGTAGAAGCCGGACTGATGCAGCCAGTAAAAGAGTTCTTTTTCCTCTGCGGCGGTTTCTGCGTCCAGCGCCGTCCATGTTTCATTTTCGTAGGTATCACCGACGAAGCCGCGCAGATAGAGCGTCTGCGCCGTGTCCGCCGTGACAGACAGAATGGTGTCCGTACTCTCCGTCTTTGTGACTGGTTCGGACAGATCACCTTCCGGCAGAAGTTCTTCTGCTTTTTCATAGCGCCAGTGGTGCAAACTGTCCTTTGCGGTTTGCGAAAGGGCCTGCATTGTGCCTGTTTGCAGGAAAATCGCAGCTATGCCCGCCACGATCACGCCCACGAGCAGGAAACTCGCAGCCGAGACGGCATTTTTGTTTTTCTGCCATGTCAGCATCAGCAAGGCAATCGCTGCTGCGGCAAGGAGCAGGATGCCCGGCTGCACGAATGCTGCCGCTACACTCAAGGCTGCCAGCAAAACCGCCGTTAATGTCGGTACGCGCGAGAGCACGACACTCATCATCGCAAGCAGAAGGCCCGCCACGATCCCGGTCAGCCAGAGGCTGGTGCCGTCCGTTTCGGCAAGCGGCAGAAGGATACCTTTTTCCGCCGCCCAGAGGCCGCGCAGTGTATTCCAAGCCGCGCCGAAACCGCTCAGAAGCGGGTTCCGCGCGAACAGGACAACGAGAAGCAATGCCGCCAACAGAATGGGGAGCATCAGCTTCATCTTTTTGAAATGCCGGATGGCTGCAGCGGCGATGCAGGTCAAAGCGCCTGCGCCCAGCAACCAGAGCATTGCAGAGAAACTGCTTACCGTGTAACCAATCGCGGCAAGCGCAAGGAAAATCAGGATGCTGGCAAGCAGATCAAAGAGCGTACTTTTTTGATCGCTGCTTTCCTGGTAAACGCCGGCACGCAGGCCGGTATTTCTTTTGTTCTTCATAGCCTGCCCTCCTTACAGTTCCAGCTCGGAGAGCTGCGCGGCGTAATCTTTCTCATTGAACTGCTCACCGCAGACAAGCGCGGTCAGCCGCCCGATGGACGAAAGCTGCTCCGTTTCTGCCTGCTGTTCACCGGAAACGTAAATCAGATGCGACCAGCTGCCAGCAGGTACCTCTTGGAGAAGCAGCGACGCACCGCTGACGCCGGTTGTCGCTTTTGCCGTAAACAGGCGCGGCAGCAGGCCAATCAGGTCGTCCATGTCGCGGATCTGCTGGAACACGCAGCGGCCTGTATCGCCCTCGTTCCATCCCACCGTAAACTGGACGGACTGGGAAAGCAGATTCCGGCAAACGGAAACGACGATCTCGGCTTCTGCATCCGTTCTGTCTACCGTTGGATTTTCTTCCGTGCGCTCCCAGAATACCGCGGCAGAGCGCGTGATCGGCAGCGACGGATCTTTGACGATCAGCTTGCCATACTTGTGACTGAGTTTCCAGTGAATCTGCCGCTGGCTGTCGCCGGGAACGTAGTCACGGATCTGGAACATCTCTGAAAGGTCATAGCCGGGACGCTCGTTGGAATAGTCCTCGGTATCATCGATGTGTGCCGCGGCAGGAGAGATCACCAGCGTCTGCAGGAAGGTATCCGGCTGCACGACGCAGGCCCCGTGCGCGTCAAGCTGTATTTTCACGCCGATGAGACCGAAGCAGTCATACAAACGGGCGGATTCCACGGCCAAGCGAATGCGTCCGCACCACGGGCTTTGAAGTGCAATCTTCATCGTCCGTTTGCCCTTCGGCCAGATGCCGCTGCTCACATTCACGGTCTGCGTCTCACCATTCAACTGGTTCTCCAGCCGTACACGGCAGGCGATCTGGCAGCCCGGCAGCCATGTGGGGTTCTGCACCGTCAACTCCGCCGTGCCGCTCTCGCCCTTGCGGAGATTCACAGGCAGCCTGACCGCCAGCCTCAGCTTTTTCGCCGCGTACAGATTGACCAGCAGGCACAAAAGCGGCAGCAGCACCATGCAGGCGGCAAGGCCGAGCGCGATGGGGCTGGCTGTCTGGACGACGAGGTCGAGAAGCCCCAGCGTCAGCAGCAGCCAGACGAATTTTCTGACAATTCTCATTTTTTCAGCACCGGCATATCCGTCGTCTTGAGGATTTCGGCCAGAACGGATTCCGGTTTTTCCTCCATCATGCGGGCCTTGCTGTTGAGCATAAGTCTATGTGCGCAGACGTCCGGGAAGATCGCGGCGACGTCCTCCGGCATCACAAAGTCACGGCCATTGAGATACGCATATGCTTTCGCCATCCGGCAGACCGCCAGCGCGCCGCGCGGGCTGACGCCGAGCGCGACCTGCGGATGGGTTCTGGTCTTTTCCACGAGCGTGGTCACATAGTCCAGAACGGCGTCGCGCATATCCACTTTTCGCACGTCCTGCACCAGTCCCAGCAGTTCTTCCTTGTTGACCACGGCATATGCCCGGTCAAGGGGATTGTCCACATGGCGGTCGCGGAGAATGTTGACGCTGCTCTTATGGTCGGGGTAGCCCATGCTGACGCGGATGAGGAAACGGTCAAGCTGGGAATTGGGGAGCATCGTCGTACCGGCCGATCCGACCGGGTTCTGCGTGGCGAGGACGATAAACGGGTCGGGCAGGGCATACGTCTTGCCATCGACTGTGACCTTGTGCTCCTCCATCGCTTCGAGCAGCGCGGACTGTGTCTTGCTGGAGGTACGGTTGATCTCGTCCGCCAGCAGCAGGTTCGTCATGATCGCGCCGGGCTTGTAGACAAACTCGTCCGCCTTTTTGTCATAGACCGAGAAGCCGATGATGTCCGACGGCACGGTGTCCGACGTGAACTGCACACGGCGGGTCTCCAAGCCAAGGACTTTTGCAAAGGCCATGGCCGTCGTGGTCTTGCCGACGCCGGGCACGTCCTCCATGAGTACATGACCCTGCGCCAGAATTGCCATTAGAATTTTCTCGACAATTTCATTCTTGCCGACGATGACGGACTCGATCTCCTGTAAAATCTCGTTGATTTTTGTATTCATAGCAAGCTGCTCCTTTATTTTTTGTTCTGTTACAGATCTCCACCGGTGTCTCCGGTACCGTCGCCTCCGCTGTCAGAGCCGCCGCCTCCGGGATCGCCGCCAGCGCCGCTGCCGGAATCATCTCCGCCGTCGCCGTCTCCGCCGGGATTTCCGCCGCTTCCGCCGCCGGAATCATCGCCGCCCGGATTCGGGTCCGGGGTGGGGTCAGGGTCGGTCGGCGGCGTGTAGGTCTGGTCTATTGCGCCGCAGGTCGTGCAGACGCCCTCGCTGAACGTATGGTAGTCCGCAAACTCGCCCAGTGCGCCGAATTTCTCCAACAGCAGGCCGCAGTCCGAGCAGTACCCCACCAGATGTTTGCAGGTAGACTGCGCCGCGTCCGGCACCAGTGTGCCGTCACAGTCAAAGCCGTGGATCTGGCCGCAGACACTGCACTGCCAATCGTCGCCATACGGGTCATAGTGATGCACGTCGTAGGTGTCCATCAGCTTTTCGTGGCAGATCTGGCATTCCTGATAGTGGTGCTTATGATCCTCATCAACGATCCACACGTTCTGCGGCTTGTGCCCGGCTGCGGGAGATTCTTCTTCCTTCTGCGCATTGCAGATCTCACACTTGAAGGTCTTCACGCCCGCTTCGGTGCAGGTGGCTGTGTCGGTCAGCTCTTTCCATTCGTGCGGGGACCGCTCGGTAAAGCCGCAGTTTTTGCACTTGGCGGTATGCGTATCTGTGCCTTCGTCCGCGGTATATTCCAGCTTATGTGCGCCCGGTATACCAATCGTCTCGCCGCAGTCCTTGCAGACCTGTACGCACGTTCCGCCGCCCTGATCCTGATATTCCTTATGCTCATGCGGGCAGCCCTCGACCATGCCGCAGCTGTGGCAGACGTACTTCGTTGTGCCGTCCTCCGCGGTGACCGTCTCATAGCTGTGATGAACGGACCAGCTGCCGTTGAGACAGGTGATGCAGTAGCCCACGGTATTGCCGTAGCCGCTTTCGCCCGTACCGACATCCCAACCGTAGGCCAGCGTGTAGCGAAGCGTCAGCGTATCGCCGTCCTTCAGATAATAGCCCGACATGGGCGTACCGGGATAATACGTCGCGCCGCCGATGGAATACATCCAGCCGGAACCCATTGTGTAGTCAAATTCACCGATGCCGGTGCTTGTGCCGGACAGCGGGATACCGTTGCGGTAGATGCAGCGCCAGAGGATCGCTTCGTTGCTGCCCGCGCCGAAGCGGCTGTCGATCCCGGCAAGGATCTCATCCGACGTGTTGCCGAACTGGTTCCAGCTGCCGCTGAGCGCATTTGCCCGGCTGCCGAGGCCGGAACCGTCGTCCATCGTTTGCAGATAAAAGCC
>ULTI01037026.1_pt1 | contig 21067 bp, 25 predicted proteins | sample 1957291 | NCBI WGS metagenome assembly ULTI01 (sample SAMEA4835725, study PRJEB28245) | human gut metagenome | biome: gut microbiome; material: fecal sample | place: Denmark | collected 2008 | reverse complement strand
AACATTATTGTAGTTACTATTGATATGGAGAACATCACTTTAGTAAATTTATCATTGACATTCCATATCATTCCTAGAGCTGCACTTCCTAAGGACATTGCAGCTAGAGTTACCAACACATACTTTAAAACCATCATATTTCACACTGCTCTTCATTTAATCTATCAATCCAATTGATTAATAGACGATACAACCATTTCATTTCCTTAATACTTTCTTTGCATATTCACCATAGGAACCATGTCTCTTCATAAACGGAGTTAGAAACCTATAATCGAATTTATAATCACATACATCATAATCGTTCACAATCTCCCTACTAGAAGAAATCTCATAGTCTAGGATATCTTTAAGTGTTAGAATATCTCTAGTCTGTTGCCTTTGGTGTCTCTTAACCCTTCGGTTATACCAATTGCGTTTAACTTTAGGTCCTTTAACAATAGGAATTTTACGTCTACTTCTAGTCATTTAATACATAATCACAATAAGTATCAACAAAATCTTTGGCTTCTCTCAAACCGCATTTGGTAGACTCCTTTACATGCTTAATTGCTTGTAGTTTGGCATCCCTCTGCACAAGCTGCTTCATCAAAGATTTCTTTCAAATTATCTGCCACAATTAAATAAGTTTTAAAGTTACTACTCTAGTAGGGTAGGAGAGACTCGAACTCTCACACCCGAAGGCATCAGTGCCTAAAACTGACGTGTCTACCATTCCACCACTACCCCATTACCGTTTTAATAATTTAATGAACTCATCTTCATTCCCCTTGTAGTATTGCTGAAGATATGCTATATATACAGCTTCATTCTTAACTATTTGAGGGAATTTATTCTCAAACTCAATTACTCTCTCTTCTCCAACTACGCTAACATGAAAGCCTCTAGCATCATTACTAGGACTGCATAGCAACATAAATAAAATAACTATTAGATACTTCATTATAAATAAAAGAAAGAGGAGTGTTGCCACTCCCTTTCTAGTTTTAACCCAAAGTCAGTGTTAATCTTTAAAGTCGTTACGACTATATTCGAAATAAGTTTCACACATCTTTAAAGTCGTTTCAATCTTATCGGCTCCAAGCAATCCTATTAACCCAGCGGCTAATTTATCAGCAGGAGTTTCGATAACAGCTTTCTTAGAAGCAAGACCAACTTGACGTTGATAGGATTCAACACTGGTTTTAATATGGAACGACGTTACATGGGTCTCTTCAGTAAAGATAAGCTTAGACTTAGTAGATTCTACAATTTCAGCCATAAATGCCGGAGCAATCTGTGCTTTAGCAATGTAGTTACATACATCTGACAAGTCGTCGTCTACGCTATAACCTTCAGCTTCGGAGAATGTTTCACGAATAAACCTTTCAGCTGTTTCAGCATCAAGACAATCCATAGTAATCACAGAACCAATTCTTTTACCTCTTAAGAAGGTAGGTTCAATCAGCTCAATATGATTAGTAGTAAATAAAGTGATTACGTTCATATCTTTGGTATCGCCACCATCCAAAGTATTCAGAATATCCTGCATTGCAGAATCTCTGTTACCTCTAGTTACCTGGTCAATATCCTCTACAAAGACAATAACACCATGACCTGAACGGTCTACCACTTTACACATACGGAGAGTTTCAGCTAACAGAGAAGGGTCTTTTAGATATACGAATGACCATCCGTTGTTTACCGCATCTTTGGCCAGTTTAAATGCCAGTAGGGTCTTACCAGTACCATATTTACCTTCCAGTAAGCAGCCATACTTCAAAGGAATACCCTTTGTAATACATTTCTCTGGGTACAAGATTCTTGAACGAAGCGGTTGCAGCTCAAATTCTGTCTTCTTTGACAGAACCATAAACTGCTTATCGATACCGGCTAGAGTCATAATCTTCGGTTCACTCAGATTGGTAATTTCAAGTGCCTGGTTCTTATAGATAGATTCAGTTGCGAGCAATTCTTTAGTTCTTTCAACAATATCATCAATAAGAGATTGGTACTTGAATTGGCACTGACCTTTAACCAATAGTAAATGACGGTCGTTGTCATAGTTAATATTGATTTCAGAATCCTCACCAAGTTCTTCCAAAGAGATTTTACCAAAAGGTACTTTAGTACGAGAGCCATCAGCTAAGATAACATCTACGGTGTCAATATTACTGTTGCCGGAAGGACTCTTATCCTCCTTACTAACAGCAGAACCAAACACTTCATTGATAGCTCTATTCAGCTGATACACGCCATCTGGTTTCCAACATAGGAGTGTGTACTTGAATGATGCCATCTTCTTAGACTGCTTGATTTCGCCTTCAATGAAGCCCAGAACGTCTGCATACTTCATATTACTTTGGCACACTTCGATGATTCTCTGTTTCTGAGATTCCTCGTACTTGTTAACTCTAGCTGCTATAGCAGCGGTGGTTCCTTGCGGAATAATGTTCTTCGCCATTACTTGTTAGGTTTATTAATCTTATTTACTTCCTTAATAATTGCCTCGCAATTCTCTCTGGTTGTAGTTAAACAACCTAATTGAATAATTGAACCATCTTGAGTGATGGTAAGATTCTTATCATCAATTGTGGTTCTACATTCACTTCCCCTAATAATACTTTTAATCAATGGGTAGGGTAATGCAGTATTTTTACAGAATATTACATTCTTGCCTTCCACATAAATGACATCGTAGCCGTCAATGCTACCTACTACCTTCCTCATAAAAGATTCTTATCATCAATTGTGTGGGCCCAGCCAGACTTGAACTGACAACCTCAACATTATGAGTGTTTTGCTCTAACCAATTGAGCTATGAGCCCTTAATTCTTTAAGACTAACACAATTAATAGTAAGGTCTTATTAATAACAAACTCATTAACATATTAAAATCATAATTAGTAGTTGGACCACCAGGATTCGAACCTGGACAAACAGAACCAAAACCTGTTGTGCTGCCGTTACACCATAGTCCAATTACTAAGGGAATACTATGACTCCCTTACATACTCTTCATAAATATACAGTTCAAAGTTAGGTCTTATAAACATATCTTTGTCTGTAGCTTCGTCCCAATGAGTAACTATAACCTTCTTGCGAACGTCATGGCTAAACATAGAATCAATATTGAGACTATGCCTAAACAAAACTGGATCAAACTCTATAGCCCGGAAAGATTTCTGAAAGTCGTTAAATTGGTTGTTGGGGTCTACAACAGGTCTAACTGGCTTATCAGAAGGAAACGGACCGTTACCATGACGCGTTATGTATGGTCTAGTAACGTAATTAACCGTAACGGTGTCATTACATCCAATTTGTTTTAGTATTCGATGAGCATTCTGTGATGTTGTATTAGATGGAGTGCAATGGGGCATTATTCCGAATCTTTGGTCTAATAATATACCTTGAGAACCTTCAAAGATAAGATTGTCGTAATCTTCCCATATAGCTTCTAAGGTACTTACTTGGACAGTGTTGAAATATGCATTCACAGTTCTGCACCAATTATCCAAGTCAATTGATGGATATACACTATTCATGTGATAATAGTTGTCTGCTATTGCATTAACTTTCTCCCTAAGAATATGTATATTCAAGCAATCTATAACCATAAGATTATACCCCGACTTCACTCGGTCTAAACACGTTTTAAAACCAGTCCCTACAGTACCATGACGTAGATTTACTACGTCACTTACTTGGGAATAGACGTCGAATGGTACTATGACTTGACATAATGGATTATAAATAATTTTAGGAGTAATACCTAATTTCTTTAAATCCATTGCTTCAAGTGTAGAGGTTACTGGGTCTACAGTACAGTATTCAGACCAATATGTAGGCACTCCTAGCAAGGTTCCACTTCCAAAGTTACTAAATGTGTGCATAAGGTCTCCGTATTTAACAGTATGGCCAACTTGATGTCCACCACTAAACCTTATTACAAGTGAGTTCTCTGGATTCTTAGCACATATATTATGTACCGTCTGTCCCTTACCTTCATCGCCCATAAATGAGCCTAACACTATACTAATCATGATTTTAATAGAAATTTTGTTTGTCTTCGGTAGTTGTACTACTAGAAGCATCACTAGGAGTTTCTGCATACACAGGCTCCTCGTAATTGTCTTTAATTGCTTTAGCAATTACTTTATCCACTTCATCAGATTTGCACATTAGTACATTCTGTCCAAGTAGATTCTTCCAAGATTCAGCCACCCTTGTGCCATAACTGGCATTAGTAATGTGAATGTGGAATACATGGTACTGCTCTTGTGCTTTCCGAATTGCTTCATTAGCACTAATAGAACCAGCACCTTTTTGATACCCTAGAATTTCAGTTAAACTATCACCTGGGATTCCCTGTAGATTAGGTTCATCACCAATAGTGAACAAGAATCCTTTAGTGTGTCTTTTGAACCAAGAATCGGTTTCAGTGTGATATCCTGCAACTATGTGAGCTAATAAATAGCTCTCACCTGCATTACCACCACCTCCACCTTCTATTACTAAGGACTCTAATGAATTTAGAATCTTTTCAGTATCAGATTCAAACTGTCCAACCTGAATAGGATATCTATCGTATTCGTGGTCTCCAACTGCCATAAACAACAATTGAGGATCACGTACTCCCATTTGCATGACAGAATCCATAATCTTAGGTAAATGGTTCTTAATCATTTCATAAGGAGTATTCATCATTGAACCAGTAACATCTAGTGCAATGATTATCGGAGTAGAGTATGGATGTTCTTGGGAGTCACGACACTCACGAACTCCAACATTGACCATTTCAGCTTTAATTTGAGTATTAAAGCTACGTGCATTTACATTAAATGACGCTGCTGTATTACTAGCATTTACTGAAATGTTCCTAAAGAGCTGGTCACGCGATGCTTTAGCATATCCTCTATCATCGGATAAAGTGCTATAAGCAATACTACTGTAAACACCACTTCCCATGATTAATTATCTAATGGGTTAGTAATGTCTCCTTTTACATCATCCAAATTAATGGATTCTGTTGCATCAGCAGGAAATTCTTCTTCGTCTACCTGCATGGCCAAAGCAAGTTCAATCTTTGCAACACGTAACTTACGTGCTAATTCATGTCTTGTTCTCACCCATTCAGCCGGATTCAGATTCTCTCCCGGATTCAAAGAGTCTCTTGATTTAACGGCAAGATCATTATGCTTATTGATTTCTCCCTGAATACGGAGTACTTTCAACTTGCAGTCCTGAACGAATCTGTCTTCTTCAATTTTAGTCAATTCATACAGATTCTGTGCTCTTGCATCAAGTACACTCTGACCACTCTTACTCAATTTCTCTTTAAAACTGCTCATTTACATTTCACATTAACATGTTAACTTCATAAGCATCTCTGTGTGTTAAAATAATCTAATAATAGCCTAAGACTATCATCGAGCCTCCTACCGGAATCGAACCGATAACCTATCGCTTACAAAACGATTGCTCTGCCAGTTGAGCTAAGGAGGCAATTTCAGAAGACTTTGATATAAAACTATACTGCTGTAGTCTTCTTATGCAAATCAAAGATTGCGGTGCATACGGGAATTGAACCCGTACCCCAAGATAGACAGTCTAGTATCCTAACCTTTAGACCAATGCACCATAGAGCTAGCTTACCTACACTTAACTTCCGTTCCCGGACACAGGATTCAACTTCCGTTCCTAAGTGTATTGTCTCTTCCCGCCAGCTGAGGTATTCCCAATGTTATTGATAGGTGTCCATCTCTTCAAATAACTTGGTATGCCAATGAGACCTGGGCATATAACTATAAGAGTGGGTGCTAGCCGTTTCTATCCCACCATTGTGTACTACAGCGCTAGCCACCGCTTGAAACTTCTATGCCCTCACGTCGTCTCAAGATGTGTATGATTATTATTACATAGCCGTTATGTGGCTAGGGAGGATTATGCACGAGGTATTCCCAACGGGGCTCGAACCCGTATCTTCACCGTGAAAGGGTGATTACCTAACCAGTTAGTAGATGGGAATATAAGAGTCATGAATAGGAGGTATAAGCGTAGTCTAAAACTAACTCAAAGGCTAAGACCAGCTGCATGAGCAAAGACAAAGATAACGACCTTTAAAGGATTCGTTTTATGCAGCTGTCAGTACATTTTATAAGTTAATATGCCAAGATCTGTGGAACAGATCTTAAAATTGCTATAAACTTTTATACCTTTCCTATTCATGTAAAGAGAGATTAGAATCTAAAGCGATTCAGGTTCTCTACACCTCAGTAGTGAGAGCTTTCAGCTTCTCATATGTTTTAGCAAGAGCTTCTGGAATAACAATCTTAAGAGCGGCAATCTTACTACGCTCTTCAATTTGCCAAGTTCTGAACTCAGTTCCTTTGGCTTGCATTGTCATACTATAGACTTCACTTGCATCCTTATACTTACGTTCAAGTTCTAGATTGTGTTCCTCAACAAGCTTCTTGATTCTGTATTTGTACTTATTTAATGCTCCTTCAACATTTCTATGTTTCTGTTGTAGTTGCATATAACAATCCTCTACTAAATCAGAGCTAATTGATGGTACGAAATGATACATCATTGCATTGACACCTTCTCCTACCAGCTTATTAGGCTGTACCATACGTTTCATCATATCAGTACGCGCCATAGAAAACGGTTTGTCTGGATGGATAAACTTACCTAGAGTAGCTGCTTCAGCTTCTAAGTTATAATATTCCATTCTTTCTGCAATAGAGAATGTAGCAATGGCATCCTTCTCATTCCACATAATACCTCTTTCAGGAACTTCGGGCATTTCGGAAAGATTCTCAAGGTAATCACATAAGTCAGCATTATCAATGAGGCTTAGTTCCTCATCCTTAGCCTTAATAGCTTCACGCATCCAAGCACAGAAAGTATTCATTTCAGCGATTTCTTCAAGAAGTTCTGGTATAGAAGATAGGTATTGTTCGTTTCTACCTTCAGTTAAAATGGAAGCTTGGCCTCCACTTAACAATCTTACAGTACTCGTAATAAATCCCACACCCTCTAAGGCTCTGCGATTAGATTCCATACATTCTTTAGCCAAATTAGCTAAATGATTAGCGGAAGTAGAAGTAATTCCCTTCTCGCCAAAGAATACACGATTAATTTCCTTCATATAAATCCTTATTAATTAAGTTAGTACCGGGTACGGGATTTGAACCCGTGTTACATGTGTGAGAGACATGCGTCCTATCCAATTAGACGAACCCGACATCCGTTATGCCTTCCAGAAAGTGAATTCTGCATCACTTCCTCTTCCTACGTACTTTACTCCGAATCCATTGGCTCTATAAATAGGTTCTACGTCCAGCCAATGATTCTTAATAGCTTCTTCCTCTGTTATGTTATCAGATGCTATATAGGCGATCACATCTGATTGTTTAAACGCGGAAGCCAGACCATTCCAATTCTTAACTATTAAAGTATTAAAAGCTAAGATAACCGCATCGGGTATAGACTTAAAGTCTCTACTCATCAATTCCCTTGAATTTAACACTTTCACCATAATTTTAGTAATTAGGTTAATAATAATTTCACAACTCTTATTAATCAGCGCGGAGGCAGCTGGATTCGAACCAGCGGAACCCTTTTAGAGGTTCGGAGTCTTAGCAGGACTCTGGTATAGACCACTCACCCATACCTCCAATTACAGAAGACCTTGCTGTATCATTATTAATGCTGTTCGTCTTCTTAAGCTGTAAAAGATTGTTACTTCACAGCTTCAAGTTGCATCTGAGTTGCATTTGCCTTAGCTTCTGCCTCCTTAAGAATTTCAGCAGCTTTAGCTTCTGCCTTAAGAATAGCTTCTTGCTTTACAGCTTCAGCATCAATAATGGCTTTCTCCTTAGCTTTATTAGCAGGCACAATTACCGTTGCATTTAATTCAGCTTCTTTAATTTCTGCAATCTTCTCTTGCTCGGTTCTAGCAATAGTAGTTTCTGCATCCACTTTAGAAATACCTGCAACCTTATCGGCATCAGCAGCAGCCTTTGCAGCTTCTCCTTTAGCCTTAGACACTTCAATTGTAGCCATATGCTCGGCTACTCCAGCCTGCTTATTAGCTTCAGCTGTCTTGTTCTTTAGCAGCTGCTTCCGCTTTAGATTTAGCCATATTAGCTTTAGCTTGTGCATCCCATTCAGTCTGTTGAGAAATTGCAATAGACTCCTGCTCTGCTACCTTAGAAAGCCTCTCAGTGTTAGCTTTAGCTACTCCTACTTCCTGCTCTTTTTGTTGATCTGCAATAGCAATACGTTGTTCCTTCTGCTGCTCTGACAGTTTAACTTCCTGCTCCTTAGTAGTTTCGGCTAATCTAATTGCTTTATCCTTATTAGTTTCAGCAATAGCAGCTTCTGCCTGTGCTCTAGCCTTAGTAGTTTCTTTCTGACCCAAATTCTCAATATAATTAGCAGCATCTCTGATGTCACTAATATTGATATTAATCAGATACAAACCCAATTTGTTTAATTCAGTATTAATATTGTCTCTGGCTTGAGTTAAGAACTTATCTCTATTAGAATTAAGTTCCTCAATTTCCATAGAAGCCACAATAAGCCTCATTTGGCCATATACAATGTCTGAAATTAAACTCTCTTTATCTGTATCATCAACGCCAAGCAATCTATTAGCAGCATTCTGCATAATTAATGGATCTTGGCTGATTGCTACAGTGACTGTAGTAGGAACAGTAACACGAATATTCTGGGCTGATAATGCATCCTTGAGAGTTAAATTCAACTGAATAGGACGCATTGACATTACTTCATATCCCTGAATGATAGGCCATACAAATGCAGCTCCACCGTGATAAACTCTAGCAGTTTTGATTTCTACTTCCCTACTAACTTGGTTCCCTTTGGCATCAAGTTCATTTACCTTCTCTTTGTGAGAACCAGTTTTACCATAAACTACTAATAGTTCATCAGATTTACATTTACGATAACGAGATAAAATCCCAATGATAGTAATAATTGCTATTAATACAATTACTCCTACGATAATTAATGTTGTCATTTCCATCTTATGAGTCTTTAATCTATGTACAATGTGTTATCCATAACCTCACGAATTGTAACCACTTGATTAACCGCATATGAAGTACCTGAAATAGAAACGAGTTCTGCTTCTCTAGATGCTCCACTTATATTTATAAAAGCTAAATAGCGTTTATCATCTAAGCGAACATATATTCTAGCTGGTCTTCCTGCTAAGTATACAAGAGGTTCGTCGGTTGGAAAGTTCTGTAATTTCATACAGAATTTATATAAATGATACAGCATAAACACAAATACAAGACCTATAAAGAATCCTATTAACCAATCAACCCAGGTTATCTCGTAACCTAGTAGTTGTTTAATAGAAGTCCATCCTCCAAATCCCATCAGGAAGTGAATAAGACCTTTAAATGAAACAACATCACCAATGTCGAAATCGGCATCTCCATCGAAGTCCACATCAAGTTCACCTGCAACCCATGATATTATGAATTGCAAGATAAAGATACCATAGGCAACGCCACCTATGATATAATACACATCACTCATCTTGTTAATAATTTAATCTTGTTAATAAATAGTGGGACAGAATGGAATCGAACCATTATCTCTGGATTTTCAGTCCAGCGCGAACTGACCACCTGCGCTACTGTCCCTTACTGCCTACACATACGTCTTCACTGGATTTTATGCTTTATTACGCCAGTTGCTTTGGACAGTCTAAATCCTTCAGTGCTGTACAATCATTACATTTATAATGAGGCCTCAATATTAATTTGACTGCCATCGCACCTACTCCCATTACTTCGTCACGCAACGTATCCTCACCTACTCATGGGAATTGCACCCAACCACTACCTCGGCATTATAGTATCTTAGTGAATAATAAACAATGAAACAAACTGGAAATTAATTTTAAAGTTAATATTATGTCTATAAGATACTAAGGGTGTTATGTCAGAATCGAACTGACGACCTCTTGAACCACAATCAAGTGCTCTAACCAACTGAGCTAATAACACCATATATAGTTACTCATTCTCGTAACCTTCGCGCACTGCATTTGCAAATACTTGTTTACACATCTCGTATTCTAGAATGGCTAGTGCTAAGTCTTCTCCTACGTCTTCTACAAACTTGTCTCGGTTATCAGTCTCGTCAAGTTCGTTTAATACCGCTATCAAGTATTCTAGTAGTTCAAGACATCTATTGTAACTTTCCCCAACTTTATTAATAATGGCTATCCTATCATTGCTTCTCTTATAGTACTTATGGGTTGAATAATTACAGTATAACACTACTAATGCACATATAAGTGTAGTAGTAGTGAATGCTTCATTTATATAACATAAGATACTGTGAGTTACAGTAGCAATTAATACAACTGTATTAGCATAAAACATCCAATTTAAAGACTTGAGAGCTTTACGGTGTGATAATAATTTATCAACCTCTTCTTTTACCTCGTTAAACGATTCTAATTCTTTTTCATACTGTTCACATGATACTTCAAGTAGTTCTTCACTCATATTATTCAATTTAGTTTAATAGTGGACCGTGTGAGATTTGAACTCCTCCTTCATCTTGCAAGGATGATGTGCTCCCGGATTACACTACACAGCCCGTATGTAGCCACACTATCGTAGGGCTATCAACTCTCAACGTTCTTTATTTCTTTGTACTCAATAATTAATCCGATTATGGTACGTAATAAAGTAGCAATGCATCCAGCCGAATAAATCCATAAGAACAACATACTACTTCTTTCTAAACATCACTATACCTGGAGATACAAATACTATAACTGCAACAACACCAATCCATGAAGTTATTACAAGAGTTAATTCCATTAATAAGTCACACAAGTTGTAAGTGTAATTAGAATTTCTCTTATAGTCACGATATTCATAGAAACACACAGCCATCAAAGCAACTACACATCCGATAATATAAATAATCAGCATCATACATTTTTAATTATTAGTTAATAAGTACCCCGACTGCGATTCGAACGCAGATATGTGGCTTAGTATAAGAACTAGGAGTCGAACCTAATTCTTATTGTTATTAATTTCATTTTTATGGTAACGGTAAATTAATAACAGTGAGTTACGGACTCACCAGCCGTATGAAGGCCACTGTTCTATCCCTTGAACTATCGAGGCATTAACAGAAGACATTGTAATCATATGTAACATGACACCTGCTGTATGTCTTCTTAGGCGATACTATTTTATGAACATAAAGCTATCAGTTCTTTAGTAGTCCTTTTATATTGCAATCTGTTATATCTTTCTCCCTTACATATTGCACAACTACAGGGAGTACTCATGGTTTTAAACCTAAAGGTATTCTTAGCATTATAAAGTTCAGTCCAGCTTATTGCTTTACGCCACTTATTACTGCTACAGATATACCAATGCGGAAATGACCGTTTAATCCTAGTAATATACTTCTGGTCTTTCTTTAGGTTCCTCCACAATTTGTTTCTGTGAATTCTTGATTCTTTCATGTTTAGTTCTTCCATTGTCTCGTCCACTGATATTAACAATATCCTGACTTGGATTGTAACCAGTACCAATGAATTTCTTCATATCTAGTCCCGATAAATTGATTGTCTTCATACGATAATTAAATTTTAATAGTTAAATACACTGTGATACTTTAGCCAATCTCTATAAGCTTTAGCATCCATGTTATAGGAATAATTCCAGTGAAACCTTCTCAGCTCCTTAATAAGTTCTGTTCGTATTTCATACGTGAGACGCACACCAGGTGCTGTATTAGATATGTAGAATTGTTCTTTAACAAATGAGAAATACCCGTATAATATAGGTGTGCGCTTTCCCTTAAACTTATTAAGTAGAATAGCATGCAAACGGCTGTTATCCTTGCTGTACTTCGTTGGATATAGTGTCACGTTCATTGTCTAATATAGCAACAGCTAGACTATAACCATTATATAATGTCCCAATAAGACGTTTAAGTCTCTTCTTCATCTTCCTAGGAAGTTTTGGAAGATTAACATTCATAAGCTCTTCAGCTTCTTTATGTCTGGCTCTAACAGCAAGTTCTAAGTTCTCAGGGACATCTTCGGAATCAAAGAATGCGTTCAATACAGGTTCCTCTGGTAACAATCTTATGACTCTGTAAGCTACTCTTGCTTTCTTATTGTTACTGAGCTGATCAACATGTTTAAATTTCAATTTCATAATCTTTCATTAATAAATTAATAAGAGGAAGGACAGGGATTCGAACCCTGGGATCGCTGTTACACGACCAACAGTTTTCAAGACTGCCGCATTAAGCCAACTCTGCCACCCTTCCATTAATAAGCACATCCTGCACGACTCGAACATGCAACACACCCAGTTTTGGAGACAGGGGCTCTACCGATTGAGCTAAGGACGCATTTTAGTTACCAATTCTGAATGATTGTAAGGAACATTACTATAAAACCCGCTGTACCTACAGCAACTCTGCCATCTTCATTTAGTGGAGAATACACTGCTATTAGAATTAATACAAATCCTAATAATAGTTGTAATATAAACTTAACATTTCTCATAATCACGCATCTCCAGAATTAGCAATCCACATGATGTATATAATCATAATCACACCTACGACAAATTCTGTTAACATAATCAAATACATTTAAAATTAAACATTGCGGCGAGTGCAGGATTCGAACCTGCGACCAATTGATTAACAGTCAACTGCTCTACCACTGAGCTAACTCGCCATTTAAATACTAAACACCATCTAGCATTATTAAGAAACCTATAATGGCTATCATAGAACCAATTATGATTGGAACTCCTATAATATCTCCTAAGTTTACTAGTATTGGCAACAATAGAATCATGCATCCAATTAGAAACATGATAAGTCCTTTAATAAATCTGTGTGTCATAAAATCTATATATTTCCTACTGACGGGCGGCAGCATGATTATCCATGCGGAATTATCATGCCTGTGGGAGTCATTACATAAGTCTTAGAGACTTGAATGAAATACCACTTAACTGCTTTCTTAATTAACTTAAATAGTTTCATAATAACTCAGTTTTAGTCAGTAAATTAATAATCTAAAAGGAAACCACTCTATCTTCACAGACCGAGTGGTCGAATACAATTTGCACTTCAAGTTGCTTAATTAAAGCATTCCTAGTGACTCCAGAGGGATTTGAACCCTCGACCCACGGATTAAAGGTCCGTTGCTCTAAGCCAACTGAGCTATGGAGTCATCCTACAGAAGACGGTCAATTAAATCACACGAATAAATTGGAGGTTGCCAAGTCATGAAGTGCTGACGTCTTCTTATATTTCACTAAATCGAAGAGTGGGCGCTCGGATTCGAACCGAGGAATACAGATTTTGCAGATCTGCCTATTAAGCCACTCTAGCACGCCCACATGTCAATGGACTAATGTGAGGCGAAAGTGAAACGGTTTAATCATTAAGGTCTTAATGATTGGATCTAGTGAAACTAAACAAACATACAAATAAATCGTCTGGGTAGTGTGGCTCGAACACACGACATCTAGGTCCCAAACCTAGCATTCTACCTACTGAATTATACCCAGAGTGCGGAAGTCTAAATATGCTTGACATGGGTTATGCTGTAAGACTTCCTATTAATTCGAAATCAAGACGTGGGCAAGATAGGACTTGAACCTATGACCCCTACCTTATCAGAGTAGTGCTCTGACCTACTTGCCCATCCACAGAAGACGCTACCAATACTAATCATATAAGAGGCGTGTGCTGTACGTCTTCTTAAATAAAATAATCATTTATGGATTATATGGTTGCGGAGATGGGAGCTATTGTGCATACTCCCATCTATATCCGTATGCTGTCTTAGTCTTGTGCTTAGCTGCATTAGAGATATGGCTTCTAACACCTCCGTTATATGTCTTAGCAGTAAATATAAGACATCAAGCTTTAGTCGAATTAGCGTTACCCGAATCTCACCACGTGGAGGTTTCGACTATGAGATTCTTGCGGAGATGGGAGTCGAACCCAATATAACTAGCTTATGAGACTAGTATGATTTATATATCCGTTTCATTCCTCCGCAAAGTGCTCCATACAGGATTCAAACCTGTGACACGTAGGTTTAGGGTCTACTGTTCTATCGCTGAACTAATGAAGCGTGTGGCAATGCTTTTAAGGTGCACCGCCAATTCATCCTATTCAATAATTTGATTCCACTGTTCAAGTGTAAGTTCCTTGACTACTACACCATTTAACTCACATGGTTTATACTGATTGCCGCTCTCTTTTACAAGGATTAGCCATTCATAACCATGTTGTAAACTGTAGTCCTTTATAAGTGTAACGGATAGAGGCATTATTAATGTCTTCAGCTACAACTTCAAATGGAGTGTTTGCATTCTTAGTAATGACTACATGTTCGTCATTTACACTGATATAGTAATCTCTCTTATAACTCATTCTCTTACTAATTTAAGTTTCTTGAACATACGACCATCATCTTGTAATGCGATTGCTGTTAATTGGTTATTAAGGTCTGGTTCACGGAACATAGAGTAATCCTTATTAGTAAGGTCTAATCTAACTCTCCATTTATCCAAGTCAGCATATAAGTAGTTATTGTTCCAATAACCACTGTGCTACTGCATGACCACCTTGTACACAACCATAAACTACATCAAGCTTCTGGTCTATCAGCACATACAGTCTCTTCATCAGAATATGCATCAATTAGTGAATCAACTCTACTCACAAAGTATTTCCATGTTTCCTTTGAGTAATCTCCACCGGAGCAACCATACCAGCCGTTGAATTTTAATTTCTTCCAAGAATCTAATACTTGCTTGTAATAAGCTTCTTGTGCATCCCCAACCAGTTTATGTTTTAGAATGTAATAAGCTACATACATTGCATGTAATAAACCTCTGTTACGATATACTTCTGATTGATGATTAATTCTTTTAGCGACCTTCTGTGCTTTTACTAATTCGCTAATTTCTCTTTTAAAATCGTTAATTGTTGCCATAATAATTAGTTGTTAATAAAATTGTAATTTCTAAATAACAGACTAACTGTTATGGTGGTTTGTAAGAAATCTACCGCATAATCATTTCCTTTTAAATTGTTTGCACATGTTAATAAACTCATCTTCCGATTCGCATATAATCGGATTTATTTCCTTAATAAAATCCTCCTGATAAGCTTCTTTGGACAAATCATCTATCCCATCAGGGTAAACACCATGCACGTCATAAGCCATATTGGATTCCCAACAACAGAGCCAATCAGCTTCTTTAAACGATGAACATATACATACACTTATTCCAGATTGCTCTAACCTTTGTCTAAGTTCTGGAGTATTACTTTTAATAATACAGCATTTACTCATCACTCACTTTCACTGTTCATAATACTTCAAATTTAAAACGAGAGCGGGATAACAGAATCGAACTGTCATCTTCAGCTTGGAAGGCTGTTATAATAACCATTATACGAATCCCGCAGTTTACTTCTACTATTCTCGCGAACCATAGAAGGGTTTGCTGAGCGAATGCTCAACAGATGTTGTATTTAATTATCGCAGTGTGGGGTGGGCCCGGGAGGACTCGAACCTCCAGTCCAATTAAGGAGTAGATTTACAGTCTACGCGGCTACCAATTACCGGTTACGTGCCCAAATCACACAATCCATATTAACTGATGAATTGTGAGTGCAAAGATAAGTAATCCTTCTCACATATAAAAGTTAATATGTATTAAATACAACATGGGGAAATTTAATTGGATATAGACTTACTATCTTCACAGACTGTAAGCCTTTATGACCATTTCCAATAATTGCTGTTTTAAGTAGTAATGGCAATGACACAGATGCAACTATCGGAAATTCTTTATGAGTAATTTAAAACTACAGTAATAATAGTCAGCTAGGTGGGATTCGAACCCACACCACTTACAAATTATGTAAGTCTTCTAACTTAAATTACTAGCCTTACCGCTCACAGGCATCATTCAAATAAATCCCATCTAATAGATTAGATATGTAATTAGACTGTCTTTGATTTGTAATGCACTTCTAATTACATAAGGAATTTAATCTTCTAGCCTTGTTGAGTGGACACAGTGCGCTTATTATAAATTGGCTTCTCAGCCTTTGCAGGCTTACTCTGCACGCTTGCATTCTTTCTCGGTGTGTCCTTCTCTAACACCATCATATTCAAGAGTTCTTGATTCATCATGTAATCGAACAACTCTTTAGGCGTACTAGGATTCTGGAATCTCTTCTCTCCGGTTATAAATCCAGCAGTGGACTGACTTAATCCGTTAACAAAGAAACAGTTAGAAACATTGCGAATCAATTCAACTTTAGACTTAGTCTGTTTAGAGGCTAAATGCCAAATAATTAATTTAAACTGTTTAACAAACTCTTTGCTAAATCCAGCTTTTAAGAGTTTAGATTTAAATTCAATGAATTGTTCACTGGTGTTTCTTAAATGTCCCAATGCTCCGCTAATTACCAAACAGCCATTTGGAAATTCACCTTCCCGAATTCCTCCAGATTTAATAGATATAAGCATATCTGCAATCATAGACAGAGTTGGACTAGTTACTAAGGCTTCCTCAGTATCTGAAATCCACTTATTAGTAGGAGTTGTACCTTCCCACTTACGTAAATCACATCTATTGTTGGCAAATACACCATACATGCCAGAGAACGCTACAGGCATTAATTCGGAATGATACATAGCATAAGCCTTACCAACACTATAAGCAGAAGTTTCAGTAGCTTCTATCTCAGAATAAGCAGAATTACTAATGTCTCTAATTACTAATAGTGGTGATACTTTCTTTAGCTTAGCATTCTTCACGAATGTATTAAAACTAACATCTATAGAAGAACCCATGAATTCTGGTACGAACTCTGCAATTTTATCAAGTCCAAATGGCTTAAATAAATTATGCACAAATCCGTCATTACAGGGCTTTCTACGAGTCTTCAGCCATTTCTGATACTTCTCTGCAAGACCTTGTTGTTTGAGGAATTTAGAGCCTACTAGCAGTGCTAGAGCCTTTCCTGGAACTGTATCAAAGTCAATGTCGAGTAATTTCTTATGGCTTATTAATTGCTGCCATTTCATAACTGTACCGCTGTTCTTCATCTTTCTATACTTACGATAAGATGAATAGTCTCCTTCCTCTTTCGGTTTACCATAAAGGCCTTCAGCTAGATATTTAGCAACTATGTTACGGGCTTTCGCCTCGTCTGTCTTACATATAGTATTAGTTCGAACTCTAGGAAGATACTTCTTTACTAAGTCACATGTTTGCCCTTCTACTAAACCAGCATAAATAGTCTTTCTAAAGAAATCCCAATCTAGTCTATGCTTGTATCCATGTAATTGAGCATCCATTACTAACATATTAATAAAGTCCTTCCAGCATCCTGCTGCCGCAAAGTAAGGCATATTGGCATGGAATGTAGATTTATGATATGTTGCCAACCACATCATTCTTAATAGACCTTCATTCTTTAGACCACCTCCTCGCTGTGTGTCTAAGTAAATAACTCCATTAGGAGTAACTACTCTACATTTACGTGTAATAAGTCTTACATAGGCAGTAAATTTGACACACAGCTTTGGATTGGCCTTCCACAGTTCATACATATCTTGACTAACGTCTTCATAAGAACGTGGTTCAAGATAGTGCGCAAGGTTTATGAATTGGTCCACAAATACTTTAGTAGGATTTGTATACCTTCGTCCCCCACCTTGAGAGGGCTTAGAGCAAGCCTTTTTAGGCCTTTCATTCATTTCCATCTTGTAAAATTAAATTAGCAGGTTAATCTGAGAGTTCTTTATTCTAATTGATAAAATGGGACACATAGACATTGAGCCAGCTTAATACAACTCGCTACTTACACACTACATGCCCCATATCAAATGAGGAAAGAGGTTCACTTGATGACCTATCTACGTGCTGATTATAACGTAGACCGTGCAGATTCTCTCTCACACAATACTATGATGGACTCAAACCATCTCCACCCCTAGGTGAACTTTCCGTTATTCGAATAGTACAGGTTTCAACTCTTTATAACGCCTTTAAGTCAAAGTATACTCCGGAATATACTCTTAGTTCATCAGACCAAGTTTGCGCTTAGAATTATCTAAGATTAAGTTACCCTATTAAATATGCAATTTGCAAATCTACGGACGTTCCGTTGTCTTCTAGAGTAACCGTTGTGGATATTGTTTCCAGTTGACCATTATTAACGATAGCACTTCTAATCTCATGTGGAGACTCAATGTGCAAATAGCCTTTACCGTCCCAAGCAGGTATATAACCTCCTCTCAAGATATTCTTGGAGGGAATGCTCTTATAGTAGAAGTCAGCTGTTCTATAATGTGCGAATGATACAGTGATTGGAACATCAGAAAGGTTGCCTATAGTAAAACCTCCCAATACAGTTGCCAATTTAGTAACCTTCTCAACATAAGAAGTTCTGCCAACTACTTGCAAAGAAATCTTCAAGCCTGGAGCGTAAAACTGCTTAACTCTGGAATTAATATCCTTTAGTGTTTGAAGTGATTGCAGTTCTGAGATGTCAATATAATCCTTCTCAGATTCTTCATCGCCAAATACACAAGCTACCGAGATTGGCAGGCTTTCATTTATAAAGTCTGTAATCCTAGCAATTGCTTTGGTTGTGATTGGCTCATTTCCCATTCTAATTCTATTCGTAGCATATAAGATATGCGCTACAATATCTTGTAAGGGAAGTGATTGATTCTCTTTAGCGAAATTGCTGTCCATATCATATAGATACTGACAGATGTGCACCCCAAATTGGGATTGACTACTAATTGTTAATTTCATAAACTTGCTATCTTCATATACATATTAAACCATGCTTCAGTAGTGTCCTTGGGCTCTTCCCAAGTTGCAGCTCTTCTTTTAAGTCTTACTATGAACTTAGTAAAAGGAATGCCAAGTCTTGTACGTGCTTTCATCCAACCAGTACTGTGGTCTCTAGCATATACAGATTGAGTTCCTAATACTTCTGAGATTAATGACAATTCATCCATCATAGCCTCTCCTAATTCTAACTGAGTTTCGTTAATTAATAACTTACCGTTGGAGAATGCAGTATTTAAAGATGCTCTTGTCCTACCTCCAGAAAGAAGACTTAAGCCAGCTTGTACCATATACTCACCATTACGAATAAATATAGATGGATATTTATCCATAAACTGTTTTAGTATCATATACGGTTCTTTCTTCTCATATACATAAGACATAAGTTTGTCATGTGCCTTCCATCTATTCTGAGTATTATTAATGAGACGGGCAGTTTCTAATGCAGATTCGTCGGCATAGAAGTATACTCTTAACGTAAATGGAATATTCCTTTTAAGACATTCCAAAGCAGCTGCAAGTCTGTGATTACCTTCAGTTACAAATCTGAAAGGAGTTGATACTAGAATAGGAGGAATATAATCCTTGTTTTGATAAGCTTTTACTAAGTCCTCAACCTTCTTGGGTTTGATTTCTCTGTTTCCGGGTAAGAACCTCAAAGCCTGGATAACCTTTCGGTTATCATTAGTAAGAACATAAACGTTCTCTGTGGTAACTCCATTTAGAAGTTTACCAAAATCAATGTTACCTCTTTCCATGTCAAAGTGATTTAATTAGTTAATAAGTGGACCATCGCGGACTCGAACCGCGGTCTTCACAACTCTAAATAATAAGATTACGTGTGTCTCTATTTTATTACATCAGCTGTTGAGTTCAGCATGTAGACAGTTTTATTAGTCTTATCCTGGAACCAGGTAATTAGGCTGCAATAGCCAAACCAGTACGCCAAAAGCTAATTTACAAACTACCAAACCTAAAGGTTCAGAAGCTGACGCTTCCAAACCTGGGCTGACCGAAGTCGTCCCTCCACCACTCCATTTACGTTGGAGAACGTCTATTTGTAGCCCATAGATAGGCAGTGGAGATTTCAGCTCTACTAACCTTTGGCTTTCAAGTTAATGCATCTAAGCTTCACTGTAACCTGTAGGTACTATGATTCTTCCCCGAAGGTCTCGTTATAACACTTAGATACAAACCTCTTCTGTTTCTAGGTCTTCTCCGTTAACCCGACTACATTAATACGTTAATATTAATAAGCCACAGCTTAAGCTGCCATTCTTACTTCAGTGTTGCCACTTGAAATTTGTGTATCATTTTATAAGAGTTGGTACGAACTCTACACGTCTTACTACCCAGTCATTATGAATCAATTCCATGTATGGCCCATAGTAGCATGATTATACTCTCATGCCAGGAGTGGGAAACAACCCAAAGCTCTCAGTATCCTCCTGTGCCACTGGCGTACCCATTTCAGACTTAAAAGCTTATCAATGAATGAAAAAATGAATAGCACTGCAGAATGTTAACGGAAGAACTCCCTAAGCAACTCACATTGCTCATTCATGAACTTCCGTCTAACACTAGCACTATTAAAAGAAATAAAATGATAATCGAATCGAGATGTTATTGGAATTATATTGTTACCACACCTAGTGACGCAGTATTTATAAGTTCCATCCTCCCAGTCAGGTTTCCAACCTTCGTTGTACATATCAAGAGCAGTCATTACTGCATTGAATATTTCGGCATGTGACATCAGAACGGGTATTGTACGTTAGATTGTTTATGCATCCAGCTATATACTATAATCTCTGGTTGTATATCCTTAATAAGTTCAATGCAGGATTCATAAGACATCGAAGTGGTTATTACAGAAGGATACTTAGAAGTATATACCCATTCCTCAATAACTTGTGTCATGTCTATATGCTCATCATAAGGCCATTTAAGCTCTGCTTCAATATTGTCTCTAATACGTTCCAGAGACACATAGAGCCTAATACCATACACATTAGTAATAAGGAACTTAAGCAGCTCCTTGTTAAATTTGTCTACATCACATATAAGGATGTGAGAACCTTCTATAACTTTATGCATAGTTAATAAATAAGAGAGGCAGAGTGTTTCACAACATGTCT
>ULTI01041821.1_pt1 | contig 21183 bp, 29 predicted proteins | sample 1957291 | NCBI WGS metagenome assembly ULTI01 (sample SAMEA4835725, study PRJEB28245) | human gut metagenome | biome: gut microbiome; material: fecal sample | place: Denmark | collected 2008 | reverse complement strand
TAACGGTTCAATGTCAGGGAGCCGGTGGAAGCGGAGCGGGAGTGTGGGAACGACACGGTGATTGGGGAGCCGGAGCGGGAGGAGGTTCAGGGGCATATGCCAAGGCAATTATAGCTGTTACACCAAATTCCGGTATTCCGGTAACTATTGGAGCGGGAGGAGCGTCTGTTTCAGGTGAGGCTCTTGGAATAGCAGGCGGAACAACATCATTCGGCTCTTATATAACATGTACCGGCGGTGGCGGCGGCGGAGGTGGCAGAGGGCCAGATCACGCAGAAGGAGGAGCCGCGGGTATCGCGACTGTACAAGGTGTAACGCAGGTTATACAGCAGCTTAATGGAAATCAGGGAACCGGTAACGCTACCAGAAACAACAGAACGCCATGTCCCGGCGGAGCATCTCCGTTTTTTACAGGGTATGGTGCAGGAGGACAAGGTGTTATTGATATGCCTAGCGGTGCAGGAGAAAATGGAATTATCATTGTGACTTGGTGATATTTAACAAGTAATTAGGGGGGGGGACATGAGTGTAAAAGAAGTGTTATTGCATCAGCTTGTTGTTGGTGACAGAAGCAATTTGGCAAAGAGAATGTGGTTTACCGTAGACATGTTCGATCTGGCCTCTTTCGATTCTTATATTCGTGATATTTGTCGTCAGGAATGGAGTTCGTAATGGGAAACGGCATAGATTGGGTTCTCGTTGATACCATCGTAAAGAGGTTGACGCCGACTTATGTATACGATGATGGAAGGACGGAAATCATCATTCCATACAACCCATACGAGAAGAAAACACGTTCGGCCAGCAACGGCAGCGCAGTGCCGATTGACAAGGCATATAAGGGCGAAGCCAAGAACGATAACCACGCAGTGCCGATCAAATTTGGCCTTGGCGTTCAGAATTTCTTGGAAGACAGAATACGGGAAATCGCCCGACAGATGAAAGAAGATAACACCGGGAGCATAACACAGCCTACGGTACCGGGATCCTGTTATTACTTCACAGTGCCGGCAGACACTACTCGTATAGAAGTGGAGTTGCAGGCTGGTGGCTCGGCAGGAGTAGGAGGGCACTATGGCACAAGCAAGACTCATATAGGAGCCAGCGGAGGCGGTGGAGGATATTTCAAAGGGGTTATCAGTGTAACGCCCGGAGAATCCATATATATTTGCTGTGGAGCAGGAGGCGTCTTTCAAGGACTGGGCGGCGCGTATTATATCGGTACAGCAGGCGGTAACTCGTCTTTCCGTGATTGCGTAGTATATGGAGGAGGACAGACAACAGCTCCGGAAGGCCAGACACCAACTCCCGGAGCAGGTGGTGGCGGCTCAAGAAATTACGAAGGAAACTGGATTGACGGGCAGGCAGGCAATAACGGCAATCCCGGCAATGGCGGAAACAGCGCACTGGGAACAGGTGGAACTGGATACAATTGGGATTGTAACGGATGTGTTGGTCAAGCTGGCGTAGGGTATGGTTCCGGCGGTGGTGCAGGTGGAGACAGTGTTGCGGGGGGGGCGGGCGCTCCCGGTTATGTAGCGTTGAGATATGGTAGGGACGTATGAATCAGAGAAAAATTTTAAAAGCTTATGTCGGACAAGATGAAATGGCAACCCGGTTTTTCGGTGGTAATGCTGACTGGAATGCTACTGAAGCGGATGGGGGGGGGTACATATTGAATAAACCTGATCTGGCGACAGTGGCGACAACAGGAAGCTATAACGATTTATTGAACAAGCCGACGATACCGACTGTTGTAACCAGATCAGGAAACAATAGTAATTTTATAATTCAATATAGCGATGGACGTTTGGAACAGGGAGGCGTTGCAACAATACCCGCTACTGGCGGTGTGAATGTAGTTTTTCGGATACCGTTTTACGTTTTGTATTATGTAAACGTAGTGAATTTAGGGCTTATTGTAGACGCCCCTTGTGTAATGGAAGAAGCAAATGACCATATTGTATTGGATTATTACAATAACCAGCTAACAGCTAATGTAAGGTGGTATGCGATAGGGTGGACGCAATAATGATATGGTTTTTATATTTACCTCTTGACATAGTGACATCGCTTTTGGCGTTTCCGTTGGCACCGATCATCGCCTTGTTTGCTGATGGTAATGGAGACGTGACGCTATCGAAAAACAATCCTCTTCGTTTATGGTTGACTCCCGACAATCCGATAGAGGGAGACAGGGGGCACTATGAAAGATGGGCGGATTTTGTAGCCAAGCATCCGAAAATAGGCTTGTATGTACAGCGTACGTTCTGGTTGTGGCGCAATAAAGCTTATGGCTGGTCATGGAATGTGCTCAATACGTGGGTGTATAAGGACGACAAGCTTTATTCATGTGGAAATCCCAAGACGGGAGACAAGCCTTATTATTCCGGAGTATGGGCGGCAACAACGTCAAAGAATCCGTTCAAGGCAAGGTGGATGCTTTATATCGTGTTTCCGTCCTTTCCGGGGAAGTGTTTCAGATTATATCTTGGCTGGAAATTTCAATCGGCTTTGAAGATGCGGATTGCACATGACGCCGATCCCGCAGCAGAAATCAGTGACTATAATGCAATGTTCGTAAGCACGATAAATCCGTTTAAAACAAGGAGATAGCATGTTCAATTGGTTAGGAAAGCTGTTATTCGGGGTTGATCTGAAAAGTCTGGAAAAGAAAGTCGATGATGCGCAGACCGCGATAAGCCAACTGAAATTCCAGCTTGAGGAATTGCAACAGGGCGAGGAGTCGAGCAAGAGCAGGATTGCCGATCTGGAAAATAGCCTTTCCGATTTGCAGAATAAAATGCCTGTGATAATGGTAAAGGATACCGATCCCGGTGAGGGTACGGAATTGGGAAATAACGAAGTGGTTCTTGTATATCAACAAAGTGCAAATGGAGGAAACAACATGGCTTGCAGTAAACAGAAGTCCAGCAAAAAGACCGGCGGAAAACCGCGTAAAAAATAAAGGGGGGGGGGATGATCAGTCATGAATCAGAAACTTATAAAGCAGGTTTATCTGGGTATTCCTGATGGGGGGGGGGACGGCGCAACCGTTGTACGTTCATCAACCTGTTTTGACTTTCAAAATAGGACCTTGGGGAAGATACGTAAAATATAGCGACGGCACGGCGGAACAATGGGATTTCATTTCTATTGAAAAGCTGTCGCAAATTGATATTACGCTTATAGGCAAAATAGATGTTTCGAATGTAGCTTTTTCTGACAGCTATAGTTCCATCAGCCCGTATTCGGTGAAATGGACACAGTGCTTCAAGGAACCTTGTAACGGTGAAGAAGATTTCACAAGAATAAGATTCACATTCAGCACCACCATTAGCGCAGGATTATGCTACAGGCTGATCGGCTTGGACAAGGATTGAACAAGATTGCTGTTTGGATAGGACATGGCAATACCTGTAAACAGAATACGAAAAGCCATTATGGCGCTGTCGGTCTCTGCCGCTGCGGTGGCTATGGTTGCGCAGTTCGAGGGTTACCGTGAAGAGGCATATCTCGATGAGGGTGGTGTTCCAACAATTGGATATGGAGAAACGAAAGGGGTGAAGATTGGAGACACTACAACGCCTGAACGTGCCAAACAGCAACTTTTGAAAAGCCTTGATTCTCATGCGGATCAAATAAGACCCTATATAAAAGTCCCCTTGTATCAGCATGAGTTCGATGCGTATGCATCTTTTGCGTACAATGTTGGAATAGGAAATTTCAAAAAGTCCACGTTGCTTAAATTGCTTAATCAGAAAAGATATCCGGAAGCGTGCGCCCAATTGAAAAGATGGGTGTATATAAAGGGAAAGTATTCAAAAGGACTTGCCAACCGACGGAACCTTGAATACAGGGTTTGTATGGGACAGGCAGGAACAGATTACAAGTTGTAAGTTGGAATAAAGGGGGGGGGGATATAATGGTGGCACCTGACAAAGATGAGGACGTGACCGTTGATCTTGCGACAACGATCATTTTGAAGCCCGGGAACGTAAACGATCAGAGCGTCGGTTATGCGAGCGGCATAGCGGGAGAAGTGGTCAATGGAAGCATGACGCTTCCAAACGGCATAACCATTGTCGCCTTTTACCTGACAGGGCGCACGCTTGTCATCGAAGCCAACGGGGTTGAAACTCCGGATAAAATATATTTCAGGGTGTCGGATTTTGGAGAGGACGACCGTTGCTCCTGCACGTACGATACGGAAAGACAAAAGATTGTCGGTCAGTATTTATATTCATACACGTATAAACAGAACGAAAATCTTATAGTCATGGAAGACAATATGGAAGGCACGATATCCCTCCATGATTTTGTGATATCCGAAAATTTTGCTGAAATAAAAGTTCGTGGAGCGTACGTTGACGGAGCAAGGCTTGTATGGCGGTCCGGGCGGTCAAAGTGTACATGCAGGGAACGGCGGTGGAGGAGTTGACGTCATGTTTACACAATGCCAGCACATAGAAGATACGGTTCCGCAAGCGCCGGGAGGTGGTGGCGGTTCTGTTGGAGACGTGAACTATGCAACATCATGCGATACCTATGGCGGAGATGGGGCGCATGGACAAGTCAGAATCGTTTATTATGAAGGAGATGATTGTCCTTATAACTGGTATCCGATACGTCATGTTGTGTGGTTGACCGGAGATCTGGGAGAACCCTTGACAGGTGTTCCGAAGTCCATAGAGGTACAACGCGGTCAGCAGTTGGATTTGACGCAATACACGCCTGATGCACCGCAAGGCAAGGTGTTTGGCGGATGGTATGAAAATGCGGATCAGGTGACTACCATAGAAGTAAACGACAACAAGCATATTACAGGAGTATTCTGGAATGAATAAAGAGCTGCCTCAAGAAAAAAGAACGCGATGTGAAATATGGACAAGAGTCATGGGCTATCACAGACCGGTATCGGGATGGAATTTGGGAAAGCAGGCGGAGTTTCATGAACGGAAATATTTTAAAGAATCCGTTATGGAAACAGAAACCGGCAAGATATCATGAAAGAAATGCTGCTTTGTGCCGTTGTCGGATTTGTCATAGGTGCTCTTTTTTGTGGGTGGCTGACAAGAAACACGTTGAACCGGATGAAAGAGGAGCATATGGCTGCTGTGGTTGAACAGCAGCAAAAGGCGCGAAAGCTGGAACAGGACATGGCAGCGGAAAAAGACAGGATGAAAGATGAGCACAACAGGGAATTGCAGAAGCAAAAGAGCATTAATGATACTCTTCGTCGTGATATCCGCAATGGCCGTTTGCGCCTGTCAGTCAACGCCCGTTCCTGCACAATGCCCGCAAATACCGTCGCTGGATCTGGAAAAGGAAGAGCCGAACTTGACGAAGGAGATGCTGACCGTCTTGTCTCCATCGCACAGCGTGGAGACGAGGCAATAAAGAAATTGAATTATTGTATAGACAGGTATGAAGCAGTTCGTCAATCAATGATAAATCAATAAAGGAGATTGATTATGGGGGGGGAGATAAAATAAAAGTCGTCAAGACCGTTTACACTGGAGAAAACGGAGAGGCAAAACAGGTAGGTTTTGACTTTGCTACGACAGAACAGGTTAATGAAAAAGCGAACACGTCTTTGGATAATATAACGGCATAAGGTAAAAAAATGATTGTTGATGCTGTATGCATAAGCAGTGAATACACGGAAATTCCAAAGCCGTATGAATGGAAACAGGTTGGCGAGCATGAACCGGATGGCAGATATATTGAATTTGTCGTACCGTACGACGCATACGTACTGTATAGAACACGGTTGTCTGCGGCACCGTCAATGATAGGTTTAACTGATATCACTATTGATTTAAATGCGGCATTTCCGGCATTTTCAGGTGTCAATGCTTTGGCCGTTACTGGAATGTATTCCAGCAAAGGGCATATTTTACAAGCCTATTCAGCTAATGTTGATAACATGGTAGACGAAGAAACATGCATACGAATATATAAATTGAAAGGAGTTGAATGAAAAATATAGTTTCGTGTTATGTAGAAGAAAACGGGAAAGCGGTTTCTGTAGGCATTGCCCCCCCCCCTCCTTACTGCAATAACCGTAATCAATACGTATAACGATATGCACGGTAATTGGTGGCGTGAATGGAGCGATGGTTGGCTTGAACAGGGCGGCCTTCAAAGAGCTACAGCCAATTATGCGGGAGTGAAGGTGGATCTTTTACGTCCATTTAGCGGGCCTGATTACACGCTTGTTATATCGGCAAGCATTGATCCAAGGTGGTTTACAGAAACCGGAAGCGTGGATATGAAAGCGTGTTCCGATGTCAGTGGCATGTACGCAAACAAGACAGCATCGTCTTTTTACGTTCATGGATTTTCAAACCATACGTGGTATGCGTGTGGAATTAAAGGAGATTGATATGAAACAGCTTAATAAAATGTATATAGGGGAAGAGGGTAAAGCCACATCAGTTGTCCTCCCCCCCCCATCCTCTCAAATACCGGTAGCAACCGTTTTTTATATGGCGGTCAACACCGCTCCGACAGGATATTTGATTTGTGACGGGAGAGCGGTAGAACGAAGCGCCTATCCTGAATTGTTCGATGCTATAGGAGCAACCTATGGAGAAGGTGACGGATCGACCACCTTCAACCTGCCTGACCTGATCGGGCGGTTCGCCGAAGGCAGCGTGACACCGGGTCAATATATCGAAGCGGGATCGCCGAATATTAAAGGTCGTTTAGGCTATTTGTACCGGGATTATGGATTAACAGACGGTGGTGGGCAATCAGACACCGATAGCGCTCTATATTGGGCGAATACAACATCAGCGGTTACAGGTATTGGTACCAATACTGCGTATGGCTACAACCCCATATTTGATGCCTCCCGTTCAAACCCTATCTACGGCAAAAGCGACACCGTCCAGCCTCCCGCTCTGACATTATTGCCTGTTATCAAATACTAATCGGTCGAGGGCTTTGTTCCCTCGGCATAAACAAACCGGAAATCTTCTATTTTATTCAGGTTGCCATAATTAATGACAATGGTATCTTCCTTTTTGACTGGCATCATAATCTTTGCTGCATTGTTGGCAGTGATGCTTTGCATTACACCACAGTGACATGTGCTATTTACAAAATTGATGTAACCGGCATTACTTGCTTCAGCATAGGCCGTTACGCATAAATAACCGGTTTCCGGTGCGGTTATTGTTTTTGGATTTGTATCAAGGGAAAGATTTATAAAAGAACTGGATGGTGCAAAAAGAGTTGTCAGCTCCTGTCTTGATAGCGGTGGGGGGGGAGGACAACTGATGTGGCTTTACCCTCTTCCCCTATATACATTTTATTAAGCTGTTTCATATCAATCTCCTGTTGACATCTTCCTTTATATGACTTATGGTAATATGAGCTGAATTTTATATTACCATAAGTCATATTGTTTTCACGGAGGAATCATGGCTACCGCGCCTAAATATTTTAGCAAACCAGATCGTATTGTAACCCATCGAATAAGTGCATCGCCATCTATGGTTACACCGTCCAATACAAGACGTGCGGTATCCGGTAACAAGCCAGCACCTCTGATCGTCAATACGGGCTGCGCGTCATGCCGTAAACGCCGCGGGATGTAAGAGGTTGGCTGATGTCGACCATCGCGGAACAGCAGTTGCCTTATGACAAGGCGCTTGCTGAATTGAAAAAAGAGATCGCTATGAACGGGCGTCTTGAAAGCCTGCTTAAGTCTGTTGCATATCATGAAGAACTGGCCCTGTATCGTAGCACTTCCAAAATGGTAAGGCACGAAGAGCTGTTGCATGTAACGGCAAGCGCTGCCGCCATTGTTAAATTCGTAAACAAAATTACCGCCTTCAATGAGTCGCCCAACAGAGCCGACGTCAGCAGGCGCTAGGAGAAATGAATGAAATCCTTTGAAGAAATCTTTGCGGAAAGACAGGCGAAAACAGCCAAACGGCATGGCATGACGGTTGAAGAGATGAACGAAAAACTGAATGCGGAAGCCAATGGCGATCAGGATGAACCAGTGAACAATGACGATGGTCAAAGCGATATCCTAATTGAGAAATCGCAGAATGCGGTGGATAAAGTCCCGACGGAAGATAATCAAAAATCCGACGATACAGGAGAAGATCTTCGTGCCAAGATTGCCAATCTTGAAAGTCAGTTGGCGTCAATGAAGGGCCGTGTCATTCCTGAACAGCAAAGAGCCGCTGCTCTGGAGAACACCCTTTCCGTCATGGAGAATCAGTACAAAAGCCAGCTCGCTGCGTTGCAGGAAAAACTGGACAGTGCAAACAGAATGATAGAAGAGCAGCGGCTCAAGGATTTTTCCATTGACGATATCTTGTCGGATGAGGAAAAGGAAACAATAGATCCTTCGCAACTTGCCATTGTCAAAAAAGTGGCTGCGGTAGCTGCGCGGCAATTTGCGCCGAAATATGATGTAGACGCGAAGGTAAAAGAACTTCTTGAACAGGAAAGGGCGGCACGTATCAACGCTTATCGAAACGATGCGTTGCTGAATCCTAAAAACCCTGCTTCGAGATTGCAGGAATTATCGAGGGATCCTGCCTTTATGGCATGGGTCGATAATAATACGGAAGTGCGCTATGCCACTACAGCACTGCTTAATGCCAACAGCACTGTTGATGTTGATAAAGCGCTCAATGTTTTAAACAAATGCGTTCGCAATTATGACGAACAAACAAGTGCCAAGAAAAGTCGCAACCAAAAGACCGATGCTGTGACGGCATCGCTTGAATCGGCAATGAGACGTGGGCCACAGGAAAAAAATGAATCTCAACGGCGAGAAGAGTTTCTCAAGATGTCACAACGCCTGAAGGAGCTTTCGCGCTCCGGAAAGCGTAATTCGGAAGAAGCTCGTGCGCTTTACGAGAAGATACAATCTTTTTAAAGGGAAACATTTATGTCACGTTTTTTAGATGCAAGCGGATACCGCGGGATGGCAGGTTCCTTTTGGGCACCGGACAAGCTGTCCTCTTCCATTGTGTACAACTATCAGATTTGCTCTGTAACGCCTGTAATCGCACGTAGCGATTTTTTGTCAGAAGAAGATCTGTATTGCGGTGCACGCGTTATTTATGGCGTAGAGCAGGATCTTGATATTTTCGGTATGAATACCGATAACAACGAACATCCTGAAACCATTTCCGGTCCGGGTATCGAAACGGATTCTCTTGTCATCTGCCAGTCCAAGAAATTCGAATGGAAACTGTCCAATGCAGACAAGCGTATGATGTGCGCCAATTTCGACAGGTGGCAGGCCAATGTCCGTCGGCAGATCAGCAAGAACATTACAAAGCTGATTGATTCGTACTCCATTCCCAAAATCATCGCTTCTGCGTCTCCTAACAACGTAGGTAACGAAGCCGGTGTGCTTGATCATAATGTCGATCTTGGATGGCAGGACGAAACCGCACTGAACGGCAATACCAAAGAAGGCTTTGAAGATATGGTATTGTCCATTATGGAAGTAGCCCAACAGGCCGGTTGGGAGTGCGGAGAAGGAGAAGTTTCAGGCGAGGGAGAAAGAGCTTCTGCGGTGCTTCTCATTCCGTTGTCGTTGCGTCGTTACGCACTGCTGAATCTTAAAGATTTGAACACCTGTTGCAGTGAAAACAACGTCATGATAAACGGACACATTACGTCCAACTTCTATGGCTTTGAAATCATTGCTACACGATATCTCACTCCAATCACTATCAATGCTGTTGGGACGGTTGTTCCGGTTGTAGCCATTGATACCAATCGGGTTCTTCATGCTTTCGAGGTCATCTCGAATAAATGGTATGAAGATAAATTCGAAGATTTTATGGTTGGTGAATTTGTATGGGACACCGAAGTCATTGATCCTCTCGGTGTTATCGTTGCTATCAGCAAAGGAGCATAAACAATATGGCACGTACAGCATTTGATCCTGCAACCATGTTGCAGGTATTTCGTGGTTCAAAACAACCGCTTGGCGTATTTGCAAAACATGCGGGAAGTGGCTGTTGCGGAACTTCGTTTTCGGTAGGCTTTGACAGATTGGCGGATGTCGTTCATGGACCGAATTCTCACACCCACCTCAACCCTGTTTCGTATAACGACAAGTACATGGTACCGATGGGACCGGTTGGCGGTACACTGGAAAACGACCGTGATGAAATCGTTTCGTTCATCAATGCCGTTGGTGTTGGTGCAAAGATAGGTATCATCTGTATTCCGAACTTTGCTTTCGTCACTGACATAAGCGTTCGTATCGAGGCGGAAGAACCCGGTCTGACGTTCAACCTTAAAACGCGTAACGGGTTGGCACTGCCGTCCAAGAAGGTCATTACCGTCAAAACGACACGCAGCGAAGACAACGTCTGCGTACTGGAAAGAGACGCTACGGAAAAATCGGCTGTCGTTACCGGCAATCTGACTTCCGGAGAGGTAACGGGTAATCTGACTTCCAATGCCGTATCCGGTACTGTTTCCGATACAACGGTCACCGCCACAGTTACCAATACCGCGGTAACAGGAACAGTCACTGATACAACAATATCGGGCAAGGTCACTCCGGATAGTACCGCTGCCAATGCTTTCAACGGCTTTGGAAAGATGGATGACAATGTATTCATCGACATATTCGGTCGGGACGGCGACGGCGTATTTACGGCAGAAGCTGACGAAATCATGCTTGAAGTAGCAAGTATGCCGGTAGGTAAAAAAGTCGTCGGTAATTTCCGTGTCATCGTAGCGGTAAATTATTCCATCTGTGATCGCGCAGAACGCGAATGAACAAGGGGCCGGTCCGAAAAAGACCGGCCTGTAAGGAGAGAACATGCCTGTATTACGTAGCGCAGTAAACGGCCTTGCCATTGGTATTCTGTCCAGTACAAGAGGCGTTATTCCGTATTACAAAAATGGTGTAAACAATAATTATGTCTGGGGCAATCAGCTTGTCGCTATCAACAAACCTGTTGTCGACGAAGCGGTAAAAATAGAAACTTTATCCGATGATAAAGAATCCATTGACGCCACACGGCCACCGAAAACTTTTATTCCGATGTCGGAAGCCGTTCAGGCAACCAAGCCAAAACGCAGGGGCCGGATCAACAAGCATCCCGTCGTTGACGCTTCGGAAAAAGAAGTTGTAGTAACCGTCGTAAACGAAGACCCGACGGAAAATGAAGACACGCTTGTACAAGGCGAACTGGAAACCATACTGGAAGAAAAAGGGATCGTCTGAAATGGAAGCGCGATATGATCTCATGGTGTATTCACCTGTCAATTTTTTAATGGTTGACTGGGCGATGAACGGCCAGAGATTCAATCGTTGCGGGCTTCCTGTTCCAAGACCGGAATGTCCTCCACCGCCTTGCGCCCCCTCGCCTTGCACGGAGCTTCCGGTTCCTCCAGCCATAGAAACCTACGACTGGGAAAAATGGCTTTCTGAAATAATAGTGGGAATAGATGATCCTACAGAAGAAATAGCGGCGGACTACTCCCGTGCGGCAGCGATAAGTTTTGCCAAATATACTCGTGCCTTGCAGAGAGAGGTTGTCATTACATTGCAGCCAGGAGAATGTACCTATCCGGTCATTCCGGTTGATTTTGAAAACGTCATCGGCGTTATCGGCGCGGGGTACAATGATGAAAACAGATGCGGATGTCGTGACTGCAAGGGCTGGCTTCCCAATGGTCTGACCTATGTGTTCGATCCGGCCAGAAGCGAAATTCATCTGGAATCAAGAGGTGGCTGGCGGTGCTGCGACGGAGACCGCTTGCGCTTGCTTGTATGGGCCGCCCCGCGGGAACTGGCTTGTGAATATGATTCTTTCCTGTATGAGTTTTTCCGGGAAGAGATCGTCATGAAAGCAAGGCGGGATTATGTAAGGGCGGTGCATTTCAGGGACACTCCGTTGTTAAGCGTAATCCCGACACAGGCGGAAATAGACCGTTCGTGGGGCATTGCAAAACAGCGTGCCATGCAAGCGCATTCATTTGATCTTATGCCGCCCGGATCCGGATTGTTCAGTGGAACAAGAACGTTCAGGAGATACAGATGACATGCAATACATCGTTAAGATATTGGTTGACAAAGACTATTGCATTTGCCTTGAACGATGACGAACCGAACCATGAGTTCGTCAGATATCCTCTGGAAAATGTGATAATGGCCCTGAACGATGCAAGGTGCATGGTGTTCAAATTCCGTCCGGATCTGTTTACGGAATACAGAATAATCAGACTTACCGCCGGGCGGCATCAGGATGCGAGAGGATGCTGCACCAACATTCTTGACGTTATAGAACAGACAGATGAAAAGGGCAACATCATAAAAACCCTTTCCGGATCAAGACGGACGACAACCAAGGCGAAGGTACGATGGAACAAACCGTCATGCGTTGTACCGAAAGACGCACCTAACGGCTATGTCATAGATTATGTTGTCGTGGACAATAATATGAACGGACGGTTTGAAGTCTATCCTCCTGTTCCGTGCGATACCGAGGTTTATGTCAGGGCGAAATGCGTTTCAAGACCGTGCTCGCTAGGTATTGCGGATCTCGACAAGGCATTTGATTCAGGGTGCGATGTTTCCATTGCTGCAAAGCATTTTGTTCTGGCGTGGCTGCTGACGGGAGATCGTTTTGTTAATGCATCGTCACGAGAGGGCACAAGTCAGTATCACATACAAATGGCCTATAATATTCTTGGTATACAGCAGAACGCGGAAGCCAAGATTGAATCCATTTATCAGGCTGGCGATCTGGCCGGATCCTATCGTACATCTACCGGCAGACCTGTATCGAACGCTGTTTAGGAGATAAAATGACTTGCAATACCCTTGATACAAATTGCACTCCATGTAGCGATTGCACACAAGATCCTGTAGAACCGTGCACATGCAAATGCGGCAACATAACGTTGCCTGATGGCCGGTACGAACATGCCACGGTTGTTGTGGAAAACGGTTGCATAACATCCATAGAAGCCGGAGAAATCCCTCTTTATACACCGGACGTCTGTTGCGCCGGGACAGGCGGTGGTGGCGGAAGCGGGGCTCAAGGACCGCAAGGAGACAAGGGAGATCCCGGAGAGAATGCGACCATATCTATCGGTACCGTCAACACGTTGGCCCCGGGATCTCAAGCTACCGTCGTGAACGTTGGTACCACCACGAACGCCGTGCTTGACTTTGGAATACCGGCGGGAGAACAGGGTGCTAGCGGAGCCAATCCCAACGGGGTGACAAACGACAAGGGCGGAATAGGCATACAGCAAGGGGCTATCGTATCTCTGCCGGCTACATGGCCGCCTGTCCTGTATCTGACGACATCGTCCAGTACCGCCGGGGTGGAGCTGACGGCTACGGCACCGGATACAGGCACAGGTATATCGAACATCTCGATAAATCTGACGGAGTATGATACTGATTTAAGAGAGTATATCAATACGCAGATAGCCAATGCATCATCGAATTTGCAAACCCAGATAACCGCTCTCAACACCGCTTTGTCAGCCCTTCAATCGCAGGTAACATGGATTCAGAATAACTGTTGTACAAAATCGCCATAAGGATGAAAAATGGATTTTACGATCAATCGGTTTAAAGGTTCTGTACCAAGACTGGCGGATCATCTGGGCCAAAAAACAGGGGCTTCTCTGGCGATTGATTGCGATTTTTCTTCCGGATGTCTTGACTCATTTCGTGAGCCGTCACCTTACAGAACGGTGGCGGAAGGCACAAAAGCAACCTTTCAGCATGAATGTTGCTGGCACGATTTCAAGGGCTGTGTCGATATGGCGTATGGCTCCGTTACATGCAAGCAGGCATTTGTGACAGGCGTTGAAGACTATCCGCTTGTTCTTACCGTATCAACGGACGATGAAGGAAACTGTGTAACGAAAACACGCAGGCTAGGTCTTCCCTGTCCACATACCGCGCCTTCCGTTTATGTATCCGATCTTAACGATTCAGCAGAAAAGGACATAGACGGAAGATCATATTGCTATCAGTACGTTAATGAAGCTGGTGAGAGAAGCCAGCTTTCTCCCGGCAGCCAAGCCATAAACATGCGGGATGGACAAACGGCTGTCATATCCGGCTGGCCTGTTCCGGAAGAAGAGTACGGTATTGTAAAAGTCGCTATCTTCCGGGCAGTGGCTGCGTATCAAAAAGGCAATGAATCGAGTAATACAAGTGAAGCAGCATGGATGTTTGTCGGGGAAACCGACGTCAATGCGGTGTCCTATACGGACAAGGCATGGAATGCCGATCTTGCCATAGCTTCTCAAGACGCAGTCGTATTGCCGCCTCCTGATGGATTGAGAGGCATTGTCTGGGTAGAGTCCATGAACTGCCTGTTCGGATTTGTCGGCAACAGAATATATGCATCCGAAAACAATCAGTACCATAACTGGCCGCACTACTACGATCTCGATGACAATGTATGTGGGCTTGTCGAAAGCAACGGTGTCATTTATGTCGCCACAGACGGAAGGCCGTACGTCATATCAGGTGTGGCGAATTGTACAAATGCAGGCACAAGAAAGATAGTCCGGTTGCCAGGGCATCTTCCGATGGTGGGGTGCGGTAACAGACGAATGGCGAAATGCCGTGCAGGGGCGGTATATCCATCTCATAAGGGCCTTGTTCTTTTGTCAGGAGAGAGACCGCCGGTTTTGTTGACGTGGCCCTTGTATTCTGACAAGGATTGGCAGGCTCTTCGCCCTCAAACCATAACGCCTGTAGAAGTGGACGGCAAGCTGTATGTCTTCGGAGAAGGCGGAAGTTTCTACATGCAAATGTCATCCGGGCCTGAAACGGGATGGGATCTCGATTTCCATTGCAGCCTGTCCGACACAGGCGTAACAGACGCCTTTGTATCTCGTCAGGGAGACTTTTACATTGTCAAAAACGGCATTCAGTATTTATGGAACAGGGGTGCAAAAAAGAGACCGCATGTTTTCAGATCAGTTGAGGCGGTAGCGCAATCTCCCGTCGGGTGGGGAGCAGGGCACTTGTATTTTACTGGCGGTACTGAAAAAATAAAAATAGAGCTTGACGGAAGAACCGTACTGGACAGAGACGTGTTATCGTCAAGAGTGTTCAGATTACCTATGTATTCGGCGGGAACAAGGATGTTCGTTACCCTGTCAGGCACAGGAAGAGTAAGCCTTGTATCTATTGCAACAGCCATGCACGATTTAAGGAGTTCGTAATGCCATTCATTGTCATATCACCGCCCGGCACGGATGAAGCTCTGGCGGAAGAAGGTAAAAAGATACTGGAGGCTGTCGCGTCGTTCGGTCATTCTCTTAACGTGGAAGATTTTCTCCATGCGTGGATACGCGGGATCCGGGTTGTCGCTGAAACGGATTCTTCCGGAAAGTACATAGGCATTGCCTTTGTCATGATGGGCGACAGATGGCTGTTCAATGACAAGGCGGTATCGGTATTGTTATCTTTTATAGAAGATAAAGCCGGATTCATTCAATTTCTTCGATCAATCGCCTCGGCCATTGGTGCATCGAAGCTGATCTATGAAGATCGTATACTGGAAAAAACGGATGCGGAAATCACGTGGGCCGTAAAAGAAATAACGATAGGATAGGAATATGGCGTGTATTAGCGATTCAGACTACACGGATGCAGCGACCAATCAGAAAGAAGCGATGATCGCTCATGCGACTGCCGATGCCGCCATAGCGACCGCATTGGCATTGTGGAAACGTAATGCCAGCGGCTCGATAGCTGACATGCAAAATGAAATAGCGAACAGGCAAATCACTCTGGCAGAGCAGATCCACGATCATGCCAAGAATTTCTGGCCTTATGAAAAAGCGGCGGTAGATGACGCGTTCGGGTTGGGAAAGGCGGTGGCTCCGTATGATGCATTGTCCACTTCTTGGGCTTCCTATTCAGACAACATACATCAGATATATTCTTCCGCATTGGACAATGCATTGAGTGACAAGTGCATTTCCCTGACGTCATGTGAACGGGCCAATTGGACAAGGAACCGCCAGAAGGACAGGGCACAGGTTATTTATTTCGCAGACCGGCAGGCGGAAGGACGAATGGATGCATTGAATGATGTCAGGTATGCAGAACAATATGCTGCATTGGGGCTTGGAAGAGAACATCTTGCAGAAGTTCCAAGTTTTCAGGCAGTTGCAGGCAAAACAGGAAATCAGGCAAGAGGCATTCTTCTCGATTCTATAGGGAGCGCATGGGAAGCATACGGCTTCTATCGCCGCGGTACGGACCAATGGGGATCCAGAATAGAACAACGATGGGCGGAACAGGGCATACCATACAGAACATCCAGTGACGGATGGCTAACCGGAAGAGCAGGTGAAATATGAGTTGCGTATCAAGCGAAGGATATCGTAAAGGTGAAAGCATACGAGCAGAAGGCGTTTCCACTGCGGCAAACATCCGTCGTGTCGCAGCGGTAGCTCTGGCTATAGACAACGCGTCACAGCTCATTTCCAACTGGAAGAAACAGCGGGATATTTCAGATCGCATGTTGTCCATGTCGGAGGAAAAACGACGGTTCGCCCAAGAAGTTTATTGGCCAAAAGAGCTGGCCTTCATAAAAGAATTTGGCACTCCGGAAGAAGTCGAATTGACAGAAGTGTACGGACGAAGATTTGCCGGGCATCTTATAGCTCCTGTAGCCAAGGCTTTTGCACAAGTCATAAGGCAGCAGAAATGCGTGGCATCACGGTATCACACAAGCCAGTTCGTTCGCGTCATGCAAACGTTATATCAATCCCATGCCACCGCGGTGACAAATGCGAAGATCATGGGTTATATAATGGGCTTTGCCTATGCACAGGCCAAAAAAGATCTTAACAACAAGAGAAGGCGGCAAGCTATTGGAATAGGACGCGGATTGTTCGGAATGGCGGCCAATCTTTACAGCAGTGCAGCGGGCGGTTTGGCGGCAGCAGGGAGCGAACTTACAGCCGGTTTGAACAATGCGATGACCGCTTTCGGATTTGCAGAGCAATACGCCATAAACTCCGTTCCACCCATTGATTCTTTTATACGAAACCGGGATGAAGATGGGGCCGTGTTCGGTGAAACAGGCAACTGGAGACTGCCAAGCGTAACAGCCAGCTCTCCATCCGGCTATAATGAAAACGGATGGAGCTCAACTAATGGCCCCGGGTTTTCGGGTGGCGGTGCTTTGTCATCGTTTGGTATGAATATGAACTTCGGTTCCGATACCGCAGCAGCGGAAGAGGCGGTTAATGCCATGTATTCTACCGCCGGGGATGCGGCCATTATGGGAGATTCTTATAATAATATGAGAACCCAACAATTGGAAAGCGGTAACGATGCTGTAGTCGGTAACCGTGACCTTGTCAGAACCGGTTCAAAAACATATACGTTTACGGATTCTGACGGAGACAGAGGACAAATAACCGTCAGCATGGATGACTTTGCGCTTAAATTCGCCGATAGCGTGCATCCAACCAACCCGGGAGAAATTTAGGAGACTGATATGGCAAATTTTACAGGTGGCGTTACATCGCTTCTTGACCGTAACAGGCGCGCTGGCATTGATTTTCTTTCCGCCGCCAGAGGTCAGCAAATGGCGAACGACGTGGCATGGTTAAACAGGCAACGGGAAGTGGCGGATTTGCAATTGCAGGATTGGGAAGAGCAGCGCATGAGAACAAGAGCAGCGCAGAATTATCTTGCGCCTATTGCCAATAACATGCAGCGCGCCTTGACCGCCAATGAAAACGTATCTGATTTTCTCATCAACCAGAGAAACCAGATGCTGGCTGATCCGACCTACCAGAGCTTTGACGCCAATACACAGGCACTCATCAACCGTTCGCTCGGCAACACCGTAAACAATCAGCTTAACCAGCTTATAAGAACCGGTAATTTGTCAGAGGCGGAAAAGCTCGGAGCCGCGTTCGGCATTTCCGCTGTCAACCCGGTCACCACAGCCATACAATCTGGCAATCCCGAAGCGATAGCGGCAGCCATCAATGCGCAGAACCCTTACGCCGATATCTGGATGGGCGATGATTATGTGCGGTACGGACTTGGCCCGGAACTGCCGGTACAGACATGGGCGCAACAGATCGCACTGACCGGCGGTGGTCAGGGTGGAGCAAATGTATATGCCTACGAGTTCAACCGTGCACGCGCCTTGCAAGACCAGATTGCAAGAGACCAGCGGGCATTTGATTTTTACAATCGTCTTAATGCCATGTCGCAAGCCAATCAGCCGAACATACGCCTTGGAGCGGACGGAAAACCGCTGGTAACCAACATGTACGGACGTGGGGCTACTACAACGACAGGAGCTACAGGTACTCAACCAGCAGCGGGAGCGACAGGCACCACTACAACGACAGGAGCTACAGGTACTCAACCAGCAGCGGGAGCGACAGGCACCACTACAACGACAGACGCAAGCGATCCAATAACTGCATTGATCAATCGCAGAGAAGCACTTAATGACATGTACAAGCGTCTCATAGAAGCGGGCGATCTTCAAAGCGCATTGGGAGATCGAAGAGCTGCGGTTGAACTTCGCGCTCGTGCCATGAGATTGCAGGATGAATTTTACAAGCTCGACGATCTTATACAGCAGGCACGGGACCAACGTGAAAGAGACGCCATGCAAAATCGCCTTGATGCAATAATGAAAGGGCTGCAATGAACAAATATGCTGAATCGTTATTGCCATACGTTAACAATCCGAATGTCAGAAAAGTTCTGGACTTCATTTCCACGGCGGAAGGAGCAGACTATGATACCGGATTTGGCGGTACAAAAATCTCATTGGACAAGCACCCGAACGAAACAAAATATTTCCGCAACAAGGAAGGAAAGCGGCTTCCCACTACTGCGGCGGGACGGTATCAGTTCATTGGCTCGACATACAAGAATCTGTCCAATCGGCTTGGTCTGGACGATTTTTCACCTGCCAGTCAGGATTTGGCGGCAGTGGAGCTGATGAAGGAAAAAGGAGCGTTGGATGATATCGTGAAAGGAGATATCACCACGGCTATTAAAAAGCTCAATACAACATGGTCCTCCTTGCCTGATTCTCCTAATAAACAACGGACGGTATCATGGGATTTTGCTGCCAACTTTTTTGGCGGCAATGCTCCGTCAAGGCAGCCTGCAATGACAAACCTTTCCGACCTTTTTGCCGCCGTCGGGAACGAGGGGTACACGGTGCCTGTACAGCAGACAATGCCACAGCAAACGGCACAACTCCCGGCTGTTTCAGATGTTCAGCCCCGTACCATATACGATCAGTTGGGAGTCGTCAGCCCGTCTTACGATTCTGAAGATGTTTTTGCATCCCTGTTTTCGGACAGAATAGAAGATGCGGCAAATGACGCCCGCAATACCGCGGTAGAACAATTCGTTTCCGGTGGGGCGGCCGATAGTATCGCTCCGTCTCTTGTTATGCCAAGACCGTTGGTAAAAGAAATAGACAACATCATTTCCGGCTTGTGACATATGGCTACAAAGAAAACAACATCCCAGAATATTGACCCGGTAACCGGACTTGAAGTACCGGAAATCGTTCTTCCTGATCTGTCGCAAGGACTACAGAAAGCCTATAACCAGCTTCCGGCCATAAAGGAAGCCTCTTCAGATCGCTCTGTTCTGGGAGATGTACGCAATCTAATGTCTATCAAATATCAGATAGATCGTATGCGTAATCAGGCAAAGAAAAACGCCATTGTGGCACCTCCCAGTTTACCGTCATGGGAAGAGCTTAAAATTCAGATGGAAGGGTACGATAACCTTCCATACTCGGAACAAAGCCGGTTGTATAACGAGTATATCGAAGGGGCCAAAAAGGCGTTTATGGCATGGAATGAAACCTTGCCTAAAGACAAACGACTTGATGAGATAGATGTCGATGCACAATTACGTGAAATAAACAAGGCTCCTGTCAAACCCTCCAGAACATGGGGCGAGGCGGTAGAAGATGTGGCAAGAGGGGTTGCCGCCGGGGCGGTATCCGTACCGGCGATGATAGGTACCGTCTCTGATACGATAGCCGGTACACCACAGGAAAGCTCCAAGTACTTCGAAGACATAATGAAAGATCTTCGGGAAGGGCAATCGGCTGTTGAAAAGGATGTACAGAAGCAAATAGCTTTTGAAACCCAAAAACTGTATAACGATCCGGATAAAACATGGCTAGGCAAGACGCTCGGAGAAATGGGTATTGCCGTAAGAAACATGAGCGCTGGACAGGTATCCGAACTTGTAGGCAACATGCTGCCTACTATACTGGTGTCCGGCGGGATAGGGCTTGCTACCCGTGGCATTGCCACACGCGCGTTGAAGATGACAGCCGAGCAGGCGGCAAAGGCTACCGCCGGTGTCAGCCTTGCATCAGGAACGACACTCGGTGCCGTATTGTCCGGTGGCGATGCCGCACAACAGGCGCGGGATATCGTGCTGAACATGAGCGCCAAGGAAATAAGGGCGTTGCCCGGCGGAGAAGAACTATGGAAAAAGCATAAAGGCAACCTGAAAGCCGTGAAGGATGAGCTGGCTACCAGTTCAGCACGCACTGCTCTTGCCATAGGCGGAACAATAGGTGCTGTCATGAGCGTTGTTCCCGGCTCTCTTGAAAGAACGATTTCCCGTGCAGCGGCGGGCGAGCTTGGCGCGAATGTTGCGGGAGGCTTGGCAAGAAGAGGAACCGGCTATCTCGCCAATACCGCTACAGGTGCCTTGCTTGGAGGACTTGAGGAAGCCGGAACCACAGTGGCAGGCCAATACGGTGGTCGATCCATAGGAGCGGATGTCAATCTGACAGAGGGAGCTGGCTCATCGTTTGTACAAGGTCTTATTGGTGAAGGTCTTGGTGCGGTCGGTGGCGTGGCGGCAGGGCGACGACTTGGCAATGCGGCCGCCAATGCAGAATCGGCCCAGATCAATGCACAGAACGTATTGGCACAAGCAATATCGAAAACCGCCAACTCCAATCAGCCTGTTACACAAACAGCTTCCAGAGAGTCTGAATCGGTTACCGACGCAATGAGACAGGCGGCGGAAGCCCTGAACGCTCTGAATGCTGGACAACAGGTTCAGGCAGCCGCCGTTCAACAGGCAGCTCAACAGCAAGCAGCTCAACAGCAAGCAGATCAACAGCAGGCAGCTCAACAGCAGGCAGCTCAACAGCA
>ULTI01001346.1_pt1 | contig 21283 bp, 25 predicted proteins | sample 1957291 | NCBI WGS metagenome assembly ULTI01 (sample SAMEA4835725, study PRJEB28245) | human gut metagenome | biome: gut microbiome; material: fecal sample | place: Denmark | collected 2008 | reverse complement strand
GGCAATGGTTCGGATTTGGGTTGCTTCGCTCCACCAAGATAAAACACCTAGAAACGTAAGTTTCTGGGTGTTTTTCTTTTGCTGTAACCCACAGTCAAACCCACTTTCTGCGGAAAACTATGCAAAAATCAACAAAAAAAGGCTGCCACGCATCACGCTCGCATGGCAGCCTTTTCGTTACCCTCTCACCACGGCATTGTAAAGCATCTCCAAGAACTGCACCGCGCTGGGTGCACCGGTCAGTGGGTAGCCAGCCAGTTGCTGAACGCCTTCGGGGTTCAGCAACTGGCTTTCTCTGCTGCACGTCGGACGGCACTTTGAATGGCGGACCACTTGCAGCGCCGCTGGTCTGAGATGGGGGTATAGATCTCCTTCTGTACGGCTTCCAGCCGATCCTCCTGCTCACAGATCAGAGCCATACATTCGCAGAGAACTCGGTAATTCTTTGAGCTTCGGGTAATCCCCAGAGGCCTAAGAATTTGATCCAGCTGGGCAGGGGAGTCCGTAATTTTCGCATCGGGCATTGTTTGCACATCCTTTCCATCCAACTTTAACCGGAAAATGTCAGAATGTGCCGGATAATGCGGAATGCGTCGGAATATGCCGAAACATGCCAAAAGAAAACAGCCCCGAGGAACCGTCAGGCTCCCCGGGGCTGTTGCTATGTACTCTTACTTGATTTTTCCCTGCATCTGATCCAGCAGCTCATCGGCGTGGATGGCCTCGGGAGTAAAGCTGTTGTTCTCCCACCATGCCCAGATGGCGGCAGCGGTGGTCAGGCCAGCCGTCACCCACTGTTCCACGCTGGCGCTGTCGATGGGCAGCACCGGCTTGCCTGCTGCACTCAGCAGCTGATTGACGAGGGCCAGTGCCAGCACAACAGTGCGGGCGATGGTTGCGGCGGGGATGGCGGGGGTGTTGTTCTCAGTGATGTGTGCGTTCATAATGTCAGTTCCTTTCTTCAGTCGTGGATGGGTAAAGCGCAGGCTCTCTTGTACAATTCCGTACCGGTGCCGTTGCCGCCCATCACATGATAGGTCTTGTAGAGGTAATTCAGGTTGCGCAGGCCGTCGCGGGTGATGTACCCCAGCTCCATAAAACGGTAGCACTCGGTATAGATGCGGTCGTGCAGCAGGGCCAGCACCGCATCCCACAGGGCCTTGATCTTGGGGATGGCGGCAAGGATCGCGCCGCCGATCAGAGCACAGAGCCACCCGGCCCAATACTCCGTGATAAACTGCCACATCGGTCTCACCCCCTGACCTGCCCCAGCCCGGCCCGCTGGATGATGCCCGCGTAGTCCTTGTAGGCCACGCTCAGGTCTACGCCTGCGGCAATGCCGGGAATCTTTCCGCTGCGGGTGTACTGCCACATCCCGAAGGCCCAGTCAGGGGCGGGCTTCTTGGTGCGATAGGCCGCCAGCCATACGTCGTAGGGCTTGAGGGCCGCGCCACCCATGTAAAGGTTGGTCTGCCCGAAGTTCAGGCCGGTGTAGAGCATGGCGTACACGCCCCAGCTCTCCACCACGCTCAGGCAGTGGGCCACGATGTCGGTCAGAGCGGACTTGCTCAGGGCCGCCTGCAGCTTGTCCTCGATGTCCACAGCCACCGGGAGCTGGAACGTCTTGCCGCCCAGCGCCTGCTTGAACAGGGCCAGCTCCTTGTCGGCCTGTGCCTTGGTGGTGGCCTTGAAGTAGCCGTACACGCCCACCGGGATGCCCAGCCGGGTGCACTCGGCGTAGTTGCGGGCAAAGTAGGGGTCGATGTAGGGCTTACTGGGTTTGCCCTCGGCGCTGTTGCCCATGGCCCGGATCATCACGCCGGAGACAAGGCCGCTTGCCTTGACCCTGCCCCAGTTGATGCTGCCCTGCCAGCGGGAAACGTCAAGAATTGTTCTGGGCATTCTGCGCCTCCTTCTCGGCCAGCAGCTCGGTCAGCTCCTTGTACTCGTCATCAGTCAACTTGCTTGCGGCATAGAAAACGTCCAGCTTGGTGCTCATGCCCTCCAGATTGCCGCGTTCGATCATGCGTTTACAGGTACGGTACAACATAGGTTTGTCCTTTCCGGGGCGCTGCCCCATCTTAAAATGTTATCATCCTCTTGGCAGAGGGTTTTACTCAGTGATCCCCAGCTCCAGCAGGGTCAGCCGGTAGGCCTGGTCAACGTTCAGCGCATCCGCATCTGCCTGGGCGGCTTGCAGGGCGGCCAGTGTTTCGGGCAGCTTGTCCAGCGCCTCCTGCCGCTGCTGGGCTTCCTGCTTCTCCTTTTCCCGCTGGGCCAGTTCCTCTGCGGTGTAGCGGATGTACCGCATCACCGGCACTTCCTCCTCCCAGGCGGGCTGAGGGTCAACGCCGGGCACATCGATAACCTTCACCATGTCCCGGCCAATCTCTTTACCATCCCGGTAGTAGATGGCGGGAGAGCCGTCCGGCAGCTTTGCGGTCTCTCTGTGCCACTGCGGAGCTGTGCCCTCTACGGCATCATGGTGAGTGACTTCGACATCTTCCACCAGATAGCCCGCTTCCAGATCCGGCTCAGTGGTCAGCACAATGCCAGTCTCGTCAATAATTTTCATGTGCGCTCCTTTCACGCGGCATCATCCACCCGCACCCAGATGTACAGGGCATAGTAGGGGTTCAGGATGCTCATTGCCTGCCCGCTGCCGGTGTTGCCAATGCTTACGGTATGGGTGTGTGCACCGGCTTCGTTCATACCAACGCCGTGGGTATGGTCGCCCACCCAAGAGGTGGTCGGGGAACTGCTTTTCGCGGTTTGTCCATTCTCACTGGTGCCCGTGCCACCCGGAAATGCTGCCATGTTAGTTGCCGTTGCAGCACTGACTGTATGACTATGCCCACCTGCACCGCCAGTCCATGCGCTATGGCTGTGTGAACCTGCACTGCCAGTAGACCCGCTATGGTTATGGCTGGGCATCTCGGCCACAGTCTGGGTGTGAGTGGCGCTGCCGCCGGTTGTGCCCACAGGGTAGGCACTGGAAGCGCCCATGATAAACTCACCTTCGACTCGCTCCCATGTGCCGCCGATAAAGCTTGCCGGGCTGGTGGAGTCGTTGCTGGCCCAGAATTTGATTCTGGCGTAATCCTCCGCACGCTGAGCGGCAAGGGATTCTTCGATCAGCTTTCTTACCGCCGCCGCATCCGCCGGTGCGTTCTCAATGCTCAAGGTCTTATCTGTCCCCGCCTTGGCCCCGGCCTCATCGGAGGCTTTCTTGGCGGCTTCCTCATGTTTGGCCGCGTTGCTCTCAGATGTCGCCGCCGCCGTTTTGGACTTTTCCGCTGCGCTGGCCGAACCGGCTGCTTCCGTGGCACTTCCCGCAGCGGCGCTCTCGCTCCGAGCGGCTGCGGCAGCGGAACCGGCAGAGGCGGAGGCGCTGCCCGCGGCGTTGCTTTCCGACGTGGCAGCGGCCTCTTTGTACGTCTCGGCGTTGGCCTCCGACTGTGCCGCTGCGGTCTTACTGGCGGCGGCCTCTTTGGCGGCGGCGCTGGCCGTCTCCTCCAGTGCGTTGATGCGCTCCTTGGCAGCGGCCAGCAGCTCGTCGGTGGGGATGCCGGTCACACCGTCTCGCACGATGCCGCAGAGCTTTTCATCCAGCCGGGTGTCGGTGATCTGGCCCGTGGTGATGCTGGTGGAGCCTGCCGGGCGGGTGATCTCGGCAAGGCAGAGGTCGTAGATCAGCTCGGTGCGGGAGATGGCGGGGGCCGTGGGTGTGCTGGATGCCGTGCCCTGCAGCACCTGCAGGCTGGCGGCTCTGGCACCGGCATCATAGCGCATGACGACGCGGTCGATGCGGGGGAGAGACGGGTCGGCCAGCGGCAGGGTCAGGGTGTCGCTCTCACGCTTGGTGATGGAGTAGCCGGTGAAGCGGCTGGGGTGCACCCAGCCACGGCCCGCGCCCACGGTGACCTTCAGCCCGCCTGCGGCTGTCACCGGGAAGTCCTCAGCGGAGCTGAACACACCCGAGGCGCGGGCCGCAAGGTAGGCCGCCACGTCTGCGGCATCGAAGTCGTAGCCGTTGGCGGGATATAAAACGATTTTGCTCAAAAGATCATCTCCTTACAACAGCTTGCGCCAGACCGGCGTACCCAGCCGCACGGTGCGGGTGGTGCTGTCGCTCTGGCTTTGGGTGATGACATCGGCCACCCGGACGGTGGCCTTGTAGCCCAGCTCCGGGATGGTGCAAAAGGCCACGTCACCAGGGGAGAGCCCCTCGGCATCAATGGTCAACTCAATGGAGCCGGTACGGAGCTGTTCCAGCAGTTTATTCGTGCCCCGGGCCATGAGCCGCTCGAGGTAGGCCTGGCTTTTGGTGGTCTCGCCCTTTTCCTCGTCCGGCTGCACGTCCCGGGCATCGACGTAAAGCTCCCGTCGGTCGGCCCCGGTGGCATCCGTCAGGCCCACGGTGACGGTGGCGCGGGCCTCGCCCTCGCCAGCACCCTGCACGATGGCGACGTTGGCGTAGTCGCTGTCGCCAAAGGCCCATGCGGCCTGCTGCAGGTTGCCCCACTTGGTGGAAAAACGGTTGTTTGGATCAGCGGTGGGCCGGTAGACTTCGAACAGCAGCTTTTTGTCTGCGTTCTTGCCTGCCAGCCGCACCCGGAAGCCCAGATCACAAGCCGCGCCGATGGTCATCAGGTAGTCCATGATGCTGCCGCCGGAGGTCTGGGCAGTGTAGGTGGTGTCGAAGCCCACAGCAGCACCCAGCTCCAGCTTGGGCCAGGACTGCATTGCGCTGACCAGCCTGCGCATGGCGGCTTCGGCGTTCTCGTTCTTCACGATGGCGGTACAGGCCCGCTTGGTGAAGATCCACGTCCCCGGGAAGCCGGTGACCACCAGATTGCTGTCCTGATTCTCGTTGCTCCGGTGGCAGATGCGCATGGGCACATCGCTGTCGCTGCGGCGCAGCCAGCGGCCCTCCCGGAGCAGGGACAGGTTCTCCTCGGTGGGGCGCACCTCCAGCGTGAACGCTCCCTCGGTGTTGTAGGGCTCGTCCCAGTAAAGGCTCACCCACACCTCCACCCGGCCCAGCCGGGCGAGGGTCAGTTCATCCAAAACGTCCAGTGTCACGAGATCACCTCCGGCAGAATGCCAGAAACCATGGGGTAAAAGCGCACCGTCACCTGCAGGCTGGCCTCGCCGCTGTCGGCGGTGGCCTTGAGCAGGTTGTCCCCGGGGGCCAGCTCCAGCAGGTCAGAATCTTCATCCAGCAAAGAAAAGATATTCTCTTCCGTGCCGTCCTCTGTCCGCTTGACGGCCAGCTTGTCGGTGGTGGTGCGGTAGATCTCGATGACCTGCCCCGGGGTCAGGGTGGTCAGGATGCGGATGCTCTGGCCAGAGATGAGGTTCAGCACGCACGGGTTGACCACAGCGCCGTCGCTCTTGAGGGTGGCCGTGAAGGGCACGCTCAGTGCCCCGGGGTTGACCGCGTTCAGCCAGCCGACGGAGGTGCGCACGCCGAAACGGTGGGGCTTGGAGTAATTCACCGGCAGCCTGAAGCTGGGCACAAAGCCGTTGATGCAGAAGCTCTGGGCGGTCAGGTCGTACCAGAAGGGTTTCGGGCAGAAGAGCATGACATCCAGCACCGGGTAGGGGTGGATGCTCTTTGTGTAGGGGGTCTTGGAAAGCACAAAACGGCAGAAGAATTTATCCACAAGATACATTGTGCCGCTGGTGAAGAAAGTCAGCTTTTCCAGCAGCAGGGCGGCATCTGCGTCGCCGTGGGGGCTGTGGCAGTGGATGATGAGTTCACGGCTCACCCCGGCCACGCTCTGGCGCTCTACCGTTTCGCCGATCTGGTTCACTCCCTGCGCCTTTTGCAGATTTACATCCACGCCGTTGATGGGGTCGAGGGAGTAGGGCGTGCCGTAGTCCCACCCGATGTCGAGAGTGGCCCCGGCATCCGTGACCAGCTGCAAATGGTCTTTTCTGAATGGCATTGTGGAGCCCTCCTTTCATCGTTTCTGGGCCTTGGCCCGGTCGGCTTCCCAGCGTGCTTCCCGCTGGAGGTCTGCCGCCGTCTGGGCCTTGCTGTAAATGTTCTGGGTGATGTTGGTGTCGCCCTCCCGGTGGTAGTTGTTGGCGGCTGCGGCCACCTGTGCCGTGCCGGAAGCGGCCACAGACCGGCTGATGGCCATGTTGTCCGACAGCACCAGAGAATTGGCCTGCCGCACCATCTCGGCCAGCTTTGCGTTTGCGGCCAGCAGGGCCTCGGTGTTGGCCTCCACAGCGTCGGTCAGGTCTTTGTCCGGGGTGGGGGCCGTCGGTGTGGTGGAGCTGCTGGCCTTGATGTCATCCAGACTGCGCTCCACCTTTGTTTGGACCCCGTCCACATAGGTGGTCACGGTCTTGTAGGAGCGCTCCACGCCGTCCACCAGCTTTGTGCCTGCCTCGGTGACGGTCTTGGTTACCCGCTGGGTGATCTTGCCGGTCTCATCCTGCAGCTTCTCGGTGAGCACTTTGGTGGTCACGGTGCTGCCGTCTGCAGTGGTGGTCTTGCTGGTGTCAGTCATGCTCTCGATGACCTTTTGGGAGGTGCCGGAGCTGCTGGGGCTGTTGATGACTTCCTGCTGCTTTTTCCGCGCCTCCTGCCGGGCCTTGCGGTCGGCAGCAATCTTGTTGGCGTAGTCCCAGGCCGGATTGCTGATGTAGTCTATGGTGCCGCCATAGAGCCATGCGACACTGTTATACGCGCCGATCAGGCCGTTGATGAGGATGATAAAGCCCTCGATGCCCGCCGCCACAATACGCATCAGGCCCTCGAAGATGTAGCTCATAAAGTCCTCAACGCCCGCCCAGATGCTCTGGAAGCCGTTGGCGACCTCTTTGTTTTTGCCGGAAAAGTTCAGCAGGGCACCCACCAGCATCCCGATGAGGGAGATGACGAACAAAATCGGGTTTGCGTCCATGGCGGTGTTCAGGGCAATCTGGCTCGTGGTTGCGCTGGCTGCGGCGGGCACGAACTGCGCCACCAGACCCATGGCCAGTTGGCTCAGGTTCCCGAACACGCCGGAAAGGGCGCTGCCCAGCTGGTTCAGTGCCCCCATGGCTACGGCCTGAATCTGGCCCTGCTGCTCCTTTGTGCAGGCCTGCCAGAAGTAGGAAGCCGCCCACAGACCCAGGCTCTCGAGGTCGCCATCCTTGAGGGCCGTTGCCAGCGTCTCGATGGCCCCCAGCGCATCCGTCTGGATGTCAGACTGAATCTGCGCCCAGCCCTCGGTGAGCTTGGTGCGGAACTGCTCTGTGATGGTGGCCCCTACGGTGGCAAAATCCGGGCCGTAGTCGCTGAGGGTCTGGGCGATGTTCTGGATGGCCTGCTCTGCCGCTGGGGCCCCGGTGTTGATACCGTTGACAAGGCCCTGCGTGACATTCTCGCCGATCTCAGTGAATGCCTTCGAGGGCGAGTGGATGCCCAGCACGTTCTTGACGGTACTCACCATGCCGTTGACTTTGCCCTTGACTGTGGACACCAGCGTGTCCCACATCCCGGTGATGCCGTTCAGCAGGCCGGTGACGATGTTCTCGCCGATGTGGCCCCACTCATCCATACTGCCGTCCCACACGCCGGTCAGCTTGGCGATGCAGGCAAGGGCGGCTTCGCCCAGATTCTCAATGCTGCGGAGAATGCCGTCCACCAGTGTGGTCAGAAGAGCCGCACCGCAGTTCAGAAGGTCGGGCAGATGGGAAATCAGCGCGGCAGAGAACTTTGCAATCAATTCCGCTGCTGCTGTGATCAGCTGGGGCAGGTTGTCGGTGATGCCGATGATGAGCTGTCCCAGCAGCTGGATGCCGGCATTGAAGATCTCGTCCTGATGGTCAGCCAGATACTGCACCAGCTTGGTGATGACCTGAGTTGCTGCCGATGCCAGCCCGGGAATCTTCTGAACAACACCTGCGGTCAGATTTTCCAGAATGCCGCTGGCTGCGTCCAGCATGGCCGCCGGGCCGCCCTCATTCAGAGCACTCGTCAGGGTATTCAGGCAGTCAGTGCCCCAGTTGGCGGCTTCCTTCAGGCCCGGCTCCATGGCCTCGAACAGGTCAATACTCAGGTTCTCTGCCGTGGTCTGCAGGCTGTCCATGCTGTGCTGGAAGGTGTCTGTCATGGTCACGTAGGCAGTCTCGGTAGCTCCGGCGCTGTCCACCATCTGGCCCAGCACGCCGTTGAATTTATCCGCGCCGCCGGACACCAGGGAAAGGGCACCCGTGCCAGCTTCCACGCTGGACCACAGACCGGCAAAGGCGGTGCCATCATCGCCCACGCTGTCATACAGCACTTGCAGCACATCGCCCAGGCTCTTGCCGTCAGCACTCAGCTGGGCAAAGCTCTTGCCGGTCTGCTGCTGTAAAATCTTGCCGACGCTGGACCCGGTGTCGCCCAGCTCGTTCAGCATGGATTTGGTGTAGGTGGTAGCCTCAGCGGTGGCAATGCCGTTTGCGGTCATCACGGCCAGACCGCTGGACAGGTTTTCCACGCTGACGTTGTAAGCTGCGGCCAGCGGAATGACTTTGCCCATGCTGGAAGAAAGCTCGTCCACGCTGGTTTTGCCCAGGTTCTGGGTGGTCAGCAGCACATCCGAAACGTGGGTCGCCTGGTCGGCGCTCAAGCCGTAGGCGTTCAGGGCAGTGGTCAGGATATCCACGGCGGAGGTCGTGGAGGTAAAGCCGGCGGTTGCCAGCTTTGCCGCCTGCCCCGCAAAGGCCACAGCGTTGGCCGTGTCCTGCCCGGCGCTGATGGCCTGGTAGGTAGCCTCGGCAATATCCGTGGCCGCAATGCCCATGGTGTTGGACATGTCCGTGATCTGACTGTCCAGCTTCTGGATCGAAAGCTTGCCAAGATCGGCGATGGTCCCGACTTTGGCAAGAGATGTCTCGTAGACGGAGCCGTTCCGGATCGCGCTCTGGGCAAGATTCGTCAGCTGGCTGCTAGCCGTCTTTACCAGGTCTGCGATCAGCGTTCCGGCGGCGACGGTCATGCTGCTGACACCCTGCGTGAAGCCGCTGGTGTCCAACTTGGTGTTGCCGGTAACGCTAAAATCAAATGCCACTGTGTCCACCTCTCATTCGGAGCGCGGGCACAGGGGCACAGGCTGCTATAACTTGATTTCTACCTCCCGCTTACATGCGGGGTTTTTGCATTTTACCCACAGACCGTGGGCGTAGGCCTCGGGAGCCGCCCACACTGGCAGCGCTCTGCCGCAGAAGGGGCAGGGCACCGGGGCGCGGGAATCAGCCGAAGCGGTCGAGGAAAGCGTCCTCGTGCTCTTGCAGGGTTTCGTTCCGCTTCACCCCCTTCAGCCCACCCGGCAGGGCAAAGCGCTCTTTCAGGGTCTCGTAGTAGTCCCGGTCGGCCCTGTCCATGCCGGAGGTGTCCTTCCCCCGGATCTCCACGATCTTGCCCAGCGGCGTTTCCGGCGGCAGGGCGTGCAGCAGTGCTTTGAAGCGCCACCAGTGTACCTTGTCGGCGGTCAGGTCGATGCCGTAGGCCTGCTGAAAGGCCCCCACGATGTAGTCGGCATCGCACCGGTAGTCCAGCACAGGCTCGTCCTGTGGGTCGCTGCTGCTGCCAGTCCCGGTGCGCTCCTCGTCCTCGGGGCCGCCGCCCTGGCAGAAGCGCACCAGAGATTCAAAGGCTTCCTGGTACTGCACTCCGGGCACCGGCTCTGCAAAGAACCGCTGAACGGCTTCACAAATCATCCGGGCGCTGTCCTCGTCAGTCTTGGCACGGCGGGTGCGGATCAGCAGCCAGATCATGGGCCGGAAGTCAGGGTCGATGGCGCGGCCCTCCCACTCGGTGGGCAGGGTGTCCGTCAGCAGGTCATGCATTGTCCAGTGCCTCAAGCTCTGCCTTCAGCTGGGCACGGCGGGCGGCCTTTGCCGCTTCCTGTGCCCGAAAATCCACCACGGCGGGATGTGCCTTGACTGCGGCCCGGCGCTGCTCACGGTTCATGGGGGCAGGGATGGCCTGTGCTGCCGAAACCTGTGCCCGCTCCTCGGCGGGGTGGATCAGCGCGCTGACACTGGCCTTTTCTGCGGCCATGGCCTCGGCAAAGGCCTTGCTGACCGTCAGGCAGGCGTTGAAGTTGCTGCCGTCCAGCCCAAGCTTCTCAGAAGCACCCCCGCCCAGAACATCATCCAGGTAGTCCATAAAGATGCGGCACTGGAGGCGCAGCCAGGCAGGGTAATTATTCTCGGGGTGGTAGCGGCTCCCCTCCGTCCGAGCACGTTCCTGCTGCCGGGTCTGTGCGGCCAGCATCCGATCCACGTCATTGGCGTTCAGGGTGGAAAAATCAAATTCAATGCCGTTGATGATCATGGGGAATCCTCCTGTTACAAAAGGGCCCCCGTTCACCGGGAACGAGGGCTGTGTGGTGTTGTTATCAGACCTTGGCGGCCTTGGTGGGCAGCGTGTCGGCCTGAGTCGGGGTCAGGTAGTTGAACTCAGCCGGAACGCCAACACCCTTCACATCGCAGGCAAAACCTGCGGAGTTGTTGGCGGAGCCGCTGGCATCGGCAGTGACAATAAAGGCGGCTGCGCCCTTCTCGCCCTTGCCGGTCTTTGCGCTGAAGTAGATATAGGGGAAAACCACCTCAGTGCCGGAGCCGAACTTAATCCTGTGGGAGAGCAGGAAATCCTGCGCAGGGTCGCCCACGCAGCGGTTTCCGTTCAGGGAGAAGGTGCGCTGGGTCTCACCCTTCTCGGTGACAGTGCCTGCGCGGATATAGGCCACGTCCTCGGTGGAAGCGTTCAGTGCACCGGAGTGCTCCTTGACACGCTCTGCAAACACGATCCAGTCGCTCTCCTTGGTCTGGGTGGAGGCATCGGTCTGAATTGCAAAGATGAAATCATCGGCCTTTTCGGTGCCGGTGTAGTCCGCGCTGGGCACGATGCCCTTCTTGGTCTTGAGCGCGGCCAGGGTTTCGGAAACAGTCATAGGATGGTCTCCTTTCAAAGTTTGGGTTGATAGTAGACGAGCCGGAGCTGCATCTGCATTTTGCAGCTTCCGGAGCCATCGGTGACGATGTAGCCGGTGGAGGTGACTTCAATGCTCTGGGCTTCCTTGCCGTGTCCGCATTTGCTCAGATCAGGCAGGATGCCGCAGTCATTTTGTTCCATTACCCAGTCGGCCAGCTGTTCAAAGAAGCCGCTGTTCTCAATGGTGAGCACATCGGTCTCCCCGAACTCCCTTCGGGACAGGAAGAGGTAGTTCTTCGCCAGATCCCGCCCGGAGATGTAACTCTCCACAATGGGGTCGGTGGGGCTGTCCTCAATGGAAAAAGCGGTGGCTTCCTCTTCCAGCCCGGCAATGCGGAAGGCCGCACCGGTGGCATCCTGCTCCTCGGCGATGAGTGGACAGGTCTTGAGCCAGTCCCGCAGGGCCGTAATGGACGCTTTGTGCATTACGGCCCACCTCCCAGCTCTTTTTGGGCAGCGTTTTTGGCGAACTGGACCAGTTCGTCTTTGTGGTCAGCAATGGCCCGCTGGCCCCAGTAGGAGCCGCGCAGGTGGTTCTCCCCATGCAGACCCTGCCCCTGCGTGTGCAGGTAATACTGCCGCCGGGCATACGGGGTGTTATAGACCAGCTTGCCGCCTTTGAAGTCGGATGCCTGGTTGACGCTGTTCTTCAGCGTGCCGGTATCGAAGGGTACATAAGAATCCACAGCTTTGGCAACTTGCTGTGAGAACGCATACTGGACCTTCTGGAAGCCTTTGTCCATTTCGGCCTGAAAGCCGGGCCGGAACCTGAGCTTCAGGTCAATAACGGGTGCACTCATTTCCTCAGCTCCCCTCTACATGAAAATGCGGCAGCAGCGGCTCCCGGTTGTCGGAGACCGCCGCCACCGTGCAGCAGATGTGTGTTTTCTCGAGGGCAGCATACTCGGCTTCGGTCAGGCTGCGGACTGCGCCGCAGATGAGTTTGCCGCCCCGCTTGAGCATCCAGTGTGCCGCCTTTTCCCCGGGCGGGAGCTTTGCCCACTGGAAATAGGGCAGATAGCCCGCCGCAGGGGGCAGCCGGATGTGCACCGTCCGCTGGGGGTCGCCGCCGGAGGTGTCCAGCTTCTCCCGCCAGCTGCTCCCCGGGATGACGTGGCAGACAGGCCGGTCAGTCTCGGTGGCGGTGTCGTGGATGAGGTTCACCACAGTTACGCTGCACTGCATCAGAAGCACCCCCGATACAGCAGGCCGTGGGGGTCGCTGCCCAGTGCGTTGGAGAGGATGCTCTGCGCTTCCGCTGCAAGCCGCTCAGAAAGCGCCCCGCTGGCGAAGGTGACAGAGTAGCCATCGTTGGACACGCTGGAAGCCCCGGGCACGGCACAGGCGCTCTGGGCGGCGCTCATGGCATCGACGATCTGGGCGCAGGCATCGGCCAGCAGGGCGGCGCACCCGGCACAGGCCCTGGCGTGGGGCTCTGCCCGGCCAAAGGTGTGCCGATCGATGAGCCGGGAAGCCCGGGCGCACAACGTGTCAAAGGCAGCCTCGTCCAGCGCACCGCCCGCTGTCTGGTACTGTTCGTAGGTGCAGTAAAGCATGGGAGCCTCCTTATGCTGCGACCTTCTTCTTAACAAGAATGGTCTGGCCCTTGGTGACCTTGTAGGCGTAGACCTTGCGGCCCTGCACGGCAGATGCGCCGATGAAATCGCCAGAGCCGGAGAGATCCTGCAGATGGACGGGAACGGCCCACTCATCAATGACGGCGAACCAGTTGGGATGACCGGCCACATACTCCACGTTCTCGCCCAGGGTGGAATCCTCGAACACGGTGTAGCCTGCGATCTTGCCCACAGCGCCGGTCTGGACGACCGCGTCGCCCAGGTCGGAAGCCTTGATGAACTCGGGGCTCTTCAGGAGCAGGCCGTAGGTGTCCGGGGAGACCAGCAGCCAGCGGCCTGCGGTGGGCACGCCGATGGAGGACTGCTGGGTGCGTGCATCCACGATGTTGGCGTAGATGGTCTTTTCGGTCAGGGCGGTGGTATTGCCGAAGGCAGTGCCTGCGGTGGTCAGCTCCACGGAGCCGTCAGAATCCATCTGCAGGCCCAGAGAGTAACCGGCGCTGTCCAGGCGGTCAGCCACCAGATTGCCGGGAACGCTCTCTGCATCGAAACCATCGATGATCTCATTCACGGCCTTGTCGTGGTCGATGTTGACGGTGAGGTAGGTGGTGTCACCGCTGGTCTGCTTTGCGCCCTTGGCCTTGTCGTAGTCGTTCACCACAACCTCGGTGTCACGGACGGGAACCTTGACGGAACCTGCCTTGGGGCTGCCCTCGTAGCGGTTGTTGCAGATCACGCCGACTTTCTTCACCAGCGTCTTGCGCAGCTTGAGGTCGACCAGATTGGAATAGCGGACCTGTGCTTCATGTGCCATAAGAATATCCTTTCTCTCATTCAATGTTGATATCGGGGTTCATCGCCTTGAAGGCAGCGGTCACGGGGTCAACGTCGCCGGCGGGCGGGGTGCCGTGCTCTTTGCCGCTGGAAACGTGAACGGAACCAGCGCCGCCCTCTTCCGCCTCGCCAAAGGCCCAGGGGTTCGCCTTGGCGGCTTCTTCCAGAGCCTTGGAGATATCGGTGGAACGGTCCTTGGAGCCCTTGAGGGCATCCAGATCCAGCAGTGCCCGGACCGCCTTGACGCTGCGGCCCTTGGCTCCCAGAATGGCGGTGTTCAGGGCATTGTCAAAGGCAAAGCCCTCAGCCTGAGCCTGCATATCGCCCTTGAGCTTTGCCAGTTCGGCCTCGTACTCCTCGGGCTTCTTCTTGCCGTCAAAGGCGGCAAGGCCGTCCTGGGCGGTCTTGAGCTGAGCCTGGGTGTTTTCCAGCTGGGTCTTGTACTGTTCGGCGGCAGTCTTTTCCCGGTTGACATCGTTGCCGTTCTCGGCCATGATCCAGTTCAGCTGCTCCTCGGTAATGCCGGGGATCTTGTTCTTCACGTCTTCACGCTTCATGGTGGAAAAACTCCTTTCTGTTGGTGAAACCACGGTTTGGTGACACGGTTCTCCGTCCGTGTTTGGCTGTGGGCAGGGTACGCACTGCCCTCTGCGATGGCACCGTCTGGAGGCATCGAACCTCCCGCTTCCGGTTTTGGAGACCGGCGCTCTTCCAGAATGAGCTAAGACGGCATGAAAAAAGCGCCCCTGCCCGGCTGGGCAAAGACGCTTGCGGTATTAGGTTTGGTCAGTCCCAGTCGGCATAACGGGGACAATTAAGGCAGGTTTTATGGGCTTCTGCCCAATTGCAAGGTGGCTTATCGTCACCCTTCAGGCAAAGAGTATCATCGCCAATATTGGAGACCTCAAAGCACAAACCGCAGTCGATTTTGCGGTTATAGATAGGGCAAAACCATTCTTCCGGCTTTGCTGTATCGTTAGTGCGGAATACCATGCTTCTTAACCACCTCCATCAATTTTTGACCGCCCTCATCCAGCGGCCCGATACTGGAAACATTGCCGTTCTGCCCAATGGCAACAAAACCATACTCGGAATAGTAACAGATCTGTGTTCCGTTACGCTGGGACATTGCGACTTTGGAAGAGCGGATAATGCGCTCGGCATCCATCGGCCCCATGCCACGTTCTGCCCAGCGCTGCAGAACGTGTTCGCTCGCAAAGTTGATTTCATTGGGTGCAGGCGGCGATTCAATCAACTTGCCTTTCGCCTTTATTGTACCAGCCTCACGCATCTGTTGCAATTCCACATTTGCAGAATCAAAACGTTCCTGCTTTCGGGCTGTATAACTGGCCTTGCCCGCCTCGCTCCTGCCAAAGCCTGCCACGCTCGTCCGGGCGCTGTCCACTCTGCCGCCGGTGGCGCTGATAAAGTCAGTCAGCTCCTGACGGGCCTGCCGGAGCTTCACTGCGCTGGCGGTGGTGTCGGCCCCGGCGGCATCCTCAGCCAGATACCGGCGCTTGTACTTGCGCACGGTGCGCTCCCGGGCCCGCTGCATCTGGGATATCTCGTACCGGGTGTATCTGCCGCCGTTGTACTCGATGTCCCGGGCGTTAAGGGCTTCCAGGTCTGCCTGTGTCCAGGCGGGTGCGGGGCCCAGCTCCGGGAAGATGGAAAAGAAGGTGTGACGGCAGTTCCAGCCGCACAGCCCTGCTCCGGTGCCGTAGCCGGTGGCGGCCTCGAAGTCCGGGTAATGCTTGCCCATGTAGTCCACAGCGCCGCCCCGGTGGAACTGCCTGCCCTGCCACTCAGCGTGGGAAGGCCGGGCCCCGCCGTGGGCCGTGGTCTCGAAGAACTCAACCCCCATCTCGTCGGCCCGGGCCACTTGCAGCTTTGCGCCGGTCTGATTCACACCAGTCAGCACCGCCCGGCGGGCGGCAACTTCCAGCGTGTCGGTGTGGCCGGTGGGGTAGGTGACGTACTTCATGGTGTCGGCCAGACTGTCCACCGCGCCCTTGATGGCGCTCTTGTAGTCGAACGCACCGCTGCTCACCTTGAGATGGGCGCGGTCGAGGGCGGCTTCAAACTGGCCGCTGACGGTGTTGGCCGTGGTGGCAGTCAAGTTGTGGAAGGTCCCCGCCGTCTGCTGGTAACCCGCATTGAGTAGGGCCTGCAGGGTGGCATTATAGGCAAAGGGCGTGGGTTCCTTGCCGTAGTGGTAGTAGATCTCGTCCTCGGCTTCCATGGCCCGGGTGGCCGCTTCCTGCATGAGCCGCCGGATCTCGGCTTCACTCTTGCCGGTGTAGCGGGCCAGCTTCTTTACCACGTCCTGCCGGACAGCTTCCACCTGCTGGTATCGCCACAGCTGCCAGTGGGCCGTGGGGGTCATGGTGTCCATTTTGGAGATGCGCCGGGCCACGTCCCGCAGGATATCGTCCTCGACCTGCTGCCAGAGCAGCACAAGCCGGTCGGGTGCGTGGTCGAGATAGTCCGGGGCCAGCATCAGCCGCCACCGCCGAAGCTCAGCTCAGGCTGCTTGTTTTCGTCAGCGGCTTCCTGTGCCAGCTTGCGGGCATCCTCTTCACTGACCCCGTACCGGGCAGACAGATACTTGTACCGGGGCAAAAGGCCGCTCAGGGCATCGTCCCGCATCTGACTCATCCGGGTCTCGGCATCGGTGATGTAGCTGTCGTCCCAGTCCACAGAGATGGGCGTTTCGGGGTCCACCGCCGCTCCCTGCAGGTTCTTTGCTGCCCACAGGATGGCCCGCACGATGCCCACCAGCGCCCCCTCGATAGGGATCTGGTTCTTATTGGCGCTGGCCACCAGATCCTGACGGCTGCCGTTGTACTCGGTGGCCGTGGTGACATTGCCCAGCTCGAAGTTGTACCGATGACAGCCCAGGCCGCACTTGAAGCTGAACAGGTTCAGCATATCCTGCACAGCCTTGTGGTTCTGTTCCACCCGCAGGTCAGGGTTGTATTCGTGGTATTCGCTGGACTGGTCGAGGCTTCCCTCCTTTTGGGGCAGGGTGACGAACTGGCTCTGCACATCGTCATCGGGCGGAATAGAGTGCTCCACGCCCTCCTGGTCCACCACCTTGCGGCAGATGTCCGCAGAGTAGAAGATCTTCTTGTGGCCCAGCCGGATATCCTCCCGGTAGTTGTCAAAGGCAAGGTCGATGCCCTGGGCCTCGGCCAACGCTTCGGCAAAGACGCTCATGCCCAGCCCTGTGCCGCCGTCAAGGTTCTTGACTGCTGCCGGGCTGAACAGGGCAAACCAGGGCGGGGAACTCTCCACCGTGATGCTTTCTGCCGTACCCGGCGGGGCCTGCAGCGCTTCAAACACCGGAGCGCCCAAAACTCCATCCGTTACCCGGAACCATTCGTTGCGGATGGTGCGCCGGGTCTCATTGCCGGTGTGGGTCTGCAGATAGACCGCGGGCTTGCCCTCCATCATGCACTCGGAGACAAAGGCCGATTCGGTCACGATGCCCCGTTCCACCCGCAGGGGCAGGATGCAGGAAGCCGGGTCATAGTCCAGCTTCAGGCGGGTATCCGGGCCGGGAACAGCTTTCCCTTTTACGACAGTCAGGTTCTCGGCACTCAGAACAAAGGCACCGGTGCCGGACCAGTAGGCCTGTTCCACCAGAGCGTTGGCATTGCGCCAGAAGTGCAGCTCCCGGAGCAGGCCGCCCACCTGCTGCTCATCATCGCCCAGCAGATACCGGGCGGTGGCAGCGTCCTTGATCTGGAAGGTGGTGCGGTCGTTCAGAAGCAGGTTTGCCCAGTCCTCGCAGACCCGTTTCGGCATCCGCAGGGAGGCAATGGGGCGCTTCTTGGTGCCGTTTGCGTATTCAGCGGCACGGGTGTGCACCTTGGGCACGCTGCCCTGCCACCACTGCCGCCAGGTCTCGATGTGGCCGTAGTAGTCGGCATCGATGGCCCACCCGCGCGTCTTGTTCAGGTAGTTCAGAAATGCGGTGATGTTCATGTGTTGGTCAACCTCTTGAAATCGCGCTCGATGGTGTACTCGTAAGCGTCCAATGTGTCGATATCGGTGCTGCCGTCATCCAGCCGCTCGTCCACGCCGGGGTGCTTTCCGCTGTACAGGGCCGTGGCAAGGGCATCCCGGAGGGTGGCAGCTTCCGGCAGCAGCCAGAACCGCCCGCCGCCCATCAGGATGCAGGTCAGGCGGATGCGGTCATTGATGCGGATCTTGGCACTGTTCTCCACCCGGTCGGCCAGCCAGCTGAGCTTGCAGCGCCGGAGCCGGGCCCGGATGTGATTGATGAGGGTCTGCTCCGCACTGTCGCAGAAGATGAACTGGATCTCGCCCCAGCGGGCAAAGACAGCCATGCAGAACTCCAGCAGTCGGTCGGCCAGAAAGTCTGCATCCTGCGCCACAGGGTCGATGCGCTGGGATGCCAGCCCCACCACGCCGGACCAGCCCGGTAGGATGGCCGTTGCCACAAAGGCGTGTTTGGAGCCGTTGCCGCCAAAGTCCACCCCGATGCGTACCCGCCACGGGTGCAGCGGCTTGCCCACAGGCCAGAAAAAGCGCCCATCTCCGGCGGCAAGGCTGTCGGCCAGCAGGCGGTAGATCACGCCGTTGGCGGCCATCCACTGGCCGAGGATAAAGCGGTTATAGTAGACTGTGCCCGCATATTCCTGTTTCAGGTCAGAAACGAACTGGGGCGGCAGGGTGGGGTTATCGTCGATGGTATACGCCTGACAGTAGATGTCAGCATCACTGTCCAGAAACTTCTTGAACCAGTGAGTGGGGCTTTCCGGGTTGCAGGTGCCGTCAAAATGGGAGTGGGGGCAGGAAAGGCGGCTTTTCAACATCTGGAACACGCCTTCGTCCCATGTGGTGATTTCGTCACCGTAGACGTACTCAAAGGCAGCGCCCTGGATGCGGGCGATGTGCTTTTTGTTGTCGGCACCGAGGACATAGACCTTCTTGCCGAACAGCTGTACCACGTTGCCTGCTGCCGAGGTGCGGATCACACCTACAAGGTCGGGGCCCCAGAGCTCCCGCATCAGGGACAGCACATTGCGCTCCAGTGTGCCCAGGGTGTTGCCCATGAGCACCAGCAGGCCCTCGCCCCGGGCCGCGCAGATCCGCTTCGGGATGGTCACGGCACAGTCCAGGTAGGTCTTGCCGCTTCGGGTGGCCCCTGTCTTGACGTTCCACCGGTGGGAACAGTTGTGCAGGTACTCCTGCTGAAACTCAGTCAATGGCACTGTCCACACCTCCCAGCAGCTCCTTGGCCTTTGCCAGAGCATCCGCGCCTGGATCTTCCTGTGCGGTCTCCTCACCCAGCATTTTTAGCAGGACATTGGCTGCCCTGGCATCGCCATGCTTGGCAGCGGTTGCAATGCCCATGACCACGCTCATCTGGTTGTCCACGTCCTCCGGGTCAATCTGGTCCCGCAGCATGGCATTCACCCGGCGGCGGTCGGTCTCCGGCAGGCTCAGGTAGTAGTCAGCCGCCTGACGCATGGACCGTTTGCGGCGGCGGGCCGCACCGGATGCAATGCCGCCCTTCTGGGCAATCTCTCTCTGTTCGCTCTCCGTTCGTTCATTGAACGGAATGAGATTCTTTTCATTCGACACGTCACCACCTCTCTCGTCGTCAGGGTACAAAAAAGCCGCCCCTCAGGACGGCAGAAAATAGCATAAAAAATCCCTGCATGTTTCCATGCAGGGCAATTGACGCACATCCAGCGGGAAAATACCTGAAACCCGCCTGTGGATTCCGGTGCCTCCGGCGTATGTGGGGAGGTCAGAGGGCGGGCAAGGAGATCCCGCCACCCACCACATGAGCTTCCGGTGGGGAGTATGTAGCCCCATGCGTCAGGCTGTGCCGCCTACGGGGTCAGCTGCGAATTGGAACCACCCTCGGAATCGAACCTTCCACGACTACACTCGTGAACGCGCACCACATTGCGCTCAGGCGGCATAATAGAAGCAGCTCGCAGAACGTGATGTCGGACGGGCACATTCTGGAAGCTGCTATGGCATCGGTCTGCCTTTCGGCTTTGCCGATGGTATCGTTATAACACAGTTAAGCGGACATGCGCGGCCATAATTGCGGAGGAATGGCATTCATTGGAATGTTCAGGGCCTCCACAGCCTGCCGATGTAGACGACGAAAATGCCGGTCACTGACGCGGAGTTTGTCAGCAGCCTGTCCACGATGCAGGCCATCAATGTAGCACAGTTCCAAAAGGTCTACCAGAAGAGGGTCTTCGAGTTCTGCGATGACCTTACGGATGGTGTAACACAACTCCTGACTGCGCTGAATTTCATGGCATAGCTGGTGCTGGTAGGCATCCATCATTTCAATGGCGCGGCCAGTCTTATCGCCAGAACATCCAGAACTGACAATAGGGCTGAGTGCCTGGGTGACGCTTTCGGCCTGGTCTTTCGCTTCGCGGATACGCCGGACAAGAATTTTCTGGCGGCGAAGTGATACCTGATACAGCTTCAGCCACTCACATTTCTGGATATAGGTCATTCTGTACTCCCTCCTTCCAGCACCCTCAGTAGCCCTTCCACGTCATACCGCCAGTGAACGCGCAGCAGGTGCTGCTCCACCTCAATGCCATTGAGGGCGGCCCACTGCCATGGAATGCTCTTGCGGGTCTGGGTGCTCATGTACTCCAGCACAGCGCTGGCCGGTACGGCAAAGGTGCGGTTAACCTTGCCCCGGTAATTGATGACCACATGGGCGGTCTGGCCTTTGAAGGATGCTGCATGGGCCATATCGGTGATGTGTTTGAGCTTGTGGTACTTCTGCCGCTCCCGGTCGAATCGGCCCAGGATCTTTTCCAGTGGGATGCTGGGCGTTTCGATGGTCTTGAGCTCGAAGTAATGGTGCATGGGGTAGCGGTACACGTCGAAGTCGCAGATGTTATCAATGGAGAAGCTTAGGTTCTCGTTGCCGCCGTAATAGGTGGCCGCGCTGTCTTTTAGTCGATAGCACCAGGCATCCTTCGGCATGGAGCTTTTCCAGTCTGCCTCGAACTGTTTTCCGGTGTTCAATTGGTTCTCCTTTCGTCGGAGGCTGCCCAATGCCCGGCCAGCTGTCGGGTCGGGGTAGTGCTCATGGTTCCGGTACATTGGAATCCTCCTTTTTCTTGGTGAGCGGACGGCGGCGGGCTGCGTTTTTTAGAAAATCATTCCCGCTGGGCTCCGGCCTGTCCACCCGCCTATTGCGTCCTGCTCCAATGGGGTTCGTCATGCGGTACTCCTCGGCAGACCTACAGCCCTGGGTTTCGGCCTCGATCAGAGCCTTCCGCACATAGGCCCAGCTATGTGCCCCGGCATCAATGCACTTGCGCAGGATTACCCGCGCCAGTTCCTCGCCCAGTCGGTCAGCGTATCCTGTCAGCTCTCTTTTCCCGGAGGCACTCAGCTTGCCGATATCCTGTTCAAACTCTGATACCAAGGGTGAGGTCGTCGGTCGTCCGGCCGGCTCCGGCGCAGCCGCAGACGACGACTTGTTAGCTTGTTGGTTTGTTAGACTTGTTAAGTTGTTGTCGGCAGCCTGTCGGTTGCCTGTCGCTTGCCTGTCACTTTGCCTGTCACTGCCAACAAGCAAAGTATAGTTTTCTATCGTGACAATGCTGTATTTTGAGCCTGTTTTGACTGTCAGATAGCCTGTCGCCTGTAAATGTTCTAAGCTCGTCCGGATGTTCCGAACACTCAAATCAAGCTGTTTTGCCAGTTGAGATTGGCTTGTAACCAGCTGCCCGGGCCTGATGGTAATGCCCTGCCACTGCTTTTCCTGCCAGTTGGCGGTGAGTAGCAGGTGGAAAAACAGGCGGGCAGTGTTGGGCTCTGAATACCATTCCCAGTCAGTCAGACCGCGGGGAAAGGC
>ULTI01040239.1_pt1 | contig 21575 bp, 21 predicted proteins | sample 1957291 | NCBI WGS metagenome assembly ULTI01 (sample SAMEA4835725, study PRJEB28245) | human gut metagenome | biome: gut microbiome; material: fecal sample | place: Denmark | collected 2008 | reverse complement strand
TGCCTTTGCCTCCTGCTGGCGCAGGATCTCGCGGCTCACATCCTGAATACTGCGTCCGCTTTTCATTCGTGTGTTTCACTCCCTTCTAAAAAATTTACCATGATACGGCGATCTCACTGTCATGGACGCTTGCGGTTAGACCCTCACTTTCCAGCACCTGTCCCAGACGCGGCCAGTAGACTTTCGGCGGGAATGCGGTCAAATGCTCCTGCGGAACAGCCTGCGTGTCGTCGTCCTCATGGACGCACACGCTGCCGTCCTCTTTCAGCGTCAGGCTGCTATGACCGCGGGAATCCAGATCGGCGATCACGCGCTCCAATACTTCACGGCCCTCCATGTCATACCAGACCTGCGGATCGACCGGCTGCTGGTTCGGCGGCGTCGGTGCATCCATACGCGGCTGCACCGGCACGACCTTCAGGAGATTGCAGGAGAGATTGCCATTGCGGTCGATCTGAACGTCTGCATAGTCGTATTCCTCGATGCCATAGACGCGAATCCGACCGGTGCCGCCCTGCATGATGAGCGCGGTCGGGTTCCCGGTCGTCCACTCCCAGCGGGCGCTGGGATAGACCGACTTGAGATACGCAGAGATCCGATGGTTTACGTGCCGCAGCAGAAGCTGCATGGCATCGGCGTTGGCCTGTGCCGTACTGTAAAGCGATGCTTCCCGCTGCCGTCTGGCGTCGTGCTCCTTCTTCCGGTATCCGCGAATGGAATCCCATGCAGGCTGAAGCTGGAACATGACTACCCACAGACCCCATGCCGTAAAGGTCAGGAGCAGAAGCGGGACAAGCCATGCGCCGCGCACCAGCGCCAGGATCGCAATGACCACACCGATCAGGACGGAGACACTTCCCCAAAGAGGACTGGATCGTTTCATAAAAATTGCCACCTTTCAAATATAGTTTCTTTAGAAAAACAAAAAAAGAGGAACCGCACCGACGAATCATTTCTGAATCATCTGGTGCGGTTCCTCTTCCGCTTTGCCGGCGTTATCCCGGCAGTTCTTCCCGGTCGCCGTCGATCTGCTCGGCGGAGACTGGAAAAGGCCCTGTTTCATTCTGCGCAGGACAGCCTGTTTCCCGTTTCTTCGGAACAGGTGCCCAATCGTCCAATCTGAGCTTCAAGCGTTTATCCCTTGTGACGCCGTCTTTCTTCGTGAACTCTTCCAGCTCCAACGTGCCGCTCAAAAAGATAAAATCACCGTTACCCAAATTGCACTTTGCAAGCCGCTGCGCCATGTAACCCCATGCCCACACATCAACGAACTGTGTGTGCCGCTGCGAACCGAAGCCGACGTACTCGGCTACGGAAAAGCGGACATAGGGTTCTCCTTTGGCACTGTGCTGCAATTCCGGGCCTTGCGTGATCAGCCCGATGAGACTCGCTTTTGCCATAACACTCCTTTCTGCCACCGGCATAAATATCTATATAAAAAATGCCAGCAGCGACATCTACCCCTTGCGGGCAAATACCATGCTACCAGCACTCAAATACAAACCTGACCAACGTGTGCAATGTGAGAAGCCCCACGCACAGACCATACGGTCCGCGTTCCGATGAACTGCACAAACATCAATTACATGAGTATAGTAACACAATATCTCGTGGTTGTCAATTACGATAAAACTATATATAGTTTTCGCGATAGGAAAAGAATGTTCTCTACTTATAAAATAGGGCGGCAATACGATTTTTCTGCAAAATGCAGAAAAAAGCGGCCGCAGATCTGCGACCGCTTCGGTTATGCAACTGTGATTTTTGCTTTATCGCAAAGCAGATGCTGTCCAATTTAGAATCTGCGCTGCAAATGCGATTGCCTGCTTTGCATGATGCTCCTCGACAGTCAGTTCGTTCGGATATCGTGTCATGGTACCAAATGGCGTTAGGGCATCTGCAGCATCGCCGATTGCATCCGGAATGGAAATATAGTTGTGAATCTGATTCAGCAGAAAAGAAAGATCGTGGCTTTTGGGAATCCCGGTGGGCCAGTGCAGAGAGACAATCACAGCCTTGATCGCTTTTTCCGCAGACTGCTGGCAGTGGTAGCAGACGATTTCGAGCGGCTTGGGATGGTAGTTTTCAAAAAGATGCCGGGCGACGCCTAAATCCTGCGCGGCATAGTCAATCCACTGTTTAACTTGCTGATCCATAGAGCAGAACTCCTTTGTGGAATACTTCATTTTCTACGGTAAACTGATTCTTACGCTCGTCAAAGCGGCTCTTTGTGCCGACCAGAATATCCACGGGGCGCTGCTTCACACCACGGATCGCTTTATATGCAGAAGTGGCTATAGCATGAAGATCTTTCTCGCTGTCATCTACGATAATGTAGAAATCAAAATCGCTGTCGGCGTGTGCGGTACCGTTGGCAAAAGAGCCAAACAGATAAACGCCAATCGGCTTGATCTGATCGACAAGCTTTTGCTTTATGACTTCAATCTCGTCAATGGGCATGGAACGCACCTCCTCATTGTTTTCTATCTATAGTATAGCAAACTACGGAAAAATAATCAACGAAAACAGGTAGACAACAATTTCAAGAAACTAAGAGGTTCAGTCTGCCGATTCCACGCAATCGAAAGACACGGGTTCAATTTTCTCGACTGCCAATGCACATGGCTGCGGCAAGTGTGCGGTCTTGACTTCACTTGGAATTGCGGAAAGCGGCAAATAGACCCGATACGCTTGACCCACAGACAGCCGCTTATTCTTTTCCATGCAAAAGACAAGTTGTTCACCGTTTGTTTTTTGCAGCGCGACCCTGCGCTGCCGCTGAAACGGAATGCTGGAAACCGAAAGACAAATGCCTTCCTCCGCGCAATAGCGTTCGTTCGCGAGCATTACATAAAGCTCCGCACAGCGAACGCCGCAAAAAAGCAAGAGCAATGCGCTGAGGATCAGAAACGTCCGATCGCCGGAGAATGCGGAAACAATAGCCGCAGCCAGAAACGGCAGACAGAGCAGCAGCGACAGCAGCCACTTCTGCAGCAGTGGTGTGGGCCATGCAAGGATCTTTTTCATATTCAGCACCGCTCAAAGACGATCTGCTTGTGCAGATACAGGTTTGCGATTGCCGCCGAGACAGGGCGCGCCTGCCGGGACGCTGCCATCAGGATTGGCAGATTCTCGCTGGTGGTTAACTCATCGTCATACAGGCAGTCCATGAGCTGCGCATCAGAGTGAAGCGTCCGCACACCGCGCTCTGCACATTTGATCAACTCCGCACTGCTGAGAAGCGCCTGGTTTGCCAACCGCACGATCTGCCGTTCCTCCACGCTGCATTTCGGGCGCGAGAACAGATGGATTGCTTTAGAAAAAGGCATACCGTCCCAAATCCAGAGTTTCAGGAATGCGCCAATCCGCAGGAATAGATTTGCGGAAACCGGCGCGATGTACAGGCAGGAAAGCAGATCATAAAGCGCCTCATACTCGCTGCTGCCGCGCCCCTCCGCGACCAGTCCACGTGAGACAAGCCGGTCAATGCAGTCGTCCAGCGTCCGGCGGGAGGTAAACGACAGCCCGCGCGTCAGTTTCAGATATGCTTCTGCGATCTGGCTGCGCGAAAGAATGCGCCAAGCAAGGCTGCTCCAGACAGTCATTTCCTGCACGTCGAGCATATATTCTTTCTGCCCCACAATGACAACGGGATATTTCTTGCCAGCCAGTGTGCGATGGCATTTGAAATGCCCGACGGCTGCGTATTTCGTGTATTCCATAACAGTACCTCCAATGTGCTTTTGTTTTTCTTTTACGGGCGCCAGCTTACAATTTCAACAGGCGATGTCGAAAGCGTCCAGAAAATCCGGGTCGCTGCGGAGCTTCTTTGCGGCGCGGGAGATCCAAGCGCCGACATTGTTGGAGCTGGTGTGATAGAGAGCTGCAATGTCCTTGCAGTCAAAACCTTTTGTTTTCAGAACCAATGCGTCAATGCCGAGTTTTGCGACACCGTGATAGTGCTTCTTGCAAGAATTAAGCACCGCACCGGTATCCACACCGGAAAAATGCACATGGTCTGTGCAAACCGGCGTTGGGAGGCTTGTGTCCGGGTCGTCCAAGGACTGCTCGGAGATATACTTCCGCCAGCTTGTCTGCTTGCGGCAGCAGTCGATCAGATGGTTGCGGATGACCGTGATGGCATAGGTTTTGAACGAAGTGCCGCCATGATAGCTTGCCGCCGCATGGCACAGCGCGACGCAGCCCTCCTGAAAGAGATCGTCATATTCCATATGGCAGTTGCTTTTGGGGACAAGCCTTGCAATCGTCCAGTGGACAAATTCCAAGCTGTTTTCTACGAGCAGTTGCTGTTCAGCGGTCAACACGATGCTGCTTCGATCCATTTTGCTTCACCTTCCTTTGTGCGTTCAAAAAATCCTTGCAAAGCAATATAACTTGGTCACAGCGATACTCCGAGAAGTTGGCAATATGTGCGTCCGCTTCCGGGATGCCGAGCCGGACGCACAGCCATGCGTAAGCATCCTGTTTGCGCATGAAACCTTTCTCCCAAAGCTGGTTGAAGGTCCGATGTGCCTGCATCCGCTTCTGCCGGAGCTCTTTGTTGGCAAGAGTCCCCATTGGAAGTCCGGTCGCCTTGTGCGCCTGTACATAAGCGTCGCAGGCGGGATACCGGGAGCAGACGTAGAGCTTCGCTGCACGGTCTTTTGTGTGGATGCCGTAGATGCTGCTGGCCGGGCGAAGCTGTGCCGGCGCGTGGCAGTATGGACAGGTAATGTGGGCTTTTTTCAAATGGAAATCCTCCTATGTATTACTCAGAAGGAAGAAGGGAGAGTATCTGTAAACAGCAGCTTTCATCGTCTGACAAGCACCAGTTGAGATATAACGCATAAATATCCTCAAAGGCGCTGCGGGAGAGGTTGCCGCGGCATTCGCTTGGGTCGATCCGCTGCGCAGTGAGACGTTCATATTCGGCAGCGGGAATCAAAACAGGCTTGCCGCCTGCATCTGCGCTCATCAGATAACCAGAACAGGGCGAATGACATTTGCACTCGTTGCAGGAGATGAAGCAGGCATTTCGCCAGTTCCCGCGGCAGGCGGTCAGAAATTCTGCAAGCTGTTGGATGGTTGTCCTCATAGGTTTGTCCTCCAAATCCTTCTATAACAATACGCACCGCAAAACGGCAAAACGGTCACTTGAACCTGTGAATTTTCTGTAAATTATGAAATGCAGTGAAAAAAGCACCCGGTCAGCAGTGCTGATCGGGTGCAGATTTCAGCCGATGATCCAGAAAGGCCCGCCGGAACCGGCAGCTTTGCTGGCCTCATTCAGAATAATGGACAGCTCCCAGCTCTGTTCGCTCCGTGTCCGGCTGGCAGGGTCGGCGACGAGGATCTTTTCGTCCTTGACGCCGCGCAGCACGATGAAATGCCCGGACGAGGTAAAATGCCCGGCGGACATGATGGCGACGACCAGCTTGCCGCTGGAAAGCGCGTCCGTGATCCGCTGCGGCTCTGATGCCGTGCAGCCAGAGACCGGCAGCCCCCACGCTTCGGCTGCCGCCGGGATGAGTGCATGATACGAACCGCTTCCGCTGCACCAGTAGCCGTGCTCATATGACCACTTTGCCATCTCCACGGGATCGACCAGATCGTCCGTGAGGGAAGACACTACCATTGCCATGCAAGTCGGTCCGCAGCCGTAGCCACCAATATTATCGGTGCCATAGGGTTTGTTCGCATAGCGTTCATCGAGCTGATTGTAGTAGACGACCTCCGTGCCGCCGTCCGTATAGCGGATGTTTCCAAGTGCGGGGATCGTGAAGCTGCTCTCAGACGAGGAAAGATTCTGGAACAGGCCGTCGCCCAGAAACAGACTGAGATTTTCGGCGAAGTTCTGTGCGAGCGTTTTCTGTTCAGTGGTCAGATGAAAAATGGAGTCGGCAAAATACGCTTCGCCGCGATAGGAAAGCGTGTAGACGCGCACCGTCACCTCACGAAGCTCTGTGACCTCCTCGCCGTCTTCATTGAGAATGGTTTCTTCTATCTCGCGCGTTTCGTCCTCATAAGTATAGTCGTAAAGTTCGCCAATGCCAGCGCGCAGAAGCTGCTTCATATCCTCCAGAGAAATGGCGGCAACGTCCGTATCGCGGTAGGCACAGTATTGTGAGATGAACAGATTGACGTTATTGATGCGCTCGTTTTCATACGGGTTGACGATCTCATACTGATCGGCGCTGGATGCGGCGAAATCGTCCGCGATCCGCTGCTCGGCATCGGCAATACCACTTCCAAGCAAGTCGCTGACCGCAAATGCAATCTCGTTCATGTTTTCGGTGATCGCTGCCTGATCGTTCAGAATGGTGGTATCGCCGGTGGTTTGCGCCGTGCCGCCGAAGATCAGCGTTGGAAGCATCACAAGGAACAGCAGCGGGATCGCAAGGATGGCGAGCAGCGCAAGAAGAATCTTCTTCCCGTGCTTGGCTGCCGCGATTGCGACACTGGCAGCCGCGCCGTAGGGACCGCCGAGGGCGGCCCCATTTGCAGCTGCGACCGTGATCTTACCTGCTTTTGCGGCGCCTTCCACGCCCTTTGCGGCGGTGCTGCCGACCTGAACCGCTTCGTCCAGCCCGGTCTGACGACTATCGTTTACGCCCATTCGAGTACAAAGACGACCGACATGATCTCCTGCCCGGTCACAGGCTGAGAGACGGCGGACACGACGGCATCATAGTTGATGGAGAGTGCATCTGCTTCTTTGACCGTCCACGGCGCAGCCAGTGTGAAGACCTCGGAATCGCCGGTTTTGCTGGTCTCGGAAGAATTGATCTTGAAGCCGACCTGCTTGGCATCCACTTTGGCCTTTGCCATGTTGGTCGAATACGGAACAAACTCCCAACCGTTTTTGCTGGTAACGCTGACGGAAGAAACCATTACATCACCGGTAGAATTGTTGACGATGGAAGCGGAAGCAACATAGACCTTACCGGCTTCGTCCACGACGAGCGGCAGGGTCGCCGGAACTGTCACCGAAAACAACTCAGTAATTTCCCAGTGCGCATAATACGTTGTCGCAGCAGTTTCCTTGAAAACGGTGTTTGCCGTAACTTCTGTACCGCCGTCTTTCTCCGTAAACCAGCCTAAAAATTCGGCGTTTTTATGTTCCGGATCGGTGGGGAGAACGAGTTTTTCACCGTAAGTCTGCTCGGTCGTTTCCGAACGTCCGTCGCCAAGGTTCCATGTCACAGTATAGGTGTTTGCAGTGAATTGCGCATAGAACGTCTGGCTGGTCGTAATCGACGTGACGGTGTTATAGAGCTTGCCGCCCGTTTTTTCGGTATACCAGTTCTTGAATGTGTATCCGGTTTTCACAGGAGAAGCGCTGGGCGCGGTCGGCTTGCTGTTCGGCTTCATGGTTTCGGAAAAGCTGGCCTTGCCGTCGATCGTGCCGCCGTTGCTGCCTGCGTCCCATGTGACCGTCAACGAAACCGTTGCGCCGCAATCGTCGCACTTTCCATCGCCGTTCGCATCGGTGTGGTCTGCATATTCATAGCCAGAATCTCCGCAAGCCGAGCACGTCTTGGTACGCTTATGCTGCGTTTCGCTGTCCGAAACCCACGAACCGTAGGAATAGCTGTGATCTGCATAATCATAGGTAGACGCGCTACAGGACGTACAGGTTTTTGCACGTCGGTGCTGCGTATCACTGTACTTGCTCCATGCGCCAGTGGAATAGCTATGATTTCCGTATTCCGTTGTGGAGTACCCACAAGTACGGCAGGATGCCGTTCGGCTGTGCTGGCTGGAAGAAGAATTGCTCCAAGATCCATAACTCATGCTGTGCGAAGCGTAGTCATAGTCCGTCGCACCGCAGTTCCGGCAAGAGCCTGTGCGCCGGTGCTGGCTGGACGAATACTGTTCCCAGCTTCCATAACTGTAACTATGGCCGCTGGAGTAAATGGTTTCGCTCTTGGTCTGACCGCAGGCGCAAGAATACGAACGGTATCCATTGCTGGTGCAGGTAGCTGCCTGCTGACTTTGCAACACCCATGTATGGCTGCCGCCGTCCGGGCAAGTCCACGAACCATACGAGCCGGAACCGTGGTCTTTATACACATAAGTGCCGAGATTTTTTGTGTAATGACATTTATAGCACTCGTAGTACTCGGCATGGCCGCGCGAGGTGTGCGTTGTGGAAACGTAGGTGCCCTGCAAAGAATACTGTTTGCAGCTTGGGCAGGTGCCGACAATGCCGGTGGACGCGCGAGACACAGCCTTCGCGGGCGCTTTCATAATACCAGAGTCGGCAACAGTGGATGCGGCACCGTCGGCGTTGGAGTACACGCCGTACAAATCGTAAAAATACCGGTTGCTGCGATTGGAAGCCGCCCAATCATAGGTGTAGAACGGCACGGTCGATTCCGGGTAGCCAATGATGTAGGCGATATAGAGCGTGTCGCCGGAATCGGCTTCGCGCCAGAACGCATCCTCGCCGATGCTGTTCAGAACTGTTTCGCCGTAGTACATGGTCAGCGTGGAGAGCTTCGGGCAGTTATAAAAGGCGTGCTTGCCAATGGTCGGCGCGAGCGGCAGCTCGGCGGTGGTCAGGTTGCCACAGCCCTCGAACCAGTACGCCAGATCTGGGATGGTCAGCGTGTCCACATCCTCGAACCAGACCTCGGTGATCTGGTCGCGGACAGCCGCCCAAGGCTGATCGTCTGCGCTTTGGAACACCGGCGCTTCGCCGCTGCCAGAGATGGTCAGCCAGCCTTTGTTATCAAGCTCCCAGCGAATGCCGCTGTTCTGGATCGTGCCGGATGTGGCAGCTTCGTTGGAAACCACGGTTTCTTCGTCAGGAGCGCTGTCATAGATCGAGTGTTCGTCCGCTTCGGCGGCAAACACTGAAATGCTCAAAGACAGCAGCATACAGAGGACAAGCAGAAGTGCTGTGATTTTTCTGAATTTCATAGCTTAACCCTCCATGACGGCGGCAATCGTGAAGATCACGGTTGCGGCGTTGATGTTCGTGACGGCTTCACTCGCGGAAACCTTTGCCTTGTAGCGGATGGCGAGATTTTTCTCGGCGGCAATCGCCGGGAACGCACCGTCCACAAGCGTCAAACTGCCCGCACCTTTCGTGCTGCAACCGTTGATGCTAAGTGCGATGCTGTTTTTTCCTGCGCCAAAATCGTCAAAATTGCCGATTTCAAACGTACCCGCCTGAACATCAACCTTGGTCACGCGGATTGCGCCGGTTTTGCCGGTGTTGGTGATTGCGGCATTGTTGGCGCAGACCACATAGCCGTCAACGAGAGAAACCGGCAGCGCGGCGGGAACCGTGCACGAAATCGGAGAAACGGTATTGACCACGGTCAAGGTGATGGGGACGCGCGCTTCCGTCGTTTCAGCCGCCGATGCTGTGACAGGAAACGCAAAAATGAGTGCCAGCGCCAGGAGCAGCGCTGCCGCTTTCTGATAGGTTTTCATCACATTACTGCACCTCCTTGGGCCAGAGATACGCTGTGTGTAGCGTCAACTCGGTCTGCATAGAGCCGATCTGCTTGCCGTCGCGGAATGCAGTCACAATAACTGTACACTCCACGTTCCCGAACTCCGGCACTTCCAGCAACGTCAATGTCGAGATAGATTTTCCTGCGGCAATCTCAAAAGCATCGGCAATCAAGGTGTTGCCCTTGTTACGGCGAATCTCGATTTTGTAGGTGTCATTCTTGCTGTTGTTCGTGAACTCCGCTTTTACCGACTGTTCTCCGACAATAGCATACAGATGAGCCGGAGCAACAACAGAAAGCTGATTATCCGCGACGATGGCGTTGAGCTGCTTCTGGGCTTCACGGAGGCCGGAAACGTCGTAAAAGATGATTTCAGTTTCTTTGTTCTGCTTTGCGCGCTCGGTAATTCTGGTCTTGATCGTGTCAATGACGGTCAACGTACTGTCGCGGTCATAGATTACTTTTACCGCATCATCCACTCTGGCAACGACTGTTTCTGGCATTTGCGTCGCATTGTTGCAATATACAGCTTTTGTACCGCCGCCCCAGACAAGCAATCTGCCCTTGACGGTCACGTTATCGAGCGTAATTTTTCCATCCGCTGCGCCGCAGCCGATGATGAGGTCGCCGTCTACGGTCATATTCTGGAGTGTCACTTCGTCGGTGCGAATCAGGACGCTGCCTTTGATGTCCTTATTGTAGGTTCCTTTTACCGTGATATAGCTGCCAATAATGTTCGCAAAAATCTGCGCAAATTCCGCGCGCGTGATGTTGTCCAGCGGCGCAAGAATCTTACCGCGACCGTGAATATAGTCAGCACCTACCATCGCGCGCACATACGGCAGCGCCCAGTTGGAAATCTCGCTGCGGTCAGAGAACGCGGACAGGTCCGTTTTTGCGTATGCGTCATAGTCCAGTTCCAGCGCACGGGCAACAACGGTCATGGCTTCCTGCCGCGAGATCGGCGCGTCCGGGGCCATGGACGAAGCAGACCGACCGTTGTAAGTACCCATCTGCACGGCCATTGCAACGTCTTTGTAATACCACTTGGATTTTGCAACGTCCTTGTACTGGCTGATGTCTGCCGCCTTATAGCACCCGAATGAGCGGTTGATGATTGCTGCCATCTCCGCACGGGTCATGTCTCCATTGGGGTCGATGACGGTTGCGCTCTTGCCGTAAAGCAGACCGTTATCCACGGCTGCGGACACGGCTTCGGCATACCATGCGGTACGGTCATAGTCCTTGAAATCTGTTGCTTTGCGGGTAGTCGTTCCTGCCGCCGACGCGCTGACGGCCAGCGACAGGCACGACACGACGGCGAGAATCATTGCGAGGATTCGTTTTTTCTTCACGTTGAATACCTCCTGTTAGAATTTAAGGGGAACGCTTTGGGCGTTCCCCTTGGATGAATTGCGATCAGACCGCATCCCAAGCGATGATGAACAGGACGCTTGCGATGGCGGTGTTCGTCACTGCTTCGGAGACCGGGGTCACGATGGCGTCATAGGCAATGCCGATGCTGTTTGCGGAGGTGTCGCCCACGCCGGACATGAAGCAGCCCTCCACGGCGTTGTCCAGAAGCGTCTGCTTGCTGGCGTTCTTGTTGTCGGTCAGCTTCTTTTCGCCGTCGCCGAGGCAGAGGGAGAAGCCAAACTTGTTGGAGTTGACCTTTTCGTGCGCGAGGGTGGATTTATCGCCAAACGCCGCAAGACTCCAACCCTGTGCAGCTTCGATGGAAACGCTGTTGACCTTGACCGCGCCGAAGCTGTTATTAACGATCTTTGTGTCGGTAGCGGTGGAAACCGTGCCATCCGTGCCGACTGCAATGGGCAGAACAGTGGGGACGGTCACGGACATCTTGGTGGCAGCGGGATCGCCGCCGATGCTGCCGTCAGCAGTGCTGGACAGAGTAACGGAAGAAGTGCCGGTGCCGCCCGAAACGTCAACGGTGTTGGCAGCGGAAGCGGAAATGGCGAGGGATGCGAGCATGCAGATGGCGAGGATGAGAGAGATGGTCTTCTTAAAGTTCTTCATAATAAAATTCTCCTTTGTGTTTTGAAAATTTAATTTTTGATGGTGATAGTAATGATGGCCCCGGCTGTGCCGATGATTGCACCAGATTCCGGGTCCAAGTTATGAAAATACGCGGTACATTCGTATGTACCGGCAGGCAGGTCAATATCCAGCCGCGCACGCTCGATCTTGCTGCCGATGGCGATAGCGCCGGATTCATAAATCTGTTCGCCAGTATCATTGCGAACAATTTGAACCTTTTGAGGATAAAGATTGATGCTCTCATTTACGAGCATCAAATTTCCCTCTGCTGTGCCATCTTCAAAGTACGGCGCGGTGTTCATGCTGATATTGATCATGCCTTCTGCGACCTTGTTGTTCAGCGCAGCTTCGATCTCCTCCGGCGTCATTTGATCCCAGCCACCCTCAACAGCGCTGGAATCGTAGACAATGCCGGATTTGCTGTCTGCAAGTGCCGCATCCGCAGGCTTATGCAGCAGCCTAACCGCGAGGAAAATGCCCGCGCCGACCAGCAGGACGAGGAAAATGATCGCGTAGACGGTGATGTCTTTCGAGCGTGTTTCACGAGGGGCGTCAACGTATTCTTCTTTGGCTTTCATAGAGAAAACTCCTTTTGTAGTTTAGTACCGTCAGGGAGGCACCCTCAGACGGCGAAGCAGCGGTTCCAGTGCGAACGCTGCAAGAAATAGGAAATCAGTCATGGGCAGAACGCTGCCAAGTTACAGGTTCCGCTTGATGATCCGCGTGATAATGCCGACGGCAATGCCGTGTTCTTCATCCAGTCGCGTGACCGCAAAGCTGACGTCGTCCTTTTTGCCGGGCATTCTGGAATCGTAGCAGGTGTGTGCAATGGCGTTGACGCCGTTGTTCAGGCGGATATATACAACGCCGCCGCGAAGATCCGTGACCTTGCCGGCATACTTGCTCTGCACCTGACACTTTTTGAGATTATCCACGCTGGTTTCAGAGAACGTGCTGCGGATATCTGCCCGGATGGAAAGATGCTCGGCATCCTCGCCGCTGATTTCCTGTATGCGGACCAGAACCCGGTCGCCAACGCTGTAAAGGTCGCGGACGTCGGATACCCACTGCCAGGACAGGTCACGGGCAAAGATGGCACATTCAATGCCAAAGGCTTCGACGCGCAGCACCTTCTCCGCGACGGCGATCACGCGCGCTTCGACCAGCCGGCCGGGATAGATGTAGGGATTCCCGGTAGTGTCCTTGCCGAGATAGAACGTCTGCCGCTTCCGAAGCATAGCTTCCCGGCGGCTGGCAACGGCGCTGTGCGTGGTCGAGTCAATGCCCTTGACGATGAAGTCGATCTCCGCGCCGAGCATTGTGCCAAGAATGCGGTTCAGACGGTTCATATAGTCGGCATATGCTCTGCCGGACGGCATCCGTTCATCCAGCACAAGCATCTCGCGGATCGGGATGGCAATTCGGAAGCCGCGGAAGCTGACCGTCGCCAGCGTTTTGCCGCCCACTGTCTGCTCAACGCCATCCAAGGTGCCGGTCAAGATCCGCCGCGTCCGGTAGGCGTTGCGGATCTCGTGCCAGAGTTCGTCGGTGGCTTCGGCTTCGCTTTTGATGCGCGTTCTGGCAGTGATCGTCAGAACCGCGTCATTGCGCGGCGCGGACGGAGATTCCGAGGGTGCGGCTTCGCTGAACGGTTCTTCTGCGGGAATGGTCAGCGCCGGTTCTTCCTCGGAGGGCAGCGGCTCCGCTTCGTCAGATGAAGCTGGCTGTGGTTCTTCCTGCATGGGAGCTTCGTTCAATGCCTGAAGAAATTCCGTGTATTCCTCCGACGGCGCATCTTCATCCGGTATACCCTCATCAGGCGGACTTTCTGTGGGGATCGGTTCCTCCTGCGGTTCGGTGAGCGGTGCGTTGGGAAGTTCCTGCGGCTCAGCGGGAAACAGACCATCCTGTTCGCCGCTGTCCGGGGCAGGCAATTCCTTTTTTCTGGGCATGGGTCATTCCTCCTTTTGTGGTTGGAAAGCTCCGGGTTAATCGACAAGAGCGGTCGGCGAAAGATTTTTCGTCAAGGCAAGGTTTGAAAAGTGAAGGAATACTGTATGTATTTCTCGCTTTTCAAACCGCAGGATTGGCGGAAAAGATTCGTCGTCCGCCGCAGGCGATTAACTCGGAGGTTTCCTAGATAAAATGGATTCCTTGCTGGTGGTTATGATCTTCTGCTTTTTTGCAGGAGTATCTTTTTTAGGTGCTGGGGCTGTGCGGGGAGCAGGCGCGGCTGGGGGCGGCGGCGCTTCGCTTTGCCAGCGTGGGATATGCGCTGCCGCTTTGTCCGGGCGCAGCTTCTTCGCTTCATAGTGCTTAGAGTAGTCGAATTTATCGACCTCCAGAATATTGCGCCCGCGGATAATGACGAGCGCCTTATCCACGTCCAGCCGCAAAACCTCATCCATCGTGAGCAGCCGCCGTCTGCCAACGCCGCTCGTTTCGCGGTATTCCGGGGTGTAGTTGGAAATGCGCCATGTACCGAGCTGCTTGGCCTGACTGGTCACAGCGACGCTCGCTTCGCCGGAGCGCGAGGAAATGAACTCCGCTGTCAGTGCGTCTGTGCAACCGAGAAACAGCTGCACGTCGCAGTTGCCGAGAATTTCCTGCCATTGGTTGTTGGGATAGCGGTTTTGCAGACCGGCGAGATTCTGGAACACGCAGGACATACTGATGTTCCGGGAGCGGATCACGGAGATCTTTCGGCTGAGGTCTGGAATCACGCCGCAGGCGCAAAGCTCCTCGCCAAGCACATGAACGGGAACCGGCAGACAGCCGCCCGGACAGTTCTGGTCGGCGTATCGTACCAACTTGATAAAGATGAATGATAGAAACAGCGAGGACAGAAAATCAAAGGTACTGTCCTGATCGCTCGTGATGCAGTAATAGGCACACGGCTGCTTGCCCGGTAGTTCCAGATCGATCTCATCATGGCTGGTGATGGCGCGAATGTCCGCATTCTGGAACACCTGCAGCCGGGAGCCGAGACCGATAATGACGCCGCCGCGCACGCTCTCTGACGATTGCCGGAAGATGCTGTACGGCGCTCTGGCCGGATGTCCCAGCGGGAGCACGTCAAACAGTTCGTTCAGCTCCTTTTCCGAGCAGCTTACAAGCAGCTGATACGCTTCGCCGATGTTCCGTCGTTCCGGGGGATAGCTGCGCTCGACGAACAGGACAAGCGCCTTGAGAAGATTCATCTCAGCGCTGTCCCAGAAATGGTCACCCCGGTCGCTGCCCGTGTTGCGGATGATAACGTCGCAGAAAAGCTGCGCCATCAGCTCCTGTCCGTCGATCTCGGACAGGCAGTTCCACGAATCTGACGACGCGGGTGTGACCAGATTGAACACGCGGACGGTGTAGCCCTGATCGCGCAGGTACGCGCTGGTTTTCTCGTACAATTCTGACTTCGGATCACAGATGACCAGTGAGCTTTTCCGCGCCGCACATTGAAGAATCATGTTGACGCAGAACGCGCGCGTCTTTTTCGAGCCGCTTGCGCCGTAGATAGCGAGATTGCCATTGAAGCGCGTCTTCTCCGGGATACAGACCACACGGCCATCCACTTCGCCGAGAATCGTGCCGTGGTGCTTGCGCAGGTCCGGTACAAAGTCGAGTACCTGTCCGGCTTCCTTTGGATTGAGAAAACCGGCCGTTCCATAGGTGCCCTTGTGGGAATAGGTCAGGTTTCTGGTTTTGTCGTACTGTCCGTCTCCGCCGGCGCCCATGTGCATGATCGCCACGACAAGCAATACGATTGCCGCCAGAAAGATTCCCATGCCGTATAACCCGTATGGAAAGCGGAATACGAACCGCAGACAGGCACCGAACGCAGCGTCCGGCATCGGCGGCGAGGTGCCGCTGTACGGCGTGCCGCCTTCGGCTGTCCATGCCTGATAGTTGTAGATGAACTGCGCAATGTAGCCGCCAGCATAGAAAAGTGCGGTCAGCGCGACGGGGAGAAAACAGACCAGCGTGATCTTCTGTTTCTTATTGATGGAGCATCATCCTTTCGTAAGCAGCAAAGTCGATGCTTGTGATATTGACCTGTGCACCGAACACTTCCCGCAGCGCCTCTGCCTGATAGTCAAAGCAGAGAATGCTGCCAGTCTGATCATGCAGCGTCAGCGCACAGCGGAACCGATGCAGCCTTGGCAGGTCGCAGAGATACGAAAACAGGACGGGCGACCCGTCCTGCTCCAAAGCGTCATGTTCGATTGGCATCGTGGGAGACGGCAGCAAGAGGTTTTCGGAGAGAATATCGTTCAACTGCTCCTGTACTTCTGATTGACATAACTGAAATATTCCAGCCTCACCAAAGTGATCGAGCGTCAGAAAGTAGAAATGCGGATAGCTGCCATCCAAAAGGAAATGGTTCTTCGTCATGTCATTCAGGATCGCAGGTATCTGCATGGGAGAACTGCCGAACACAATGCCGCCGATCGTGAACTGTGTATTGCGGCAAAATTCTGTTTGTAAAACAGCTTTTAATCGAATCTCGGCATTGTATGCCCATCTCGGAAAGGTCGAAGCCATGTTGTAAACCGGGAAGATGGCCTGTTCTGTGAACAGCACGCCCGTCATGCGGGAATTGCGGATTTTGGTGCAAAGACTGCCGAGCGATTTGAACTCACGAGAGGAATAGTAAACCGGAAATACAGATGGATTTGAGCGCCAGTCTTTTATGGACGGCTTTTCCCACGACAGCGATGGGATTTGTGCGTTGTGCAGGATCAAAAGCGCCTCTGCCATCCGGTGCAGCCTCAGCCGGCGCTCTGGTTCGGACTTCAAGAAGTTTGTCTCGGACGCACCTGTAAGAAAGGGCGTAAGGTCAAACGGATATTTTTGAAGCAGCAGCCGTTTGGCGCTTGCGGTCAGCCTGAGTCCGCGCAAACCGTTCTTGGTGTACGAACGGAGCAGTCCGTCCTTCTTGAGCTTGCCGATCACGCTTTCGATGTAACTGCTGCCGCCTGGGAATTGACTGGAAAAGGTGGCCGGGAACTCGCCGGAGACGGCGATAATTTGCAGTATGAGAAGTGGAAGTGTACCCTCGGCGGGAAGCAACGTCGGATTCATAAAAAGTGACCTCTTTTACCGTATCGGCTCTTAACTTCGGTAATTTTTGCGTCGCCGGTCAAGCAAAAACGCCTGATGTTTCAAGGGAAAACACCATGCGCGGTAGTATCTGAAAAAGAAGGGCAAAAAACGCTTAAAAATCCGACATGGTTTCCAGCGCATTTTGATGCTCTTCCAACCAGCCCGGAAACATATCTTGATCCATCACATAGAGCTTTGTGACATCTTCCTCGCCTAACTCCGTGGTGTTATAGACGTTGCACAAAAGCCCATTGTCATCCATCATAAGATAGGCGCAGACAACGTCCAGAATCTGCTTCATTTCCAGATTGTCATAGTCCCGGATGCGGCCGCGTCCGCCAGATACCGCATAGATATGGCAGAAGCAGATGATGCACGACTCAAAATGGGAAAGAGGATGATCTTTGACAAACTGCCCGAGCGCCTGCTCCAGCGGGTCGGTCAGATATTCGGCGCTGCGCTGCTTTTTCTTAGGTAATAACCCCGGCAGCGTGATCTCCACCAGCCCCGGCTGCGCAGTGATCGTGATGCCGAGGACATTTGCAGCGGAGGTCAGGTATTCATGCTTCTGCACGGTGGTAAAGCCATAGACCAGATGCCGCATCCGGCAGGCAATCTGCTCTGCGCGGAGCGCCGCGTCAGTGGAAAGCAGCTCATAGTTTTCCGGATACCGCTGCAAGTCCATTGTGCTCATGGCACACAGCGCATTGCTCAGCCGCGAGACCTCTGCCAGCAGCGAGGATATCCGCTTGGATAAAAGTGTACGGTTCATAGATACCCTCCATAGTGTGAAATAGAGCTTCAAAAAATGAAAATTGATTTTATTTAGAATCTAGGCTATACTGAACTGAGAAAATACGATGTGTGAAAGGAGCGGTTGTTATGGATCAAATACAAAACCGCCGAATTGCTGCGGTCAAGGCTGCCGACGCGATCAATGCGATTGAAGGCGTTCCGGTTTCTGACTATGCCAAAACGCTCTCTGCTTGTTGGGCAAGGGGCGAGATCACAGATCAGCAAATGAAATCTGCGCTGCTCGCTTCTCACAGAAGGCTGGTGGCAACAGTATATAGCAACGACTGAAATGTAATTTATATAGTTTATTTTCTGAACGGATGCAGACTTTGCATCCGTCCTTTTACATGAGTTCTTGAAGATATTGAACACTTCCATCACCATCCAGCAGGCAGTATGCGCGCACATTTGGAATGGCAAGCAGATCAACCTGCGCGGCATCCTCCAGAATGACCAGCCGCACGGGTGGTTCCTGTTCCGGACGAGCAAGCAGCAGGTTCAAAATGGCTTCTTTGCCCGGTTCGGCATAGAGGATTTCATAGACCTCGCCGCCGACAAGGAAGATGATCTTCACGGGATATTCTCCCGCAGCATGGTACTCGACCTGCTCCATAAAGTCTGCCAGGACGGTCACCGCTGCTTCCAAACCACGGTCGCGGTCTTTCGGCAGCTCCGGCGTCAGGGAATAGAAGCCGTCCACGAGGAACAGCCGCTTTTGCTTGCAGAGATAGGACAAAAGATTTTTGATCTGCTCGTCTTTCTGCGGATACAAACCAAAAATCTGTTTCTGTGTCAAGACACCATAGGTCGAAATTTCCCGCAGGATGCCGCTGGCTTCGTGCGAGTAGATCTGGGCGCGGGTTTTCATAGTCGTCACCTCTAATTTTTGTGCGTATAACTGCCGCACAGAATACGTACAAACTGTAGCCGTCAGATCTGAAGATGGCTGCTGTACGCATAAAAGACGTATTGTGTACGCCTTAGCCTGTTTTGCCGTTCCGCTTCAGCAGCTCCTGAAGCTCCCTGCGGTCGGTGGTGATGAGTTCCTTTTCCAGCTCGCTGCATTTGATCTCAACGGCGACATTATTATTGTTCGTGCTGATAAGGGCGCTGCCGCGCTCAAAGTGCGTGATCTCCATCAGCTCTGCTTCGGACAGATGCAGAATGGAGCCGACGCGCTGGGCTTCCTCATCCTCCAGATTCAAGATCACCTTGGTCTTGGAGTTGTTGATGATGCCCTTGCCGTATTTGCCGTCCTCCAACGCGAAGAAGTCATTGAGATCCTGCGTTGCACAGACGGCCGAGCCGCCGTAGCCGCGGATGATCTTGAAAATCTCCAGCACAAACTCCGCTGCCAGACGGTTGCTGCTGGCGCCGATGAGCTGCCAGCACTCGTCGATGAAGATGGCTTTTTCCTCGGTACGATTCTCCTTTGCCTTATCCCAGACAAAGTCCAGCGCCATGAACATCCCGACAGTCAGAAGATCGCCGGTCAGCTCCGAAATGTCCAGAACGATATACTTGTTGTCCAGAGACACGTTTGTCTGCTGGTTGAATGTCTTGGCAGAGCCGCTGACGAGCCGGTTCAGGATGTTTGCCAGCCGCAGCGTGGAGGAAGATTCCTTGAGTACCGCATACAGATCGCCCAGAATCGGCATTTCGCGGTACCGCTCCGGGTGCTTGGGGTCGCGGAGCGTGTCATTGTCGTGTGTAATGCCTTTCTTGGCATAGGTGCGGATCATGGCTTCATCGAGAAGCTGCCGCTCCTCATGGTTCATGTCGGGGATCAGCAGGCTGAAAAAGATGTGCAGCCGCTGGATCTTGGCGGCCAGCATGGAATGCTCCACAGTACTGCCGTCGAGTTGTTCATCGACCGAGCGGTCTGTCTGTCGGATCTCCATGACGTTGATGCAGTTGGGAGATGCCGGCGAGATCTGGATGAACGCTCCGCCGATGTTGGAGCAGGCACGGTGAAATTCGTGACCTTTGAGCGGCGCGACGATAAACACCTGGATACCCTTACGCCGCATCCGCAGCGCCATGAGCTGCATGGTAAAGGTCTTGCCGCTGCCGCTTGTGCCGAGAATGGCGATGTTGGCGTTTTTGTAGATACGGGAATCAAAGATGTCCACGATGATGAGCGAGTTGTTGTGTTTGTTGACGCCGAGCAGAATACCGTTGTCGTCACACATCTCATACGCCGTGAACGGATAGCAGCTTGCCGCGCCCAATGTCAGCACATTCCGCTTGCTGCGCTCAAAGAGCGCTTTATCCAGCTTCACGAGCGGAAAAGAAGACCGAAGCGCCTGTTCCTGACAGAAATTGCAGCTCTGCACGTTCATGTCCTGCGAAATGAGCAGCTTTTTCATTTCAGCGCACTTCCAGTCCAGATCGTCCGGGCTGTCCGCGGTCACGGTGATGAGCAGATTCAGATAGTAAAAATCCTCATGGTTGCTCAGACCGTCCTTTAGAAAATAGCCGCTGCGGATGGCACTGTCGAGATCGTCAAAGTCCGTGTTGGTGTCGCTGGTCTCCTTGATCTTGCTGCGGTTGATGCGAAGCTGCTGGCCGAGCTTGCGGATCATGCGATCCTTTGGCTGGCGCGTCAGAAATACGTCGAGGTCAATGCCGTCCCCGGCGTTGACCAGAAGACTCAGCCAGCCCGCGGGAACCTCGGACTTATACCCGTCCGACGGCACCAGCAGATACGCATAGTACGTTCCGTCGATGCAGAGATAGCTGCCATGCGTGAAATCCAGCTGCGAGGGCGCAAAAAAATCACCGACGGGAATCTCGTCGATGGAGCAGCCCGACTTTATATAGTTGGATGTGATATGAGAGATGCGTTGTAGGAACGGAACGTCTGTGCTTTCTTTGCGGCAGAGGAATGTATAGAGCATTTCAGCGGCAGATTCGTCCTCATTCTCATGCTGGACAACGCTGTTGCCGCATTGCCGGAGATAATTTGCCGCCGTCCGTGCTGCTGTTTGCAGCGATGAAATAGCGTCGGCTTCCCTCGCCTCCTAATAAGAAAACATGAAAAAGTCAGTAAAATCAATGTTTTCAAAGGCAGGGAACACGGTACGAAGTCAAAAAATCTCATACTGACAGGCACGAAGGGCGCTGATTTTCACATCAGCGCCCTTTTCCTGTCCCCACGCCATAGGCAGCCGCCCTATGGCGTTTTTTCATATCCGTACCTATACTCACCTGAAAAATGTATCAATTAGGGTGCGAAAACCTCTGTTTTTTCCTCTCAGAGCGCCGCTTGAAAGGCGACGTGGATGTTTTCCCATGGGAAGCGTCCGGGAGGCAGGACAGGAGCTTTTTTGCGCCAAAATCAACACTTTTCAAAAACAGAGAAAGGAGGCGCCGAATATGGCAGTTTTCCGCATCGAAAAGACCAGAGATTACACGGTCATGTCCAATTACCACCTGCGGGACAGGTCGCTGTCCCTGAAAGCGAAGGGGCTGCTGTCCCTCATGCTGTCGCTGCCGGAGGACTGGGACTACACCATGAAGGGGCTTGCCCGCATCTGCAAGGACGGTATCGACAGCATCAGCGGTGGGATCCGGGAGCTGGAGGCGCACGGCTATCTCGTCCGGGCGCGTGTCCGCAACGAGAACGGGCAGCTTGGCTCCATCGAGTACACCATTTTGGAGCAGCCGAAGGAGCCGGCACAGACGCCCGCGCCTATCCGGGAAAAACCTATACGGGAAAATCCAATACAGGTAAAGCCAATGTTGGATGCCCCTATTCAGGAGAACCCCGCCCAATTAAATACTAAAGAACAAAATAAAGAATTATCAATTACGCAAGGATCAAGTCCTATCCCATCAAGTCCCCCTACCCCCAGAGAAAAAAGCAGGAGCGGACGGGACAGGATGCGGGAGCGCGAGAGCTACCGGGAGATCATTTTGGAGAATATCGACTACGATATCCTCACCCAGGATGAAAAGCTGGACAGGGAGCGTCTGGACGAGCTGGTGGAGCTCATGGTGGATACCGTCTGCTCCAACCGGGAGATGATCCGTATCGCCGGGGACGACTACCCCGCCGAGGTGGTGAAGTCCCGGTTCTTGAAGATCGACAGCTCCCACATCGAGTATGTGCTGGAACGGATGCGGGAGAACACCACCTATGTCCGCAACATCAAG